>Ga0307509_10001115_pt1 | contig 46063 bp, 68 predicted proteins | sample 10_EM_MG_FD_202245 | JGI IMG/M metagenome (GOLD analysis project Ga0307509, IMG submission 202245) | Populus trichocarpa ectomycorrhiza microbial communities from riparian zone in the Pacific Northwest, United States - 10_EM | ecosystem: Host-associated > Plants > Roots > Unclassified | place... | reverse complement strand
TCGCGCCCGACGCCCGCATGAACATGATCAACGGCTATCTGAAGACGACCACCGAGGGCGAGCGCATGGCGTACCTCGACGAGATCGAGCAGACGGCAGCGGCGAAGATCGCCGAGAAGCACGGCCTCACCCCCGAGGCCGGGCAGGAGATCTACAAGGCTCAGCAGGCCAAGCGCATCGGCGAGCAGGAGAACGCGAAGGCGTTCTCGGCCGCGAAGAAGCCGGGTAGCACCAACGACATCCGAGTGGACGAGTTCGAGGCGTCCGGAGGCCGCGTCGTCCTGCATCCCCACTCGGTCACGCGCCTGGCCAACAGCCACGTCTTCCAGCCGCTGGATGAGCTGGACAAGGTTCTGGCCCGCCACAGCTCCGCCCTGAGCGCCCTGCGCGAATCGCGCCTGGGCAACCCGGACTGGATCATCGACGGCTCCGAGTTCCTGACCAGCCTGTTCAAGACCTCGGTCCTGGCCCGCCTGGGCTACATCCCCCGTGTTCTGGGGGATGACATCACCGGCCAGTGGGCGGCGGCGGGCTCCGCCGCGATGGCGGCGCGTATCGGCTGGGGCGTCCGCAATGGCGCCACCAATGCCGCCCGCGCCCTGGCGCACCCGTGGCAGGCAGCGAAGGAGCAGGCGCAGCGCGCCGGTGTCGAGTACGCCGACGATGAGATCAAGCGCCTTACGGCGCAGATGAAGCCCCTCAAGGCGTACACCGAAGGCATGGCGCGCTCGAACGCGCGCGACGTGGTCACGGCTCAGAACCGCGTGGATGCGGCGAAGCTCAGGCTTCGCTCGCTCCCCAGGGACGCGACTCCGGCGCGCGTTGCGGCTCACCAGAAGCACTTCGACAACCGAGTACTCCAGCTTCAGCAGGCGCGCTCGCGCCTGGCCGCTGGGCCCTCCAAGGGCAAGTTGCTCGCGCAGCAGCGCATGCAGAAGCAGATGGACTACCTCACGACCTATCGCGGCCTCGCGCAGCGTAAGGCCGACGATCTGGCGAAGTGGCGCACGGTCGAGCGCCAGGGCGACCGCCCCATCCTGGTGGACGGCAAGATGCTCCCCGCCGCTTTCAGCGGCAAGCAGGGCGAGTTCTACCACGCCCAGATCTCCGCCGACGAGTCGGTCGGCAACATCTTCGCCAGCAACAAGCAGCTCCTCCACGGCAACCTCGTACGGTCCTTCGACCACGGAGGCCGCGTGATCCGGGCGTCGGAGGACGCCGATCTGCACGCCCAGTCCTGGGCGCATGCGATCAACGCCCAGATCATGCAGGATCCCCTGGAGGCCATGGCCGTCAAGGGCGCCGATGTCGCCACCATGCGGAACTGGCTGGCCAAGACAGCGGAGGGACGCGAGTACCGCCGCCGGATCGGCCTCAAGCTGGCAACGCCTGACGCTCTGGCGCAATCCGCCAAGCACGAGGTGGACGAGTACCTGCCGCTGCCGGAGATTCGGCAGGCGGCACTGGAAGGCTCCCTTACGCCGCAGTTCCTCAAGGATGCGGTGCCCCGTGTCGTGGACCGCCCCGAGGTGCACACCGGCATGGTGGGCACACAGAGCCAGGGCGGCTTCAAGCAGGGCCTGGACCGCGTTCAGCAGAAGTGGTTCAACGTGGCGGCCACCATCCCGGCCAACCGGATGAGCCGTCACCCCCTCTTCAATCAGCTCTACGAGGGCCACGCCAAGATCATTGCCCGGCAGCTGAACAAGCAGGGCGGCTGGACCGTCTCCGACGTGGACCAGATGACCACGGCGGCTCGCAGGCTCGCCCTTCGGGACATGCGCAAGCTGGTCTTCGACATTGCCCACCGCAGTGACGCCGCAGCGGCCCTGCGGTTCATCTCGCCCTTCTTCGGGGCGACGGCGGAGGCCTTCCAGCGTTGGGGCCGCATCGTGGCCGACAAGCCCCAGACGGTGGGCTACGCGGCGAACTTCTTCAACGCCCCCATCGCAGGGGGCCACATGCAGGATGCCGACGGGAACAGCATCATGCGCGGTGGCTACCGCATGGTGAAGGGCACTGACGGCAAGTGGAAGAAGGAGCGCGTCCCCAAGAGCGATCGCTGGATCGTAGGGCGCATGCCCGGCTGGGTGAAGGATTCGCCGCTCGGCATCGCCCTCGGCGTTGAGCACTCCAGCGGCAACTTTGCCCTGTCGCAGAACTCCATGAACCTGGTGACCCAGGGCGATCCCTGGTTCAACCCGGGCGTCGGCCCAATCGTGCAGATCCCAGTCAATGAGCTGGTGAAGGACAAGCCCGCAGCGGCGGAGGTAGCCCGTAAGCTCGGGGTACTCCCGTTCGGGCCGCAGTCCGAGGGCGGTCTGCCGACCCGGGCGGGGTCTTTCATCATCTCCGCACCGATCAAGAACTTCCTCACGGCCTTCGATACCAGCGATGAGCGGTACCAGGCCGTGAAGATGCAGATCATGCAGCGGTCGATCTACGAGCACGACAATCTGCACAAGCCCATGCCATCGCCGGAGAAGATCTCGGAGATGACCAGGGAGTACTGGCTCTTCAGCGCCGCCTCGGCCTTCAGCCAGCCGATGGCGACCAAGCGCAAGGACGCCTACCAGTTCTACCGGGACCAGTACAACGAACTGCGACGGCAGGACCCGCAGAAGGCGGACCAGAACTTCCTGGATCGCTTCGGCGAGTCCTACTTCGTCTTCGCCCAGTCGCAGTCCCAGAACGTCACCGGTATCCAGGCGACGAAGAAGGCCTACGAGCTGAGCCAGAAGTACGCTCCGCTGATTGCGGAGCACCCGGAGCTGGGGGCCCTGATCGTGGGCCCCGAGGGCAACGGCCCCTTCAGCCCCGAGGTCTACAACTACCAGCTCAACACGCCGGTAAGCCCCGGCGGGGACGAGATGCAGCGCTCCAAGATGAGCGCTGAGGACGCCATGAAGGAGAACCAGCGGCGGCTGGGCTGGGCCAAGTACAGCGCCCAGATGGGCAAGCTGAAGTCCCAGCTTGTCAGCGCCGGGCATACCTCGTTCGCGGACAAGGGCGCGGAGAACTTCAACCTCGCCAAGCGCGCGGTCACCATGCTCTACGGTGATCCGCTCACGCCGAACGGCGACCCGAATCCGTACTACAACGAAGAGTGGTCGAAGGACTTCTATACCTTCGATGTCCGCAAGAACGATCGCATGGCTCTGGCGCTCCAGACCCTGGCCGACTCGCCACTGGCGGATGATCCCCGTCGCGGGGATCTGCGGAAGCTCCGCGAGTACCTCGACGGCCGGAAGGCCATCGTCGGCCTCCTTGCCGCCCGGAAGGCGGCCGGAGGGGCGGGCACCCTGACCGCACAGGCGAACGCCGATCTGGCGGGGGTCTGGGCCCGTTACACAGATGGGCTCACCGAGGCCAATACTGACTTCGAAGATCTCTACAACCGCTACCTGTCACGCGATCTGAACGTGGAGGGCTGATGAGCCTGTCGAAAGACTCTCCGAGTTCCTCCCCGTCGCCGTCCGCGACGACGGGGGAGTCTGACGCCCTGTCAGCTCTGACCAATCTCCTCGCTTCGTCCACGACCACCACGGGCAGTGGCAAGGTCTTCATGGGGCTGCGCCCCATCCCCCCGAGGTACGGTCCGTACGCGCCCCCGGCGTCCTACGCTGCCGCTGTAGCGGCAGGCAAGGCGCAGACGGCGAAGCGCAAGGACTACATGAGCGCAACCGACGCCTACGGCGAGTACGACCGCTGGACCTCGAAGAAGCAGGAAGACTTCCTGGCCAAGCTCAAGGTCTCGGGCCTTGTCCAGTCGGACGCGGGCCCGATCGAGGCATACAAGATCTGGGAAGCTCTCGTGGACGAGAGCGCCCGCAAGGTGAGTAACGGCCAGGATGTAAGCCCGTTCGACATCCTGGGCTCCTACGTAAATCAGGCTGGCGGCATGTCCAAGGGATCTTGGACCAAGGATGCCTCCGGCAAGTGGGAGACCAATGTGGTGACCGGCGAGCGCCGGTATATCGGCCCGAAGTTCGCCACCACGACCGACACCCGGGTGGACTACACCGACCCGGCGACCGCGCGGGCGATCGCCACCAAGATGTTCCAGGACTTGATGGGCCGCGACCCTGGCCAGGGGGAGCTGGCCAACTTCGGCTCCGCACTGTCCACGGCGGAGGCGACCAACCCCACGACGGCCAGCACTACAACGCAGTACAACACCACGACCGGCGAGGCCGTGGGCTCCAACACCGTCTCGCGTGGCGGCGTCACCGAGGCGGGCAAGGAGCAGCTCGCCTCTGACCAGATCAAGGGCAAGAAGGAGTACGGCGCCACCCAGGCGGCGACGACGTACATGAACGCCCTGGAGAACGCGGTCTACGGAGCACCCGGATGAGCGATCCCACCGGCGACGCGATCGTCGCGTATGCGAAGTCCGCCCTGGGCACGAATTACGTCTGGGGCGGGAATTCGATGACCGGCGGCATCGACTGCTCCGGTCTCACTCAGCAGGTCTACAAGCACTTCGGGATCTCGATCCCGCGCGTCACGTACAACCAGATCGGCACTGGCGCCTCAGTGGCGATGAAGAACCTGCGCCCCGGCGATCTAGTCTTCTTCGATACCGACGCCAAGCGCAGCGGGCCCGACCATGTCGGCATCTACATCGGTGGTGGCAAGTTCATCCACGCGCCCCACACGGGTGACGTGGTGAAGATCAGCTCGCTGAGCGACTCGTACTACACGAACCGGTGGATGGGCGGGCGCCGCATCAGCGGCGTCGTGACCTCCGCCGACTACGATCCGGCGGCGACGCAGAGCACCGAAGTGAAGCTCTCCAAGTCGGAGCTGGCGGAGACGTACGGCATGTCGTACGCGTTCTTCAAGTCCCAGCCGGAGCTGATGAAGAAGCTCAATCAGGCCGTCAGCGGCCAGTGGACCGCCGACCACTTCACAGCGGAGCTGAAGAACACGAAGTGGTGGAAGGACAACTCCGACTCCATGCGCCAGGCGCAGGTGCTGGCCAAGACGGACCCGGCGACCTATCAGGCCAACCTCTCCGCCGCCACGGCGGCAGCCTCCAAGGCTGCGGTGGAGATGGGCGCCGTGCTCTCGACCAAGCAGCTTCAGAAGCTGGCCAAGAACATGATCACGTTCCAGTGGAACGAGGCCCAGGTGGCCAACTACATGGGCCAGTACGTGAAGTTCAACGACGATCACGTACTGGGTGGCCAGGCGGGCGCCGCCGCCCAGGCCATTGAGAAGTACTCGTACGACAACGGCATCCCGTCCTCGGACGAGGCCAACAAGACGCAGGCCGCCTATCTCATGCGCGGCCTGACCAGCATGGAGAAGATCCAGGACGGCATTCGCCAGCAGGCGATCGGCGCATACCCGGCTTTCGCCGACCAGATCGCGGCGGGAGCCACCGTCAAGGACGTGGCCCAGCCGTACATCCAAATGGTGGCTGATGAGCTGGATCTTCCGGATACCGACGTGGACGTATGGCACCCGAAGGTGCGCGCGGCGATCCAGAGCAAGAACTCCGCCGGAGCACCGGCGGCCATGAGCCTGACGGACTTCCGAACCGCCCTGCGGGATGACCCGCAGTGGCGGAAGACGGACTCCGCGATCAACACCACCATGACGGCGGGCCGTCAGGTGCTCAGCGACATGGGCCTGGTGAGGTAATGGCGAAGCTCGACGACGAGACAGCAGCCAACATGTACGGCCTCACCTACGCGATGATCAAAAGCAACACGGAGCTGCGCAAGCTCTTCCGCACCGCCGTGGCCAAGGGCTACACGGCCACGCTCTTCCAGGCCAAGCTCAAGAACACCAAGTGGTGGTCCAGCCAGTCCTCCACGCTGCGCCAGTATCTGGTGCAGAAGTACAGCGACCCGGGCACCTGGAAGCAGAACCGTTCCGCCACGGCGGCCAAGATCAACGCCCTGGCGGTGCAGGTCGGCCTGGGCAACCAGATCAGCAAGGGCCAGTACAGCAAGCTGCTCAACGCGGCCATCTACAACTCCAAGGCCCTGGGCTGGACCGACGACCGCGTGAAGGACTGGCTCGGGGCCCGCGCAGTCACGCATGGCGGGGCCATGTGGGGCGAGGCGGGAGAGGCTTTCGACAAGCTCCACTCCACCGCCTACCTCAACGGCATCAGTCACTCCACCAAGTGGTACGCGGACCAGTCCCGCGCCATCGCGGGAGGCCGCTCCACCCTGGAGGCCCAGGAGGCGTCCATCCGGACGCTTGCGGCGGCCAAGTACAGCGCCTTCGCTGATCAGATCAAGGCTGGTCAGAACGTCATGGACCTGGCCAGCCCGTACATCAAGTCGGTCAGCTCCATCCTGGAGCTGCCGGAGACGGGCATCGACCTGAAGAACAAGTACGTCAGCGATGCCATGACGGGCGCGAAGGCGGGAGCCTCGTACCCGCTCTGGGAGTTCGAGAACAAACTGCGGGATGATCCGCTGTGGAAGAAGACCAATAACGCCCGTGAGTCCATGATGACCACGGCCCGGTCGGTCCTGAAAGACTTCGGATTTAGCTACTAGGAGGGAACGGTATGACTACGCCCAGCGACCCGATGGCGGGTCAGTACGTTCCTGAGGACTTCCAGGCCGCCCTGGATCTACCTTCGTCTACGCCCGTAGATTCCAGTGCCGCCAAGGCCAAGGCGGTATCCGCCAAGGCTCAGTCCGTAACCGACCAGATGTCGCTTGCGAACCTGAAGAAGCAGCTCACTGCGGCCCAGTCGGCCGCAGGGGCCAAGGGTCTGAGCGACGCTCAGCAGAAGCAGCGCAACGCGGCAGTGGCCGCGCTCAAGACGAGGGTCTTCAACCAGACGCAGACGGCCTCCAGGTCCGTCACGGCGTCCACCACGGCCTGGACCAACTACTACACCGCATCCGGGCAGTACGAGCAGCTCCTCACGGGCGAGAACCGCGACGCCTATGCGGCGCTGAAGTCCATGTTCAGCAGCTTCGGGCTGGGCTCCCTGGCGGGGAAGATCTACGACTACGCCAAGCAGGGGTACGGATCGGACACGATCTCGCTGCTTCTCCAGGACACTTCCGAGTACAAGCAGCGCTTCTCCGGCAATGACGCCCGCGTGAAGGCGGGCCTGCCGGTCCTGAGCCCCGCTGAGTACCTCAGCGTGGAGTCCTCGTATCGCCAGGTCCTCCAGGACGCCGGACTGCCCAAGGGGTTCTACGACAATCCGGCGGACTTCACCAAGTGGATCTCCCAGGACGTATCCCCCACGGAGATCAAGTCCCGCGTGGACATCGCCACGGCCGAGGTCACCCAGTTCGACGATGCTGCGAAGTCGCAGCTCCAGCAGTTCTACGGCGTGAGCGACAAGGATCTGGTGGCATATGCGCTGGACCGTACGCGCGGCGTGGCGCTTCTTCAGAAGCAGGCTTCGACCGCGCAGTTCTCGGCGGAAGCCGCCCGGCGCGGCCTGACCACGGATCGCGCCCGCATGGAGGGCTACATCTCCATGGGCCTGTCCCAGTCCCAGGCGGCTCAGGGCTTCCAGACCGTTTCTGAGGAGCTGCCGAACCTCAATGCCATTGCGCAGCGGTTCGGCACCACCTTCGGGCAGACCCAGGAGGAGGGTGCCGTCTTCGGCACCTCCGCCACATCGACGGAGAAGCGCAAGGGCCTGGCTTCTCAGGAGCGGGCGCTGTTCGGTAGCGCCCAGGGCTCCAGCGCCGGTGGCCTCGGCGTAGGATTCCAGCAGACGTAGCGGGGTAACTGGAGTTAGGTCCCAGACCGGGCTCATAACCCGGAGACGCCGGTTCGAATCCGGCCCCCGCCACTGACAACATCCCCTCTGTGGACACCAGAGGGGATGTTGTTATGTCCTACGAGTGGGTGATGACCTCGCTGGTGACGGTTGCGGCCACGAGGATGACCGTCTCTTCGTGGCCGAGCTTGGCGTCCAGTTCGTTGGTGTACCGACGACACAACTGGTCGGCCCAGGCAGAACCACCCCGCTGGCGCGGGTCCGGTTCTCCCGCGAAGACCATCGTCTCGAAGATGAGTGGGTCACCTCCGGACCAGTTGTGGTCCAGCCCGAGCCACACCGTGGACACTCGATACTTGACCGCTTCATCCGCAGATGAGGTGATTTCCGTATACGCCACCCGCTTGTAGTCGGGCGTGCGCAGCAGGTCCCCGATCTCCTCAATGGAGATCGGCCGACCCGAGCGGTCATACCAGTCCACCATGCTTGTCTCCTCTCGTGACCGTATGTCGTTACATACGGGGTATACATTGGTAGTGAACGGACTTACCGGCCCCGTTCACTATTCAGTCCGGTAAGGAGCGTCACCACAACCCCGGTGGTGAACGGCCTGACAGGGAGAGGCTCGATGAGCGAGTACGGCTTCGGTTACTACGACGGCGAAGACACAGAAGCTGCGGAGCAGGCTCCGCCGCCCGCAGCGCCCCAGCAGGAGCAGAGCCCCAAGTGGTTCCGGGACTACATGAAGAAGTCCCAGTCGGAACTCAAGGAGCTTCGCGACAAGCTGGCGGCGAAGGAAGTCGCCGAGCAGTTCCAGGCCAAGGGGTACGACCCGGCAGCGGCAGCGCTGTACCAGGGAGACCCCGCCAAGGTGGACGACTGGCTGACGGCTCACGCCGCTCTCCTCGCGAAGCGCCCCGGCGTTGAGGAAGAGATCGTGACGCCCCCCACGGGGGCACCGGCATCCACGGTTTCCGCCGAACACCAGGAGCAGCTTCAGCGCATGCAGTCCGCTGGCGATGGCGCCGCAGCCCCCCAGGGCAGCGAAGCCGAGCTGGTGGCCGCGATGAAGGCGGCGAAGACCGTGGAGGACTTCGAGGCCGTGGCCAAGGCCAACGGCTGGAACTACACCACGGACGGCCTCTTCGGCTGACGCACCGCGCCTGGTCCTCCTTGTCGTCTCTCCATAAGGACTGGGCCCCGTGGCCAACGCATATACGGATACGACTGCGTTCTCCAACGCAGTCCAGACCGCCTACGACCGACTCTTCGAGTTCGCGCTGCGTTCGCAGCCCCTCTTCCGCCAGATCGCTGACAAGCGTCCTGCGCAGCAGACCGCTCCCGGCGGTTCAATCGTCCTGGAGCGCTTCCAGGATCTTGCGACTCAGACCGCGACCCTCACTGAGGCCGTGGACCCTGACGCCGTGGCGCTCGGTAACCCGACCACCACCACGATCACCCTGAACGAGTACGGCAACCCGGTCATCCGCACCCGGAAGCTGTACCTCTTCTCGCTGACCGACGTTGACCCGGCCATCGCCAACATCGTGGCGTTCAACATGGCCGACTCGATCGACTCCGTCGTCCAGACCGTGCTCCGCGCGGGCACCAACGTGATCCAGCGCAAGGCTGGCACCGTCTCGTACGTCACCACCGGCACGCTGACCACCCCGGTTGGCACCACCATGGCGACCACGGACACCTACACCTCCGCGATCTCCCGCCTGGCTGTCGCCAAGCTCCGCACCAACAAGGCGGTTCCCCGCAAGGGCTCGCTCTACTGGTGCGGCATCCACCCGGAGGTCTCGCACGACCTCCGCGCGGAGACCGGCGCCGCTGCCTGGCGTGACCCGCACAACTACTCGGCCCCCGGCAACATCTGGGCCGGTGAGATCGGCGCCTACGAGGGTGCGTACTACATCGAGTCCCCGCGTTGCTTCAACGCCGTGGACGCCGGTGCTGGCGACAACACCGTCCGCCGCTTCCGTACCTACTTCGCTGGCCAGCAGGCCCTCGCGGAGGCCGTGGCGGACGAGTTCCACATCGTGGCTGGTCCGATCACCGACAAGCTCATGCGCTTCCGCCCCCTCGGCTGGTACGGCGTGGCCGGTTGGGCTCGCTACCGCGAAGAGTCGCTGGTCCGTGCCGAAACGACCTCCAGCATCGACTTCTCGTAAGGATCTGAGCCATGAGCGGCCTCGACAACAACAGCTATACCGTCAGCCTGGTCACCACGACCCCGTACACCGTGACGAACAACGACTACGTCGTGAGCGTCAACATCAACGGTGCCTCGGTGGTCAACCTGCCCCAGGCGTCCACCGTGCCCACCGGGCGCATGTGGATCGTCAAGCAGGTCGCGTCGGCTTCGGCCGCCGTGACCGTCAAGTCCACGACCTCGACCATCGATGGCACCGCCGGTGCCACCGGCGTCCTGGTCAAGGCATCCAATGCCACCGGTGCTCTTCAGCTCATCTCTGACGGCACCAACTGGCAGATCGTCGGCATTCAGTAAGAAGGGTGCCCCGTGACCACATGGCTCTTTCGTACACCGACGGTGGACGAAGGCCCCGCTTCGTGGGAAGACATGCTCTTCCTGCGGGTCGAGCTGGCGCGGGGCATCACCATCATCGGGGACGCGCAGGGTGGGTACACCGCCCTGCGCTACCCGACGCAGGACGAGATCGCCCTCAATGACTCCAGTGTCGTTGTCGTCTACATGGGCGGTCACGAGTACATCGTCAGCGGAGCCGCCAAGGCCGCGTTGATAGCGGGCGGAGTGGGAGTGAGTGACAGCAACTTCACTCCAGCGCCGGGCACGTTCGGGTACGGCGGCTTCGGAAGCGGAGGATACGGCGGATGACTTTCACTTCCATTGCCACCGGCACTACCAACTGGGACGTGCCGCTGAATGCGGCGATGGCCGATCTTCAGGCCCAGATCGGCACCAAGTTCGCCAGCGCCGGTGGCACGATCACCGGAAACGTCACGGTCAACGCAACGACCATGGCGGTGATCAGCGGCGGCACGGCGATCAACGCCGTGGACCGCGCGGGCGTGACCAACTTCGCGGCCTACGTCCTGCGCACCGCATCGGTGGACCGCTGGTCGCTCCAGATGGTGAACGACTCGACGAACGACGTGCAGCTGACGGACTCCGCCAACGGCACCGTCACGCTCCTGAGCGAGTCGCGGGCGACGATGGGCAACCTGTCGTTGCTGACGTCCACCAAGAGCTACGGCGCGGGCGTGGGCGTCGTCTTCATTCCGAACCGCAATACCGCGCCCAGCACCAACCCCACCGGCGGTGGGATCTTGTACGTAGAGGCCGGAGCCCTGAAGTACCGAGGCTCCTCCGGCACCGTCACCACCATCGCAGCAGCGTAGGAGACGCCATGGCCAAGCTGAACGCGGCGGCCCGCAAGAAGATCCCCTCGTCATCCTTTGCCGTGCCAGCCAAGGCTGGCAGCCCCAAGGCCAAGGCCAAGTCGGGCAACTACCCCATCGAGGACGCTGCGCATGCGCGCAACGCCCTCGCTCGCAGCTCCGGCAAGCCGGTAGCCAAGCAGGTCAAGGCCGCCGTGGCCAAGAAGTACCCCGGCATGGTTGCCAAGAAGGGCGGCAAGAAGTGAGCGACGGAATCCAGCGGGAGCCCGTCGCTCCCGCCCTGACGTATTGCGGCGGAGCCGGGGATCTCCCCGGCGTTCCGTCGCCGACGGGTCCTGGTGGCAACACCACGATCGTCAACCACAACGAGAAGGCGATCACCGACGCCTCCTTCCAGAACGTACCCATCCGGCGCATGCCGGATGACATGTGGTCCGAGAATGACGACTACGTGCAGGGCATCTACCGCGAAGCGGATGTCGGTGGTTCCTGATGGCCTGCCGATCGGGGTGCCGGACCCAGGACCACGCGTCCTACGCGCAGTGCTGTCAGGACGCCTCGATCGGCGCCTGGATGGTCGCTCAGTCCAAGGGCTTTGACCAGGCCACCCAGCGCCGGTGGGACGGCGAGCTGGGCGAGTACAAAGCCCTGCGCAAGCAGGGGATCCAGCCGGACGGCACCACTCGCCCACACCTGGAGAAGGCCAAGATGATGTCCGACAAGGTCGGCGCCGCCTACGGCACCGACTTCAACGCCGCTTCCCCGATGGGGGACTGATGCCCGGTCAGTTCACAGGTATCTCCGGAGCCACCGAGAACAAGCTGGCGGTGGATGCCAATGGCGCCATCACCACCGTTGCGGGCGGCCCGGCGGGCGGCAAGTTCTACGTGTACGCCGTGGGCGACGTGCCCGGCGTGGTCGCCGCGAACAACTTCCTGTCGGTCTTCAACCCCGGCGCGAGCGGCAAGGCCGTGGTGTTCTACGGCGCCAGCATCGTGCCCTGGGCCGGTGGCGCAGCCACGGTCACGGTGTCCATGCGAACCTTCCGGACCACCGCCGCCAGCGCGGGCACGCTGATCGCCGCCGCGAACGTCGGCAAGTTCGTCACCACTGACGCCAATGCTTCGGCGGAAGTACGCATCGGCAACCCCACCGTCACCACGACCGGCCTGGAGCTGATCTCCGTTCCCCCGGCGATCACTTCTGCTGGCGCTGGAGTCGGCGCTCAGACCAGCACCGCCCCTCCTGGAGGCGCTGGCTTCGTCTGCACTCCCGGTCAGGGAGTGGTCTTCTCAACCACGTCCGGCGACGTGGACCAGCTCTGGAACTTCCAGATCATTTGGGCGGAGATCTGATGTACCCGAACATTGCCGACGCTGGCGACCATCTGGCCAACACTCGGAGCACCACCGGCACGATCATCACCGTTCCGGCGGGGCGGTACTACTCCGGAACGATCTCCATGTCGGCCACCGTGGCGGTGGCCGGGGCGTCCAACCCTGTGGTGGTGGTCAACGGCACGGACGCCGCCCCTGCGGCTGGCACCGTGCTCTGCCGTCTCAACCTCGCTGGCCTGGCCCTTTCGACCATCAGCGATACGATTTCGACTGAGTTCCAGGTCTACGCCTCTGGCGGCAACGACATCACGCTGGACTTCACGGCCGGTGCCAACGGCACCAGCTCTGCCAGCGTCAATGGATTCGTTTTCGGATGAGGTGACCCATGACTACGTTCAACGCCCTGGTGGGCCAGGTCATCTCTCAGCTCCAGGGCTACACCAAGAACCAAGACGCGCTGGCCGAACTCGTGGCCGACATGGCCTCCAACTCAACCACCTTCACCGTCGGTACCGACACGGTGACCAACCTGAGCCGTGGGCTCGTGGAGATCGACGACGAGCTGATGCTCGTCAAGGGCTACGACCAGATCACCGGCATCGTGAGCGTCATGGGCGCGACCGCAGGTCGCGGGTACAGCGGCACCACGGCCGCTGCCCACACGGGAAGCTCCGTCACCCCCACTCTGATCACCAACGACCCGCCCTTCCCGCGCATCCGCGTGAAGGAGGCGATCAACGACACGATCGCCGCCATGTCGCCGGACCTCCAGGTCTTCGCGACCACGGAGATCACCCGGCAGGCGCCGGTCTTTGAGTACGCCATGCCTGCCGATGCCGTGGACGTCTGGTACGTCACCGGCCAACTGGTGGGCCCCACCCAGATCTGGCAGCCCCTCCAGCGCTGGCGCTTCAACCCGATGGCGAACACCACGTCGTTCGCCACGGGCAAGTCCATCGAGATCTTCGACTTCGTCACGCCCGGCCGGGCGCAGCGGGTGGTGTACACCAAGGAACCCACCCCGCTGACCAGCAACTCCCAGGAGTTCACCGCCACCGGCTACGAGGACCGCATCGCCGAGGTGGTCAAGTGGGGGGCGTGCGCCAAGCTGCTGCCCGCCTACGAGGCGGGGCGCCTTCAGCAACTCTCGGTGGAATCCACCGAGCGGGCACCGCTGGTGCCGACATCGTCGGCAGCCAAGGCTGCGGCGTACTTCTCTCAGCTCTACTACCAGCGCCTTCAGGAAGAGCGACGGCGCCAGTGGGAGCAGATCCCGACGTTCCAGCGATTCCAGAGCTGAGGTCTCATGCCTATCGAGCGCTACTTCAGCAGCACGGCCGTCGCCACGACGTTGTCGGGCAACATCTCGGGCGCCACCACGTCTATCACCGTGGGGTCGGTGACGGGCTTCCCCCCCACCAAGCCCTTCACTCTGGCGCTGGACTACGGCGCAGCCACCGAAGAGCTGGTGGACTGCACGGCGTCCGCCGGTACCACCCTTACGGTCACCCGCGCCGTGGACGGCACGAGTGCCCAGTCGCACAGCATGGGCGCCGCAGTGCGGCACGTCGCCAGCGCCCGCGATTTCGCGGCATACCAGACCCATCAGAGCAATACGGCTGGCGTGCACGGAGCCACCGGCTCCGTGGTGGGCACCTCTGACACCCAGACGTTGTCCAACAAGACGCTGACCTCGCCCACCATCAACAGCCCGACCCTGGCGGGCACTGTGGCGGGCACGCCCACCATCAATGGCGTCTTTGCCTACGCCAACGGATTCACCAGCTCCGGCGGAGCGGCGGCCTTCACCGGCGCCACCGGCGCCACTTCGGCGGCGACCTACAAGGTCACAGCCGACGCTGGCCTTCGGCTGGTCCAGCAGGCCGGAGGCACCCTGCTGTGGGGCGACGGCACCGCAGCAGGTGATACCAACCTGTACCGTCTGAGCGCCAACGTGCTGGCCACCGACGACACATTCCAGCTTGCCAGCTCCGGAACGATGCTCTTTGGTGCAGCAGGTGACACCAACCTGTACCGCCTCGCGGCGAACAGCCTGGCCACGGATGACTCCCTCACCGTTGGCGGCAACCTCTCCGTCACCGGCACCTTCTCCACGGGTACCGGCATTGGGACCACGCTCCACGCCCGGCGGACGTCCGACAACTCGATCGTCTCGAACTCCACCCCGGCGCTGGACAGCCAGCTCTTCGTGGCCTTGGTGGCCAACGGGATCTACGAGATGGACGGGGTGCTCTACTACCAGTCCGCTTCGCTGACTCCCGACATCGCGATCACCTTCGACGGCCCGGCGGGTTCGGCCGGATTCTGGAGCACGATCGGCCCGAACACCCCGACCGTGAACGACCCCCCGACCGAGGCGAGTGCCGCAGGCACGGGTAACCGCACCGTTGCTGGCTCGTTGGCCGTCGTCCGCAGCTATGCCGTTCCGGTCGTTTCGACCGTCTTCGGCCTGTCCATCAAGGGCATGGTGGAGAATGCCGCCACTCCGGGCAACTTTGGCCTGCAATGGGCGCAGTTCTCCAGCAACGCCACGGCTACCGTCCTCAAGACGTACAGCTGGATCCGTCTGACCCGAGTGGCGTGAGGAGACAGCCGTGGCTGGAGTAGTTTCCCGCCTGCCGATGACCATCTCTGGTCGTACGGCAACGCCGGGGGCGGAGACGTACGCCCTCGAAGGCACGCGCTACGACTTCGCCTTGGGCGGCATGCCGTTCATGTCGGCGATCAGCGACGATCGCCCCTACTCCGTGAGCATGGCCCCAATCCGCAAGGATCAGTTCGACAACCAGCGGGAACCGGGCGAGCAGTCGCTCGCCAACTGGTGGCTGCGCTCGCAGTCCACCTTCATCGGCGGAGCCGGTCTGCTCTACCAGGACCCTGACCAGGTCCAGGTAGCCAACCTCCAGAACAAGCACACCATTCAGTACAACGCCTCAGTGGGCGTCAACCCGTGGGTGAACGGCCAGGCCACGCTGCTCCGGCAGACCTCGCAGCGCATCGTTGACGCCTCGGCGAACACCCAGTTCCTGGTGGGCTGGAGCACCAGCGCAGGCGTGGACAACTACTGGTCCGCCGTCGGCGCGGTCCTGAAGAGCGATGACGGCACCACCATCACCACGGTCACTTGGGGCGGCGCCAACACCATCAGGTCGCTGACCTCGGACGGCACCAACTACTACGCAGCGGACAACGTCCAGGTCTACAAGGGCGCAGGCGTGGCCGCAGGCGCGGCCTTCGTGGCCACGGGCACCACCAATGTGGTCGCCCGCTGGGTCAAGGGGCGCCTGATGCTGGCACTGGACAACAAGATCTACGAGGTGGACGCCGCAGGCGTGAAGACCCTGCGCTTCACGCACCTCAATGCGTCCTTCGTCTTCACGGACTTCGCCGAAGGCACCAACGCCATCTACGCCTCCGGCTACGCCGGATCCCAGTCCAACATCTACAAGCTCACCCTGGACACCACGGGCTCCGTCCCGACGCTGGCCTCCGGCGGCACCCTCACCACCCAGCTCCCGCTGGGCGAGGTGGTGTATGCCATGGAGGCATACCTGGGCACCTTCGTGGGGATCGGCACCAGCCGGGGCTTCCGGGTGGGGCAGATCGACTCCAACGGTGACATCGTCTACGGCCCTCTGCTCTTCGCCATCGCGGCGGGCGTGAAGGGCGTCGCGGCTTACGACCGCTTCTTCTTCGTCGGGGCGACGAACGCCATTGACGGCTCCTCCGGTTTGTACCGGGTGGACCTGGGCCAGCCGATCCAGGACTCCGGAGCATCCAGCGCCAGCGTCCGCTTCGCCTACGCCACAGACCTCCAGGCTCACGCCAACGGCGTCGTGGGGTCGGTGACCAACTTCGGCAACTCCGACCGGATGGTCTTCTCGGTCACGGCCGTGGGCTCCTACCTGGAGGACGCCTCTGTCCTGGAGGCGACGGGCTATCTCCAGACCGGCCGCATCCGCTACTCCACTCTGGAGCCCAAACTCTTCAAGTTCGCCTCGGTGAAGACGCCCACCACCTACGCGGGCAACCTGACCCTGTCGGTAACGGACCCCACCGGGGGGCCCACCTCCATCATCAGCATCTCCGAGGGCTCCGGGGTGATGATGACCGACATCGCCCTGGCCGTGCCGACCACGGCGGCCGAGTGGATCCAGCTCCGGCTGGACTTCGGCCGGTCCACCGTGAGCACCGCCACCGGCATCACCGTGAATGGCTGGCAGCTCAAGGCCATGCCCGGATCGGTGCGCCAGCGCATCTTCCAGGTGCCGTTCCTGATGATGGACTTCGAGAAGGACATGACCGGCCAGATCATCGGCTACGAGGGGCGCACGGCGGTGCGACTGGAGGAGTTCCGCAACATCGTCCAGGCCGGAGACGCGGTCTCCTTCCAGGACTTGGCCAACAACACCACCACTTCTGTGGTGGTGGACGACTTCAAGTTCGAGCAGAAGGCCAACCCGGGGACGAACAAGACTGTCTATGGCGGCTACCTCTACGTCCAGCTCCGCTCCATTGCGGATGTGATCACGTCGTGACTGGGTACGGTGGAAGCATGAACGGCACTCAGGACAGCACTCCTGGACCCACGTATTGCCCGCGCTGCGGGACGGCCAATCAGGCAGGCGCAGGCTACTGCGTAGGCTGCGGGGCGAAGCTCGGATGAACTACGACGAAAAGGGCAACTGGGGTTGCGGTAAGTGCGGAGCCTCCAACGAGAGCTACCGCCTGACCTGCCGGAACTGCGGGGCACCGGCGAAATGATCACCTGGCTTCCCCGAGACATCATCACTCCCGTCTCCGACGTGGAGCACGAGGCCGTGCGCGTTGCGCAGCGGGCCCTTCGGCTTGAGCCGACGGGCAATATGGATGAGCCCACGAGGGCCTCCCTGCGAGGCCTCCAGCGCTTCTACGGCCTGGCGGTCAGCGGCTGCCTGGATACCCCCACAGCCCAGCGCGTGGACGCGCTGCGGCCCTACATACTGGGGGACGCGTGATTACGCGGCAGAACTGCGCCCAGTATCACGGCGACTTCAATCGGAACTGGTGCCCGGCGTGCAACAAGCACATCTACCTGAGCACCTCGTGCCTGCACGACGATCACGTCTACTGCCAGGGCGACACAGGAGCGGCGGGGACGAAGGCCCCCGCGCAGTGCAAGTTCTGCGCAGCGCCATGCATCTGCGCCTGTCATGAGGAGGGTCATGCCGTTCAAGAGTCAGGCGCAGCGCCGGAAGCTCTACGCCACCAACCCGAAGGTGGCGGCGGAGTTCGAGGCGAAGACGCCCAAGGGCAAGAAGCTGCCTGAGAAGGTCAAACCCAAGAAGAAGGGGCGGAAGTGAACGCCAACAGAGCACTTCAATTGGGCGTATTCGCCCTGGTTATCGCCGGTTTCGTGCTGATCACCCTGAAGGGTAAGGACGTGTCCGCCTTCGTCGGACTCGTCTCGCCGATCTTGTCGGCCCTCTTCATCGTCAATCACCTGACCAACCAGGACCAGGTGCTCAGCAAGATCAACGAGCAGACCAACGGCGTGCTCACCCAGAAGATCAAGGACGCCGTACAGGCCGCGCTCCAGGCGGCGCGCGAACAGCCGCCGTCCGACCCGGGCGGTACGCTGTAAGCGCTTCGGGTCTGTGCGGGTTCGAGGACTGGAAGGCCCCTCCAAGTAGTCTGCGCCTGGAGGGGCCTTCTGCACGTTTCGCCCCGGGGCCCTACGGGGGCGAGACCCCGGGGGTGCACTGCGGTAGTTCACGCAGTGCTGGTGACGGCTCGGAGAGGAGTCCCACCGCCACCGCATCCATCATGCCCTACTCGTCGCTCTCCGAAGCGTCGAGCATCTCCCATCCGTTGGCGACGGCCCGTTCCGGCAGAGCCGGAGGTTCCAGCTCCCGGGCGATCAGGTCGCGGCCCGCGCGGCGGTTCGCCGACGCGTCCTCCATGGCCAGAGCAGCGAAGATCGGCTCATCCTGAGCCATCCCCCGAAGGAAGTCCAGCATCCCCTGGAGCTTCCGGCTGAGATCCGGATCGCCTGGGGCGAAGGTCCATGAGGCCTCCAGGGCCTCGTCGGTGTACTTGAAGCGGATGGGCGTCTTGCCCATCAGATCGAATGCCATGCTCCTCCTTCAGTGGTCCAGGCACGGGTAGGGCTTGCCGCACTTGGGGCAGGTGCCGTTCACGGCACTTCCGGATCGATCAGGTCTGCGGCGGCCCGAAGGCCATCCGCGCGACCCTGCATGCGCTCAGAGCGCATCATGGCCGCCGTAGCGGCATGTGCCCGGATCACCTCCGCCAGCTCGTGGCAGATCTTGGCGACGTAGCAGGGCCACAGATTGTGACACCAGATACACCGTCCATCGCCGTCGTTTCGATGAGCCATGACGCTCATGCTGCCTCCACCGGCAGGACGCGGCCGATGCGGAACGTGTCGGCCACGCCAGGGTGTTCGATGATCAGCGTGTTGCCCTTGCAGGTCACCACCGCATCGCGGGAGACCACGACCCTGCGGACCATGGTCTGGTAGATCGGCTCGTCGGCGCTGCCGACGTTGACCGTGAAGTAGTAGTCGGCCGCCGTCAGGCCACCCCCCGTGGGGGGCGCAGGAACGGTACCCCTGTAGCCCTGCGCGTTCATGCGCGCCTTGAACTCCGCGTTCAGCGGGTCCTCCGCCCGGCTCTGGGCCTCTTCGGAATCGAAGACGTGCCCACAGTCGTTGCACCGCAGCGGCAGGCCGCTCAGGCCCTGCTCCCACGTGTCATGAGAGCACTCGTTCAGGCTCGCCCGCTCCTCAAAGACGGGCGGCGTCGAGGCGCTTTCGGATTCCGTCATGTCCCTCTCCTAGGTAGGTGCTGTTCACGTCCGCCCCCGGCGGCATCTTGATCACCGTGACGCGTACTTCTCTTGCCAGGAACTTCCCGAGCTTGTACCCCGCGTCATCGCCGTCGGCGAAGAGGTAGAGCTGGGTGAAGTCCTCCAGGCAGAGGTTGAAGTGGTCCTTCCAGTTGGCCACGCCGGGCACCGCCACTGCGGGGAGCCCGCAGATGGCCAGCGTCACGGCATCGATCTCGCCTTCGGCGATGCACAGGAAGTCCTCGTCGGTGCTCAAGGCGCCGACGTTGAACAGGTTCGAGCCCAGATTTTCGGGCTTGAGGTACTTACGGTGATGCTCTCCCTGCTGCTTGCAGTCGTGGCTCGCGATGCAGCGGAAGTTGAAGTTCACCACCCCCGACCTGGTCAGGTAGGGGATGGCGAGCCGACCGGCGAAGACTTCGTCACCGGCTACCGGATTGCGTACGACGCCCAGGCGGAACCCAGCGGCGGCCTCGGGGCCGATCCCCCTGCTCAGCAGATACGCCTGGGCGTAGGTATCGCTGTTCAGATCGCTCTGATACTGCGATGCCGCTCGCTCGAACGATCTCCGTTGCTCGGCGGTAAGCGCCTGCACGATCACACCCTTCCATCAGCATGACCAAGTGCACCGCCGTTCCTCCGGCTTGGCACGAATGACAGAAGAAGAGGCCCTTCTCTGCGTTCACACGCATCGAAGGGCGTCGGTCCCCATGGACAGGGCAGCAGGCCATGGCCTCGCCCCACCTGGGGCCCTTGAGGTCCACGCCGTAATGCTCCAGGACCGGGATGAGCCAAGGGCTCAGTAGCCCTGGAGCTTCATCAGAGTTGCTGCGTCGGCGAGGTCCATACGAATCCATACGTCCTCCGTTGCGAAGAGACCCTCCGCGATCAGGCCCGTGGGAATGTGCACGTCCCACTCCGCGACGGGCTTGTACTCGACGCGGACCACGAGGAAGTAGAACTCGACGTGGGCGTTCCACGCCTCGGTCACGGTCTCCTCCCGCCACGCGCGGATCCGCATGGACCGGTCGCCCTTGACCTCGATGACGACGCCGGGGATGCCGGTGATGTCGCCCTCATCCTTGGCGCCCTTGAGTCTGCGACGCTCGGCGTGGGGGTAGCCATGGTCGTTGAGATATCCAACGACCATGTTCTCGGTCTCTCGGCCTCGCGCCTTGGCGCGGGCCTGGGGGGTGCTCATATCGCCTCGCAGTGCTTCATGTGGTCGTCGGCTGCCGACATGGCCAGCTCCCACTTCTGGTAGCCCCCCTGGGCTACCAGGTGGCCGTGCCATAGGCACTTGTGATGCCATGCCCACCCCCGCAGACTGCGGTGCACCCGCGCCTTGGGGCAAAGCGGCAGGTCGTGAGGCTTGGCGGTCACTGGACCACCTCGATCAGGACGATGTCCATAGCGGGCAGGCATACCTGGGGTCGCAGCATCGCCGTCGTCTCGTGGAACGAGACGAGTTGGTTGTTCTGCCTGGACCAGTTGATCGACTCGGTGAACTCCACGAAGGTCTGCCCCTCGTGGAGCCGGTGCCGGAAGCTGGTGAGCCACACGCCCTTGCGGCGGTACGTGATCTCTACTTCCACCACTCCTCCTCTCCTTGGGCCTGCCCGGCGTAGACGGGCTCGACCCAGTCGCTGATCTTGGACCGCTCCGGGTCCCAGTTCATGCGGAAGCGGTTCTCGCCATTCTTCTTGCTCGGACCGAACCGGTTCTTCACGCACGCGGCCCAGAATCCCCCCTGTGGATCCTGGCCGAAGGTCACCATCAGCGCAGGCTGCGCTGAGATCTTGCCCATCACATCGCCCCGGGTGGGGCAGATGCGTGACTCCGGCACGCCCTCTGTGCAGTGGTGGATCAACAGCACGCAGGCGTTGGTCTCCCGCGCCAGCACCTTGGACTGGCGCAGCACCTCCCGCAGAGTTGACCACTCGTCCTTACCTTCGTGGGAGACATCGCTCATGATGTCGATCACGATCAGATGAGGCCACTCACCGTACGCCTCCAGGTAGGCGTACGAGTTGTGCCAGATGTCGTCCAGCGTGGGATTGGGATTGAACTGCCACTTCAGGCTCTCCCGGTACGGTCGCAGCACCGCTGCCGCCGCCGTCGGGTCCGAGGCGATCCACGCCTCGGCTTGATCGGTGGTGCGATTGGTCCTGATGGAGATCAGGCGCTGCGCCACGGTCATGTCGTCCGAGTCGGACGAGAAGACCAGCGTCGGCACGCCCATGTTGATGATCGCGTTGAGCATCAGCATGGTCTTGCCCATGCCTGCCACCGCCGCGAAGAGCGCGACGTTGCCACGGCGGAGCGCCATCTTGCGCTCCGACCAGGAGGGGAAAGGGGGCGGAAGCGGCTCCGCCCCCAAGCTCCCCCGCTTGATCAGTCGGTCGAGGGACTGCACTCGGCCCTGCCCATGGCGTACTCGTAGACCAGAACGAACCCGGCCGTAGCGCACCCCGCACCGAAGACGCCTGCGGCGGTAGGGCCCAGCCACCCCCGGTTGGGGATGGCCAGCGATACCGCCGTGACCACCACGTAGGGCAGCAGCACTGCTTGCGCGAATGCCACCACCCAGTGGATGGGCTTCACTTCTCCGCCTTCGCGGGAGCGCCCACGGGGACGATCTGGACGCGGAGAGCGGCTGCGGAAGCGGGCGCGACTGCGCTGTTGGCGCAGGCCCCGTGCCTGCTGCACCAGTCGGGCTGGACACAGCCGCCTGGGCGGCTACATGCGGGCATGATCTCTTTCCTCTCTTATGCGGGCGTCGGCCCGTACTGCTGGAAGTACTGCGCCACGTCGGGCGCAATGAAGTAGATGCCCCCGGAGCTCCACTTGATCTTCCCGGCGAAGGCCTGGCCGTTCTCCTTGCGGTACGCGCCGAACTGCTCCTTCGCAGGGAAGGGCACGTTGATCCGGTACCAGCCCGGAGGGGCCACGGGGGTTCCAGCCCGGCCGCCCTGGGGGGCGGCGGGGGCCTGCGGGGCCGGGGGGCCTGCCTGCTGCCATGCGGGCTGCCCCGGGTAGGGCTGGTTGGGAGCCGGTGCGGGCGCACCGTACGCCGCCGGAGCGGCGATCTGAGGGGGAGGAGTCGGAGCCGTGGGCTGCGGCTTGTAGGCAGCCGCCTGCTGCACCGCGTAGGCGATGGCCTGGTAGGCCCCGGAGGTCTCCAGGTCCCGAAGGGCTTCGATCAGCTCCGCGCCGCTCTCGGCGCGGACCACGATGGACGGACCGCCCACCGTGATGGTGAACCGGTGGTTGTGGGGGTTGTGCTTGGGCTCGGCGGATACGCCGTCGGGCTCTACCCAGTGTTCGGCCTCGGGCTCGGGCGTGTAGCCCTCGGTGTCCGTCACGTGGTGCTCCTTGATGATCTCGATCAGGGTCATAGGGCCGAGACCCTCCCGTAGGAGGATCCCGGCCGCGCGGTCAGGGTCAGTCAACCGCATCCGCCATGGCTTCGAGGATGTCGATCAGGTCCCGGACCTGACTACGCCGCACGATTACGCCGTGCAGCTCTTCGCCATCGCCTTCGAGCCAGGGGATGCGGAGGGACTCGCCGTCCTCGGCGAGGTCTACGCGCTCCGCCCAGGGGAACTCTTCAGGAACGTCGGTGCTCATGGGTCTCCTTACAGGGTGATGGCCAGGCCGACCAGGAAGCAGGTGGCGAAGATCAGTCCGGCAGTCAGTGCTCGCCAGCGCCAGGGGCGCGCCGCCAGTTCGCCTGCGGCATCGAGCATGCAGGAACGAGAGACGACTACGGCAAGTTCGCTTGCGCCAATCGAACCTCCCTCGTCGGCCACGAGGCGGGAGGCCAGGGATGGGGAGATCACGTCGCCGACGACCAGAAAATCCCCGCTTGCGAGCTGGAAGATGTCGGGGCAACTGTGGTTCCCGGCGCTGCCCCGCTCCTGCGGGGTTGAGCCGACGCGCCTCACTTGGTGACCGCCGTGATCGGCAGCCCGTCCGCCCCGGTCGGGATGTAGATCACCGAGCTGTTCTTGCCGCTCAGGGCGATCTCCTTGAGCGCCTCGGTCATCTCGAACTGCACATAGAGCGGGGTCAGCGTCTTGGCGATCTCGTCCTGCGCCTCGCGGACGCCCTTGGACTTCTCGAAGCGGATCTGCGCCTTCTGCTGCTCGATCTTGACGCGCTGCTCCTGCTGGCTGATCTCGATCTTGTTGAGCTGGACCTGGTTGCGGGCCTTGATCTGGCTGGTCGTGACGGCGTTCTGCGCGTCCTTCACGTCCTGGCTCCGGCCGTAGGCCTTGAAGCCGAACATGCAGGACAGAACGATGGCGATCATCCCCGCGATGGCGCCGATCGCGGTGAAGATGACGTGCCTGGCGAACTGAAAGTCCTCAGGATCCTGCCGGTTGTAACTCATGGTGCTGTTCCTCTCCTACTTCACGCAGCCATACGTCGGCTGTGTGGTGATTGTCTTTCCGGTGACCACGCTGTGATACCCGACCACAGTCCATCGTCCGCCGGACTTCTGGCACTGCTCCTGCGCCTTGGCGCCAAGCCACCCGAATCCAAAGATCAGGGCAACCACGCCTATGCATCCCAGCAGGACCAGAACTGCTTTGCCTCTAGAAAGGCGCAGCGTACGCCGGGTCATCTGGATCGAACCTCTCCGACAGGTGCCCGCCGTTGGCGTAGCACGATTCTTGTACATCGCAGATGAAGCAGCTCTCGCCCACATGGGCGTTGAACCCCCCGGCTTCGATCTGCTTCCACGCCCGTCCGTACGTCATGCCGACGTACTTGGGCGTGAAGATCGTGAGGTCGAACGCGTTGCCGAGTCCGGCCTTGCGGTTCATGAACGGCACGCCCCATCGCACGGTGATGCCGTACTTCTGGGTGAGCAGGGCGGCGTAGGTGCCGAACTGCGCGGGGCTGTTGGGCATCCGCGTGCCCGTCTTGATGTCCACGATGTAGAGCGCATCGAGGTTGGGGTCATGGAAGACCCGGTCCAGGTAGCCCTTGATCTCCACCTCGCATCCGGGCAGGAACCCGGATACGTCCAGCTCGATGGCCTTCTCGCCCTCCGGCGTCACCCACAGCTCCCACGGGGAGCGCTCGCGCCAGTCGATCCAGGCCTGGACGTACTCCAGGCCGTCCTTGCGCCACTGCTCGACGCCCTGCTTGGTCTGACGCCACCGGTCACGGTTGGCGTCCTTGGCGTCCAGCTCCGCGAGCTGGGCATCGAAGGTTTCGTTCCAGGCAGCCTCCAGCCCGAAGGCCGAGATGTCGCCATGGTCCCAGTCCTCGGTGACCTCATGCACCGCAGACCCTCCGGCCAGCCACAGGGCTGGACGCGAAGGGGCCTTGGCGATACGGCTGAGGAAGTACGCCTTGGCGCACCTCTCCATGGTGTCGCGGGCGCTGTAGCTGACGTGCTTCGGCAGCTCCAGCGCTGTGCCGACGACGCTCTCAGGCGACGGCTTCCGTGCCATTCATGATGTCCTTGCGATCATGACGTCGCGCGATATACCGCGTGACATCGGGACGGATCTCTACATCCCCAGACTTGCACCACTTGCGGACAGCAATGCCCTTGGAGCGGGACTGGACCAGGATCCGCCCGTCAGGGTTGGTCCCGAGATACTGCACCCCTTGCCAGTAGCTCTCCATCCACACGTACGCATCCGAGGAGCCCCACACGGGGCGCGGAGGGCGCATGCGGGGCGGAGGTACGGGCGCGTCCAGCGCGGGCTTGAGGTCCACCACATCGGCGTACTCCATGCCCGTGGCGGCCATGACGTAGCGGATGCTCTGGCCCTGCTTGAGCAGTCGCTCCGCGCGCTCCTTCTGGACGTTGCCCGCCGTGGGCTCGGGCGTGCGCTTGCGCCGCATGTGGCGGCGTTCGTCGGCATCCTTGCCGCCGAATACGCCGTGCGTGAAGCGGGAGCCGAACTCCAAGCAGGCTTCCCGCACGGGGCACCGCTGGCAGTACATCTTGGCCAGGTTGCGCCGGGCGATCTTCGCCCGCGCCTCGGCCTCGTGCGACCGACCGATGTAGGTGGTCGTGTTCTCGTGATCGGGATCGAAGAACAGCTCAGGGTCAGCCCCGTTGCATGCCGCCTTCGAATAGAAGTCGGGCCCCATCAGATCCATGCTGCTGCACCTCCTCACCAGAAAAGGGCCGCCCCGAAGGGCGGCCCAAGGGTGGATCAGGACTCGAACAGCCCGGATGTTTCGATGCCGTTCGCCTTCGCCATGCAGGCCTTGGTGGCCTCCGCCGTCGCGCCGAGGATGTTGATGAAGACCTCCCGGCCCTGGGTCTCGCTCGCCTGGTGCAGGTAGTCGTGCATGGCGTCGAATGCCGGTTCGACGGACTCGACGTCGGCGCTGAGGAGCAGGTTCATGAAGCTCTCGGATACGGTCTCCGGCTCCGAGAGGTCCGCCTTGACCTTCCCCTCGGCGTCGCCGAAGGCGAGCGCCAGCTCAGCCCCCGTGGCCTGCGCCGCCGATCCGGCGACGCGAACCCAGGTGGCCATACAGAAGACCTTCTCCATGCACGACAGGGCCCACAGCTCATCGAGCTGGGCCATGACCATGGAGGTCTGGCCCCCGGCCAGGGCGGCCAGGGCGGAGACGGCCTTGGACTGGAGCAGGAGCACCTTGCCCTCGCTCTCCGCATCCATGCCGTGGCCGTGGGACTCCCCGGCCGCCTCGAAGGCGGACCAGTCGAAATCGTTGTCACTCATCTCAGTTCTCCTCTCGGTCCCGGGCGCCCCCGCCCGGGTGGATGGGGCACACGTACGGCGCGGCATCAAAGAGTTGCCCGCCGCTTGATTCATGGGTTGCGTCGCGCCTTCCGCAGGCGCAGACGGGCCGAGTGGTCTCGGCCCACAGGCCAGGCTGCCATTGCTCGATGCTCTCGGCAATATGGGGCCAGTTGTCGGCCCATCCTGGCTTCTCGGTGCGGTAGAAGTTCCAGGCATCACGAGGCCGGTGGAAGACCGGTACCAGCATGAACCGGCCCTTCCCCGTGCCTGTCTTGCTGTCCCAGGCCAGTTGCTGGCCGTCGCTCCGTGCGGTCCCAGCTCCAGCCGCCGACTGGCGGAACTTCTCTGGGGTGGTCAGGAAACCTCGGGATGAGTACGGTCCCAGCACTACTGTCTGGGGCTCTGACAAACCGCCCTCCGGCGTCTCGTGGCTGATCTGGCCGACCACGGCGATCCGGTGCGTGCGCCCCCGGGTCGCGTCGAGGGAGTCGATCAGTTCCTCCGCCAGATCCTCGGACGTTTTGTCCGCATTTGTCGGATCCTCCAGGATCTCGATCAATGCCTTCATCTCCGCTGCGCGGCCCAACGGGCACCTCCGGTACCTGATGACGATCGGCGTACGCCTGAGAGTAGGAGGGACCTATGGTGTCGAAAGACAGAATCTCGACCCGCTCGGGCGCGAATGCCCAGGTGTCGTACTTCATCGCTGGCAGCCAGCGCATGGGGGTGCCTTCGTCCGAGATGACCGACGAGTTGCTCTCCGTGAGGACCCCGGTCTCCCAGGCGACGTGCGCCACCGTGGGGTCGATCTCGTACTCCTCGATCAGCGCATGCGTCCACACCCCCTTGGGATACCTGAGCCCTCCGGCTCGGTAGCGCTCGTAAAGCGCCACACGGTTATCCGTCTCGTGCGGTACTTCCTCCAGCCACCTCACCCCTTCTTCGTTGACCTCCACAGCCATTGCAGCCCCCACGGACCTCTCCGATGCCGCCCCTTCGGGCGGGGTAGGAACAGAAGGCCCCAAAGGGTGCTGGCCAAGATGACCAGCACCCCCAGGGCGATGTTGACGATGTTCACCGGCTCTTGCGCCGGTCCCTGATGGCCTGCCCGGCCTTCACCTTCGCGCTGATGGCCGTGGAGTGGATGCCGGTACCCCGGCCCTCCACGATCGCCGACTGCCCCAGGTCGGGGATGTTGTAGGCGATGTCGGGCTGGCGCACGCCCGCCTCGGACGCCTCGGCGATCATGACGAGAAGATCCTCGTACGCCTTGATGACCATCTGGGACTGGCCGTTGAGCTTCCTGGTCCAGTGCTGACGGGTCTGAGCGTTGGCAATGTTCTCCGCCACGTCAGCTTTCCTTTCGGAGCAGGGAGCGCGGGTACTCGGACACGTCCGGGATCGGCTCATTGGTGGCGTGCCGCAGAACGGCCATGCTCTCACCCGCCGCGAAGGCATTCCATGCCTTCGTGATCAGCGAGTAGTTCATGGTCTGAGCGCTGACGCCGCGTTTGAGCGTGACGCCGGAGACCATGAACTTGCGCCGGAGGTGCCAGGCAGGGTTGGTCCTGTCGAGGTTCTGGCCGGTGGCCACCTGCTCCAGCCACTCCGGGATGCGGTCCCGGGCGTCGGTGCGCGCCGCCTGGGCCATCACGGCGGCGTGCGGGCCCATCGGGACCCCGCCGTCGTGATACGCGGCGAACAGCTCCGCGCCGTACCACTCCAGCTCCGGCCACTCCTTGAAGGTGTGCACCACCTCGGTGGTGCTGAGCCGGTTGTACTTCGGCATGCCGAAGCGGTCGATGTCGTCCAGGGCCTTGAGGATGCGGGCGCCGGAGGCGAGGTTGGTTGCGTACTTGACGCGCAGCAGGTGCGCGGCGGTCCGCTTATAGCCCTGGTCCACGACGTCGAAGATGTCGCGGGGCTCATCCGGGAAGATCCACATCTCCAGCGTGTAGTTGCCGTTGGCCTGCGCCTTCAGCCGGTGCTGGCCGGAGATGATCCTCCCCTCGGTGTCGAAGATGTAGCCCTCCGGCGTACCTTCGCGCCAGTTGCCGGTCGCCATCACCCGCTGGTACTTCTCGGTGATGGAGGGGCTGAGCGGGCGGTTGAGGGGATGGTTCCGGAAGGACAGCCAGTCGCTGGCCATGTCCGGGGTGACCACCACCTTCTGGGCAACGGAGGGCAGCCGGTAGAGGCTGTTCTCCGGGGTCATGTCGTCCCCTTCGGGACGGGTGCGCGGGTTCGTTTCCACAGAGATCTCCTCAGCTCTGATTGAGGTACTCGCGAAGCGAGTCCTCACTGATGCGCCATGCGCGCCCGATGCGGACGCCCTTGAGTTTCCCTGCCTTGAGCAGGCGGTGAACGGTCATGCCGGAAACGCGCAACTCCTCCGCGACCTCCTTGACCTTGAGCCACTTCTCCATGCACTACTCCTTGTCCTCGGGCAGGAAGTCCTGCCCGACGGGGACTTTCCCCAAGTGCTGGTCAAGCAGGGCCTCAAGCTTCGGCCCTCGCGGGATCAGCTTGATGGAGTACCCCTCTTCCCACGAGCCGTAGGCGGCGTACCGCTTGACGGCTCGCCAGGCCATGGGGGTACGCGGGCCCACGTAGGCCCGCCCGCCGTCGCTCGACAGGTCGTCGCGCTCGACGGCCATGAACCCCACGGGGAAGTTGTCGTGGTCGAAGATGACCCAGTCGGCCTCGGTGTAGGGGATGTGTTCGCCGTCCACCTCAATGGTGAGACGGCTGGCGCGGCGCGCCATCAGTCGGACTCCAGCGCGTCGGCGCCACGCTCGAACTGCACGCGGATCTTGCCGTCGTCCCACGGGACGAGAACGATGTCCGTGGGGTACAGGTGGTCGTTCGCCGCGCGGTCGCGCATGCGCTCGACGATCTGCAATATCTTGCTCAGTTCGGACGCGTGTACGGGACCTTGCACCTCCCACCCTTCGGTGGCTCGCGTCTCAATGAATCCACTGCCTTCCATGCCTTCTCCTCTCTGTAAGGCCAGAGCTGCGCAGGGGGAAGTCAACCCTGCGCAACCCCTGGCCCGGCAGAGCCTCCTAGTTCTACCGGGAAGATCAGATCAGCGTCTCGCGGTCAACCTTGAGGCCGTCCGCGTCGTAGCTGTTGTTCTTGTCGCCGTCGTCGTCCACGAACTGGATCTTGTCCACCACGTCGGCGACGAGGCTCTGGAAGGCCTTGTCCACCGTCGGAGTGGTCTTCTCCTCCGAGGCTTCCTTCATCAGTTCGAGCTGCGGGCGCAGGCTGTCGGCCGCAGCGGTGAAGTCGCCGGTGGCCAGGTAGTCCGGCTTCTTGCCCTCGCGGGCGATGGCGAACCGCTTGGTCCGGCTGATGGCCTCGGCCGCGAACGCGGGGGTGAAGTCCTTGAAGGACGCGTAGATGGCCTCGTAGTCCAGGCCCAGGCTGATCATGTCGGCCGGGACCTTCGAGGCGATCAGCTTCTTGACGCCCTCCTGGTCGAGCTGGTTGATCGTGATCACGGCGTCCAGGCGCCCCGGACGCAGCATGCCCTTGTGGATCTTGTCCTTCCGGTTGGTCGTCAGGACCGCGATCACCTCGGCGCCCTTCGCGCCGATTCCGTCGAAGCTGTCGAGCAGCTTGGAGACCTTCGCCGGGTCACCGGCGTCGCCGATAACGTCGATGTCCTCGAAGAACACCACGGCGGGGGCGTAGAGCTGCGCGGTGCGCATGGCGGCGTCCAGGTCGTCGCCCGGACGCACGAACAGGAACGTCCAGTTGTTGGCGACGGCCCGCTGGGCCGTCAGGAAGGCCGCGAGGGACTTGCCGGTTCCGTACGGTCCCTCAAGCAGTACCGCGCGCTTGAGGGACTCCCCCAGCTCCCGCATAAGGGGGGTGTGCTCGATCAGCGCCCAGATGTTGGCGTTGAGCTGCTGAAGGACGCTGTCCGAGTAGATGACGTGGTCCGGGTTGACCTTCCGCACGTCCAGGAACTGCGGCATGATCTGGTCGCCGCCGATAAGGGCCTTGCCCCGGTAGATGGAGTGGTCCTTGAGCTTCTTCTCCACCACCTTGAACAGGCCCTCGACCTGGGCCTTCGCCGCACGCGGCGCGTGCATGGTGATGTAACCGAGCCACCCCTTTTCCCGGGTGTGGTCCTGGCTGATGTTCATGTACGCGTCCGCCCCCAGCGGGGGGAAGGCAACGCGGTTGTACGGGACCTGGACGGACTCGCCGACGCCGACCGGCACCTCGACGAACTCGGGGTGGATCGGGCCGAACATGGTCTGGATCGTCTCGCCCAGACCGGAGGTGCCGAACACCTCCTTGAGGGCGAGCTGAAGGGCGTTCGCCACGTCGTACGGGCGGTAGTCGAACACCTTGTTGTAGTCGTGGTACTGCGACTGCTGCTTGACGACGTTGTTCAGGTACGTCACGGCCTCGGGGATCCGGCCGTTGTATCGCGAGGGGAGAACGAACTTGGTCCCCTCGAACGTCAGGTCGTTCTCGTTGGCCCGCGCTCCGCCGATCTCGGCGAGCAGGGCCATTGCGGCGGCGGCCGACTTCTCTTCCTGAGACAGCCCCGTAGCTGCCTCCGTGTGCTTGGCCTGGACCAGGTCCAGGAGTCGCTTCGCCGCGTTGCCCGCGTTGTCTGCCATGTCGGTTCCTCTCCGATATGTCACGCCACCTTGAGGTGGCGCAGTGGCGGGGGCAGGAATTGAACCTGCCCAGCGGTGTCCATTCACTTGTCATCACAACGTCGGACACCTGTTCGGCCCACGGCCTAGCAACCATGCCAAGGAGGGGATTGAACCCTCTCACTGCCATTTCCCGCCAGGGACCCGCCCCCGAAGGGGCGGGGTGGTGCTACTCGGTCACGTCCTCCAGGGCGGGCACGGCCGCAGCGGCAAGGGCCGCCTCGACGGCTTCGGCGATCGCGGCGTCCACCTTGCGCATGACGCTGCCGATGCGGTCAGTGCGGACGTTCCGCAGGACGTAGCGGCGGACCTCCTTGTAGGCGGCCGGGGTGTTGTCGGGCGGGAAGACGCCCGCCGCCTCGGCGGCGTCGGCCAGCCGCACCCACTCGCGACACCAATCCTTCGAGGCCGCATAGGCGTCCAGCTCTTCCCGCGTGGCGGGCAGGAGCTTGAGAACCTGGTCGGCCTCGGCGGGGTAGCCCTGCGCGTTGTCGGCGATGTACTTGACCATGGGGTTCGTTGAAGTGACCAGGTGGTCGGCCCACGCCTTGTTGGGCGCATCGAAGTACGCCCTCTCCAGCTCCTCGCGCGCCGCCCGTGCCTCGGCGTGCTTGGCCTGCCAGTTGTCGCCGTAGCGGTCCTCCAGGACGCCGATCCGGAAGCGCGGGTCCGCGTTGATCTTGGCAACGCCGTCGTCGTAGGCCTTCTGCGCCCCGCTCTTGGCGTCGAGGTATGCCTGCACCTCGGGAAGCGGGACCTTGGTGGTGCTCTCGTTGTTGGACATGATCTCTCCTCTTCGGGATGAACGACTCACGCCCCGTGAGTCCGTCGGCAGACCTGGATTCGAACCAGGGAAGCCCCCGCATTCCGGGGGGCGGCAAGTGCACAGTTGCCTGAGGTGACCGACCCTCACTCTGCCGTGGTGCTCTCCTCCCCCAGCGGTCTTCGCCATCCGAGGGGGAGGAGAGGTCTCTAGTTGATCTTCTTGGCGACGACCCAGTTACTGACGGGCGTCTCGATGGCGGCGATGCGGTGCATCTTGCCGCTCTCGGCAACGTAGTACCGCAGACCGCTGGGGTACTCGATCACGTCGCCCTCCTTGAAGAGCGGCACGGGCTCCTTGGCTTCCAGGAACTCACTCAAGCGCACCGCTGAGACCACGGCGGTCAGCTCGCCCGAAGAGACGTACACGACCCTGGGGTCAACCTGCCCTTGGTCGTCACGTACGACAGCAAGCACGCGAACTTCCGCGTCGGGGATATTCTTGCTCCGCCACATCTCGCCCTTTTCGGGCATGAACTTGCTCATGATCCGTCCTCTCTCGGCTCATGGATGCGGGCTAGCGCCCGCTCAGCACCTTGGCCATCAGGCCGAAGGCGATCAGGAAGACGAGGGCGACGATGATCGCCGCCGTACTGCCCTTCACGAGTTGCCTGCCTCGAACTCTTCGGCAGAGTTGTACCGGTTGGTACCGGTCGTCACTCTGGCGTTGGGGTGACGACGGTACAGCTCTGCCAGAACGGCTTGGATGGTTTCACGTGAAACGCCCGGCAGGGCAACCCCGACAGAGTTCGGGTTGATCTGCCTCACGTTCATTGCCCGGATCAGCCCTCCCCCGTTTCGGCCTACGGCGGTCACGACCGCCCGGAACTCCTCCGCCAGGAAGGTCGGGTGACCTTCCGTGGCGGGGACATGGATACGCATGACTCCCCCCTTCGGGGTGTTGGGGCCCCTAGAGGCCGCTCAACGCATCGTTGATGCGCTGGACTATGTCCCCCGAGGGGATGGCTTCGGCGAAGCCATCGCGCTCCCCGAAGGATTCCGCCTCAAGGGCCGCGAAGCGGTCTGCCGGGGTCGCGGTGGGGTCTTCCGTGGCGAGGGTCGCCTTGCCCCCCTCTGCGCGTTGGAGGTAGGACTCCATCGAGTGCGGATTGGCGAGGGGGTTGGGGTTGCGGGTGGGATACGACGCAATGGCGTCTTCCCGGTGATCGATCCAGCGCTGCTCGCGCTGGATCGCGTTGCGCTCAGACTGCACCTCACGCACGCGGTTGCGTTCGCGCTGAGCGGTGACCCTGATGGCCTCACGCGCCCGGCGGTCGTCCTCGGTGGGGCCATTGAGCTTGAGGGCGTACAGCAGACCCTGATGGCCCGTGGTGGTGCGGCTGTACTTCACGTCAGGGATGACCACCTCACCGGAGGTGAGTACCCACGCAATGGGCGTGCGGTAGGACATGACGGTATAGACCACGTTCGGTTCGTCGGCGCGGTAGCGCTCCGCCCATACGGGCGGGAGCTGGCCATTGCCGTTAAACCATCCCGTCGTTGAGCCCTGTACGGCGCGCATGGCACCGCCGGTCTCGTACGACTTGTGATCCATGAGCGCCTCACGGGCGCGCCATGAGTTGGTCGGGTACTTGGGCATTGCTCCTCCATTCGGAGTGACGTCAGACCATCTGACAAGGCCCGGCACGGGCGCCTGCGGGGCTACCGCAGGACGCATGCCCATGCCGGACGTTGAGGGATGGTCAGAGACCGCACGTGTCGTGCGATCCGGGGGCATGGCGCCGCCCGCAAGGGCGGAGCTTCCACGCCTTACGGTTGTGACGCTCGGTGTTGTAGCCGTTCTTGCCCTTGTCGGGCTTGGGCTTGGCGTTGCTCATGATCACCTTTCAGTACGGCAGCGGGCGCCCTGAGGGCGTGCGATGGTCTTCGGGCTGTGGGCCGCTAGGCCGCTTCGGCCTGCGGATCCTGATCTGCTTCATGCCGTCCTCTTCACTCCCCGCGTGCCGACGCCGCTGGTGGCGTCTGTATGGGCAACCCACGTGACTGCCTGCACCACATTGGGCAGTTCGCCCAAGCGCATGGCAGCCTCGCGGAAGCAGTGCGCCAGCAAGGCGTAGCGCCCGTCGGCACTCAGACCCCGGTCGCGATTGCCGTAGGTCTCGCCCACGGCAATGTCGTGGGCGTGGCGGTCGATCACCACAGCGTCAGGGTCTGACGGATCGAAGATGCAGCGGAAGAACATGCCTGTCTTGCGATCCATGGGCAACACGCTCTCCGGATCTGCTCCGGCGAGGATGCGCGACGCCTTGCCGACCGCGTCGGCAACGTGGCCTACGCGTTCACCCGCGCACGCTTGCCGGGCGAGGCTGACATTTTCAGCCCACCGCTTGTTCGCGGACAGAGCGGCGATGATGCCCGCACCCATGCGGGCGTCGCCCGCGATGCTCTCGGCGAGATCATGCGCGGACGGGTACCAGCCCCGGCCCGCGCGTTCCTGGTCGGCCGAGGACGAAAACCAGGCGCTCAGGATGTTCTGTACGTACCGCTCCCTGGTCAAAGGGCCGGTTTTGATCGAGATCACCGGGCACCCCGCAACGCGATGATCAGCGCGTCCACTTCCGCGTCAGTCCAGCCGTACCGGCGGCCCTGTCCGTCTCGATCTGCCTCCTTGTGCTGAAGGTGCTCTCGGACGATCTGACGTTCCTCTGCCGACATGATTCCTCCGTTCGGAGTGATGAGGCTGACCAGCCTCAAAGCCTGCACGTGCCCGGGCTCTAAGCAGGCACGTGCAGACGAGTGGGGGTCAGCCGAAGTACTCGGACCAGGCCTCATAGCCGCTCTCGCGGTGCGGGTGGTACGGGGCGTTGAAGTCGTCAGACTTCACGCGGAAGAACTCGCGGGCCTCATGGAGTTCCAACTCCATGATCATGGCCATGATCACAGCGTGTACGTCGCTGACGCTGTCCAGCGGCGACGCGTCCAGGATGTTCTTCGGGTTGAGCGTGAGTCGCTCCGCGTAGCCCTCGCGGGCACACTCGCGGGCAGTGTTGACCGTCTTGATGAGGAACGAGACCACGACGCTACTGGGACCAGCGTCAGGGCCGTCGGTGAAGTTCGCCGGACGAGCCTTGATCGTCCACTCGGGACGGTAGGCCACATCATTGATCAGTTCGGCGCAACGCGCTGCACGCATGGCGTCTCTCCATTCGGAGTAGGGGCAAGGCTGATCAGCCTCATGGGGTGCCCACCCGAAGGTGGGCACCCGAGCGGAGATCAGTAGACGCCCTTGATCATGTTCTTGAGTTCGGCCTTGACGCGCTTCGCGGTCTCGCCGCGCCACGTGTTGGCGTTCGCCAGGAAGTAGCGGATCACGGATGCCCCGCTATCCGCGTAGTAGGGGTCCGTGACCTTGTCCAGGCTGTGCATGGCCTGGAGGTAGGGCGCGGCGGCGTAGTTGACGCCCTTGCCCTGCTTTGACCAGTCCGCAGTGATCTCGCGGGCGATGTACGCGACGGACCGCACGGCAGTGCTCTCGGTCATGGTCTCTCTCCTGTCGGAGTAGGGATGGAGTGATCACTCCGTAAGCCCCCGGGGTGACCCCGGGGGCAGGCGCAATGATCAGTCACGGTTCCGTTCGATGAGCGCCCGCGCGGCGGCGGCGATGAAGATCAGCGGCAGGGCGATGGAGACCGCCCAGAGGTCAGGGGTCATGATCGGACCCCTGACATGCTGAAGTCGTAGACGCCCCAGACGCGCTCGGAGGAGTCGCGGAGCGCGATGATGACGCGCTCCCTGCCCGCGAGGTCCTGGCAGTCGTAACCGGCCGCTCCCGCGTACTCCAGGGACGCCACGGCGCTGGTGAGCCAGGCCTCTTGCTCCTCTGCGGGCAAGTCGGTGCTCTGCGCGCTGCTCACGCCCGTCCAGGCGTGCGGCAGTTCGGTGAACGTGTCACCAGGCGCGGAGTGTCGAGACATGGTCTCTCCGTTCGGAGTAGGGATGGACTGAGCAGTCCCGTCAAGGCAGGAGGGCGTTTCGAACCGCCCCCCTGCCCTCACAGCGTGCTCAGTGCTCGCCCATGCCGATCGCCCTGAAGAGGCGATCGGCGATGTGGAAGTACTCGAAGAACGCCAGAGGGATCAGGGCGAAGATCCCGGCCAGCATGTAGTCGCCCACCTTCGAACGCACCACGGTCAGCGCGTTGCGGAGATGCTCCCGACGGGTGATCGTCACGTCCACCACAATCTCAAGCCCAAAGGCGTGAGGGTGGAAGACGTGATGAATCCGCCCGGCGGGCGAACGACGGGACGCGTGGACCATGGCCACGCCATCACGCGTGGTGTGCAGGGACTCCACTCTCCACGCGACACGGGGGGGCTCAACCGGTCGCAGGACCGTGCCAGGCATGATCTCCGTATCCGTGGTGGTGTCCATCAGGCGCATTTGTTCTCTCCGTTCGGAGTAGGACAGGTACCGCAGGCTGCGGAACCAAGGGAGTGGCCACAGTGTGGCCACTCGATGGCTCTTACAGACTCGTGAAGTCGGCGCCGTCGATGGCGCCCCATGCTGTGGCGCCCCGCATCAGCAGGTCGCGGAACTCTTGCGCGTGCTGCTGGCACAGGAAGCGGTCTGCAGGCGGAACCGCGACAAAGCGGACGTGCGCCTTGACTGTGGCGGGCACAGGAGCGGACTCGCTGTGGTCAACGTGGTCACACATCATCGCCAAACCTCGTTTCCCTCGGAGTCGCCGAGGTACAGGCCGAATACGTGCGGGAAGAACTCTTGCGTGTCGATGCCGTTGCGGTGCCACATGTGCGGGCACTCCTGCACACCACTGGACGCGGTGTAGGCGTCCGGGCATGTGCGGGAGACGCTCACGCGTCCACTGCTGTTGCCGTACGCGGGCAGCGTGACGCCCTTGAAGTACCAGGCCTCGCCGCTGGCGCTGTAGACCACCTGGTCACGCTGGACCGGGCGCTCACTGCGTGGGTCACCTTCGAGGTGAGTCCATGCGTACTGCTCGGTATTGCTCATGATCGCTCTCCGTTCGGAGTAGTCCGATGCGAACCGTCAGGGGTGATCCCTGACGGCACCGACGGACACGGGGGCACCCGAAGGTGCCCCCGTAACGTCATGTGGGGCGCCATCATGCGCCCCCGCACACCATCACTCTCGCCATGGTGCGTACTAGCGTCCACTCACTCACGGGAGGCACCGATACGCGGTGCCCTGTGCCCTTGTGAGGCTCTTGTGGACCGGCTGTCACCCAACCGGTAGGGGACGCGCTTCCGGCGCGTCCACGGCCCGTACGTGGCTCTGTACGGGTAGGCAGTGCATGCCTGTGCGCCTATGGCAGCGCACATCATCACTCGCACTCAGGAGACCCGCTGTACCTCGCCTCGGCATGAATGTAGGTGCTGGCCGTAAGCGGGGAGGGACGTTCATCGCGGTGGTATGCCCCCGGCCCCTCGGCCTAGGCACCTACCGCGACCGCCGCTCCCGCGTCAGTCTCGTGTGCGTCGCTGTTGAGTTCTGAATTGCACGTCGTGCGCTCCGTTGGACGGGCATCTCATCCCGCTTCCCGTGCGCTGTACCGGCCACTCTCGGGAGCGACCCTCGGAGGGGGTCTCGCTCCCGGCGCCTCCCGGACCCTCAAGCCCCCTCAGGGGGCGAGCTGTCCGGTGGTGCTGGGCGGGTTGTGCAATTCGAGACTCCCCATAGCGGGTGAGCAGGTCAACATCGGATGAGGTAAAGGGATATCAAAGGATACAAAGGAGCAGGTCAGAGCTTTGATCATACTGATGAGTAGGGAGCTATCTCACGATGTGACTACGTGCGTGTAGCACGCATGAGTGGGAAATGGAGATCATCCGCCCTGCCCTGAGGGGGCAGACGGATGGCAAGGACATGACAAGCCGGGTAGGAGGATGATCAAAAACTTTCACGCGTGCGCGTATACGGATCTGCGCCGCAGATCCGCGTGGGCCATTGGCCCACCATGAGGAGCTGTCCTCACGCCGGACGGGCGTGAGGGAGCGGCGAGAGCGTGGCCATGCCCTCAGGCATGGACACGGCTCCGCCGATGCGGGCACTGCCCGCTGTGGTGCGTTGCACCACCCCATACTCAGCCGCTCGGTCAGCCTGTAGGGCTGACCTACGGCTGGTATGAGCTGCGCCGCTGCTGTGCACCACGCCGTGGTGCATGTATGTACCCCCCCTGATGCGACACTCATGCGTATGCATGGAGTGTCGCCTGCGATGCATGGCATCGCCAGCTGGCACTCAGTGCCAGCTTTGAGCCCCCTGTAAGGGCCAGAGCACCGCTCTGTGCCCTACATGTGGCACGCCGTGCCACCTCGCATCGACCAGGGCCTTTTTAATGGCCCTGGCGATGCCATGGATGGTCTCTCCCCAGGGATTCTTCGCAATCCCTGGGTTCGAGCCCCCCGGTAGCGCCGCACTGCGGCGTATTTCTTACGGCCTCTGGGCCGACCCCTGAGGGGGCCGACCCGGGCCCTTGCGCGCGCCGACGCGCCTTGTATTAACGCCATCCTAGTCGTAAGTGTCAACCCCCCAGGTGGGGGGCTTACATCCGCAAAAACCGCAGGTCAGCGCTTGGGACGCCTCCGCTGTCCACCCCGGACCTTCCGGGTGGACCAGCCGGTCGTGTAGCCGTACCCGGTGATTTTTTCGGTGGGTCCGTCGGGGAGCTGAATCGCTCCTTCGAGGTTCGCCTTCCGGCGCTCAATCTCGATCCCACGGCATGTAAGGTGCACGGCCCGGTTGAGCCACTTACCGATCTCTTCTCCTACGGAGATCGCACCTGCGCAGAGATTGCAGGTACCGTTGTAACGCGCGTACATGAAGTGCCTTTCATGTGGTGAAGAGGACCCCTAGCCGGGTCCTCTTCCATTTTCCCATAGGGCCCACTGCATGCGCCTGCAACTACCCTGGGCCGTATGACCCGTACAGCACCGCCCCCCATGAGCTTCACCATCTGCCCGGAGTGCGGCCGTCCGGTCATCAACGGCCAGCACGTCTGCAAGCCGAAGGGGTAGGGCATGGCACGGGTCTACGTATCCAAGGCCGGAGGGGGCACTGTCTATGACAGCGCCAACTCCAAGAAGGTCTTCATCTCCGCCATCCGCTCCGGCTTCTCCGTCGCGCAGGCGCTGAAGTCCTGCGGCAAGGCGGAGAGCACCTACGCCTACTGGCGCAAGAACGATCCGGACTTCCGCCGCCTGGTGGAGGAAGTCCGCCAGACCCAGGCGGAGCGCCGCACCGCCAACGCGGTGGAGATCCCGGACTTCCCGGAGTTCTCGCAGGACTACCTCGACACCACGATGTTCTGGCACCAGCTCCAGTGGTACGACCTCCTGGAGGGCAGGGCCCCCCGGGACCTGCACCCTGCCCAGTACTTCGTACAGGGTGAGCCGGACATGGTCCTGGTGAACACCCCGCCGGAGCACTCCAAGTCCACCACCATCACCGTCAACTACGTGACGTGGCGGATCTGCCAGGACCCCAACATCCGCGTCCTGATCGTCTCCAAGACCCAGGACATGGCGAAGAAGTTCCTCTTGTCGATCAAGGAGCGACTCGCCGAGTCGGACACCTACTACCAGCTTCAGACGAAGTTCGGACCGCCCGGCGGATTCGCCGAAGGGTCCGCCTCCTGGACGGCTGACCGTATCTACGTCGCCGGACGCGAATCCGGCGAGAAGGACCCCACGGTCCAGGCCCTGGGCATCAAGGGCCACATCTACGGCTCCCGTGCCGACCTGGTCATCATGGATGACTGCGTTGACCACACCAACCACGGGGACTACGTCAAGCAGATCGACTGGATCCAGAACATGGTCATGTCCCGCGTCGCGGACGCGGGCGGCAAGATGATCGTGGTGGGCACGCGCATCGAGACCACCGATCTGTACTCCGAGATCATGAAGTCCGAGTACTACGGCGAGGACGCCTCCCCGTGGACCTATCTGACCCAACCGGCCGTCCTGGAGACGGCCGAGACCTCGGACGAGTGGAAGACCCTGTGGCCGATGACGAATCGGTCTCCGGTCTCCATCGCGGGCCGCCGCGTGCTCACCGAGCAGGGCTGGCCCCGAGAGGGCCTGTGGCCCATGTGGCACGGCAGGGCGCTGGCCCGCAAGCGGGCGCGCATGAGCCCGCGCAACTGGTCGATGGTCTATCAGCAGGAGCAGGTGGCCGACGACCAGGTCTTCGCCACCTCCGACGTGATGGGGTGCATCGATGAGCAGCGGTACGCCGGTCGGCTGGTACCCGGAGTTTCCGGGCATCGTAAGCACGGCATGGAGGGACTGTTCATTGTCGCCGGGCTCGACCCGGCCGACGTGGGTAATACCGCCGCCGTCGTGGTCGGGCTGGACCGCCAGACCGGCGTGCGATGGGTGCTGGACGTGTACAACAAGCGAGGCACCCGCCCCCACGAACTCCGGGAGCTGATCCGCACCTGGACCGACCGCTACCGGATCTCCGAGTGGCGGATCGAGAAGAACGCCTTCCAGGGCTCGATCATTCAGGACGAGGAGCTGCGGACGTACCTGTACGGCCGTGGCTGCGTCATGACCGGTCACTTCACCGGCGCCAACAAGTGGGACTCCAACTACGGCATCTCCTCCATGGCCACGCTCTTCCAGGGCTCTGCGACCAAGGCCAACCTCATCCGCCTGCCCTCGCGCTTCCAGAGCGAGGGATCGCGGAAGCTGGTGGAGGAGCTGACCACTTGGAACCCCGTACCGGCCGGTACCCGGGCGCATACGCAGGCCGGTCACTGGGACTGCCTGCATGCCCTGTGGTTCACCGAGATCCGCTGCCGGGAGATGATGCAGTCGGAGTACAGCGACTATCACCTCGGATCGGAGTTCGTCTCCGAGCGGGATCATGAAAACCAGTTCGTTGTGGACGTGGACTTCGCCATGGCCTCAGGGGGTATACAACCCTGGGACGGGCGTCTTTGGTAAGGGAGCACCATGGAACCCAAGTGCCCGAGGTGCCATCAGGCCCTCAGCCGCTGCTTCTGCCATCCCCGCCCGGGAGTCTCGAAGGGGAGCGAATGAGCGCACCACTGAACGCTGCGGCCTTCATCGCCGCACTCAAGGCCGAAGGCCTTGTCGTACATGAGTACAGGGACTGGAAGGGTCACACGCGCAGCGGCTCCGGCCGCCCCTGGGGCCCGGTCCACGGTGTGGTCATGCACCACACCGCATCCGGCTCCGACGGCATCGTGGAGTACTGCTACACCGGCAGCTCTGCGCTGCCGGGACCGCTGTGTCACGGAGTGATCGACAAGAAGGGCGAGGTGTGGTTGGTCGGCTATGGCCGGACCAACCACGCCGGGGGTGGCGACCCTGACGTACTCAATGCGGTCAAGGCTGAGTCGTACATGACAAGTCCGCCTGCTCCGCATGAGCACGAGGGCTCCGCCGGAGCCGTGGATGGCAACAAGAGCTTCTACGGCTTCGAGTGCGTGAACCACGGCAGCGGAAACGACCCGTGGCCGAAGGAGCAGACCACGGCCATGGTCAAGGCCGCTGCGGCCATCTGCCGCGTGCACGGCTGGAGCGCCAAGTCCGTCATTGGCCACAAGGAGTGGTCGGACTGGAAGAACGACCCCAACGGGATTGCGATGCCGCTCTTCCGTGTCAGCGTCGAGCAGTGCCTGAAGTCCAAGGCGGGCGTCTGGCCCGCAGCAGAGGAGAAGTCAGTGGCGACCGCCTATACCGACGTCATGAGGACCGACGCCGTTCCCGTGGACACCAGCCTGGACCAAGGTGGCACCTGGACCGCCCAGACGGCGCTGAGCTACCTAGTGGAGCAAGTCCGCCTGCTCAAGGCGGACATTGAGGCACTTAAGGCTAAGTAAGCCCTACAGTTACATACTGAGTAAGGAGGCACGGTGGATATCGAATTCGTGGCCCGGCGCGTGGACGCCCTTCGCCGTGCCTCCGCTGAGCGCGACTCGCGCTATCACGAGCTGTACGACGTGCGGCGGGGGAAGCTCTCCGACGTCATGCCCGGCTCCCTGCCGGACGCGTGGCCTCACCCGATCGTGGCGAACTGGATCGACACCGCCGCACGTCAGCTCGCCGAGAACCTTGCACCGCTGCCGTCGATCAACTGCGCGACGGGAGTCATGGCCTCGGAGGCCTCGCGGAAGTTCGCGGGCAAGCGCACGAAGATCGCCTACTCCTACGTTCTGGAGTCGGACCTCAAGAAGAAGATGCCGACGGCGTGCGACTGGTACATCTCGTACGGCATGCTGCCGATCATCATCGAGCCCGACTGGGAGACCGGTCGGCCGGTCCTGCGGTTCGACAATCCCATGAAGTCCTACCCGCAATGGGACCTGCGGGGCCGTGTCATCTCCTACACCAAGGTCTGGCGCGAAGAGGCCTGGAAGCTCGCGGCCAAGTTCCCCGAGTACTCCCCTCAGATCCTCGGGGAGAAGGCGAACCCCTGGGATCAGGGCGCCAGCCCCGACACGATGCTGGAGTGCATCAAGTACTGCGACAAGGACTCCTACGTCCTCTATCTGCCGGAGCGGCAGAACCTGGTCCTGCTCAACACGCCGAACTCGTTCGGCAAGGTCCCGATCGCGATCGCCTGCAAGCCGACCTACGACGAACAGGCCCGTGGCCAGTTCGATGATGCGATCTGGGTCCACCTGGCCCGCGCCAAGATGGCGCTGCTTGGCCTGGAGGCCACCCAGAAGACGGTCCGGGCGCCGCTCGCCATCCCGACCGACGTGCAGAAGATCCCCTTCGGCGACGACGCGATCCTGCGCACCAACAACCCGCGCGACATCGTCCGCGTTGGGCAGGACTTCCCGGCCGCAGCCTTCCAGCAGGAATCCATGTTGGAGCAGGAGATCATGCGGGCCACCCGCACCCCTGCCGCCGCCACCGGCGACGTGAACGCCTCGATCATCACCGGCAAGGGCGTTGAGGCGCTCGGTGCCGGTTACGACATCCAGATCGTGACCGGGCAGACGATGATCGGCAACGCGATCCAGGAGGCCCTGAGCCTGGCCTTCGAGATGGACGAGACCTATTGGCCGGATACGTCGAAGACCATCAAGGGCACGGTGAACGGCACCCCGTTCACCGAGACCTACCGCCCGGCCAAGGACATCAAGGGCGACCACACGGTCAACGTGACCTATGGCTTCGCCTCGGGCATGAACCCCAACCAGGCCCTGGTGTTCCTGCTTCAGCTCCGTGGTGACCAGGACATCAGTCGCGACTTCCTCCAGCGCCAGCTCCCGATGGACATCGACGTGGCGCAGATGCAGTCCCAGATCGACAACGAGCAGGTGACGGACGCTCTCAAGCAGGGCGTGTTCGCCATGCTCAGCTCTGCGGGCATCATGGCCCAGCAGGGTATGGACCCGACTGAGACCCTTCGCAAGGCCGCATCGATCATCGAGATGCGGGAGAAGGGGACGCCCATGCATGAGGCGATCCTCAAGGCGTTTGCACCGCCCCCGGCCCCACCGGGAGGAACAGCACCAGGTACCCCCGGAGGGGGGAGCGCCGGGGGCGGCGTTCCTTACGGTATCAACCCCGCCACCGGATCCCCGGGCGGCGTAGCCGCCGGGCAGGCCGAGATGGGCGTCGGCGGCAAGCCGGACCTCCAGACCCTGCTGGCGGGGCTCAGTAGTTCTGGCAGGCCGAATCTCTCGGCATCCGTAAAGAGGAGTGTTCCCGCGTGAACTGCGAACAGTGTGGCCGCGACGACGGCCATTGGCTCGGTTGCGATCAGGCGGGCAAGCCCTACCTCGTGGTCGAGCCCGGCGAGACCCTCATCGAGAAGCTGGACGAGGATCCGCAGGGCACCGAGCCCTGCGCCTTCGCTGGCTGCCAGCGCCTCCGCGCCAGCGCGCACCACAGTGCGCTGTTCTGCACCACCCACAAGGATCCGAAGAACAGGAAGGTATGACCATGGCAGAGATGCTGACCGGCGACCCGGGCCACGAGGGTGGTTCGCAGCCCATGAAGCACCTTCAGGGCGGCATGGCTGGTCCTCACACCCAGTCCCCCATGGACTCGTCCGCCATGACCGGCGGTCGCGTGGGCGCCACTGACACGGCCCCCATCGACACCCACTGGAACTGGTACCTCAGCGGCAAGGGCGACTCGGGCGGCGACACGCCGAACCGTGGCACCGACAACCGCAGCGCGACCACCTGAGAGGTTGTGACCTGAATTGGCAGGCAAGGGCGGGTATCAAGCCCCAAGCCGCCCGGCACCTGTCAGTGGTCCGGGCGCACTGAGCAAGCGCACCGACGGCGGCCCCGGGAAGCAGCCGATCCGCACCCCCACGGGCGGATCGTACGGCTCGGCCCAGGAACTGACGGGCCTTCAGCAGGCTGAGCCCCTGGCTCAGGCCCCGGAAGGGCAGACGGGGCAGGCCTCGCCTGCCGGTCTGCTCCAGGGGCTCAGCCTTCCCCAGACGGTGGGCCTGGACCAGGGCACCCAGGAGCCCAGCACCCCGGTGACGGCGGGCGCCGCCCTGGGGGCGGGGCCCGGCACGGAAGCCCTGGGGATCACGGACCAGGAGGACACCGACATGAAGGCCCTGGCCAACTACCTGCCGGTGTACGAGACCATGGCCAACGTTCCGGGATCTTCGCGCGCGATGCGCAATGTCGTGCGGACGATTAAGGCGTATGCGGGAGGTGCCTGATGGACTGGTGGGAAAACATGGGCACCTACGCCATGGGCATGGGGCAGTTCCCTGCCCTGGCGAGCGACATGGCTCTGCGGGGGCCGCAGGGCGACTTCGGATACACGCTCATGCACCTGATGAACAAGTCGGCAACGCCGATCGACGTGTATCCGCCTGACGAGGCGAACCTCGCCGGTCTGGGGGGCTGATGGGCTTCGGTAGCTGGATCTCCGATATCGGCCACGACATCCTGAGCGGTGCCAACTGGGTAAGCCAGCACACCAGCATCGTGCCGCAGAAGACGACGTACAACCCGCTGGAGACCAATCCCCTGGCGGCGTACCAGCCGCAGAGGGACGAAACCGGCAAGATCGCCCTCAATGCCCCAGGGACGTCGGCGAACGTCGGCGTCGAGAAGCTAGGCGAAGCCACCTCGTGGCTTCGCTCCACTGTGGTGTCACACCCTCTGAGTACGCTGCTGCTCCAGGCGAAGCGTGCTGGCACCAATCCCGGCGTCTACTTCTCCGCCGCTGACTGGTCGTCAGCCTGGAAGGCCGCCGCGAACATCTCCCCCGGCCAGGCGGCAATGCTGGGCCAGGACTCGATCTTCAGCAATCCCAATGCCCCCGCCGGTGCGGAGCAGGCGCAGCAGGCGATCCAGTCCCCGCTGGAGTACTACACGCCCTCTCAGGCGAGCCTGCCCCCCGGCTTCGCAGCCCTGAGCCACGATCAGCAGCAGGAGGCCCTTCAGAAGGCCGGTATGCCCGTAGTGGGCAATCGATACATCGAAGAGCTGCGCAAGGGCTCCGCCTTCTACAAGAACGCCTCCGGCGTCAACGACTTCGCCCTCGCGTGGTGGGCGGACCCCACCATCGTGGGCGGGAAGGTCGCCGCAGGCGCCCGCGCGGCGCGGGTGGTCAAGGCTCGCCCCCTGGAGGGCTGGTCCAAGGCCGACATCGACGGCCTGCTCAGCGACTCCACCATGGTCAAGGCCCAGAAGTACATCTGGGACAACAAGGACAACCCGCAGCTTTTGAACAACCTCAAGCTGGCCCAGGACTCCGCGATGGGCCCGCGCTTCGGGCACATCGCCTCCCTGCTCAAGTCGGAGGACGAGGTCAACCTCTTCCTCCGTGTTGGCCTGGGCGACCTGGACGCCGCAGAGAAGCTCGCGGGCAGGAACACCATGGTCGAGGGTCGCCTGGCCCAGATGAACGACCGCCTTGGCGCCCTGGATCTCATGCGGACGCGCTACGCCCACTTCCCGCAGATGCAGGGCATGATCGATCAGCAGATCGAAGATCTGACCACGCGGATCAACGCTGACGATCTGACGAAACTCCGCTACAACGAGATCCTTGATCACTCCAACGAGATCGACCGGATCAACCTCTCGCGCTGGGGCTTCGCCCGCGCGGAGGCGAAGACCGAGGCCCAGAACGCCTATCGCGGCGGCGCCGCCTACGGCTACAAGAGCGAGCGCCCCGGCGTCATCACGCCGGGCGTGCCCTTGATTTCCAAGGTCGGAGCGCCCCTGGCGACTCCGATCGACGGCGGCATGATCAAGCAGCGCATCTGGGGCGCTGGCGACTTCTTCTCGATGCCGGTCACGATGGTGCGCTCCCTCAAGGAGATGAACCCCAACGGGTGGATGCGCATTGACGACATCACCAAGGACTCGGTAGCCGAACTGCGGGCACAGGTGGCCCGCATCCCGAACATCGCGCCCGACGCCCGCATGAACATGATCAACGGCTATCTGAAGACGACCACCGAGGGCGAGCGCATGGCGTACCTCGACGAGATCGAGCAGACGGCAGCGGCGAAGATCGCCGAGAAGCACGGCCT
>Ga0307509_10001114_pt1 | contig 46115 bp, 36 predicted proteins | sample 10_EM_MG_FD_202245 | JGI IMG/M metagenome (GOLD analysis project Ga0307509, IMG submission 202245) | Populus trichocarpa ectomycorrhiza microbial communities from riparian zone in the Pacific Northwest, United States - 10_EM | ecosystem: Host-associated > Plants > Roots > Unclassified | place... | reverse complement strand
CCCAACTATTCTTCGCACATGGAACGTTGGGCTTCGAAGACTCAGCCCAACCTACTCGGGTAAGTCCGTCGTCCCAGCCTGAGCGGGGATGACGGGATCATGAGACTACATATGAAACTTTCACGCTTCTTCATCGACCGGCCGATCTTCGCCGCCGTGCTGTCCATCCTGATCTTCCTGATCGGCATCATCGCGATGACGCAACTGCCGATCAGCCAGTATCCGGACGTGGTGCCGCCTTCGGTCGTGGTTCGTGCGCAGTATCCGGGCGCCAATCCGAAGGTCATCGCCGAAACGGTCGCCGCGCCGCTGGAACAGGAGATCAACGGCGTCGAGAACATGCTGTACATGTCCTCGCAGGCCACCAGCGACGGCATGATGCTGCTGACCGTAACGTTCCGCCTCGGCACGAACGTCGACAACGCGCAGGTACAAGTACAGAACCGCGTGTCGCAGGCGCTGCCGCGTCTGCCTGAAGACGTGCGCCGCCTTGGCGTGACGACGCTCAAGGCGTCGCCCGACCTGCTGATGGTCGTGCACCTGACCTCGCCCGACAATCGCTACGACATGGTGTACCTGCGCAATTACGCGACGCTGCAGGTTCGCGACGTGCTCTCGCGTCTCAAAGGCACGGGCGAAGTACGCGTCTTCGGTGCGGGCGACTACTCGATGCGCGTGTGGCTCGATCCGGACAAGATCGCCAGCCGCGGTCTGACCGCCGGCGACGTCGTAAAGGCAATCCGCGAACAGAACGTGCAAGTCGCAGCCGGTACGATAGGCGCCGAGCCCTCGCCCGTCGGCACCGAGTACCAGCTGAACGTCACGACGAGCGGCCGGCTCATCACTGAAGATCAGTTCAACGACATCATCGTCAAGACGCTGCCGGATGGCTCGATCACGACGTTGAAGGACATCGCACGCATCGAACTCGGTGCGAGCGCTTACTCGCTGCGCAGCTTGCTCAACAACAAGTCAGCGGTTGCGGTGCCGGTCTCGCAGGCGCCCGGTGCGAATGCCATCGAGCTGTCGGACTCCGTGCGCAGCACGATGCGGGAACTGAGCAAGAACTTCCCCGAGGGTTTGAAATACGAAATCGTCTACGACCCGACGATCTTCGTGCGTGACTCGATCAAAGCCGTCGTGCACACGCTGCTGGAAGCGCTGGCGCTGGTCGTCATCGTCGTGATCCTGTTCCTGCAGACGTGGCGCGCGTCCATCATTCCGCTGCTCGCCGTGCCCGTGTCCATCATCGGCACGTTCGGCCTGATGCTGGCGTTCGGCTTCTCGATCAATGCGCTGTCGCTGTTCGGGCTGGTACTGGCCATCGGCATCGTGGTCGACGACGCCATCGTCGTGGTGGAGAACGTCGAACGCAACATTCGCGACGGCCTGTCGCCGCACGACGCCACGTACAAGGCGATGGATGAGGTGAGCGGTCCCATCATCGCCATCGCGCTGGTGCTGGTCGCTGTGTTCGTGCCGATCGCATTCATCACCGGCCTGACCGGCGAGTTCTACAAGCAGTTCGCGCTGACCATCGCCATCTCGACGGTGATCTCCGCGATCAATTCGCTGACGCTGAGCCCGGCGCTCGCCGCGGTGCTGCTCAAGCCGCACGGCTCGACTCAGGACCGGGTCAGTCGCGTAATGGAGCGAGTGCTCGGTGGATTCTTCGCACGTTTCAACCGCTTTTTCGCCCGGTCGTCGGACAACTACCAGCGCGGCGTGAGCGGCGTGCTGAAGCGCAAGGGCATGGCGATGGGCGTGTTCGCCGCGCTGCTGGGCGTCACCTGGGCGCTGTTCCAGTTTGTGCCGAAAGGCTTCATTCCCGTGCAGGACAAGCAGTACCTGATCGCGCTGGCACAGTTGCCGAACGCAGCGTCGCTGGATCGTTCCGAGGAAGTCGTGCGCCGCATGGGTGAAATCGGCCTCAAGGTGCCGGGCGTCAAGAACGCGGTGCAGTTCCCTGGTCTGTCGGCGGCGGGTTTCACCAACAGCTCCAATGCCGCGATCGTCTTCTTCGCGCTGGAGGATTTCGACAAGCGCACGGCGAAGGAACAGTACGGACTGAACATCGCCCAAACCCTGCAAGGCGCGTTCGGCGAGATCAAGGAAGCGCAGATCGCCGTCTTCCCTGCCCCACCTGTACAGGGACTGGGCACGCTCGGTGGCTTCAAGCTGCAACTGGAGGATCGCGACAGCGTCGGCTACGAAGAACTGTATCGCGTGACGCAAACCGTCATGGCGAAGGCTTGGAAGACGCCGGAACTCGCAGGCGTGTTCTCCGACTACCAGGTGAACGTGCCACAGATCCAGGCGGACGTGAATCGCGTCAAGGCGAAGGAACATGGCGTCGAACTGGGTGAAGTATTCGAGACGCTGCAGGTGTATCTGGGCTCCATGTACGTGAACGACTTCAACCGCTTCGGCCGCACGTACCAGGTCATCGCACAAGCCGACGCCGAGTTCCGCGCCAAGCCCGAAGACATCCTGCGCCTGCAGACGCGCAACGCGAACGGCGAGATGCTGCCGCTGGGTTCGATAGTGCGGGTGACCGAAAGCTACGGGCCGGATCGCGTATTCCGCTACAACGGCTACCTGACCTCAGACATCAACGGCGGCCCCGCGCCGGGCTACTCGACGGGCCAGGCGAAGGCCGCGATGGAGCGCATCCTCAAGGAGACACTGCCCAACGGTGTCGGCTACGAATGGACGGATCTCACGTATCAAGAAATCCTGGTCGGCAACAGCTCGGTCTTCGTGTTCCCGCTGTGCGTTCTGCTGGTAACGCTGGTGCTGGCGGCGCTGTATGAAAGCTGGACGCTGCCGCTGGCCATCATTCTGATCGTGCCGATGGCGCTGCTGTCCGCGATCGCCGGCGTGTGGATCTCCGGCGGCGACAACAACATCTTCACGCAGATTGCCTTCTTCGTGCTGGTCGGGCTGGCGTGCAAGAACGCCATCCTCATCGTCGAGTTCGCGAAGTATCGCGAAGATGCGGGCGCGGATACGGTGACGGCGGCGCTCGATGCGGCACGCCTGCGGCTGCGGCCCATCCTGATGACGTCGATCGCGTTCGTCATGGGCGTGGTGCCGCTGGTGCTTGCGACCGGCGCGGGTGCTGAAATGCGCCATGCCATCGGCATCGCGGTGTTCTCCGGCATGCTGGGCGTAACGTTCTTTGGATTGTTCCTGACGCCGGTGTTCTACGTGCTGCTGCGTGCGCTGGTGAAGAAGCGCGTGAGCACGCCGCACGTACCTGCTGAAGAACTGAAAGGAGCTGCTCATGCGTAAGAGCAAAGCGATGCCGATGGTGAAAGTCTCAGCCACGCTTGCAAGCCTGTTCGTGCTTGCAGCGTGCGCGGTCGGCCCGGACTATCACGCACCGCAGATCGCGCCGCCGCAGCAGTTCGTCAGCGCGGACAACGCCAAGTTCTCGGCAACCGACGTCGAAGCTGACTTCTGGAAGTCGTTCAACGATCCGCTGATGAATCAGTTGATCGACCAGGCGCTGGCATCCAACCACGACATTCGCATCGCAGCGACGCGTCTGCGCGAAGCTCGCGCCTTACGCGGCCAGGCACGGCTCGATCTCGCGCCGACGGTCACGGCATCGGCGGGGCACACCGAATCTCGCGCGAGTTTGCGGCAGGCGCCGCCCGCTTCCGGCGTGAAGCGCGACCAGGACTACTACGACGCCGGGTTCGACGCGATCTGGGAGCTGGATTTCTTCGGCCGCGTGCGGCGCGGCGTCGAAGCGAGTTCAGCCGAACTCGCCGCCAGCGAAGCGGGCTTGTACAACACTCAGGTCAGCATCACTGCCGAAGTCGCGCGCAACTACTTCGAACTGCGCGGCTACCAGCATCGTCTGGAAGTGGCGCAGCGCAACGCCGACAATCAAAGCGAAAGCCTGCGCATCACCGGCGCGCGCCTGGATGCGGGGCGCGGCACCAGGCTCGATACCTCGCGAGCCAGCGCACAGTTGAGCGCGACCCTTGCGACGATTCCAGACCTTGAAGCGGCGGCGACGCGCTCGATGCTGCGGCTCGGCGTGCTGACCGGTCATTCACCTGAGACGCTCATCGCACAACTGTCGCGGGCGCGTGCCCTGCCGCAATTACCGGCGACGCACGCCATCGGCACGCCGGAAGCGTTGCTGCGCCGCCGTCCAGACATTCGCGTCGCCGAACGCGAACTTGCCGCCGCGACCGCGCGCATCGGCGTTGCCGTGGGCGATTTGTTTCCACGGATTTCGTTCGTCGGCCGTTGGGGCTTCGACGCAACCACATCGGCTTCCCTGGGCGATGCGGGCAGCGACGCGTTCTCGTTCGGGCCGAGCATTCAATGGGCGGCCTTCGATCTCGGCCGCGTGCGCCAGCGCATCAACCAGCGCGAGGCCGCGGCCGATGGAGCATTGGCTCGATATGAACAGACCGTGTTGCGCGCGCTCGAAGAAACCGACGCGAGCTTGACCGACTACACGAAAGCGCTGTCCAAGCAGGAACACCTGCAGAACAGTGCGACGGCTTCGGCAGAGGCCGCGATGCTCGCCCGCGCCCGCTTCGACAGCGGCGCGGCTGATTTTCTTACCGTCCTCGATGCGGAGCGCAGCGTGCTCGAAGCCGAGGACCAGTTGGCGCGCAGCGAGACTCAGACTGCGACAGCCTTGCTCGCAACTTACAAGGCGCTCGGCGGCGGCTTTCAATCGCTGCCGGCGAGCGCACGGCGCTGAGTGGTGGCCAGGTAGATTGGTAGGTTGGGCTGAGTCCTCGAAGCCCAACTATCCTTGCCGGCCAAGATTGTTGGGCTTCGAGGACTCAGCCCAACCTACAGATAACTGCGTAAGCAGGCGCCGATCCGCTCAATCGCCCTTGATAGGCAGTGACTCGCCGGGGTTCGACAGCTCACTGCGCAAGACCAGCACTTCCTTGGGCGCTTCCACGCCGATGCGGATCTGATTGCCTTCGACGCTGATGATGTGGACCACGATATCGGCGCCGATCTGAATGGATTCGCCGACGCGACGGGTAAGTACGAGCATATCCCCTCCATAGGATTGGTAAGCGATGCGGGCCGCAATGATGAACCCGTGCCGCGCAAATATCGATAGGTCGGTCGCCGTGTGACGACGCCTCAACGCATCTGTCGCGCCGGCACTACGCCCACCCGACCCCGGATGCCGCGTTACATGGGGCTATGTAATACTGCCGCGTCGCTCCCGGTCTTCTCGTTCGAACAGTTCACGATTTGCGGCGGAGTAGTCCCATGACGGCATTTCCACGACGCTCCCTGGGCGCCCTTGCGTTCAGCTTGTCGCTGGCCGCGGCGGCCGGCTGCTCGATGACGAGCGCGGCGCCGATATCGGCCCCGAATCCCACGGTGGATATTGCCGCTGGCGCCGATGCGAAGACCGCGACCGCAGTGTTCGCCGGCGGGTGCTTCTGGGGTATCGAGGCGGTGTTCGAACATGTCAAAGGCGTGCGCAGCGCCAGCTCGGGATATGCGGGCGGCACGAAGGCCACGGCGGAATATGAGATCGTCAGCTCCGGCACCACCGGCCACGCCGAGTCCGTCGAAGTGGTCTACGACCCCTCGCAGGTTTCCTATGGCCAGTTGCTGCGCGTGTTCTTCTCCGTCGCGCACGATCCCACGCAGTTGAATCGCCAGGGCCCCGACCACGGCCCGCAATATCGCTCGGCCATCTTCTATGCGAACGCCGACCAGCAACGCGTCGCGAAAGCGTACATCGAACAGCTCGATGCGGCCCATGCGCACGCGAAACCCATCGTGACGCAGGTGGCCGCGCTCGAGAAGTTCTACCCCGCCGAGTCCTATCACCAGGACTACGCGAAACACCATCCGAATGACGCCTACATCGTCTTCAACGACGCACCCAAGGTCGTCAACCTGAAGAAGCAGCTGCCCGAGCTGTACACGGGCGGATGATTTCCGGTGCACTCGTTTTGATTGTCGTAGTCGTAGGTTGGGCAGAGTCGTCGAAGCCCAACGATCTTGGCCGCGCGGATGTTGGGCTTCGAAGACTCTGCCCAACCTACCTCTAGTCAGCCCAACCTACGCTGCTGGATCATTCCCAGCTGGTGCCGTTGCGTAGAACGCAGGGTCAAGCACTCAGTCGAACAGCGCCAAGTCCACAGCCTGCGCCATCGCCTTGTAGCCGGCGCTGCTTGGATGCAGGTGATCGCCTGAATCGTGCGCCGCGAGTAGTTGCTCGGGATGTTCCGGATCGCGCGTTGCGGCGTCGAAGTCGATGACGCCGTCGAAGCCTTGCTTGCTCCTGATCCATTCGTTCGCCGCCTTGCGCACTTCGTCCTTCTCGGGGCTGTAGTAACCGCCCGGCGCGCCGGCGAACGGCGTGAGCGTGGCGCCGAAGATTTTCAGGCCGCGATCGTGAGCGCGCGCGATCAACTGCTTGTAGCCTGCGATCAGTTCCTCCGCGGTCGGCACTTGCACCGCACCCTCATCGAGCGCGCGCCCGCCAAAGCGCGCGCCGGGCGTGCCGATGTCGTTGATGCCGATCATGACGATGACGTGCGACACGCCCGTCACGCCGAGCACGTCGCGGTCCATGCGCGCGAGTGCGCTTTGACCTGCCCCATCTTTGAGAAGCTGGTTGCCGCTGATGCCTTGATTGACGACGGCGAGTTCGGCGTGTTTGCCTTTGCGCGTGCGCAGGCGTTCGGCCAGCAGATCGGGCCAGCGCAGGTTCGCGTTCACCGTCGAACCCATGCCGTCGGTGATCGAATCGCCGAACGCGACGATGACGCCGGCGCCAGGATTCTGTACTTCGACGGCGCTCATGAAGAAGCGCATTTCGTTGCTGCCCGCGACGGGCAGCTCCGCCGCCTTGGTGAAGTCACCCGGCTGCGACATCTCGGTCTTCTGCAACCCCGTCATATGCACGGTGGACGCGGTGGTCTCGCTGGGCAGATAGACGTTGATTGCAATGTCCTGGCCCGCGGCGACGGCGAGATCCACCGGATCGCTCAACGCAGGCGCGCCGGCGGGAATGATGATAGACGACGCACCGCCGAAGCTCAGCGGCATGATGACGGCAGGCGTCCCGGCAGACACCGACGCGGCGCCGATGGCGAGCGGCTTGGAACCATATTCATTGGAGAGACGCACACGCACCTTGCTGCCGCCCGCACTGACGTGCACGACCTGCCGGATGGTGACGTCCTTGATGACGACCGGTGGCGGACGGCTGCCGAACGACATCATCGCGTGCGGGCTTGCGGTCCAGGTCGCTTTCCATTGTGCGGCAGAGGCGCGCTGCGCGGCCGGCGCGCCGACGTGAACGCACAGCGCAGCCAAGACGAATGCGGCCGCGACAGACTTTCGCATGTTCATTGGTGATCCCCCGGGGAGTTGCTTGTTGGCGGCTTCCTGCCGTTGATAAGTCTAACCCAAGGGGATCGTCAGTTCATGCGGCGACGGGCGGCATGCCGAGGCCGTGAATCGTCGTCTGCAAGGCCGTCGGCATGACGCTGGAGAAACTCGGCACGTCCTTGCGCAAGGTTTCGGTGTGCTGTTTGGCAGCCGCATCGAACTCATTCTGGTCGGCAATATAGATGTTGACCGTGCCGATGTACTTCGGCGCGCCGCCGGTCTGGCCACTCTCGCCCTTGCGCAGTTCGAAACGCTTGATGGCCTTGGGGCCGTACAGCTTCATGATCAGCGGCATGTGGCTGGTGCGGTATTTTTCCACGTCCCAGCGGCCGTTCGGTTCGCTCGGGTACAGGATGGTGACGCAGGTGTCGCCCAGAATCATGGCCGAGCGCGGCGCGCCCACCATGCCATACACCTTGTCGTACTGGATCTCGGGCTGCACGTTGGTGAAATTCGGTATGTCGTCGATGAGCGATTGGCCGTACTTCGCGTTGTTGGCGTTGAACACGTCGAGGTCGTCGAACCAGATGTTCACGGCAGCCGCGTACGCCGCGGCGGGCGCACCCGCAGGTGCAGGCACAACCTTGCGCAGCTCGATACGCTCGACGGACTTGCCGAAGTGCTTCATGAACAGCGGCAGGTGATGATCGCGATGGTAGTCGGCATCGAACTTCGATCCGGCGCCGGTCGGATAGAGAATGGTCATGCAGTTGACCCCGGCCGCACTCTCGGCGGCGCGCGCACCGGCCGGGAGAGTTACCCCGAACGCCGCAGCCAGCGCACCCAGGGTCACTGCCGTGCCCGCGCCTTTGAGCATCTCGCGACGAGTCACGCCCGACGATGGGCTGGACGATAAATTGCCACCACGATCTTGGTATCGAGTCATGACACGGCTCCTTCGCGAAACGCGAATGTATTGCGACTATTTGCAGCGACGCTGCGACCAACCACCGCACTTTGCAATACGATGGAAACGCAAACTCGACCCAGCGCGCAAGCGGTGCCACGCTGGTGCGAACGTTGCTGTGCGCGGCACCCGACGGCAAGCTGGAACGCGATCAGTATCGCGAGCCGCTGCCGAGCGCCGTATCGACCGGAGGAGCCATCGGGAAGGGGCAGGAGAGCCATTTTCCGCGGCTGCGGACCCGCATTACTCCGACTGCGGGGCGAGGAAATCCACCAGGTCCATCTGGCTATATTCCTGGATGAGCTGTGCGAAGTCGACGTTGATGACCAGATCCACTTCACTACCCGCATCGCCGTCGCGGCGCACGGCGCCGATGGAGACGTTGCGGATCGGCGTATGAAACAGCACGCCGTAGCCCATCGCGTCCATGCCGGGCACGTCGGCGATCGACGCGATGAGCGAGGCGCCCCAGCGGTTGGTCGCCTCGCCGGCGCGCCAGTGCCACGATTCATAGCCGACGAGTTCGACGACCAGCGCGGCGAGTGTGCCGCTTTCGCCCGTCGGCAGCTCGACGCGTTCCAGCGCGGCGGACGGATGCAGCGCGATCAGCTTGCTGTTCGGCGCGCGCGGAAACAGCTTGGCGTCAGCCTTGTGCGCCTTGGAAAACCGCACACTGTTCCAGCCGAGTTCCCACGGATATTGCACGGAGACATCGTTGAAGTAGCTGTCCCATTCCTTGTCGCGCAACGACAGGAAGCGCTTGTTCGCGTCAATGATGGGCAGGTTGTATGCGGCGATGAGCTGGTCGGTCGCCAGCGACGTGCGCATCACTTTCGCCGCCAGCGACACGGCCGCGGCGCATTGCGGCGCGGTGACGCTCGCGGAACATTCCTGCACCAGATAACTCTGCAAACCGATCTTGCTGATCGGCAGTTCGGCAGTGAACGGATGCAGCGTCCAGTTATTGATCGACAGCAGCGGATCGGTGCGATCCTGCGAGCCTTCCAGCAACTTCTGCCGCAGCGCGCGCAACTGCTGCACATGCCTGCCGACCATGCAGGCTGCATCGTTCGGCGCTTCGCAGATTGACACGGGCAGGCCGTCGAATTCATGCAACATCGCGTCGGACAACTGCGTGCGGATGACGGCGGTGTCGATGGATGAGTTTGGCTGGAACAACTGCTGGGTCAGCTTCTGGACGTCCGTGGTGTCCGTCGTGCCGAGAATGCAGCCGGTGCGCTGATTCTCCTTGAGCCGGGTCAGTATCTCCGCGGCAGTCACCGGAGGTTTGATTTTTTCCGCATGGAACTTGGCGCAAGGCTCTTCCTGCGCGGAGTATGCAAGGTGTGCCGTGGCGAGCAGAACCGCCGCGAACATCCATCGAGTGCCGTTAGACATTGGCCAGCTCCAGCAGCGCGAAGTACTTGCCGACCATCTCGAACCAATCCGTGTCCTGCGCCAGTCCGGCGAGCTTGACGGCGCCATCCAGCAGCAATTCCTGCGGCACGTTCTCGAATGTGTCGTGAGCCTTCTTTTTCTCCGCCTCGGAGATGGTGCCGAAACCCAGCATGCGTTCGAGCAAGGCGATGTGCACGGCGGGGTTGACGAGATAGTTGGCCAGGCTGTGCACGTTGGTTTCGTGAATGTTCTCGATGGGAATGTCCACGTAGGTCTGGTTGGATTCCGCCAGCGCCCACTGCGGGCCGGTGGGTTTGAACGGCACCGGCTGCACGAACGGATCGAACTTGTTGTTGCAGTTCAGATACTGGAAGCACACGGACTGGTTCTGCACCATGCTCGACGGCACGACCATGCTGTTGTAGACGTCGACGTCCCTGCCCTCCATCACCTTGCTGACGTTCGCAATCATCGCGATGACCGTGGCGCTGGGCACCATCGCATCGAGAATGCTGATGCCGGCCTGGTTCGACGTGGTGGCATCCAGAGCATGCAGCACGTCATGCGTAATGCTGGTGCCCAGCGAATGTGCGATGACCGACCAGCTCGACACCGCACCTTCATGATTCGGCGCGAGCGCAGACTGGAACTGGTTGGCGACGCTGATCTTGACGCGCTGGCGCATCAGCTCGAAGAACTTGTACAGCACGACATCGCTGAAATGAGTCCAGGCGAAGTTCGCGTCGGTCTCGCGCGCACCATTCAGCCACTTGAGCAGTTTCTGCGCCGGCGCAGCGGCGGGAATCGCCAGCGCGGTGACTTTCGCGGACTCGTCCGCCCAGCGCGTCACCAGCTTGTGAAACTCCACGTCGTAATTGATATGGACGACTTCGAACGTATCGTCGAAGGACTTGCGCTTCGCGACCGCATATTTCTGGTACTGCTGTTTCAGCAGTTTCGCGGCGGACTGGGACCAGGCATTGCTCGCCTTGCCCTGCCCGTCGACGTACACGCCCATGCCGTGGACGAAGAACAGAACGTGCTTTCTCATGTGCCTTCCCCGCCGCTTTTTAGTTTGCCGGACGGCGTCCGGCCGCTCCGCTTATGTTCCGGCTCTTATATATCAGCGCTGCGGGCATGCGCTAGCGTACTTTCGCCCGCTTTATCGCAGTACCTTGCAGACCCCCATGAGAAAGAAGTTCACTTTCAAATCCACGCCCCAAGATAAAGTGGGCGCCAATGTGCCCTACAGCGTGCGTAACAAAACCGCCGTTCAGGCGTTTTGGGGTGGTGCGACTGCGCACATAGGCATTGGCGAATTGCGAGCCAAGCGCGATCGGCCGAAGAAGGCGGCGCATGAGCGCAAGGAGTGAATTGCCTAGCGTTTGGATTCGGATGTGGTCGCTTGGTACCGCGCACTTGGTGCGGCTTGGCAGACACGCATGAATGCTGTGCTCAAAGCGTATCGAGATGCCACGACTTGAATCCGTTTATATGGTCTCATGCCGAACGCACGCGTGGATGGGCTTGCTATCCGATGAGTTTGTCGTAGTCGGCATGGCTTCCAATCCAGAACCATGAGATTCCATCCTCGACGTCGGTGCCGACCGCACGCCAGTGAAGCCCGACACGGGCGGACCAGAACGCCCCAACATGCTTCAGGCGAATGGAAGGATGGCGCGGATTGGAATTCATCAGAACAAAGCAACGATCCGCGAGTTGCTGTACGTCGGCTGGCAGGCCACGGTAGTGATACCAGAAATCCGGCGAAGCGAAATGCTTCAAAATTTGGTGCTCTTACCTTCTGAATGAGCTCGGCGTGCAGCCTCAGCTAGAGCATCAAGCTTCCCGCCCTTCACGTCGGCTTCAAATTGACTATCCCACGCCTGGGCGTCGAACTCCGCATACCACTTTCGGAACTCGACGATATCGGTTCCAGAGAGATTGCGAATCTGCTCTTCAATTTCCTCTAGTTTGCGCATATGTCACCTCGTGCGCGGAAGTATACGCCAGGAAGGATTCAACGTCTTTTCATCGGACAGCGCCAGCCATCACCCGCGCTGAGTGCGTTAGCACGAAACGTCGGGTGGAGCGCAGCCTCATACAATTCTTGCTCCGCCTCCGGATGAAATTCGTAGTTCATCCGCCGAGTCGCGCGCGCAGCCGTTCAAAGACGAGCGGCCCAGGAACACCTTTGACTCTCCCTTCCACTAGCTCGCGATATCGGCGTTGGGATGTCTCTAGCCAGGCACGCTCAACGTTTGGGGCGGCCGGCGCGTCCAGCCCAGCAGTGTGGGCACGCATGAGTTCGACTTTCTCTTCACTGCTGAGAGATCGAATGTCTTGCTCAATGCCTTTCTCTGCTCTTGACATGGAACTGCAGCTCGATTGTCAGTTGCGCTCGATTCTAACCCTGCGCCTGCAAGACCGCGAATCGGGATAGGGGAACATGCGCCGGCTACTCCTTTTTCTGCGCCTATACGCCGGCAATCAAGCGCGTGCGGCGGCGCACGTCGCCTGGATGGCCTTGTTGCGCGGCTAACGATGCTCACTTCTTGTGAAAAGGTACAACATTGCCGGACTCCACTGGCGTAGCTTCAGTGCTGGCTTTGCGCAGTGCGGATGGCGATATATTCCAGTGCTCACCGCCATCGGTGATAACCGTGACCGTTTTCTTGTTGTATCGAGTGATCACGCCAAAGATGAGCGGTCGTCCGTCAGGCTGGAAACAGACACGCTCTCCCAGAGAGAACTCGAGCATGCTGGTATGAGCCCGCATCTGCTGCAGAAAGCGCAACCTCTGGATGATCCGATTGTTCAGGTCGATCAGCTCGGCCTCGGTGAGTTTGTCGATGTCGACCTTCATCTCGTTCTCCTGCCCATAGACTTTGATCGCCCAACGCCGGCGCTCATGCGCGTGTGTCGGCGCGTCGGCTCGAATGAATTAGGCCCTTCAGCGGGCCTGCATTCCATCGACGATATCTCTTAGCTCCTGGCTGAAGTCTGCGTATTCCTCGTCCGTGACGAGCCCGGCAGCTCGCATCGAAAGCAGATGAGTCACTGCGTTTGAGCGCCGAAGGTCGTCGAAGATTTCCGCCATCTCCCCATCTTCGTTTTCAATCAGACGAAACATATTCAGATACCGTTCGTGGGCCGTGCCGACTTTTTCCGCAGATGCCTCTTGAATTCTCGCTAACGCGCCTTGGCAGAATCGATCGAGAGCCGCCTCCTTCACACGGCGCAACACCTTCCAATCTGATTCTCTGATCTCGAACATTCGTCTTTACTTCACGACTGCAGAGTTCGTGCCGACAAAAAAATGTGTTCGGTGCCCGGCCGTAGGTTCGTAGGTCTCTCAAAATTCACCGTCAGTCACTGACTTCCAAACCTACGAGCCTACGTCCCGGCACCTTCGACCATGCGCGCAGCTCATCAATATCTGTGCTCATTCGATGTCCTTTGACACCCAACGTCTCGCGTGAGCCGCGAGCACAGGCGCATCACCTATGCGAGTCGGGCGCGCAACGCGGGCGTACTCGACGCGGTTGTAATTAGTCATGCCTCGTGCCCTTGCGCCGAATCGCTCGTTCTCGGCGCGAGGAGCGCGCCACACCATGGGCAGTGCTTGATCGCAATGGCACTGCTTCCTCCGTCATGGATGATGAGTCCGTACTCGCTGCGGTGCTCGGAATAGGAAATTAGTGCGTCCGGGCATTCGAATTGATCCGAGTGATCGGGGCACCGTAGCCGAATCTGCTCCTCCATGCGGGGGCAGCAATGTCTCTTCATGACTTATAACGCCAGGCATGAGCCGCGAGCGAAATGCGCAGCATTTTGCGAGTCGAGTGTGCGGCGCACACGGGCTTGATGCATTTGTTAGGGTTTTCTTCCATAAATAAACTCCTCGATTCCCAGGATACTTTCAAGCTGTCCCGGAAGATCAATAAGCGTGTGATCCACTTCTAGGCAGCCAGTGTTGACGCGCACACTCTTCTGCTTTTTGCCTACCGAAGCTTCTATCTCAAAGCCTGGGTGGTCGGTTCTGAATCGCTTTCGACTACAAGAAGCCTTGCCCGGCTCATACGCCGCCGGGCGCCCAAAGAACCAGGCTTCGTCGAGCGCTCCGATTAGTCGCCACACTTTATAAGACGGCAATGTCAGCGTTTGTCGTTCCGAAGAATACGTGAACCCTATTGGCTCGAATACGACAACTCCATTTGCCTCGACCGTCGCCCGGTAGACAGGGCAACGCCCCAAGCACCCGCCGCGACTGATAGTCAAAGCAAAGTCCACTGGATACGTCGGCTCCTTGTACTGACCACGTGCAGCCACACAAGCGAACAACAGTAAAAAAACGGAGACTTTCTTCATAGCCCAACGCCGCGCTCAGCCGGAGCGCGCTTTGTCAAGTAAACTTGATTTTGTTAGAGCGCAGTTCATGAAAGCGAAACAAACGACGTAGCGGCCATAGCGCCTATGAGCGCCAATACGCCGAGGAGAGTAAAGAGCCGCGAGATCATATAAGGCCTGACGAATGAATGCGGTAGATTCCCGAGGAAAAACTGTCGAAAACCATGCACTTCGAAGCCCACAGAGACTACGGCTGCAAGGAAAAGAAACAATAAGAACCACGTGTCTGTTAGAGACGGCAGTGAGAATCGCACCAACAAGAATGCAGCAAGTATGGACAGCATGACCCACAGATAACGCAACCTCGTGGGACGCATGCTCATTGATAGGTTGCCAAGCTGTTCGGCAGAAATTCTGCCTAACGAGAACTCGCGCAGCCCATACCCGATCAGAGTTCCGCCGAGGAATGCAGGTATGCCGATGTAGAAGGGATTCATAGCTCTAACTCGTAGATCGAACGCTTAAGTGCGGTATTCCGTTGCCGTCCGGTCTTGGTCTCGGATCAGTTTCACTATTGCGCTCTATGGCTTGCCGGTTCTGTCGGGAAAGCAGCGTCGAGGATTGGGACGCACTGATCTTCGACTCGACACACGATAGTGCCGCATGGTTGCTATCGTCAACGAACGCCAGGAAAGTGCCTGAGGAAACACTCAAGACGCAAAGAGTGTATGACGTTGCCGGCGCTGGCCTCAGCTGCGCGGCGGTTCCACGATCAGTCCGCTGGTTAAATTGTTCGCACCGAGCAGGCCTATCTGTATACCCTCCGCCGACTCGACGGCGCGGAAAGTCGGGCGTAGTATCGCCTCACTCCTGTATGAATACACAGCCCCTCAATTCCGCGATGTTCCATCCGGCCGTTGCGGCATGGTTCGCCAAAGCGTTCCCTGCGCCGACGCCGGCGCAGGTGGATGCGTGGCCGGCCATTCAGTCCGGCAAGCATGTGCTCATCGCCGCGCCCACCGGCTCGGGCAAGACGCTGGCGGCGTTCCTGGCTGCCATCGATGAACTGGTGCGCGAAGGTGCGCAGTGGGGATTGCCGGACGAGACGCGGGTGGTCTACGTTTCGCCGCTCAAGGCGCTGTCGAACGACATCAACAAGAATCTGGTCGCGCCGCTGGCCGGCATCCGCGAAGAGTTGCAGGCGCACACGATCCGCGACGTCGAGATCCGCAGCTGGGTGCGCACCGGCGATACGCCGCAATACGAGCGCACGCAGGCGCGGCGCAAACCGCCGCACATCGTCGTCACGACGCCGGAGTCGCTTTACATCCTGCTCGGTTCGCAATCCGGCCGCGAGATGCTGGCGACGACGCGCACCGTCATCGTCGATGAAATTCACGCCATCGCCGGCAGCAAGCGCGGCACGCACCTGGCCGTATCGCTGGAGCGGTTGGAAGCGCTGGCGGGACGGCGCATCACGCGCATCGGGCTGTCTGCGACGCAGCGGCCGATCGAAGACGTCGCGCGCTTTCTCGTCGGCATGAAATACCAGAACGTGGCGGGCGCGGTGGACTGCACGATCGTCGACAGTGGCCACACACGTGCGCGTGATCTGGCGCTCGAGCTGCCACCGTCGCCGCTCGAAGCGGTGATGTCGAACGAAGTGTGGACGCAGATCTACGATCGGCTCGCGCAACTGGTGCGCGAGCACAAGACGACGCTGATATTCGTGAATACCCGACGCTTGTCGGAACGCATCTGCCGACATCTGTCGGAACGGCTCGATGTCGACGTCGAACCGGCGGAGCAGCCCGCATCGAAGGGCGCGCGCGTCTCGCTGGTCGCGACGCATCACGGCAGTCTCTCCAAGGAGCTGCGTCTGGATGCGGAACAGCGCCTGAAGCGTGGCCAGTTAAAGGCGCTGGTTGCGACGTCCTCGCTGGAGCTGGGCATCGACATCGGCGACGTCGACCTGGTGTGCCAGATCAGCACACCGCGCTCCATCAACGCATTCCTGCAGCGGGTGGGCCGTTCCGGCCATGCCGTCGGCGGCACACCCAAAGGCCGGCTGTTTCCGTTGTCGCGCGACGACATGGTGGAGTGCGCGGCATTGCTGGAGAGCGTGCGGCGCGGCGAACTCGACCGGCTGAAGATTCCGCGCCATGCCATCGACGTGCTGTCGCAGCAGATCGTTGCCGAAGTTGCGGCGCGCGATTGCACCGACAACGAATTGTTCGACCTGATCCGCAACGCCCACCCGTATCGCGAACTGACGCGCGAGTGCTTCGACGAAGTCGTGCAGATGCTCGCGGACGGTTTCACGACGCGGCGCGGCCGACATGGTGCGCTGCTGTATCACGATGCCGTGAATCACATGCTGCGCGCCCGTAAAGGCGCGCGCCTCACTGCCATCACTTCCGGCGGCGCGATTCCCGACACGGCCGACTATCGCGTGATGCTGGAACCGGAAGGTTATCTGGTGGGCACGGTGAACGAAGACTTTGCCGTCGAGAGTTTGTCGGGCGACGTGTTCCAGCTCGGCAACGCTTCCTACCGCATCATCCGCGTCGAGCGCAGCGTAGTGCGCGTCCAAGATGCGCATGGCGAAGCGCCGACCATTCCGTTCTGGCTGGGCGAAGCGCCGGGCCGCACCGATGAATTGTCCGCGGCAGTCTCGCACTTGCGCACCGAGATCGAGTCGCGCATCGATGACGGCACCGCTCACTCGTGGCTGGCTGACAGCGTCGGCCTGGGCGACGTTGCCGCCGCTCAGATCGTCGCGTACTTGTCGGCCGGCCGCGCAGCGCTCGGCTGCCTGCCGACGCAGCAGACGATCGTGTTCGAACGCTTCTTCGACGAAGCCGGCGGCATGCAGCTGGTGATTCATTCGCCATTCGGCAGCCGCATCAATCGCGCCTGGGGTCTGGCACTGCGCAAGCGCTTCTGCCGCAAGTTCAACTTCGAGCTGCAGGCGGCCGCGACCGAGGACACCATCATCCTGTCGCTGACCACCGCGCACAGCTTTGAACTCGGCGAGATTGCGCGCTACCTGCACCCCAATTCGGCGCGCGAGATCCTGATCCAGGCGATGCTGGATTCGCCCATGTTCACGACGCGCTGGCGCTGGATCGCTTCCATCTCGCTCGCGCTGCCGCGGTTCCGCGGCGGCAAGAAAGTACCGCCGCAACTCGCGCGCATGAATGCGGAAGACCTGCTCGCCTCGGTGTTTCCGGACCAGGTGGCGTGCGGCGAGAACATCGTCGGCGACATCGTCGTGCCGGAGCATCCGCTGGTGCGGCAAACGGTGGCCGACTGCCTGGAAGAAGCGATGGACTTCGGCGGCTTCGAGCGCCTGCTGCAAGGCTTGTTCAGCGGCGCGATCCAAGTCAAAGCGCGCGACCTGACGGAGCCGTCGCCGCTGGCGCTCGAAGTGCTGTCCGCGCGGCCGTATGCGTATCTCGACGACGCGCCGCTGGAAGAGCGCCGCACGCAAGCCGTCATGAGCCGGCGCTGGATGGACCCGCAGAGCGCAGCCGAGATCGGCAAGCTCGACGCCGATGCGATCCGTCGCGTCCAGCAGGAAGCGTGGCCCGACGCCGCGACCGCCGACGAACTGCATGATGCGCTGCTGTGGCTGAACTTCATGACTGTCGAGGAAGTGCAGCGCGAAGCCGCCTGGCCGGGGCTGATCCAGAAGCTCGCGATCGAACGCAGGGTCACGCTCGTCGCTGATCGTTTGTATGTCACCGCCGAACGCTTGCCGCGCATCCAAGCGCTGTTTCCGGACGCGACGCTGCGGCCGGCGCTGAGCGTGCCGAGCACGCATGAAAAGGCATGGACGCGCGAAGAAGCGCTCGTGGAAGTGGTGCGCGGCCGGCTCGAAGGACTCGGCCCGACGACGGCGCCTGCGCTTGCCGCAACCGTCGGACTGCCCGTCGCGGACATTGATATCGCACTGCTGGCGCTCGAAGCCGAGGGCTGTGCGATGCGCGGGCATTTCATGGACGGTGCCGGTGGCGTGTTGCAATGGTCGGACCGGCGCCTGCTCGCCCGCATTCATCGCTACACGGTCAAGCGTTTGCGCGCGGAGATCGAACCCGTCCTCGCGCGCGACTTCGTGCGCTTCCTGCTGGATTGGCAGCGCGTGACGCCCGGCGCGAAGATGCAAGGCCCCGATGCCGTCGCCGCCGTGCTGTCGCAGTTGGAAGGCTTCGATGCGCCCGCCAGCGCCTGGGAAACCGAAATACTGCCCGCGCGCATCGCCGAGTACGAACCAGTGTGGCTCGACGAGCATTGCCAGGCGGGCCGGATCGTGTGGACACGCATCGCGACACGCGCGGGCGATGCGGAACGCGGTGCCGCGCCGGTGCGTGCGACGCCGATTGCATTGTTGTCGCGCAAGAACGTGCGCATCTGGGCGAGTTTCACGCAGCCCGCCGAACGCACGCAGCTCACCTCGAAAGCGCAACAGGTGGCGGATTTCATCCAGGCGAACGGAGCTTCGTTCTTCGATGAAATCGTCGAGCATGCCGGCCTGCTGCCGAATCAGGTCGAGGAAGCGCTGGCCGAACTGGTGGCGCTCGGCATCGTGAACTCCGACAGCTTCGGCGGTTTGCGCGCTTTGTTGCTGCCGTCGGATCGGCGCCGCCCGGCGGGCCATGCACGGCGCCGGCGCCGTATCGCCATCTTCGGCATGCAGGAGGCCGGCCGTTGGGCACTGGTGAGAAGAAGCGCCGGCACCGTCGCGGCGACCGCGCCCGATGCGAAATCGGGCCCGGATACGCAAGCGAGTGACGCCGTCGAGCACCTGTGCCGGACGCTGCTGCGTCGCTGGGGTGTGGTGTTCTGGAAGCTGCTGGAGCGCGAAGCCGATTGGCTGCCGCCGTGGCGCGACCTGCTGATGTGCCTGCGCCGGCTCGAAGCGCGCGGCGAGATTCGCGGCGGCCGCTTCGTCGCCGGTTTCTCGGGCGAACAATTCGCCACACCCGAAGCCATCGGCTTGCTGCGCGACGCGCGCCGCAAGCCGCAGAACAACGAACTGCTGTCGCTGTCCGCGGCCGATCCTTTGAATCTGGTCGGCATCATTACGCCGGGTGCGCGCCTGCCCTCGCTGACCGGCAATCGCGTCGTGTATCGCGACGGCGTGCCGCTCGCCGTTTACAGCGGCGGTGAAGTGAAGTTCCTGGAGCCGCTGGAAGCGAAGGAACAGTGGGAAGCGCAGAGCGTGTTGCTGCGCCGCCATGTGCCGGCGTTACTGGCCGACCTGGCGTAATCCAACGGCAGTCAGATCAGATCACTTCGGTCACGCCGCCCGCGGGTACCTTGACGCGCTGCGGCGTCGCGCTCGTATCGGGCTCGTGTTCATCTTCGTACTCGGGCTGCAGCGAATCCGGATCGACGTCGCGATGCTTGAGTTCGCGCTCACGTTCGCGCCGCTCGCGCTTTTCCTGCTTGGATTCGTGCACCTTGCGCTCCGCAATCGTGCCAAGTCCGTTCACCACCGTGTTCACTGAACGAGGATTGCCGCTGTAAATGATGGCGCCCACGCCGTTCATCGTCGCGTCGAGCGAAGCGGTCGAGTTCACGCGCACGCTGCCAACACCGGCGACGGTGACCTTCGCGTCGTTGGCAACCAGCTTGCTGAAGTCGACGTAGCCCGCGCCCGCCATGAATATGGTCAACTCATCGAGCTTGCCGTTGGCCATCAGGTGCGCCGCGCCCTCGATGCGAATACTGGAAGCACCGCCGTTGAAGCCGGTGAGGCGCACGTCGTTGCCGCCGTCCAGCTTCAGCGATTGCAGGCTGGGCACGGTGATACGCAGCAACAGCCGCTGCGCGCCGCTCGCCATGATCCAGTCCCGGCGCTTGTTCTTGATGTAGAGCGTGCCATGGCGCACTTCGGCCTCGGTCCGCTGCAGCACCACGTCGCGCCCTTCGAGCGTGAGCGAGGCGGGACTGCCGACGACGATCTCGATGCGCCCGTCGCCGTCCATGTCGACGGCGTTGAAATCATGCACCTCGCGCGCTTCCGAGCGCACCGGCCCCATGTCGAAGTGATCGTCTTCGCACGCCGACAGCAGGACGGCGAAGAGCAGCAGGGAAGCGGTTTTGAGAAAGGTCATGACCATGCTCCGAGGAATACGTCTCGATGGATTACGGAACGCGCGTCGCCTTGAACCATTCGGTGCCGCCGGTCTGCATGACAATTTGTAAACCACCGCCCGGCGCCTTGCTGAAGGTAACTTCCGAAGCGGGGCTGTCGGTCCAGAAAAAGCGGCTTGGCGCCAGCGGCGCAAGCGCCATTTCGACGCCACCGTCGCCAATGGTCAAGTGCAGCTCGTCGTCCACGCGGGCGACGATCGCCGTGCTGCCCGTGTCGAGTTTGTAGCGTCCCGTGAATTCGTCCAGCACCTTCGGCTTGAGGCGCATCTGCACGCGCGCCGGGAATACGTCGGGAATGAACTGCGCAGCGACGCCAAGCGAAATCACTTCCGGCATCGAGGCTTCGGCATTGGCAAGGACGACGATACTGAGCCCGTCGTCGGGAAAGCGCGCGAACTCCGCGCGGAAACCCGGCATCGATCCGCCATGATGCATGCGGCGATGGCTGCCGGCCGGGTCGAGATAGAAGCCGAAGCCATACTTCGTCGCTTCGCCGCTGTTCAGCTTCACCGGCGTCCACATCAAATCCAGCGTCTTGCGCGAGACGATGCTGCCGGCATCCAGCGCCGCGCTCCATTTTGCCAAGTCGACGGCCGTCGACAGGAACGCGCCGCTGGGCCGCAGCGCGATGATATTCGCACCGTTGCGCTGTCCGCCGTCCTTGAACGCATAGCCGCTGGCGCGATTGGGCACCAATGCCGTCACGTCCGTGGTGCGCGTCGCGGTCATCTGCAAAGGCTTGAACACGCGTTCGTCCATGAACGTCAGCCATTCCTTGCCGGAGACCTTGTGGACGATCTCAGCGAGGATGAAATAGCCGAGGTTGCAGTATTGGAATTTTTCGCCGGGCTTGAATTGCAGCGGCGCCGCATAGGCGCTCTTGATGACTTCGGCGTCTGTTTGCAGCTTGTACGGAGCGAAGCCCGGCCCTTCGCGCATCAATCCCGACGTATGCGACAGCACATGCAGCACGGTGATGTCGCTCCACGTTTCGGGTGCACCGTCGAGGTACTTGGTGATCTTGTCGTCGAGCGAGACCTTGCCCTCCTCGACCAGCAGCATCACGCCGGTCGCGATGAACTGCTTGCTCACCGAGCCGATCTTGAAGACGGTGTCGGCGCTGACCGGGACATTCAGTTCGAGATTCGCCGACCCATAGCCCTGCACCTTCACCGGCTTGCCGTCCTTGATGACAGCGAGCGACAGCCCGGCGATGTGCTGTTTCTGCATCTGCGACGCCACGTAATCGTCGATGGCATCGGCGCTGGCGGATTGCATCGCGCCAGCCAGGCCAACCCAAAGCACGACAATCGCCGCGCCGGTATGGCCGAATTTCTTGTGAACGCCTTGCAGCGACGCCATGTCCATAGGTGCCAGCCTGTTACGACGAGTGTGAGTGGGACTGTGGCGATCCTGCTCCCGGGCCGGCAACAAGGTAAGCCGGTACCGGCAGATGGCGGCTAGTTAACGGCGAACGGCGTGGCGCCGTCGCAGCAGGACGCGATCGACATCATCCGGCTGGCTTGATCCAGCTCGCGGACGAAGCGCTGTATGCGGCGAAGGAAGCCGGCCGCAATCGCACCGTCGTCATGGATCGGGAATACAGCTCGCTGCACACCGGCGCGTTTCGCAGCCAACAGCCACAGGGCAATCCCGCGACGTAGTAGAATTCTGCCATTCAGGTAGGTTGGGCTGTGACCGAAGGGAATGGCGCGCCAAGTCTTCGAAGCCCAACATTGCCGACGTCGCAAGGATCGTTGGGCTTCGAAGACTCAGCCCAACCTACGTTAACTACGTCAATAAACTACAGGATCACCATGACGCCCGCTCAGGACGCCGCACCGAAAACCGTTCGCCAGCCCGCCGACATCGTCACGCTGCAAGCGCACATCCTGCAGCAGCAGGCGCGCTACCCGGAAGCCAGCGGGCAGTTCTCCTGGATACTTTCCGCGCTGTCGATTTCCGCCAAGATGATTGCCTCGCATGTGCGCCGCGCGCGTCTCGACGACGTGCTCGGGGCCGTCGGCCAGCAGAACGTGCAAGGCGAACAGCAGCAGAAGCTCGACGTGATCGCGAATGAGATCCTGCTGCGCACGCTCGGCGGCCGCGAAGGTGTCGCCATCGTCGCCTCGGAGGAGAACGAAGAGCCGGTGATCCTGCGCGCCGACGATTCGGCGGAGCGCAAGTACTGCGTGCTGTTCGATCCGCTCGACGGCTCGTCCAACCTCGACGTCTGCGGCGCCGTCGGCACCATCTTCAGCATCCTGCGCAAGAACCGCCGCTCGCCCGATCCCGCCGATTCGCTGCTGCAGCCCGGCGCGACGCAGGTTGCCGCGGGTTACGTGCTGTACGGCTCGTCGACCGTATTCGTGCTGACGATCGGGTTCGGCGTCGACATGTTCGTGCTCGATCCGGCCTACGGCGCATTCATCCGCGTCGCCGAAGGCGTGCGGATGCCAGGCACGAACAAATGCTATTCGGTGAACGAAGGCAACCGGCTGAGCTTTCCGCAGGGTTTCCAGAATTATCTGACCTGGGCGCAGGAGCGTGGCTACTCCAGCCGCTATGTCGGCGCGATGGTGGCCGACGTGCATCGCATCCTGCTGCAGGGAGGCGTCTTCATGTATCCGCCAACGCGCAAGGCGCCGAACGGCAAGCTGCGCCTGATGTACGAAGCGAACCCGATGGCCATGCTCGTGGAGCAAGCCGGCGGCAAAGCGCTGAGCGCGCCCGGCCATCGCATCCTGGACATCCAGCCCACCGACATTCACCAGCGCGTGCCCGTCGTGCTGGGCAGCGCGGACGAAGTGGACCACGTCATCGCGCAGCTCGCAGCGAGTCCGTAAGCGCTCATTTCATTGCCGCAAGGGCCGGTCATATCCGCGACGGCGGGCCGGCTACCCGGCACGGCGGCCAAGGGGCCATAGCAAGGTGTATCCTTCGCACTTCGGTCCCTCACTTACGGAATACTTGTGCTCACTGCCGATCAAGTCCTGGTCACTGTTGGTACCCCCTGCTCGCTGTCCGCCGTGGGCAGCACCGAGACCTATCTCGCGCGCGTCACGGGATCGCCGGATTACATAGCGTACGTGGCGTTCGATGCCGGGCTGGTCGACATCGATCCTACGAAGAGCGGACCGCTGGCGGTGCGCTGGGCGGCTGGCCCGCATGCCGGTGCAGCAACCACCGTCGCGGAAATCGAGCGGCTGCACGGCGCCGCGCTGCGCGCGAATGTCGGCATCCGCTATCTGGACGAACTCAAGGCGCACGCCGGCTCGGTTGTCACCGAAATCGCGGCCTCCTTGCCGCACGACTTCGAGGTCGACGGCCTGCGGCGGCTCGCCGGCCTGACTTTCAAGGACATCCGCGACTCCGCGCTCAAGGACATGTTCGGCCTGTTCGACGACGATCCGCGCATCGCACCGCCGGTGCAGGCGCAGCTGTTCGTCTACGCGGGATTGGGCGCGCTCGCCGCGCTGCCGTGTTCGTTGTCCGAGTTGCTGCCCGATCCATATTCGTTCCGCATTGCCGCGGCGACCGCGTTCTCAGGCCTGGAGTCCATCGGCCAGTGGAACGCCGCCGCCGCGATGCCGCCGGAAAACGAGCGGGTGCGCGACAAATTCGCGATGCGTCTCGCCGGCGGGCTTGCGTCGCACGGTCCGGCGCTCGTCGCCACCATGCTTGCGCCGTCGTACAGCTTGAGCAAGTCGCTCAAGAATCCCGCGCTGCTCAATTCGCTGCGTTCCAGCGGCGGTTACATGCGCGTGCCGCAGACGCCGCTCACGACGGTGGGGGCGTGCGCGTCGAGTTCGATCGCCTTGTGCGAGATCGCGCCGCAGATGCTGCTCAACTATCCCGGCTTCCACAAACCGCAGCTCGTACTGTGGACCGCCGCGGACGCAGCGACACTGCCGCACTTCGGCATTCTCGACGCCTTTGGTCCGGGCGCGCTGATGACGCGTGAAAAGCTCGATGCACTGAACGCGGGCCGCGCCGCGAACGACAAGCGTCAAGTCAGCGAGTGCCTCGCGCCGTTCGACATCGACGCGAACGGCACCGTCATCGGCAACGCCGGCTCGGGCGTACTGATCACGACGCTGGATTTCGCGCTGCGTAATTTTCTCGACGTCACCTCCATCATCACCGGCTGGGGCCAGAGCGGCGAAGCCGGCGGCAAAGCGCACTTCGCCGGCGTGGGCTTCGGCGGCGAGAACGCGCTGATCCACGCGCTCGACATGGCATATCGCGGCCACGGCTACAGCGTGAGCGACTACCAATACCTCGTCGCGCATGCCACGGGCACACGCACGAATTCGAAGACCGACCTGACCACGGCGGCGAGTGCACGCAACGTTGCCGCCGACAGACAAGGCTTCAAGGGCACGCTGCCGCCGATGGCCGTGGGCACGCCCAAAGCGCTCGGCGACGGCCACTCGATGGGCGAGACCGGTTTGAAGGCGATCTCACAAGCGCTGCAATACCTGCTCGGCAAGCAGGCGGTCGGTGTGCCGACGCTGCGCCATCTCGATCCCGATCTCGGCCCCATCGCCGAATCATTTCAGCTGCAGGCGGCGCCGGTTGCGGGGAATGCGGACGGCGGCGTGCTGTGCGCGACACAGGGCTTCGGCGGCTACAACGGTTCTGTGTCGCTGCGCGCCGCGCATGCAGAAGCATTTAGCCGCTATTCGCCCGACAAAAAAGTGCTCGCGGCCTATCTGGAAAGATGGCCGGAGCTGCGGAAGGAAAGAGAAGCGCGCGAACGGCATTGGCACCTGAAGCGACGCGGCACGCTGGAGCTGGCGACGCTGCATCGCTGGCGTGGGGCGGAGTGAAGCGAGTGGTGCGCTGAGTTACTGTTGAGGCACTCGTGTCGCGCGCCCCCTCCCTGCCCTCCCCCGCGGAGCGGGGGAGGGTGAGAAGCGTTCTACCTCTTCCCCCGCTCCATCAGGGAGGGTGAGAAGCGTTCTACCTCCTCCCCGCTCCACCAGGGAGGGTGAGAAGCGTTCTACCTCTTCCCCCGCTCCACCAGGGAGGGTGAGAAGCGTTCTACCTCCTCCCCGCTCCGTCAGGGAGGGTGAGAAGCGCAGCGTTGTCTTTCTGGCGCCCTCCCCCGTCTTGACGGGGGAGGGTTGGGGAGGGGGCGCGCCCGACTCAACTACCCAACCTGAAACTAAAATCCACTCTCAGCACGGATTCTCAATTCTTCTTAAGTTCTTCTCAGCTCTTCTTCCCGCTGAACGTTCCCTCGCCGAACTCGCCCAGCACCACCTTGCCTTTCATCGTCGCGCCGTCGACCGTACCGCTGTAAGTGACGGTCAGCTCCACGCCCTGCGTGGCGATGTTGTACTTCAGCGTGATCGCGTTGCCATCGATCGTGCCGGTCACCGGCGCTTCGCCGAGCGAACCCTTGTAGCTGCCGGTGATCGCCTTGCCGTCCTGCTTGAGGTTGAACGTCGGCGTGCCCGAGCCTTGTGAGGTTTCGACGGTCATCGTCCAGACGCCCGCGACGTTCGCGTCTGCCGCGACTACGGTCGATCCCGCAAATGCGGCCACGGCGGCGAGCGAAATCATCAGCACTCTGCGCATCGTATTCATCATCACTCCTTGCGACATTTCGATTCGGTTTTGGGGGTGATCCGGGGAAAAGAGCGTGCAAGATACCGCTCCACCGCGCGCCCCGCATCCACGACGGCATATTCCCGTGCGCCGTTTTGCTCTGCGGTTTGCGAAGTTATGCAACAATAGCGGTCCCGCGCGCCGCGCATCGCGTCGCCCGACGAGTCGATGAATGAGTCGATGAACAAGAATCTTCACCATTTCAGTCCGCGTATTTTCTGGATGGTGACCGTCGCCGCGGCCGTGGTCCTGGGCGGCATCGTCGCCATACCGCAATGGCTGTCCAAACACGCGCGGCTGGACGTGCTGCGCTCGCACGTTGGGCAGATCGCCCAGCTAGCCGCGAGCGTCGTCGACGGCGATGCGCATCGCAAGCTGCTAGATCCTGCGAACTACACACCTGAGCTGTATGCGCAGACGCTCAAGCCGCTGGTGCGTTTTCATTCCGCCAATCCCGACATCTTCTACGTGTACACGATGGTGGAGCGCGACGGGAAGAGTTTCTTCGTCGTCGATACCGCCGCCTCGGACGAACTCGTCACGCGCCATCAACTGCGGGCGAGCGCGTACATGGAACCCTTCGAAACGCTCGACAAGGAACCGGAGGCGGACTGGCTGCAACGCATCGCCTCGGGCAAGACCTACGTATATCCGAACTTCATGCACGACGAGTACGGCTATTTCCTGTCGGGCCACACGCCGATCTACGACAGCCAGGGCCGCTACAGCGGCTTCGTCGGCGTCGATTTCGACATTCACTACTACATGGCGCAGGAAGCGAGCTTTCAAGCCATCTACATCGGCACACTGGCCGCGGCGCTGCTCATCGCACTGCTGATCGGCTACCTCGCGGCGCGCTATCACTACGATACGAATCATCGCATCGAAGAGCAGTACCGCATCTCCATCCGCGACGAACTCACGCAGCTGCTGAATCGCCGCGGGGCTCTGGTATCCATCAGCAAGGCGCTGGCGCTGAACGCATCGAGCTATGCCGTCATCATCATCGACGTCGACGATCTGAAAGGCATCAACGACAACCACGGCCACGCGGCGGGCGATTTGTTCCTGTCGAAAGTCGGCGAGGCATTGCGGCAAAGCGTGCGCGACGCGGATATCTGCGCGCGCCTGGGCGGCGATGAATTCCTGGTCTTCGCGGCCGGATGCGACCTCGATGCCGCTGCGGAAACCGCGCGGCGCATCCTGGGCAAAGTGGCGGCGCAGCACATCGGCCCCGGCCGGTACAATTTCGGCGTCTCCATCGGCATCTGCGTCGCCTCGCCCGGCCAGGCGGATTTCGAAGCCATGTATCGCAACGCCGATGAGGCGCTGTACAAGGCGAAATCGTCGGGCCGCAACCGCTATGTGGTGTACCAGGCGGCGTGAACAGCGAAGCCCAACGATCCGTGCCGGTAAGATTGTTGGGCTTCGAAGACTCAGCCCAACCTACGAAGCCTCCGGAATGGGGGCACTTCAGCCATTCAACACGCGATGCAGCACTTCGCCGAGCGCTTGCGCGGTATCCGGCTTCAGCACCAGCTCCTTCACGCCGATCCGCAGCGCCAGGTCGCGATCCGCAGCGCGCACGAAACCTGACGTCATCACCACCGGCAGCGCCGGGCGGATCTTCAGCACTTCGCGCGCCAGGTCGTGGCCCGACAATCCGGGCATGGATAGATCCGTCACCAGCGCGTCGAAGTCGCCGGGCGCCGCGCTGAACGCCGCGAGCGCGCTTTGCCCATCGACGAAGCCCCACACCACGTAGCCCAGCTTCTCCAGGATGCGCTTGAGCAGGTAGACCAGCGGTTCTTCGTCGTCCACATAGATGATGCGCTGGCCGGCGCCGCGTTGGGGCGTGCCCGATGCGGGCTCCACGTTCGGCAGAATAGGCGGGATCGCCGGCAGGTAGACCTTGAACGTGCTGCCCGCGCCCGGCTCGGTTTGCAGCGTTATCGCCGCACCGTGCGCACGCATGATTCCATGCACTACCGAGAGGCCCAGCCCCGTGCCCTGCCCACGCGGCTTCGTCGTAAAGAACGGCTCGAAGATGCGCTCGGCCACTTGCGGCGACATGCCGGCGCCGGTGTCCTGCACCGTGATGCATGCGTGGATCCCCGGCCGCAGCTCCGTCACCTGACGTGCAAGTTCGGCATCGACTTCCAGGCGCGCGAGCTGGATGAGCAGCGTGCCGCCTTCCTTGCCCATCGCGTAGGCGCCATTGGTCGCGAGATTCAACAGCACCTGGTGCAGCTGCGATGCATCGCCCAGCACCAGCGGCGTCGTCGCATCCAGCTCGGTGCGAATCGTGATCTTGTCGGGCAGCGTGGCGCGCAGCAGGCTGAGCGAATCCCCGATGATGGCCTGCAGATTCAGTGGCATCTGCTGCGAGCCTTCTTCGCGGCGGCTGAACAGCAGGATCTGGTTGACGATGGCGGAGGCGCGCGTGCTCGCCTTGCTGATCTCGGCGAGCGAGATCTGCGTCGGATCGTGCGCCGGCAATTCCTGCATGGCCAGACGCGCGTTGCCGGAAATCGCGAGCAGGATATTGTTGAAATCGTGCGCAATGCCGCCCGCCAGCGTGCCGATGGACTGCAGCTTCTGCGCCTGGCGCAGGTTCGATTCCAGCGTACGGCGTTCCTGCTCGCCGCGCACGCGCGAGGTCACATCGATGCCGAATGCAATGACGCTGTCGGAATCGCCATCGCGGCCTTTGACGACGGTGAAATGCCATTCGCAATGCATCCGCGTGCCGTCCTTGCGGCGGTTCTCGACCAGGATGCCCTCTTTGAATTCGCGCCCGGCCAGAACTTGCCGGCGCACGTCGTCGACCACTACCGTGCCTTCCGGCGTCGAAGTCATCTCATAGACGTCGCGGCCGATGGCTTCGGCCGCGGTGTAACCGAACATCCTTTCCGTCGCAGGATTCCATTCGCGCGCCAGCTTGTCCTCGCCCCACACGATGCACGCCAGCGGCGCGCTTTCGATATACAGCGCCAGGCGTTGGTTCGCCCGTTCGAGCGCGCGACGGCTGTCGTCGAGCTGTGCCTGCGTCTTGCGCTGCTCGGTGATGTCTTCGACCATGCCCAGGCCGTATAACGAATCGCTGCCCGGCCCGAGTACCAGCGAACACACCAGCCGGCCCCATACGACAGCGCCGTCCTTGCGCACGTAGCGCTTCTCGAATTGAATCTTGTCGACCACGCCATCCTTGAGCTTCTTGAACAGCGCCGCGTCTTTGGCGTAGTCCTCGGGATGCGTCATGTCGGCGACCGTGATGCGCAGAATTTCTTCCGACGTGTAGCCGAGAAATTGCTCCATCGCGCGGTTGGCGTGCACCAGCCGCCCATTCGCATCGACGAGTGCGATGCCTAGCGGCGCCGCGGCGAAGATGGTTTGAAACTGCGTTTCCAGCGACGTCGCGCGAGTGCGCACCGATTGCGTCCGGTGCGAGTCCGCAGCGGCGCGGTGCCGCCAGAATCGCGCGAAAAAACCCATGAAGTTCCCTATGCCTGCTTGGTCGGCTGCTGCGCCGGTAGGTTTGTGGCAGGCATTATAGGGCCGCTAGAACGCGGTGGTCGGCGTGTTCGCATCCCATTTTTCACGGCACAGCGCCCAGAAGCGCGCACCCGCCTGCGACAGCGGCTGATGCTTCAGGTAGTAGGCGCCGACTTGCCGCTCGATTTTCGAGAACGGCAGTCCTTCGATGGGCACCAGACCGGGAGGCAGGTTCGAGACGAGGTCGGAGACATAAGTCACGCCCTTGCCTTCCGCGACGAGCGCAAGCCGCAGCTCCATGTGGCTCACCTCCCACACCGACGCGAATGCGTTGCGCAGGCGCTCGCCGCCCGAACGGCGGGCGGTTTCGTCGAGATAGGAAGTGACCAGCGGCAAGGTGCGCAGCACGGCGCGCGGATCGCGCAGCATGGCGCTGCGGCTCGGATGCTCCGCTGCGATCATCAAGCGGCGCGATTCGGAAAAACAGGGATGGAACGCGAAGTAGTCGGGCATGGAATGCTGCAGCGGCCCGAAGCCCATTTCCCAGCGCCCCTCGGCCACGCCATAGACGATCTCGCGGCTGGGCGCGACCACCACTTTCAGGCGCGTGAGCGGATTGCGCTCGGAGAAATCGCGCAGCAGGGCGACGCCGAAGCGCGCGTTCGCAGCGGGCGACAAAGCGAGCGACAGTGTCGAGAGCGCGCCCGATTTGATCTGCGCGATGTCGGCGAGCGTTTCGCGCTCCTCGTTCATCACCGTCTGCGCGAAACGCAACAAGCGAATGCCCGCCTCGGTGAGCTGCGGCGGATTGCTCCGGCGCAGCAGCACCGCGCCGAGCCGGTGTTCGAGATTCGCAATGGCCTGGCTGACGGCCGATTGCGAAAGGTCCAGGCGCTCGGCGGCGCGGCTGAAGCCGCCTGCTTCGACGACGGCGTGAAAGCAGCGGATCTCGTTGCGTTCGATCTGCAGCGCCACGGCGCCGGCGGATGGCTTCGGGGGAGCCTGGCTCATGGCGCGCCGATGGCTGCGGGTTGCTCGCTCGCAGGCGGCAGCGAATGCACGATGACGTCGCGTATCGACGCAACGGCCAGCGCCAGAAAGGCCGCCGCGCACAATTTATACGTCACGCTCGCCCAGCGCGCGCCGGCGCGGCGGAACAACCGATCGACGACGGCGGCACAGAAGAAGGCCCACACGATGGACGACGTCATGAAGCCGGCGAAGAACAGCGCATAGTCGACCAAACTGGGTTCATGAATGCCGACCGCACCCATCGCGCTGCCGAGCGCGGCCCAATAGGCGATGTTCTGCGGATTGGTCACCGACAGCAGAACTCCGGCGCGCATCGCCTTCTGCGCCTGCACGTCCGCGGCTTCCTCGACGGCAAATTCCTTGCTCGCCGCGAGCCACGAATCGCGCGCCAGCCATAGAAGATACAAGCCGCCGGCAACTCCGACAGGCGCCCGCAGCCAATCCAGCTGCAGCAGCAAACCGATGCCGACTAGTCCGAGCACTGCCCAAAGCGCATCGCCGACCAGCGACCCGATCTGCACCGCCAGCGCAGGACGGAATCCGCCGCGCACGCCCTGCCGCACAGTCTCCGCAAACACGGCGCCCGGCGCCGCATTGAACAGAAGTCCGAGCAGGAAGGCAGCAACGAAAAGCGCGACCATGTTGGCGGTGTCCGAAGTTTCTTTATCAGGCCAGCTGATAGCGGCATCGCCGCAGCCCTGTCGCGCGGCCGAGCGGCGGCGGCTATTGTGCAGCTGCGGTGTCGTGACTATCAAAGGCGAGAACATGACAGAAGCGGTGCAGATTCGGAAGGGACTGGAAGGCGTCGTCGTCGACACGACGGCCGTATCGCTGGTGGACGGCGAGGCCGGGCGGCTCTACTACCGAGGCCATCCCATCGAATCGCTGGTGAAGCATCGCTTCGCCGAAGTCATGCACTTGGTCGTCTTCGGTGAACTGCCCGACGCGGCGCGGCTGGCTGAAGCCGAGGAGTATCTATGGCAAGCCGGCCATCTGCCGCCGGAACTCGCAGTGTCGCTGCGCGAACTTGCACGGCACGGCGCACATCCAATGGCGACGTTGCAGGCCATTACACCTCTGCTTGCGCTGGAACCGCCGACGCAAACGCTGGGCCGCAGCCCCGAGGAAGAGGAAGGATTGATCATCGCGGCGCGCTTTCCCGCAGCCATCGCGCTCGTGCACGCGGCGCTGCAGGATCACGCTGAGTATCCGTATCCGGCGTCGCGTCACTACGGCGCGCGCTATCTGCAACTGCTCAATGGCCGCGTGCCCACGTCGGTGGCAGTGGAGGCCTTCGAATGCATGCAGATACTGCAGCTCGATCACAGCTTCAACGCAAGTACGTTCACGGCACGCGTCGTGACCTCCACGTTGGCCCCCGCAGCATCGGCGTTGGGGGCCGCGATGGGCGCGCTGTACGGACCATTGCATGGCGCGGCGGATCAGGGCGCGATCGAAATGGCGCTGGAAGTCGGCGACACGCGGCGTGCGGACGAGTTCGTGAAAAACTGCCTTGCCACGCGCCGGCTGGTGATGGGCATGGGCCATCGCGAATACCGCGTCGTCGATCCACGCGCGCGCATCATCAAGAAGATGGCCGACAAGATCGCGAGCGAACCCTCGCACCGCCGCCTGTACGACACGTTGAGCGCAGTCGAAGCCGCCTTCGTCGAACACACCAGCGCGAAGCGCCGCGCGTTGCGCGCCAACATGGAGTTCTACAAGGGTGTGGTGTGCCTCGCGCTCGGCATTCCCAAAGAATTTTTCACGTCCACCTTCGCAGCCTCGCGCATGTTCGGCTGGCTTGCCCACATCGTCGAGCAGCGCAAGGACAACCGCATCATCCGACCCTCGGCGCATTACGTCGGACCGCCGCCGCGGAATTGACGCGTCACTTTCCCACCCTCCCCCGGTCGCCGGGGGAGGGCAGGGAGGGGGCACGCTAAAGCTCGCCGCTAACCAACATATTTCCTGATGCGCCTTGCAACGCCACGCACGCCCTGGCTATAGTCGGCGCGTGACTCATTCCCATACCCCAGCCGCGTCCCGCTCTGCGCTCCTGTTCAGCGTAGTAGTAGTCATTGGAGTCGTAACCAGGACGCCGTAGGGGACTTTCGAATCGAACAACGAACCCCCTGTCGGCGCCAAGCCGGCAGGGGGTTTTTGCTTTATGCCGGTCACGCCTCCAGGGAGTTCCCTCAAGGGAGCTGCTTATGAAACTGACCGGCGCCGAGCTCATCATCGAGCTGCTCGAACGCCAGGGCGTGCGCATCGTCGCGGGCATTCCCGGCGGCGCGCTGCTGCCGCTCTACGAAGCACTCGGGCGTTCGCGCGTACTGCGGCATGTGCTTGCGCGCCACGAACAAGGGGCAGCCTTCATGGCGCAAGGCATGGCGCGCATCACTGGCAAGGCGGGCGTGTGCTTCGCCACGTCCGGACCGGGTGTGACGAACGTGGTCACTGCGCTTGCGGATGCGAAGCTCGATTCGATTCCGCTCGTCTGCATCGCCGGCCAGGTGCCGACGCATCTCATCGGCACCGACGCGTTTCAGGAAGTGCCGACGCTGGATATGGTGCGGCCCATCACCAAGGCCAGCTTCTTCGTGCGGCATGCCGATCAACTGGCGCGCGTGATTCCGGACGCGTTCCGGATCGCTGAAACCGGCAGGCCCGGCCCGGTGCTCGTCGACGTGCCGAAGGACATTCAGTTGCAGATGACCGAATGCCTGGAGTGCGAGCCGGCAACGGCAGTCGATGGATCTGACGATCTTTCGCAGCTCTTCGAGGCCGCGCTGCAATTGATCGCCGCCGCTCGACGACCCGTTTTATATGTCGGCGGCGGAGTGGTCAAAGCGCGCGCGCATGCGCTGGTGCGCGAGTTGGCCGAACGCGTCGATATTCCCGTGACGACGACGCTAATGGCGCTTGGCACGCTGCCGTCCGCCCATCGCCTGAACATCGGCATGCTGGGCATGCACGGCGCGCGCTACACCAACGTCGTGCTCGACGAGTGCGATCTGGTGATCGCCGTCGGCGCGCGCTTCGACGACCGTGCCACCGGCCGGCCCGACCAGTTCGTGCGCAACGCGAAGATCATTCACATCGACATCGATGCACGCGAGTTCGGCAAGATCAAGCCGGTCACGCTCGCGATCCAATGCGATGCGCACTGCGCATTGCGCGAGCTGCTGGCACGCGCGCCGTCCAGGAGCGGAACCGAGTGGATGCGCCGGGTCGAGGATTTGCGCAAGTGCCTGCCATTGCAGACTCCGCATGACGACGACTTGTGCTCGCCCTACGGCATCATCCGCGCCGTCGGCGAACTGGCAAGCGCGGATGCCATCGTCACCACCGACGTCGGGCAACACCAAATGTGGGTCGCACAGGCGTATCCATTCCAGCGCCCGGATCGCTGGCTGACCTCGGGCGGCCTCGGCACGATGGGCTTCGGCCTGCCCGCCGCCATCGGCGCGGCACTCGCGGCCCCGGACGCGACGACGCTGTGTTTCACCGGCGACGGCAGCCTGCTGATGAACATCCAGGAGCTGGCCACGCTGGCGGAACTCGATCTGAACGTGAAGATCATCGTACTCGACAACGCATCGCTGGGCCTGGTGCGCCAGCAGCAGGAACTGTTCTATCGCCAGCGCTACGTCGCATCGCTGTTCGCGCAGCCCAGCAACTTCACCGCCATCGCGAAAGCATTCGGCGTGCGCGCGCTGGACCTGGAATCCACCATCGCACCGTACGGCGCACTGGCCCGTGCCATCGAGATACCCGGGCCGATGTTGATTCGTGTACCCATTGCCGCCGAACATCACGTCCTGCCGATGGTGGCGCCGGGCGCGGCGAACACCGAGGCGCTCGATCACGCCAGCGCGTGATCGCTTATCCAGAAGGAAGGTAACGCGGCATGCAGCAAATCCAATGGTCCGACTTCGAGAAAGTCGAACTGCGCGTCGGCACCATCATCGAGGTGCACGAGTTCCCGCAGGCCCGCAAACCGGCCTGGAAATTACGCGTCGACTTCGGCGCGGCAATCGGCACGCGCATGTCGAGCGCGCAGATCACCTCGCTATACGCAAAGGAGGATCTGCTCGGCCGCCAGGTGATCGGCGTGATCAACTTTCCACCGAAGCAAATCGGCCCCTTCCACTCGGAAGTCCTGGTCACCGGCTTCCATGACGAAGCGGGCCGCGTCGTACTGGCGATCCCGGAGCGCGCAGTGCCGAATGGAACGAAGCTGCTATAGGCGATGAGCAACAGGCTTCGCTGGTGTGGACGCTCGAATTCTTCGAGCACCGCTTCGACGTGTCACCGCAGGCATGGGTAGCGCTTACCAGATGCGGGTGCGTTGCTCGGGCGCGAGGTACAGCTTGTCTTCGGGCTTCACGTCGAATGCCTTGTACCACTCGTCCATGTTGCGCACGACGCCTTGCACGCGGAACAGCGCGGGGCTGTGCGGGTCGCTCATGATCTGGTTGCGCGTGCTTTCTTCGCGCTCCAGTTCGCGCCACACCTGCGCCCACGACAGGAAAAAGCGCTGCTCGCCCGTGAACCCGTCGAGCACCGGCGCCGGCTTGCCATCGAGCGACATCTCGTAGGCTTCGTGGGCGACGGTGAGGCCGCCGAGGTCGCCGATGTTCTCGCCGACGGTGAGCCGTCCATTGATCTTCAATCCCGGCAGCGCCTCGTAGTTGTCGTACTGGCCGACCAGCGCGTCGACGAGTTTCTTGAACGCGGTTTCGTCGACCGGCTGCCACCAGTTGCGCATCACGCCCTTGGCATCCGACTTCGCGCCTTGATCGTCGAAGCCGTGGCCCATCTCGTGGCCGATCACGCCGCCGATGGCACCGTAGTTGATAGCGGGATCGGCGTGCGGATCGAAATAAGGCGGCTGCAGGATGGCCGCGGGGAACACCACCTCGTTGAACGTGGCGTTGTAGTAGGCGTTCACCGTTTGCGGCGGCATGAACCATTCATCCTTGTCGGTGGGCCGGCCGAGCCGGTCCAGGTCGAATTGCCAATCGTAGGCGCGAGCGCGCACAACGTTGCCGAAGGCGTCGCCCAGGCGAATTTCCAGCTTGGAATAATCCTTCCACTTGTCCGGGTAACCGATCTTCGGCCGGAACGTCGCCAGCTTTTCCAATGCGACCTTCTTGGTGTCTTCCGTCATCCACGACAGCGAACGGATACGCTGTGCGTACGCGCGCCGCAGGTTGTCGACGAGATCGAGCATCTTCTTCTTGGAGTCGGGCGGGAAGTACTGCTTCACGTACAGCTGCCCGACCACTTCGCCGAGCGAGCCGTTGAGCGCGTTGACCGCCCGGCGCCAGCGTTCGCGCTGCTGCGGCTGGCCGTTCAAGATGCGGCTGTAGAAGTCGAAACGTTCGTCATCGAACGCTTTCGGCAATACCTGGGCGTGCGCGATCACGTAGTGATATTTCAGGTAGCTGTGCCAGGTGGAAATCGGCACCGAAGTGAAGAATTCGCCGAGCGACTTCACCGCATCCATTTCGCTGACGATGAACTCTGTCTGGGCCTGCAGCCCGGCCGCCGTCAGCATGTCGGTCCATGGAAATTTCGGAGCGAGCGCGTCGAGATCCTGGCGCGTGCGCAGGTTGTAAGTGAGTTCGCGCTCGCGGCGCTTCTCCACCGGCCAGTGGCGCTTCGCGAACTGCGTTTCGAGTTTCAGGATGGCGTCGGCCTGGCTGCCGGCGTCGGTTTCGCCGGCAAGCTTGAGTATCTTCTCCACGTGCACCACGAATTTCTTGCGGATTTCCTGCAGCGGCGCTGCGTCTTTGAGATAGAAGTCGCGATCCGGCAGGCTGAGTCCGCCCTGGCCGATGCCGACGATGTAGCGATCCGGATTCTTTTCATCCACCGTCACGCCGACGCTGATGGGCGTGTCGAGGCCCAGATCGGGCCGGCCCATCAGCCGCGCTATGTCCGCATGCGTTTTGGCCGCAGCGATTTCCGCCAGCCCGGCGGCGGCCGGCGCGATACCCGCTTTCTCGATGGCGTCCACGTCGAGATAGGAACGGTAGTAGTCATGCACCTTCTGCTCGGCGCTGCCCTGCGGCGCATCGGCCGGCACCTTCCCGAGGATCTCGTGCACCTGCGTTTCGGTGTCCACCGCCAGCGTCGTGAACGAGCCCCAGCTCGAGCGGTCGGGCGGAATGTGGTTGGTCTTCATCCAGTTGCCGTTGGCGAACTCATAGAAGTCATCGCCCGGCTTTACCGTCCTGTCCATGCCGGCCGCATCGAAACCCCAGGCGCCGATGGCGGCCTTCACCGGTGCGGGCGCGGTGCTTGCGACGGGCGGCGGTGAAGTTCGCGAGCAGGCCAACAGCGTCATGCTTGTCGCTGCGATCAAGGTGAGCACGCGCATCGAGTTCATGGAGAAATCTCAAGCTGCCGAAGAGGGAAGCGATTTAGCACATGGCCCGCGGCGGCACGCAAGTTGGAACGGGACCGGGCGAGGCGGCGGTACGACGAACCGGAGCCGCGAACGGACAGTTGGAGCGAGAATTGCGATTGTATGCCGGGCGGCGGGTAGCGATCGTCTTGCCATCGTTGAGCGCGCCCCCTCCCTAGGGGATGAGCAACGAGTTCGCTACAGCTTTGCGCTGAGCGCCGCGGTGCGCTCCAGAATCCGATAGATCATTTCGAAATCCACCGGCTTGACCAGGTGATAGTCGAAGCCGGCTGCGCGCGCCCGGTCGCGATCCGCCTGCTGGCCCCAACCCGTTACGGCGGTGAGCACCGCGTTCGCCGTCGCCGGCGCGGCGCGCAAGCCGGCTGCGAGATCGTAGCCGTTCACGTGCGGCAGCCCGATATCGAGAAAGGCGAACTCGGGTTTGAACGTAGCCGCCGCCTCCAGCGCCGCCGCGCCATCATGCGTCACGCAGACTTCATGGCCGAGCTGGCGCAGGATCAACGCGAAGCCGTTGACGAAATCGATGTTGTCGTCGGCCAGCAGGATGCGCTGCGCTATGCCCGCCCGATGCACCGGCACGCCGGCTTCCGGTCCGACAGGCGTCGTCTGCGCGGCAGGCAACAGGCGCACGACGAACTGGCTGCCCCTGCCGAGTCCATCGCTGTGCGCTTCGATCTTGCCGCCGTGCAATTCGATCAGGCGCTTCGCCAGCGACAGGCCCACGCCGAGGCCGGCGTTGGTACGTTCGAGCGAGTGATCCACCTGCACGAACATGCCGAAGATGGAGGCAAGTCCGGCCGCCGTCAGACCAATGCCCGTGTCGCCGACTTCGATGACGACGTAGGCGCCTTCGCGCTTGGCTTCGAGGCGGATCGCGCCGCCTTCGGGCGTGTAGCGCGCCGCATTGTTGAGCAAGTTGGAGAACACTTGCGACAGGCGCGCCGCGTCGCCCAGCAGCGTGATCGGTTCGTCGACGATGTCGGTGCCGAAGCTGTGTCGCTTGGCGTCGATGACGGGGCGCGCCGTCTCGATCGCGGCGCGCAGCACGGCCTGGAGGCTGACCGGCTCCTTCTTGATGACGAGGCGATCCGTCGTGATGCGCGATACGTCGAGCAGATCGTCGACGAGCCGCACCATCTGGTTGAGCTGCCGCTGCATCATTTCCCGTACCTGCAGCGCCTTGTCCGGATCCTGCCCCGCCAGCCGCAGGATCTCCAGACCGTTGCGCAACGGCGCCAGCGGATTGCGCAGCTCATGCGCGAGCGTGGCGAGGAACTCATCCTTGCGTCGATCGGCGCCGCGCAGCGCTTCCTCGGCGCTGCGCCGCTCGTTCATTTCATGTTCGAGCGTGCGATTGGATTTTTCCAGGGCTTCGGCGCGCTGGCCCACTTCGGCAAGCATGGCGTTGAAAGCGTCGACGAGCACGCCGATTTCATCCTCGGTGCTACGTTGCACCCGCTGCGAGAAGTCGCGCTTCTCGATCACGCTGCGCGCCGCACCGGTCACGCTCGCGATCGGCTCGGTCACCGCGCGCTGCAGCCATGCCGCGATCACGGTGGCGAAAACGAGGCTGGCCACCATCACGCCGGCCAGGATTTTCAGATAGTCGGCCAGCCGGTCCATCAACTCGTAGCGGCCGACCAGGTACACGGTGCCCAGCACTTCGGAATTCTCGATGATGCTTTGATAGAGCACGAGGCGGTTGCCGGCGATCTCATAGCCGGACCGCAGCGGCTTCATCGGCAGCGGCACGACGTCGCCGGCGCCGGCTTGAACATAACTCGCGAACAGTTTGCCGCCTGGCGTGTAGATGGCGCCCACCAGGATATTCGGGCGTACGCGCAGCAGCGACAGGTTTTCCTGGGCGGCTTTCTCGTCGTGGAAGGCAAGCGCGGGAGCGCTGGCGCGCGCCAGGATATCGGCCTGGGTGGCCAGGTCGTTTACCCAGGATTCGCGGTAAGTGCGCGCGTCGTACACTAGCAAGGCAATAACAGTGAGTAGCAGCGCGGCGAAAGTGGTCGCGAGCACGACCACCATGACCTTGCGGCCGACCGACCGTCGAATGGCCTTGAACAACAAAGCAGGTACTCCCATGAACCGGGCGCGAGAGCTGCGCGCCGGGTGGTGGTTATCTTATCGTTATGGCGACCACGGCGGTTTCACCGCACACTAGCGTGTGAGGTCGACGCGACGGGCCAACGGGTCGAACGCACTGTGCGATGCAATAGTTCCATACACATGGGTTTCTCATGAAAGCGCCTGCTGCGATGACGGCAACCAAAACCTTCAGCTTCGAGCCGGCCGACCTCGCGGACAGCGCCCTGCAGGCGCAATTACTGCGGCGCTGCCGCCGTTCCATGGGCCACGACATAAACAATGCCGTGCAGGCGCTGCAGTCCGGGCTGGAGATCCTGTCGAAGTCGCTGCAACCTGCCGCGGTGCGCAGAATCGAACCGGCCGAATGCATTCCGCTGTTGAAGCAGCATTTGGCCAATCTGCATCAGACGCTCGGCAGGCTGCTTGATGAGATGTCGCCGGAACCGGCGCCGGCCGCTGCGTTCGACATCGTCGAACTGGTGCGGGAGATGTTGCTGTTCCTCAGCCACGAGGCTGCGGTGGCGCATGCCATGCTGCAGTTGCCAGCCCAGGCCCTGGTACTCGCGCGCAGTGCTGTGGTTCGGCGCGTGCTGTTGAGCTGCGTTCTCGATGCGCTGGATCACCTCGGCTCCAACGGTTCGCTCGCCTTGAGCGTGACTCAAGCGCACTCGACCTCGATGCTGGAGTTGCGAGTGATCGCCGGCGCCCTCCCACCAAGCCGGCGCCAGCTGAAGGAGATCCTGGAACGGATGCTGGCTGCGGAGAATGCGTCGATCGCATTCGCGGACACTGCTGACGGCTACACGATCACCCTGCAACTGGCGAATGCGCCGGCACAGTCGGAGAAGACTATTGACGCCGCGTCGGCGATGGACATCTCATCCCAGCGGGCGCGGCAGCGTGTGCTGATCGTCGATGGCCATCGCGACTCGGCGGATACGCTCACCCTGCTGCTCGAGCTCCAAGGTTATGACGCGAAGGCCGTCTACACGAGCGCGCAGGCGCTGAAAACCAGCGGCGAATATCGACCGACGCTGGTCCTGCTGGACCTCGGACTGTCTGGCGTGGATAGCGCCGCGACGGTGCAGCGCCTACGTGAAGCGTCGCCGTCCGAGCCGGCCATCGTGGCGATCTCGGATAGCGCAGCGGGCCAGCAGCGCGATGCGCCGGCATCGCACTTCGATGCGGAGCTGGCCAAGCCCGTCGAGTTGGCGGCGCTGCGGGAATTGATTGCACGGTTGCCGCGCCGATGACGGCGCCGGCACATGACTATCTTTGTGAATGACCCACGTACGACCAGAGGGGACAACAACTCGATGCGCACGATGCTGACTCGTTTCGCCGCGGCCGTTTCGCTGGCTGTCGCGCTGGTAGCTGCGGCGGTCCCCGTGCATGCACAGGATGCACCGCGCGCGGAAAGCGTGAAGGCCGCGTTTCTGTATCACTTCGGCAGCTACGTCGAATGGCCGGAAACCGCCGGCGAGCCCGCGGCGACGACCATCGGTGTCTTCGGCGATGACGCAGTGGTGGCCGAACTCGAACAGTTGCTACCGCGGCGCATGCTCAGGAACCGGCCGGTGAAGGTACGCGCACTCAAAGCCGCGGACGATCTCGAAAACGTGCAGATCCTGTTCGTCGGCAGCGCCGCCAAACAACCGCAGCAGCTCGTCCAGGCCGCTCAGCAGCGCTCCATTCTCATCATCACCGACATGCCCGACGGCCTGGAGCGCGGCGGCATGATCAACTTCGTCATGGCCGAGCGGCGCGTGCGCTTCGAGATATCCCGTCCCGCCGCGGAAAAAGCCGGCCTGAAATTCAGCTCGCGTCTGCTCGCCGTCGCGATGCGCGTCAAGAGCAGCGGCCTGCTCTTCAACCTCAATCCGCCCGCGATCGTGAACAGCTAGTTCGACTGCCGGAGGCTCCATGCGAATCGCATTGCTGGTGCTGATGCTCGCCGCCGCGATGCAGAGCGCGGCGGCGCAGGACGACTTCAAAGTCATCAAGCTCGAACAGGACGTGCGCAACCTCGAACGACAAGTGCAGGACTTGTCGCGACAGGTGAGCGACCTGCAGAGACGGCTCACACAAGCAGGCGATACGTCCGCTGCGCGCGCGGATCGCCCTCTGCCGCCGGCAAGCACGTCGACGTCGTGGCTGGTAGCCGCGAACTGGGATCGTGTGCGCGCGGGCATGAGCGAGTTGGAGGTGATCGGCATGCTTGGGCCGCCGACATCGATGCGCGCCGCGGCGAACTCGCGCACGTTGTTCTACGCGATGGAGATTGGGGCGTCGGGGTTTCTGGGCGGGAGCGTACGGCTGGAGGAGCGGAAGGTGGCTGAGGTGGTGCGGCCGGTGCTGCGGTAGTTGCGAGCGCGCGGGTAGGACCGACTCTGTCATCAGCGTTGAGCGCGCCCCCTCCCTAGCCCTCCCCCGGCGACCGGGGGAGGGACCCGGAGCTTCGTTGTTTGGGCTGAGTCTTCGAAGCCCAACAATCTTGTCTGCGTTGGAAGTTGGGCTTCGAAGACTCAGCCCAACCTACGGATATCCGCCTGGGCAAGTGCCGTGCGGATTAGAACATCGTGTTGTCGTTCAGCGTTTCCGCGGGAATCGGTTGGATCACGTCCCAGTGCTCCACCACTTTGCCGTTCTGCAGGCGGAAGATGTCGATGACGGCGGCGCCGTGCGGAGCTGGACCGTTGACGCCATAGACGTGCAGCACGACGTAGTCGCCTTCGGCGACGATGCGTTTCACTTCGGCACGCAGGTCAGGATAGACGCGGCCGAATTCCTTCAGCCAGGATTCGAGACCGGCCCGGCCGTCCACCGCGGTGGGGTTGTGCTGGGTGTAGGTCTCGCCCATGTACTTGCTCGCCGCGGCGAAATCCTTGCGATTGATCGCGGCGTCGTAGAACGCGAGCACGGTTCGCTTGTTGTTCTCCAGCTTCGCCGTCGCGCTCTCGTTGCGATCGATCTCTTGCGCGAGTGCAGCGAGGTCGTGCGCGAAATCGACGTAGCGGCCGGCGAGCGCGTCGTGCTTGCCGGCGGCGATCTGCGCCGAGATGGTGGCGCAGCGCTGCAATTCCTTGTCGGAGTTCTCTTTGCTGATCTTGCTGAGCAAGTCGATCATCCACGGCAAGTAGCGCTGCGCGACGGGGGAGTTCAACGTCTCGTGCGCCATGTCGGTGATGATGGTGCCGGGTTGCACGGCGAAGGCGCGCACACCGTCTTCCTTGCCTTCGGCGTCGACGTATTCGGTGAGGCGGATCTCCGCGCACTTGCCGACGCCGTACGCGGAGATGTTCGGCGACGTCAGTATGCCGCCGATGGAACAGATGTTGAGAATCCGGCCCGCCTTGCGGGCGCGCATTCCCGGCAGCACGGCGCTCATGAACAGCATCGGGCCGCGCACGTGCACGGCCTGCGCCGCCCACCATTCATCCGGGTCGGCGAAACCGATGGGACCGAACGGTCCGGCCTGGCCGGCGCCATTCACCAGGAATGAGATCGGGCCGAACTTGCTTTCGGCAGCCTTGACCGCGCGCTCGACGGAAGCGCGATCGGTGACGTCGCAGGTCACGGCCTGCGCGCGCCCGCCGGCCTTTTGAATCGCGGCAGAGACCGCTTCGATTTGCGTGGCCGTGCGCGACACGACGGTGACGGCAGCACCTTCGGCCGCCAGCTCCTCCGCGATGGCGCGACCGATTCCGCGGCCACCGCCGGTCACCAGCGCAGCTTGCCCGACCAATGTTCCAGCCATGAGTCTCCCCGCAATGAACCGCAATTTTCGTTCAATAACATTTGCGGCTCGCTAGCGCCAGGAAGATCCTGCCCATCGTCCAGCCCACGAATCTACCCCGCCGAGCTCATCAATATGTTGCAGGCCACCTGCCAATCAACTGCTGCGCACGCCCGCGACGATATCCAGAATGCCGTTGATGACGAACTGCACGCCGATGCAGATCAGCAAAAAACCCATGATGCGCGCGATGGCGTTCATGCCGGTCGTACCGAGCAGTTGATTCAGGCGCGTCGCCGCGCGCAGCACCAGATACGAAATCACCGCGGTGATCGCGATACCGATCACCACCAGGAAGTGATCCAGCACGGCGTGCTCGCCCTTCTGCACCGTCGAGGCGATGCCGATGACCACTGCGATGGAGCCCGGACCGCTCAGGCCCGGCATGGCAAGCGGCGTAAATGAAACATCATGCTTGTGCAGCGCTTCGGCACGCTCCTGGCCGCTGATGGCCTGCGCCTCCGGAAACAGCATGCGAAACCCAAGGTAGCTCACGATCAGGCCGCCGGTAATGCGCAGGCCAGGAATGGAGATCCCGAAAAAATTCATGATCAGGCCGCCCGCCACCAGGAAGGTGGTGAGGATGAAGAACATGTACACACAAGCGCGCCGCACCTGCACGGCCCGCTCCGCGTCGTTCAAGTCCGCAGTGATGGTCATCACCAGCCCGACCGCCGACAGCGGATTGACGATGGGCAACAGCGCGCCGACCGTGCTGAATATGTATTTGAATATTTCGATGGACCAGTCCATAGGGTTGAACCAGCGTGTCCTATGAATTGCTCATGCATCCGTAGCCAGCATGGCGCGAATGCTTTGCTCAAGTGGTTGGAGATGCTTGTCGATGACCGCCGCCACCGTCAACGGATCGATATTTCCCAGATAATTATGTACCAGGATATTGCGAAAGCCGCTGATCTCGCGCCAAGGAATCTGCGGGTGCGCCCCCTTGCGGTCGTCCGGCAGCAATTGCGTAGCTTCGGATAGCGTTTGCAGATTGCGCAGTGCGGCGTCGTAAAGTACGTCGTCCTGCGTTAAGTCACCGCGCGCCTGAATACGGCGAATGCGGGCGATAGCATCAAGCACGTGCAGCGCATACGGTTGCCAGGGCTTGTTCATAGATCCACGGCTTCCTTCAATGCTCGGTCACGTATATGGCGATTCAGCTCATGCTCCGGGATCAATTCGACTCGCCTCTTGATCAAAGTGGATAGTCGTTCGGCCAGGGGTAAGCGTTGCGCGAACAAGTCATAGCCGCGCGGAAACTCCACCAGAAAGTCGACGTCGCTGTCTGGCCTCTCTTCGCCTCTGGCGACAGAACCGAACACGCGCATGCGTTTGGCGCCGTATTGACTGCACAAGGCGGCAATGGCGTTCCTCTGAGTACGTAGTTCGTCCAGTAACATGGCAATGATCCTCTACCCGATCGTCCCAACCAATATCGAGTCGGGACAGTACCCGCAAAATCAACAGGTAGGAAGCGAGCTACAGACCGACTCGACGCGCTTCGGTCCATGGTCGGGCGGGGAAGTCTTTATAGCCCACTGGTTAATGGTGGCCATGTGACGAATACGAGCCCCGCCCGCGGCCCGCGGATTCTCCGCCTTGACCCGCCGTGGGACCGGTTCACAGTGCCGAGTCCAGTGGGCAGGCTGTCGTCTCGCCGGAGGACAAGAAGGCCTTAATCCCGGTGCTAGACTCGCCGCCCAGAAAGATTAACTGGGCGTCTGCCCACCCTATAAAGATTACCAGTCAAGATCGCACCGCAAAGAAGTCAGGAGCCGTTTATGAGTCAGAATCTCGAGAGCTTGTTGAAGTCCGCCGGTAGCCCGGTGGACATGCTGCGCAACTCGCAGATCGGGGCGTATGTGTATCCGGTCGTCCCCACCGAGTTCAGCAATTTTCGCGTTGAACAGCAGGCCTGGCGCGAGTCCGCGGTGCTGTTCGACCAGTCGCATCACATGGCCGAGATCACGCTCAAGGGTCCGGATGCGGAGAAGCTGTGCTCCTACACCACCATCAACACCTTCAAGAATTTCGCGGTCGGCAAGGCCAAGCAGATGGTGCCGATCAGCTACGACGGCTACGTGATCGGCGACGGCATCCTGTTCTACCAGGGCAAGGACGAACTGCTGTTCGTCGGCCGCGCGCCGACGGTGAACTGGATCCAGTTCCATGCCGAGACCGGCGGCTACAAGGTCGACGTGATCCGCGACGACCGCTCCACCTCGCATCCGAACGGCAAGGCCGTGTCGCGCCGCCACTATCGCTACCAGGTGCAGGGCCCGAACGCCGCGCAGGTATTGCAGAAACTCAACGGCGGCCCGCTGCCCGATATCAAATTCTTCAATTTCGACACCATCAACATCAAGGGCCGCAAGGTCCGCGCGCTGCGCCACGGCATGGCCGGCGCACCCGGCCTGGAGCTGTGGGGCCCGTACGAAGAGCGCGATGAAATCCGCGCCGCCATCCTCGAAGCCGGCAAGGACTTCGGCATCGTCGCCGTCGGCTCGCGCACCTACGCGTCGAACACGCTGGAATCCGGCTGGATCCCTTCGCCGCTGCCCGCCGTGTACACCGGCGAGAAGATGAAGAAGTACCGCGAGTGGCTGCCCGCCACCGGCTATGAAGGCACCGGTTCGATCGGCGGCAGCTTCGTGTCGAAGAACATCGAAGACTATTATGTGACGCCGTACGAACTGGGCTACGGCCCGTTCATCAAGTTCGACCATGACTTCGCCGGCCGCGAAGCGCTGGAGAAGATGGTCGCCGACAAGCGCCCGCAGCGTAAGAAAGTGACGTTCGAATGGAACGGCGAAGACCTGGGCAAGATCTTCGCGTCACTGACCGACCGCGACAACCTGCCGTACAAATTCTTCGACGTGCCGGTCGCGAACTACGCCTCGTCCTCGTACGACAGGGTGAGCATGGGCGGCAAGACGGTGGGCTTGTCGATGTTCACCGGCTACAGCCACAACGAACGCAGCGGCCTGTCGCTCGGCGTCGTCGACGCCAACATCAACGAAGGCGACGTGCTGACGCTGACCTGGGGTGAAGAAAACGGCGGCACCAAGAAGCCGACGGTCGAACGCCACAAGCCATTCGACGTACGCGTGAAAGTGGCGCCGGTGCCATACGCACGCGGTGCGCGCGAAGAGTACGCCACCGGCTGGCGCACCCGTCAGTCGTAACAGACTGTCGCAAAGCGATGCGAGAAGGGGGCGGCAACGCCCCCTTTTCTTTTTGCGCAGGTTGGGCTTCGAAACCCAACATCGTGCGCCGCTAGGATCGTTGGGCTTCGATGACTCAGCCCAACCTACTAAATGTACGCATCTGCTAAACGTTTCGAGCGCCATCTTGGTCGTCCGAGGTGTTTTCAGGATCATGAGCAACAGGATGTTGCGATTTGAAGC
>Ga0307509_10001112_pt1 | contig 46128 bp, 74 predicted proteins | sample 10_EM_MG_FD_202245 | JGI IMG/M metagenome (GOLD analysis project Ga0307509, IMG submission 202245) | Populus trichocarpa ectomycorrhiza microbial communities from riparian zone in the Pacific Northwest, United States - 10_EM | ecosystem: Host-associated > Plants > Roots > Unclassified | place... | reverse complement strand
TTGAGTTATGACGAGAGAAGATGGATGACGGTGAAGACAACCCAGAGGATCCCAAGAGGGGAGACTCTGGCCTGAAAGTTGAACGTAACTGTTGGTTGTAGGCCCCAGGGTGGCGAGAAGGGTTTCGCCTTCCTGGTGATTCCCGTCATGCCTCATGGAGGGTGGAACCATTTCACCCGCTATACTACTTAAACCCCAGCCCAGCCGGATCGAACCGCGTCAGTCGTCAACGTGCTTACGACCCGACCACAACCTGCTCCTCCTTTCCCCTCGTCCCCTCAAGCATGTCGAGAAACCTTTTGTTAGGTTTCCTATGTCTCCTGACACTCAATCTCCCTCAAGTTCTCGCCTCTCTTCTTGCCATTGACTATGGCTCCGAGTGGATAAAGGCCTCCCTAATGGAACCCGGCGTCCCTTTTGACGTCCTCCCCGACAAGGATTCAAAGCGCAAAATCCGCTCTTCCGTAGCCTGGCGAAATGATGACCGCGTCTTTGGTTCCGACGCGTATGACCTGGTAAGCCACTAAACTTGCCTCGTGTGGACTTGTCCTAACCCACTTCGCACAGGCCACAAAGTTCCCCACGGACTCATTCAACCTCCTTAAATACCTCCAGGGCGTCCCTTTCGATTCCGAAACAGTCTCTTACTACGCCACCCTCTCTGCCGCCGACACCGTCAAGTCCTCGCGAAATACCATCTCACTCCGCCGATCTGACGGAACCGAATGGGCAGCCGAGGAACTGATCGCCATGCAGTTCAATTACGTCAAAGAGCTGGCCGAGTCGGTTGCCGGCGAGAAGGTCACGGACGTCGTCGTAACCGTCCCTCCGTTCTACACTCAAGCCGAACGTGACGCTGTCGTGGATGCTGTCGAGATTGCTGGTCTTCGCACCCTCGCCCTCGTCAACGACGGAACTGCCGTGGCAATCAACTATGCGATGACCAGGACCTTTCCCAAACCGGAAACTCACATCATCTATGACGCCGGTGCCTCCGCCATCCGAACTACCCTCGTCGAGTTTTCCACCGTCGAATCAACTGGAATGGGCAAACCAAAGATGCACACCCAGGTCAACGTTCTCTCTTCCGGCCTTGATCGCAGATCCGGTGGGGTGGAGTTGGACCGTAGGTTGCTCCAAATCCTCGTCGAGGATTTCATGAACGAGCACCAAGTCGACATCACGGAGGATAAGCAGGCAATGTCCAAATTTAGGAAGGAAGCCAACGAGCTTAAGATCATTCTCAGTACCAACAAAGAGGCTATTTCCACTGTACGTAATGCCTCTTGCGACTCCTTCCCCCAGACCAATAACCGAACTCGTTCAGATCAAGGATGCATACAAGGGCATCGACTACTACGCCAAGATCAAACGGTCTCAATTCGAGGCTGCTTCCAGAGACCTCAAACCCAGATTCACCATTCCTCTTCACACGTGTTTGGTCAAGGCCGGCTTATCCTTCGTGCGTTCCTAGCCTGTTTGCTGCCGTTTCCCAACTTATCCCTTTTCTGTAGGCGGACGTCACGTCTGTTATCCTCACCGGTGGCGCCTCCAGAACGCCCATGATTTACCAGGCCGTGAAGGCCGCCGTTGGGGAAAGGAAGGTTGTGGCCAATGTGAACCCCGATGAAGCTGCCGTCCTTGGTGCTGGCCTTTACGGTGCCAGTCTCAGCCCCCAATTCGAGACCAAGGGCATCGATGTCTCCGACATCTACATGTATGACGTCATGGTGTCTTACCCCGCTAAGCATGAGGAAAGATCCCTCAAGGATTTCACTACTATCTTCCCTCCCGGCTCCAAGACAGGGAGCAAGAAGACGTTGACCTTTAAGAAGGAGGACGATTTCTCTATCGAGTTGTTGTACAGGAAGATCCCCTTCGTGTGCGTACTGATGGTTCGAATTGTCGTCCTTCCATTGACGGTATTTTCCCATCCAGTGATCACCCCCGGGTAATATTTGAGGCCAAGATTGGTGGTGTGCCCGAAGCAATCGCCAACTTGACTGAGAATGGTGTTACCGACCCCGTAATTGAGACCACCGTCGTCCTCGACGAGTCCGGTTTTGTCTCCATCACCGACGCCAATGCTGTCGGCAAGGTCAAACGGGACACCCAAGGTGAGGAATGGCTCTAGCGACCCTTCCACTTCGACTGGTACTGACTCGGGGTCTACGGTTCTCGCAGATGACATCACCACATCGAAGTCAGGTCCAAAAGTCACGGTTCCGCTGACAGTGGATTTCGAATTCGGCTCCACACGTCCCATGACCCCTACAGAGAAGCGACTCGCTCGTCACAGGTAAAGCACCCCCCGGGCCGTCCGTTTTCATGAGCCTCCGCTAACGTCTTCCCAACAGGTTGCGCGAGACCAACGGCATCGATGTCCCAACGGACCAAGATCCCATCGTTTTGACGAGCGAGATGACGCAGAGGGCGAAGACGTCGGAGAGGTTCTGGAGGAAGTAAGTGGCATTTAAGAGGAGACCGTATGGGGGACCCGTCAGGAGCCGAGGAGGAGACGACCAACGTTCACGCCAAATGGGTGTGCTCCTATCGGTTCAAACCGGTTTTGAGTTTCCTAACGTACCCGAACGGATTGGAGCATGCTATATGGATATACGCAGGTTGTGCTTTGTAAGAGTTTCGTTTCTACATCTATCGACGTAGTTCGCGTGCGCATACCTTCCCTGGCCGAGTTAGAACATTCTATCAACTTATGACGAGTGCCAGTCACTGCGGATTGCATTGAGATGCTCTGAAGGCGACGGGGGTCACTCAGTCACTCTATAGGATAGTTATATGTGCATATACATTTGATTTACTTGCATGGTTTGAATCAAGAAGGATTGGGGGGGAGATTGCGAAGAAAAACAAGACGAGTGTGGTGTGCGCACGTGTGTGAAAGTAATGGAAGGAGGAGAAATGTGGGGATAGTATAGATGCGATAATTGAGTGAAATCCGAGCCCCGAGAGGGAGGAAAACTTGTGGAACTGGTTGGTGGAGTGGGAGATGGAATGAGTGTCGCACGTTGGGGGATCTCTTCGTCTAACCGTTCACAGCCTACTCTCGAGCAAAAAATCCGTTCTGGGCCGACGCCATGGGACGTTCCCCTTCCCAAACGCCACCTCCAACCCCTCCGAAACCGTCTTGACAAAGAAAAACCGCATCTTGTCCTTGACCTCTTGCGGAACGTCGTGATCGACGTCTTTCCTGTTCGCCCATGGAAGTATCACCCTCTTCATGCCCGCCCTGTGGGCTCCCAAAACCTTCTCCTTGATCCCTCCAACGGGCTCGACACGACCGCGGAGTGTGATCTAGACAGATGTGAGTGTTATGAGTTTTCGTGGCGTTGGAGGGACGTACCTCTCCGGTCATGGCGATGTCAACGGGTACGCACAAGCCGGTGAATAACGACACCAAGGCGCAAACCATGGCTATCCCGGCACTCGGACCGTCCTATACGAATTGTCGGTGAGCCTCAGTTCGTCTGACGGATAACTACACCGAATAACCTTCTTCTGCGCACCGGCGGGCAAATGAAGGTGAACGTCGACCACGTTCGGAACCTTCAACGGGTCTTCGCTGTGATTTGAAGTGATCCGTAAATCGTAGGCGTGCGTCTTTACCCAACTCAGGGCCAGAGAGCTGCTCTCCTTGATAACCTGTGTATTCGGAGGGAGGCTTAAGTCGAACACCATGTGTGAGAAATGGATGGAAGGTGGATCTCACGTCTCCGAGGCTTCCGGTCAACCGTAGATCACCCTTTCCAGGGATAGTACATGTCTCGACGGGAAGCACCCCACCTTCGCCCAGGCCGCTCACGACCAACCCGTATACGAGGCCCCTGTTCAACGTTCGTTCCTTCTCCCCATCGTACCTTGGAATACCAAGTATTTTCTCCAAATCCTCCTCCCTAACCTCTTTCTCGTAGGCGGATAGTTTGTCCCCATCTTCGTCATTGTGTTCAGTCCACTCCACGGCTTTGCATCGTACAACGGAGCCGATGGCACGCTCTAACGAGCGGACACCGGCCTCGCGTGTGTACCCCGTTATGATTTGTAGCAGTGCAGCTTCTGTTAATTCAATGTGGGATCCGTCCAGTCCGTTCGCTTTCAGCTGTTTGGGCAACAGGAATCGCGAAGCGATATGTGACTTTTCGTCATAAGTGTAGCCTGAGAGCCCATGAATTGGGTGGCCGCCGTGGAGAAGCTCTGATGGCCTTACCAGATAAATGGACCACCTCGCAACGGTCCAAGAGTGGCGGGGAGATCGATTCCAAGGAGTTGGCCGTACAAATGAACAACACCTGACTGAGGTCGACAGGAACGTTCAGGTAGTGGTCCCGGAACGTGTGGTTCTGTTCGGGGTCCAGAACTTCCAACAATGCTGCAGATGGGTCTCCGTGAAAGTTGTTATGTCCAACCTTGTCGATTTCGTCGCTAAGGGAGGGTAAGTGGACCAACACGAACGCACGAGCTCAAACCCTACAGGAGAATGATGGGGTCCGGCCGCCCCGCTTTCTTGAGGGCTTGCACAATCGAACCGGGACCACTGGCGACATAGGTACGGCGGTGTCCTCGGATCTCTGCCTCATCGCGGACGCCTCCGAGGGATATCCGCTCGAATGGACGGCCGAGTGCCCGAGCCAGGGATGCCGTGATGGAAGTCTTGCCAGTTCCCGGTGGACCAACGAACCTAATGGAAAGGTCATCACGACGATGCATCTCGTTCTCCACGAACAACTTACAAAAGAATTGGCCCCTTGACCCGGTTTATAGGCGGCACAGTATCCATCCTAAGAACCAAGGCCTTCTCGTTTTCGGCATACGCTGCGAGTTCCTTCAACCTCACAATTGCGAGATACTCGACGAGTCTCTTCTTGATCTTATCCAGGCCGTAGTGATCTGCATCAAGCTGCTTTCGGGCTTTGGACAAGAACTGGCGGTCCTTCAAGGTCTCGAGCGCAGTCAAATGAGATGAGGTTGACGGCCATGGGATTGAAGTCAGCCACTCGAGCTGCGGTTTGTTGTGATTAGGATATTGTATTGTAACGGAGGGAAATCGCTCACGTATGTTCGTATCACTGCATTCTCTGCGCTGCCGGAGGGAATACGTTTGAGTCTTCTCCACTCGGCGATAGCCACCTTGCGTTCCTCCGAATCCTTGGCCATAGATTCTATCTTCTGCCGCAGCTGGGTCATGTCATCCGCATCGGCTTGATCATCGTCGTCCAACTCAGACGGGGCACTCCCGCTGGTGCCCGTAACGGCCTTGGCCTGGCGATTGAGGTTTTGCAACTCTTTTTGAATCGCCGCCAGTTTTTGGCGGAGAAAGTACTCCTTCTGCTGCTTGGAGAGGGACTCGTCGACGACGGAGGCTATCTTGCTGCTGACTTCGGAGATGGATGCGAGTTTGACGAACAATTGGGTAGTGACTTTAAGTCGGGCTTCAGTGTCGGTTGTAGCCAGGATTTCTGTGTGGTGGCGTGATCAGTTTCGTCACATGGGACCAAGGGCGGACTCACCAATTCTGTCATTGAACTCGGCTTCGACGGCAGAGGCCATGGCGTCCGCTAACCAAACGATCCTGGAATTGTCAATCCCTTCGACGAAGTGCATCATCCTAGACCAGTAATCCCTCCTCGGACCAGACTTTGCGAGTTTGTCGAGCAGGTTGACAGCTGCGGCCTTGGTAGCTTCGAGCGTTAATCGAGTAGGTTGGGTACCGCTGAGGGGGTACTCAATAGGGCAGTAGGTTAGTGTGTTGAGCTGGGCCGCGGTGAGGTGTAGACCGCGTGGGAGGTGAAGTCTGGCGATACCAGCGATTGTGAGGTGGTAGGCATGCTCGTCGTGATTGTTGGATGACCGCCCGAGGCGCACAACCCTAGCTGCGGCACCATAGTCTGAGAAGACCGGGTCGGAAGCACCAGTCGGAGGGGTGACGATCGGGATAGCCGCTACGATCGTTGGTTCGCTTGATTCCTCGACGAGAGACAAGAGGTGATCCCCGATGTTGCGAGAGACGAGGAGAGAAATTCGGCCGTTTGGGAGGAGAACCTGGGGATGAGGAAGGGGGACCACAGCCAGCTGGCGGGCGGAGGAGGTCATGGTTGCTGTCAGCCGCTGGAATAATCACGTTCCTCTCTGCCACCACATCCGGCCCGCGTCCGGAGGCAAATCACCCGGACTCACTCAACCCATGCTCATGCAGTCCCTCCAGCGGAGATGTCGCTCCTTCACCCGGACTTTCTCATCTCTTCCAACAAACGTATCCGTCCCACCTGCAGCAGAGGAACTCACGTATAACTTGAATGAGATTGCTCGACGAAAACGAAGAACAGAGTGGAAGCGGAGGCAAGGCGTACGCCCGATCCAACTCAATCCCTGGCCTCACCTCTTGACCCTTTCACCCTTTTGTACAGGGACAGACATTTCTTGACCATCTGGTTGTTCATGTGCGCGCAGGAAAAGGTGGCGACGGTTGCGTCGCATTCCACCGTGAACTCTACAAACCCTTCGGTCCCCCATCTGGTGGAAATGGCGGACGCGGAGGGGACGTCTACTTCCTTCCAACACCACACCTTACAACTCTCTCTTCGGTAACCCCACGAATACGCGGAAACCCTGGGTCTCACGGTCAGGGAACGTGGCAGGGTGGTCGAAATGGTACCCCCCTCGTGGTCAAAGTTCCCCTTGGGACCGTCGTACGCGAACTGTCCAAAGAGGAAGTGGCCAAGTACAACTTCAAGGATGAGTGGCAGGCCGAGGAAGAGGCACTTGCCGATTTGTCCCCTGAGGATAGGTTGGACAAGTTACGGGCCAAGAGATGGGTTCACTATCCTCGCTATCAGGACGACAACGTTCAGCGAGCCGAATTCAAGGAGGCCGAGAGGATCCTTTGGAAGGAGGAGCGATCCAGGAGGATAGAGAGGAAGAGGCGAGCTCTCAACCCGTTGTTTCTCGACCTTGACGCCGCAGAGGACACCGCCCTTCCGGACGATTCACCCTTGGGCCTCGGCAACCGTGAAAATCTCGGTCATCTGATCGCTTCTGGGGGCGCAGGTGGCTTGGGTAATCCCAACTTCCTCAGTACAAACCATCGTTCGCCAAAGTTCGCCACGCGGGGTCATGAAGGCGAGCTCATCACTCTCTCGTTGGAACTCAAGATTTTGGCCGACATCGGACTTGTGGGTATGCCCAACGCGGGGAAGAGCACACTCCTTCGAGCTTTAACAGGTGGCCGCGCGAAGAGTGAGGTTGCGAGTTACGCTTTTACTACCCTCAATCCGGTCGTTGGGGTTATCCGGCTGGCGGGTGATGGGATCTTCGAGGGTTGGAGGGGAGAAGGTGTTGTTCACGACGAGACTCGTATTGAAGAAGACCGTCATCTCGAACTCATGGAGCAGGGTGCCTTCGCGGACTCCTTAACCCGCAATCAAAGACCGACCGTGGCAGACGATGACACCGGATACAGCGGTCATGACTTCGACCTCATCGAGGAGTTCCGGTTCACCATTGCCGATAACCCAGGACTCATTTCTCGTGCCTCGGAGGACATTGGATTGGGCCACTCCTTCCTCCGTTCGATGGAACGGTCACTCGCTCTCGTTTACGTCGTTGATCTCTCCGGTCCAGCGCCCTGGGAGGAGCTTGGGGTACTTCGCGACGAGCTGGAGGCTTATCAACACGGGATGAGCGCGCGCGCTCGGATGGTCATTGCTAACAAAGCTGACCTTCTGGGCGGTGACAATCAGGATCCCCAACTGGTCGAGGAGGCCAGACGAAAACTTCAAAAACTTATCGGATTCGTCGAGAATGAACTTGGTCCATTGGACGTGGTTCCCATCTCGGCCAAGTTCTCTAACAACCTCACGAAAGTGGTGGGATTGATGAGGGGGTACGTGGAGGACGCGAGGGAGGAACTGAAGAAATCCCGTGAATCGAAAAGCGTCTAGATCTCACTTATGTGAGCTCCTCTTGTCCTCCATGCCCTGCCAGCACTTACGTGGCGGTTCCCAGAATACCGTAATTAGGCACGCATTAATCTTAATAAATCCTACTCACCCCTCGATCGGCCGGGGTTCCCTTTCGGATGTGCATGTCTCGAGTTGCGTGATCGATCTGGGGAAACCGCCTGTATGTGACGGAACATGGGACGACCTTAAATGTGAAAGGGATACTTTTTCAACCACAACCCCTGTACTTTCTCAGGCTCGAACCTCTCACACTCCAACCAGCACAGAAGGATGGCAATCATTGCGCGTTACCAGCGTTCCCTCTCTCCTCCGCCATCCCCCTCTTCCCACCAACCATCCCAGACCTCTGATCTCGCCGACCTCCTACCCTCAAACGCACATCTCAGAGCCCCACTACCGCGAACGGACTCCGAGAACCGTCGTCAGGAACTCGCCAAACAGCTCGCGAAAGATGACGAACCTGTTTCCACAAGAACAGAGGGAGGAGAGGACACGAGCTATCTGTTGGCTAAGGCCGTGGTGGGAAGGTACATGGAGCCGTATTTGCCGACGATCCGGGAGCATAAGGTCGTTTTGGAGAGGGGCGTGGAGGTCGTTGAGGATAGCATGAGGAGGTATAGGGGAAAGAGAGAGAAAGGTGCCGTGGATTCTGCGCTTTCATCACTCGGACGTGGGATCGAGGTGGAGTGGGTTATCTGGTCGAGGATGGCCCCGCCAGCGGTTGCTCTGTACGCGTGGTGGGTTCTTCTCGCGATCTGGAGGAAACTGGACGACGGAAAGCGCGACTTCCTCGTGCAGCTCACGGAGAATAGGGACGAGGTCGAGACTTGGTTGACGTGGGCATTCGCGGGACTCGTTGTCGTGTTGTGTGCTCTGGCCTTCGTTGTTTGGGCAGTTGTCGAAGCGATGAGGATGTTCTCGAGTTCCGGGTTAGACCCCCTTCCAAGAGAGTGCGACAAGTCCAGAGATTAATTATGCAGGCTGTTGCAAGTCTGTAACGAGGGTAGAATTATAAATGTTACGTGGGGTGACCTGGTATCCCGCACGACCATCGGAGCACATAACTCAGATAGATACCGCAAACCACGACAGTCTAAGGCTTCTTAGACTGCTCGACCTCATCACGAGTTGGTAGTTCCACAACGTTTGCGTCCAGTTCCGCACTTCCGGCTTCCATCTCATCTCGTTCTCTCCGGGCTTGTTTCCCTTTCAGGGCAAAGATTAGGAGCGATACCACGGATATGATGGTGGCATGGAAGATCAATGCGTTACGCATGTTGAGAGGAGGGTTTGCATCCGGTCCAGCTCTTAAAGCTGACTCGGCTGTTGGGATAGGTTGGTCATGATGTCCACAACTGAGATACGAGAAAGGGACACGCACAAAGGATCATCACAATCGCGAAGATATTGCAAGAACCCCAAAGGAATGCCGAACTAGCATCTGGTGCCCTGGTGAGCTCGGTGCCCAACTCAAGGGACACGGGAAGCAGAGTGATTCCACAGATTCCTATGAGTGCGGAAAGGACAAACAGAGGGGCAGTGTTGTTTGGACGAACTGTATCGGTGGGAGATCAGATCCGATGCCACACGTCGAGCGCGAGAATACAGGGAGGGCTTACCGGCCCAGATCATGGAAATCCAGATCGCTGAAAGTATGGGGACGAGCACCTGGACGGTGCGACCGAGGTGGCTCGTGAGCACCCTATCAAACAGTGGCGAAGTGACCGCCGAGGCAACGATACCAGCTAGCAACAGTGTGGCACCCATGAACCCTGAAATATCATCAGAGTAACCATGCGGAGAGAAGTACTGGGATGTGAGGATGGAAAAAGCGTTGACGCTGCAAAGATTAGGTACGCAAACTCGTAGAAAAAAGGGGGAGCGCTTACGCTCCAGCTTGGACACCGAACACTAGAACTGCGATCCCGAAATCCAGTTTCTCACGTCTGGACATCCGGCCGTACTCGTCTTCGTCGCCACTTGGGAGTCCGGCCAGCTCTTTTAAGAGAGCCCGATGTGACCTTTCTTGGGTGGCCGCGTATGCTACAGAGTTGTCAGTACACCAAGAAATGTGGTGTTAAACCGCTACGCACTTGGAGGAGTTGGCGGCCGGTTCCGGATGAGGAAGACAGCTGGGGCCGCCACGGTCTCGATGATGCCAAGAACCAAGATCTACACGGGTAAGGTTAGCCTTCCGGAGGGGATCATATACGGACAGGGGGTTCTCACAGCTTGCCTTGGTCCGCTTGTCAGCGGTGCAATCACTTGTGCCAAAGCACCACCAATCGGGTTCATGATGGCCATGACCATTGTCGCGGTTGTCCTTCCCCGTATGTTGAACCATAGTTCGCTGTACTTCGTCGGAAGCACTTGGAAAACCGCTTGTGACAAGCTTGCGAAGAACTTCCAGATAAAACGTGTGAGTTTTCTTGGTTCGTACCGCAAAAGGGGTGCAAAAGGGTCACGTGACACACCTGACCGATAATTAGCAGCGCGTAGGCTCTGTTGCCAGAGAGCGATGTAGCGGTGCCAGAGTACCGAATCCAGGCTGCGAGAATTAAGCCGACGGAACCGAGTTCGCACTGGAGTGAAACAATCGTCATCCGGGGGTGTCGGGTTGAGAGTCTGCGCGTGACGTACCGCCCTCCTCAGGCCGTACCGCGATACCAACCAAGGCGTCAGGGCGGCTGCAGGAATGTAGGTGCAAGCCATTATGTTTCCCAACCAATTGACACGATCCAAACTAATGTCAAACTCCCGTGCGGCTGCGGAGTCACATTAATTGAGACCTTCCGACGGGGAATCGTACAAGGGAATAGGCGTACTTGAGTTAGCAATTGGACCAAACCAGGGCCAGGCCAGACCACCGACGAGGTTCAGGATGCTCTACCAAGCGGACACCAGACGTAGGTGAGGGTTCAATCGAGAATCAGCCCGCCGTATATTCACCAGGTATTGAGCGGGACCGCGGAGGGCAACGCACCATCCCGACCAACCCCACAAAGCGCTGCTTGTAGAGCTTATACGTAGGGGTATCATTCACCTGGGATAGAGGAGCGTTCATGGATGAAGCTTGAAGGGGTGAAGGACAGTGCGGGTGGACTGTCCGCCCGAGAGTTGCGAACGGATTGATCGACCTAGCTCGGTCTCTGTAGGTATGTATTGGATAATACGGGTGTTCCATCCAGAATTATATACAGCCAGAATACGAATACGGACGATACGGTACGACGACCCTGAGCCGCCTCATTGGTCAAGATCAATGTGGAAGCTTGTGACCTGCGGTACCATATGGGTCAGTGTAGATTTACGTATTATGGCATCAGAGCCTCGCACCTGCGCAAGATAGCCAGAACCAGCCAAATCCAGTATATACACGTCCTCGTAGACGTCCTGGCCGTTGAAACCTCCAAAAACGAATATTCGGCTGTCAGCCAGAATAGACACATGGTATCCTCTCGGTGACAAGAGTTGACCCGCCACGGGCTTGGTCTCGAACGCCAACGAGACTGGGGTGAAATACTAAGCGTTCGGAACGGAAAACACGCCGACCTCACTCACCAAGGTTGAAAAATAGTATATCGGAACTGTAGGAATTTCCATCGTGACCGCCAATGATGTACAGATACGATCCCACTTGTGTGACGCTGTGAGAAAGTCGACGGTGCGCCGCCTCTAGTCGCACCTGGTCCCAACGAAGTGTATCTGGGACGAGAGTTAACCCGTGAGTATCCCCATTCCAACGTTTGCAATAATACGAAGAGTATCTTACCCAGGTTCAGGCACCATATGTCTGAGAAACACTCTCGCCCGTCACTCCCCCCAACCACGATCATGATGTTCCTCACCAGGTTTGCTGTATGGTATCCCCGCGCGCTGGGTTGTTTGTTCCCCTGTATCTCCACCTTGGTCCACTTCATCTTCTCGATCGGGCAATTCACCGTCAATGTCCACACATCATTCAGCGCTTGCGACCCATTCCCTCCTCCAAACACCCAGATCTTTCCATCGTAATAAACGGCAGTGTGAGCTCGTCTCGTGGTAGGATGTGGTGCATCTGCGGGGAAGTCGACTTTCTGCCACCGACGATGAACGGTGTCCAGTACATAGACGGTGTCGTAGTAGACCGGCCCTTCGCCGCCGCCAAAAATTACGATCTTTCGATCTACGAGTGTCGCAGTGTGTGCTCGGCATGGAGGGGGGACGTCGCCTTGCACGTCCGGATGTGACCACTGCATTGTTTCTAAGATAAGCCCCTGGTCAGTCGGAAAAGTACACCCGAGGGGGATCCGACATAGTTACCTGTGTTGAAGAGCCAAAGATCCTTCCAACATCCCCTCTCATCACACCCGCCAAATATCCACGCCACAGGATCCACAAGGGTGACGCTGTGTGCTCTCATCCCATGGTTCGGCATCGTACCCCACACCGGAGCCTTACTCCAGTACATCTGCACCGTCGGCGCAACCTCGGAATCCTTGGAGTGGGGCAGGTACGGCAACAACCTAACACGCGCAGAACTCGACGGCAGATGGGGGGTTGTTCCATTTGGATGGGTTGAGGTCTGTCCCAGCGTATGCGGAGTAGCACGGCCGCTACGTGAGGTTCGGGTTGACAATCCAGACCGACTCGCCCTGTGTGTTAACGGGTTGTTCATCTTTCCCTCCCTCACCTGTTCCCGTTCTACATCCCCCCCACCGGTCCCCCCTCCGCTGCTCCCTTCGCCACGCGCAGGAGTGGTGTCGCTCGCAGACCGTACTTGCCTCTCCGGTCGAAGGGTAGCCGATGCAATGTGTCTCGGTCCGGACGGTTTCGTCGTTGTTTGGCCAGTCGTACCTCCGCTCACCGCCCCATTGCTTGATGTTGATTGCGTATGCCCATGACGGACCTGATCAAGCCGATCCCCGTGACTCACGTTGAGAGACTGTAGGCTGTTGTTGCTTCCGCCCCCCACTCGTAGACCCTGGTGTTGTTGTCTGGGACTGAAGTACGGGGCAGACATGCTAGAGCCATTACTGATCTGTGGTGAGAGTGGTGCTGGCTCGGTCCGCGAGTAATTGCCGAGTGTCTCAGCCGGCGAATTGCTGCGCCCGGGAGGCATTTGGGGAGGATTGAGACGGAGGGACGCGTAGAGCGGATGCGTTCGTGGGTAAAGTTCGGTATCGACCGGTTGCAGAGGGGGGTGATCGGGTTGCTGAAGGCAACCACACCCGGTCTGATTTCGAAATCCAATTATCGATCAACCATCACACCCGCAAGGTTTCTTCAGATCTCTCTCTCTCTATTGAATCTGGCAAGTATCGCTAGATACACCGTGCTACATACGCTACGCTCGGAAAAGGTCGACAGCCGGAAGTCGAGGGAGGAACTACGACGCATCAAGCGAAAGGAAGTGGAAAAGGGTACAAGGAAAGTGAAGTTGAGAATAATTCAAATCAAAACCGATCGGTGAAAGGGGGTACACAGTGGGGGTATTCAAGGTTGCAGGACATCACAACTTAAGCGAGACGGGAACGTCTGTGCATACGCTTTGAGTTTTGTCCGTTGCCACCCCCACGACCCTTGCCTGATGGGGAGTCGCCCGGTTTACCGTTCTTCGCGGGAGGGGTAGTGGATACGGGGAGGGCGGCAGAGGTTGACACGACGTCGCCTCCCTTGCCGCCCTTCTTTCCACCAGTCCCGGTAGAAACTGGGAGCGGGGTAGACGAGACGACGGGTTTAACACTGCTGGTAGAGATTGGGAGGTCGGCAGCGGGGGAAGTCTTCGGGTCCTTTCCGCCCTTTCCGCCCTTACCGGTGGGGGATGGAACAGCAGGAGAGCTCAGAACGCTCGAGGGGGAGACATCCGAAAGGGTGGCAGTGGGCTTGACAGCGGAGGTAGACAGGGTGTTGGTTGAGGCGGGGGGGATGACGGAAGATGAGGTACCGTTGACGTTCGACGCCCCTTTGCCAGTAACCGTAAACTGGAGGGGGACAACATGTTAGTGCTCTCCTAGCCATTTGATGGCAAGATATTTCTCACGTAGACCACGTCGTTAAAGCTACCACGCTGGGCGATAGGACCAAGAACCTCTTGATGGTTGCCTGCAGAGTTGATGGAGGAGAGACGGTAGACACCAGCTGGAAGACCCTTGGTGACGTCGGCAGTCAAGACACCGTTGGGCGAGGCAGCGTTAAGACCCTTGAAGAAAGCGAAGACCTTGGGGTCCAAGGGTTCGGTAGACCCGAGAGACGACATGAGTTGCACGGTGACGTGACTGTGACCCTGGATGACGCCGTTGACCAACTGTTGCGGAGCGGCATAGTAAGTGTTGGCCGCGTTCGTGAACGTTCCGGAAACCAAATTGCGAACTTGGAGGGAGATGGTGAACGGGGTGTCGGGGGTGAGGGTATCGAAGTTCTTGGGGAAGTTGAATTTGGCGGAAGGCTGCCGGTGACAGGTCAGATTGATGCTCAGGAGAGCAGAACAAGGTCATACCATGTTATTAACGGATGGGATATCACCCATGGGGACGGGGTTACAAGAACCTTCCTTGACCTGGAGACCGTTTGTGATTGTCTTGCCAACACAGAATCCGATAAAGTTGTTCCTGGGGAATCCTTAATCACGAGTTCCCCGTCTTGAATGACAGTAAAACTTACGGGCTAACGAGGGAGTCTGCTTCACCAGCTGCCTGTCCCTTACCATTGACGTTCTGAATGACGGAAGGATCCAACGCTGATCAACTTCGTCAGCTCGGGAACATTTTACCGTTCAAGAGATCACTTACTAAGGCTGGTGTTGGGGTTACCAGTGTCAGTATTGGCGGGCGGTGCAGCCGTGGACGAGACAGCGAGTGAACGACCGGTGGTCGAGACGGGGGGAAGAGATGTGGTGGAAAGACCTTAAGCCGCAACCGGTGAGTGGGGGAACTGCAAAGTAAAGAAGGGACGGGACATACCAGTTGAGCTGCTGAGAACGCTGCTCGTCTTGGTCCCCTTGACGGGGGGTTGGGTTGGGTTGGGTTTGATCGAGCTGGTCTTGGTGTTCACGTTCTTGGTGTTGGTGTTCACGTTTTTGACGGTGCTGGTGTTCGGCTTGATGCTGGACGTCTTGGTGTCCTTGCCACCACCTCCACCGTAGCCCAAGTTGACGTTACCAGGTCGCGTGGTCACGACAGGGAGAGAGGTATCTCTGGCTGATACGGTTTGAGTGACAGTGACGGTTTTGACACCCTATCGCCGATCAAATAAGAAAACAAGCGGAAGAGAGAATTAGTCGAGGTACCTGGCAGAATTGGTTATTACCCCTGAGGGGCTCCGCAGTGACCAAACGGGTGGCATAGAAGATGTACAGGAAGCTGACAGCCAAAAATCTGGACGAGAGCATCTTCGATTTGGGGGAATTGATTCGGATTGAAAGAAGAATTTGGAAAAGAAGGTGTCAACTGAAAGAATGGGTTCGCTTTGTGAGCTCGGATGTTTGATGAACGACACCAGTGTCAGACGTTCGCGGGTAGAACTCTTCCTGGAGTGAGCGGGAGGAGAAAATGGGGAAAGAAAACACGGAAAGGGCAACAGCCTCCTTTGCCAAGAAAGAGAGAGAGAGAGTGGAAGAGAACGAAGAAAGGGAGATGGGGAAAAGATATCTATTCGGACGCCGTACCGCTCATTATATGGGTCGCGGCCTCCATCGGTTCGGTACTAGGTCGGCTCTCATGACCCTGAGGTGGTATGGTTACCATGATGGCACTTTGTTCCCCTTCCAGCTTCCCCATCCCGTCAGCCGTCCCCGCGCGTTTTGCCACCGCAGACCCCAACTACCGGACACAGGGCGCAGACACCACGACACTCTCCATCTCGATCTGGGTGGACAGGTAGTACTCCGTCCTGGCTGATGTCTTGAGACGTCGTGTTGACAACGTGAAGCACGATCCTGGTCGACATGATGCTGTGAACAATCGTTTGCAGCCTGCAATAAAAATAGTCTGAGCCTTACGACCCTTGCTGATTTTGAGCGGCACCGACTGTGTTCCCCCTTGTCGCAGTTGGGGTGACCGACAAAGAGCGCGGTCGTAAGCGTGTGATCGCGTTGCCAAGGAAGGCAAAATTATCCATGCTCGCCGAAATTTGAACAACGAGTCCGATATTCAGGCACCCAAGTACTATTGGAACCGAGTCAATGGCGCGATCAAACGAAGAAGGTGCTAATTTTACGCACACAACATCGACGCGAAGTACAAGATCCCTGTCGCGTGCGGTCAGTCGCGAAATGTGAGGCGGGGGCGCACGAAGAAGGCGAAGAAGAGGATACCATCAATCCGGAGTGTGGACAAGAGCGAGGACCGCGCATGAAACGGGATAGAACGGTGCAGCTGGGAGATCTTGATCAGCGAGAAGGTCAGGGTTACTTTGTATATCCGTCATGAGTACCCGAGGCCGTGTAAAAGAACCCGCTGCACGTACGAAGCTGATAGGAAAAGGTACAGACGTAGGGTAAGACCCAGAGCTTCCCGACAGAAGAGACGATGATTTCACAGTAAGGATATTCGGGAGGAAGGCGCGGATCAACTGATATCGAAACCTTTGAGACCTTGTGGGTGCCAAATGAGAAACTCGAACAGCAAACCTGCACCGGTTAAGGTGTCCTTTACGGTAATTACCGCCGAAGGAACAAAGCCGGCCTACACGAACAGTGAAAAGAAGCCAAGACGAATGGGGTAGACGGCTCACGATGGTGGCACAGATAAACATGATAAGTATTGACTTCCTCCGACCCCAAATTGCCCACGTTCTCAACGCAAAGATGACTGGACAGGGACGGGTCAGCGGCAGGCGTTGGTGATTAAAATTTCGAGCCCTACGTTCGGACGAGAGGATTGTGAGCACGCGAAGACCTGGTTCCCGCACGCCATCAGGAAAATGCGGTGTTCCACACACTCATGGAACCTACAGCTTCTCACCTTACTCAACACTACTGAAGGCTCGGTTTTTCAATGATAATGAGACCTAAGAGCAAAGTTGAGGGGGGTTTGAGGGGACCTACCGGCAATAATACAAGTATCGCAGTGAAGAAAGCAGGGTATCGAGCACAGGCAAATAGGATGTTGGCAAGGGTAAACCTAGTCTTCCATACATATCTCATCTGAAAACAGGGTGAGACGAAGCGGTAACTGTCAAGGTACAGGCGGGGCACCTCATGGCGAACCGTCAAGCAATAACCATAGAACTGGTCGAGGTCAAATTTTCTGAAAAGCGCAAAGGAACCCTAACTCACAAACAACGCCGTGCTGGATACTACGAGAAAGCGCGACCGTCCTGCGTCAGGGGTGTGGAAGAGCCTCACCATTGGAGGTCACACTCACCAATAATTCCCTGCGCTCAAATGGATCATCGCAACTGGGGGGTCAACCAGAGGATGGACGTACGTTTGTGATTCTTTCGTCGACAAGGCACTTTTGCAAAAACGCGAGATTGTCAGGAGCGAGAGCCGACATACCTCCGGTCCTCGTTTACCGTTCTGCACCCCACAGCACAGGACCGTGTATCTGCAACGCTCGGTGTAAAAAGGAGGCGGGCGGGAAGGGTATGTACCCTTGATAGAACCTCCGTTGGCGGCTACCAAAGTTTCTGTGGAGCAGGCATGCGGTGCGGGACCGCTGATCATCAACACGGCTCCCCGTGGATCCGTGTTTCGAGGGTAGACCACCGTTTGCCAAGTACGTGGGAAATGTAGGAAGAGGGATCCTTCTGCCTCCGTGCCAAGAATCCATTGTTCAGCGTCTCACCATGTCGGAGGTCAAGGTGTTACACCCAACCCACGGCCAACATGGCTCGAGTTTCGCCAGCAAGCCCAGTGGATCCACTATTGTCTTGGCGGGGCGGGAAGACTGAGGTGGTGGGGCGGGTAGTGGGATCCTCAAACGGAAGGGATGGAACTCTACCCTCGGACGTCGTTCAAAAGGTCTGATTGACCCTGAGATAGCTCGCATCGTCAGGAGGCGGAAGCCATCGGCTTATGAGACCTATGGTGCGGGTCACCATACACTCGAGGTTTCGAGCAGGTGATCTCGGAACGAGTGGCGCACGTAACCCAATCATCCCCCCCATGGAGCACAACCTCTTAAACGGCAGGCTCTGTGCATACGATGGGTTGGAGAAAGGATCGCAAAAGCCCAACACAACGCACCAGCCGAAAGGCGCGCCCTCCGTGCACTTCGGGCAATACTTATGGTACCGTGAGGCCTCCGCCCCTCTCTCTCGACACCGGAAGAATTGATTGAATGAAGGATGGCAAACTTGAAGAGCACAGAGAATATGATTGTGGGGGCGCGTGTTTGAGGAAAGCGAGGTCCCAAGGGACGGTACGGCTGCCAAATTGTTGGCTGGAGCCTGCTGGAGCTAGCGTATATTATTAGAGGAAGTTGCTCCGCCACGAGGGTCGACGCCACGCTTTCTAACACCAGCGGGAACCTCATCGCGTCCACGTCGGGAGGGTTCGTGTGATGAGATATGGGTCCCCCAAATCCCCTTCGGAAAGCCCACCTCCGCGGAATACGTCATCATCGGCCGTCCTCGTAACGGACAGAAGTGTGGAATAAGCGCCGTCCGCCCGATGACACCTCCGGGTACCGCGAACGCTCGTCGTGTCCAAGCGATCCACGATCCTCAAGGCTTCATTGTCAGATCTAGAGCTGCTTAGGACGGAGCACCTTTTCCTTCACCCATGGAGCGTCAAGGAGAGTGGGCTCCTCGTCGGAGATACTGACACCCTAGCATCAGTGTCTCAGCCCTTCGCATTGTGAACGTTGTCTTTCTGGGCTTCTCGGATGACTGCGGCGGAAGCGCGAAGCTGGGTCGGAATTCACGATTGATTTCCTGAACCGAATTTCACGGCCGGGCGCACCACGCTTTCGAACACGCTCAGCTTCTTCAAACATAGAGTTTCTGGTCATGCTTCCCGAGACGTCTGGGCTCCTTCCCAGCCTTCTCGGCAGCTCCATCTCGAGGCTTATCGAGACATTTGAGTGCCTAACCACGAGGTTCCTTGGATTCGGACTTCGCATGGAGTTTCTCCCGGACGGAGAACGCGAGATGAAGGTTGTTCTGTGGCTAAAGCGCTAAAGGCACAAGCCACGTGGCCAGCGCGTGGGTCAAAAACAAAGTACGGAAGGATATCAGCACCGAGCTACTCAGCGATCTTTTTCTCACCAAGAGACCTTCGTGGGCGGTGGTCTCGTTGTCTTCGCCGGCGGCGCCAATGTTGAACGTTGAACGTTGAACATGTCAGCACTGGTACCGAAGCGCCGACCCCTGGCGAAGCTGAAGCGCTGGAAGTTGGAACGTCATCCGATCCTCGAAACAACCGTCGCCATTGGCTTCAACCCACTCTTTGTCTGGGGTCTGGCGGTCGGCGTTCGCGGTCAACCGTCGGGTGCGGTTCTCATCGCCAACGGTCGCCGAAGAACTGATGGAAGATTGATGTCAAATGGTCCAGTGGCAGCAGCCGAACGATTAGCCCGACAGGCATCCTGACAAATTTCAACGTGGATCGCACGACCGCGTAAGGTGATACTACATACAGAGAGGAAAGGAGAGAAAACAGACAAGGATGGGTGATATTCCACTCCTTCAGTCTCTGGTTTGTCCGTTGGAGCGGGGGTGATCCAGACGTGGACGTGTGTCGGGGAAACTCGCCATCCATCCATTCTCCTGGTGCGTCCTCGGTAGCAGCTAGTGTGGTTGCGGGGATCATCGACGACGCGGATGTCGTTGTGAGTGCATATCATTCCAACTTTATTGAAAGAAGTCGCCGATCCGCTGACATCTCACCGGGAACCGCACACCCCACCTCGATAGGTTTTACGCACAGTTTCCGATCGGATCCACTTCACGAAGTTGAAGTCGAAGGTCGAGTATATTGAACGTTCGTGAACGCCCAGGACGTTGAACGAACATACCAGCCAATACAAAAATGGGACCTCCTCGTCCCCTTTCCCCCCTTAGCTGCAGTCCACCCCCCTCGTACAACGCCATGCCCAGACGCGCCTCCACTACCAATCACGACATCTGGGCGCTGACGATCGTTCTTGTCGTCGAAATGGCTGTTGTGATGTTGGCCTCCTTGAGCCATCTCATCATCTCACTCCATGAAGGTCGCTGGCCGACTACTTGGGCAGCTCCAGCAACCCCAGCAACCCCTACTCCCTCCACCTCCACCCCAAAATCTTCTTGACGCTGATTCGGCCAGGATCAAGGACCTTATGGAAGACATCGAGTTCCTCAAGACTTTTTCGAACAAAGTTGGTCTCCCTTCGGAGGAATCCTTTCGATTGACACGAACCATCCCCAACCGTCTCCTGATGTAAGTGTTGTCTTTTCCTCCCTCACCATCTCGCACTCACCTGTCATGGAGATGCCGGGCGAAGCTGATATTAGCGAGAGCCACCCCTGAGGGCCCCGGTGGCGCCGATGACACGGCGGAGGCCCGCGATGCGCACGCGGAAATGAACGCCTTGAGGGGCGAGGTCCGGGTAAGCCTTCTGTTCAAGGTGACGTATCAACTCATCCAATAAATTGCAGAACGCGGCGATTGCCATCATCCGGCACCTATTGGCCGTAACCCAGGCCGACGCACCCGCCCGTGAGGACCATTCGGCCACATCAACAAACATCGTGATTGACTTCTCAACTCTTTTCTAACTTTCAGATACCGCGTTTTCTACCTAGGTTTCCCCAATAGAGTACTCATACGTCCCGTAATATAATGAGTTTTTACAGTAAGGTCAAAGCAGTGGGAAGACTCTGTGCGCATAATACATCACTAGCGGGTCAGAGGAAAAATCGTCAAATCCTCTCTCGGATTTTTCCTCCTCTACAGCCTCTTCTAACCTTCGCACTGGGTACGAATCCCCCACGCAACCCCAAACATATGCACACAACACCAACCGAAAGGCCCGGACCTTGTGCGCATCACGTAATGCTTCGAATCGCCTACGGTGCCGCGAGGCTTCGTACGCTCTCTCAGTTCGCGACGGCTCGCGTAAGTAAGGCCAGTTTGTGTGCAGGGTGTCTATACCATGGAAATCGTTGTCTGAATAAACGACCATTACCTCGAGAGTCGCGGGGGACGTGATTGTCGAGAGTAGGTACTTGAGGAGAGTGGCGTCCGGTTCTTTTGTGAGACCGATAGATGACGCAGGGACCTGGAGTCTTCGGAGTGACTTGTTCTGTGATAGGTCAAAGTCTCGAAGGGATGGTCCAGTGACTGCGGAACTGTTGTTTAGGGCTTGCATGTCTCTCAGGAAAAGTCACTCACCATAACGATCCGAGTCGGCTGGGGAGAACGCCACAGATTTCAACGTCTCCGCTCCAGCGTCCAGAAGGAGCCTCATCCCGTCCACGTTGCAAAGGTTCATGTGATAAAACCGGATTCCCCCAAACAGGTTAATCATCGCCTTCAGAAAGCCCACCTCTGCAAAATTCGCCATCGTCAGCCATCCTCGCAGCGGAGGAATGAAGGGCGGAAAGAGCGTCGGGTCGTTCACTGTTTTCTGCCAAATGTCATACCCACTATAGACGAGTTTGAGGTTTTGCAGGTGCTGAAAGAGTCCGATAAAGTATATGATCTGCCGATGAGATCCTCTGGGCTCTCTCAAGGAGAGAGATCGGATTGTCGGTAAGAAGTTTCTAAAGTACCGCCGAATCCGTGGCATGAAGTTGGGAATGTCCAGATACCCCACTTCGAGTTCCCGGACATTGGATAACGCAAGGAACTGGCGCAGAATACGACAGTTGAATAATATGGGGGAAAGCCCAACGTGGTCGTCGTGACTCCCGGGGACCCGGAGCCTCTTGATTAGGGGAAGCAAACCAAGCTCGTGGTTGCGCTGGAGGGGATCGGACCACTCGAAGTTTCGCGCACGAGAGTACGGCTCAATGGTAAGGGTGTGATGGAGGTGGGGAAGAGCGGCAATGTACCAGGAATAACAGATCATGGTGCAAGCGCGGAGACTGGATGGGTCGTAGATAAGATAGGCAACGATCATTTCAACGACCTCCAAGGGAAGTAAACCAACCGTGTGGGGGGGGTGGAGGGGGTTGGGACAATCAATGTTTTGGACATCGGAGCATTTTTCAGTGGTAACGGCCTGGTGGAGGTAGGGGACAGCGGCGATGTACCAGGAGTAACTGGTCAGGGCGCAGGCGCGGAGGCTGGGTGTGTCATGGATTAGGTGGGCGGTGATAACTTCCACGACCTCCAGGGGAAGCGTGGTAGAGGTCTCTGGAGGAGCACCCCCTGAGTCCGTGCCTCTGATCCTGGCCGGAGTCCGATGCCAGAGTGGCTTGACGAGTAGCTCGAAAACTACAGCGGGGATCATGATCAAATACAGCAGTGAGCGGTGGACGGCATGACCGTCTGATAACGAGGGCGCGGGGACCGTCGTCTGTAGCGTCGTGTTTTTGCTTCAGGTGGTCAAGTTCAGATTGGACCACCGTGAGAAAATTGGCTCCAGACTGTGGAGAAGACTTGGATTGTCGCCGCGTATTCCGTTCCTTGCCTTTTGAGATCTTGATTTTCGGCAGGACCTGATCGAGATCTGGGGGGCGAAACGAGGGGGGACTGGGCGATGATCTGACCCGAGGAACGTTCGCAAGGATCGAATTCCATACCGGCTGAATGCGTACCTGATTACGACACGTCCTTGGGAATCGCGCTGTGCGCCTTATCATCGCAGCGTCTATGACCGTTGGCCATGCCCTTGTTTGAACAACGCATCCAAATCTCCCTCCAAACCACCTCCCTGTCGCCCCCAGACCAGATCATGGTGGCTGACACGTTCGATCCTTCGCCAGCATATACCCCCACTTCCACCGCCCATGGTTCCATCGACGACGATACCTCGACAATATCAAACGTCCCCTCAGTTTCTGCGAGTCTCGGCTTGACACAAGAGCATATCAAGGCTCACCTGAGATTGCTCCGTGCCTTCCAAGCTTTGAAATGGAGGGTCCAGGATCCAGATTCCTATCCTGGGGTGGCGTCTAAGATCCCTCCAAGAGCCAGATCTCTCAAGGCGGAAGACAGATGGGTCTGGTTTCTCCAGCTTGCCGTAGAAAGGTGTGCTCATCTGCAACAGCATCCAAGCTTGGGGTTGTCTAAACACCCCTCACGCGCAGGTTCACTCGCTGGGTCGTTAACATGGACATAACAAGATTTGTTCACCCTCCGATCGATGTGTGGATGGTTTGGCACTCGTACCTGCTCAGCCCAGCGTACGCGTGACGCGCATGACAAACGAGGGTCTTTATCCGACTGACCTCTTTTTCAAGGTTGTACGCGGAGGATTGCGAACGCCTCAGGTTGCTGCAACCGCTCAAGAATCTCAGAGGTCACCCAATCGACATATTGGTCAGTCGAGTTCAGCGCCGTTGATTTCCCTCTAACTCATCTATCCCCAGGTACACACTGAGGGGGACCTTCTCGACTACAGACCCCCCGTAATACAGGAAGAGGAGGAATGGGAAACGAGCACTCAGCTTCCCTACGATCCGTTCGCATCATGCACCGCCCTCCAAAACCACCAGTTCGAGTGCCCAAGTTGTGGGCACCGCGTTGTCGCTCGTAAGTTTGATTCACCTCAAATCACCTATCGGCATCCCTTACCCTCCAAAGCATTTCTATCCGATGCCGGAAACACAGGATACGCCCAAAAGGAGTTCTTCACAAACTGCGACGCCTGTAACTTTCGTATCACTCGTGAGGCCCTAGCCGTCGCCAAGTTTGCAAGAGACCTCGCCTCGGATCCGAATAATTCATCTGACTTTCTCCGATTCAAATGTGCTGTATACCTTCCGTACGTGACCCCCATCGATTTCCTGCCCTGGAGTGACTAATACGTCTCAGCGGCACCCTACTCGACCACTCAGGCAGGTTCTCTGCCAGTGGTGCGAAAGAGGCTAAGGACCGTTTGAGCCGCGCAGAAGTTTTCAGAAACAGCCACTCCAAGCGGGACGGTGCCGTAATCGGAATCACCGACCGGGATTCTTGGGAGGGAGATGTCAAGCATAGGCTTAAATTTTCCATCGTTGAGTTGAGGAAGAATCTGGATCTGTGTCTGCTACCCTCCAAGTGCGTAGTTTGTTTTACACCAGCGCACTGGAACTAGCCCTGAACGGGATATATCACCCCCCAGGGTCAAGAAGGTCATGAGTGCATACACCGATGAGAAACCCTTCTCCATTGACCTTGTCGCCGCGGTTCTGAGACAAATACCTTTCACCGATAAACTGTACCATCTGGGGTGGTTGAATAGCGAATTCTTTGGTACGGAAGAATACGACAGGGTTTCGTATCGCTGCATTTTCAGATACCAAGGGTGCGAGGGTGGCCGCATCCTCATTTCGTATTACATGCTTACAGCGTCTCAGGTTTTTATCCTTGATTGCCTCGCTTCCCAGCAGTTCATTCTTCGTCCCGAGCCTGGACATCGACTTCGCTTGGCAGTATGTTAAAATCCGGACTTCCTTCATGGCCTCCGTTCACACAAGACAAAATTCCGCAGCACGCACTTGCTTTCTCCTGCGAATTATTTATTACACTGTCGAGAAAGTGTTGGAAAGTTCCTCAATCAGTGAGTTACCCTCCCTGGCGCTCATCTTGTCCGAAGTTGACAATATTTCTAGTGATGACCATATTGAAGACCAGAACCCCACCAATGGGTTCGAGTATACCGGTCAGGCTTGGCAGGTGCGAACCATTCCTTTGTCCAGTCAGGTCCAATAACTTAACCCCACGGGTTTCCTAGAAGCGGTACAGCACACCGTATGCACAGTGCAGTTGTCCTGACCCCTCTGGCGTATGTAACGTCATTGTTCCCTTTCCCCCTTCAAACCTCCATATCTAATCTACTCTGCGATGTAGAGGGAGGGTCCAATCAGGCGGTTTAGCATACGTTCCCGAAAGAAAACCTCAGTCCACGGGAACAATTGTTCCGTCTCTGCTCAACCGAGCGTTCATCCGTGGGTCAAGGTTTATGGGGCTGGATCGCCTACCAGCCCGGTTACTGGTGCAGACGGCGGGGCGGAGGGGCAAAGAAGGAAGGCGGGTTATGACAGGAGGAACGCTGCCCTGATGGTTCCGGGACCGTTGTATCTTGGTTATTGACGACATATCTCTCCCCTCCGGGCTTTGAGGATCGAGGCCAGCATTTATATCACCCTTGCATAACCCCAGATAGTTTTTCCACCATCATGTAGCTCACGAACGTCGACAATACATCCCAACCACTGTTAAATGCGTGGCAACGATCCTACAGACCGCGAATCTAACGAAGGAGCCAGTATTCCGATCTGTTCGTGGCAAACGTACTACGAACCTCACGGCGCCGTGATACCGGGCGTAAATGTAACCAAGAAGTGAATAACGATTTGGGGTGTGTTCTTTGGAAAGCAATAAGGTTGTCCTCACAGTACTTCATCGGAGAGGAGAGAAAAACAAGACACCCTCTCTCGGTTATTGGGAGGAGCTGAACGCATGAGTGTGTATTCAACACTAATAACAATCAGAACCCGTGCACTGTCTAACTCATTACACCGCGAGCGTAAGGCGTCGTCGATTCGTCATGAGCTGTGATATGTCTCATCCTAACTTATCACATTGCAGATAACGGCGGTTCAAGATTATGGTGACGCATAAGGCGGGGGGAAAACCTGGCTGGTGGGAGCATCAGTCGGAGGCGACCCATTTGATGCGCTGGGCGCTCACTCCACAGTAGCACCTGTGTTTTTATCGTCGGACTGGTCCTCTCCGCTATCACCCTTGGATGCTTCTTCGTTTCCGCCGGTGTACGAAATGGGGCCTTTGTAGTGTCGCCTTGCGCTGCAGACGCCGTTAGCAGTTAGGTAACGTTCCCACTGTTAAAAGAAAACGCACCCAGAGAAGTACCAGACTCTGCGTTCAACCAAAAACGGCGGTGAGTGTACTGAACGAGGTGGGGATGGGGGTACGTACAAGGATAACGCGACAACGCCGACGGTGATGACAGATGCGTAGTTCATGTTCACCGCGGTGACGGGGAAGTAGGTGGGTAGCGAGAATAGGACGCAAATAAACAGCGTCCAGCTGATACAGATGACATTACAAGACCACCCAAGCCACCCGGTACCCATATAAAATGGACCAGGGGTAAACTTGACATCTGGATGATTTTCGTAAACTCGTCGCCTAGGAAGAGGTAAATAGTTCAGCGAGAGCCTCAGATCGTGAGCCACGATGAGCAAACTTACAGGAAGATGGGGATGATATAAGATAGATCGAGGGCCATAGCAGTAAGAGAGAAAACCGCATTCGCCGCGACCGGACTGGCGAAGTCCAAAAGGCCGGGAAGAATTGCGACCAGAGTGGCGATCCAGATCGCACGGATAGGGGTTCCAGTGTATTCGTTCATCACTGCGAAGAAGCCACCGTCCGGAAGACCCCTATCGCGACTGAAGGCATACACAGTTCTGGAATAAGCCTGGAGGGCAGTCTGGACGACGAAAAAAGCAGTGAGGCAGACGAAAGCCCAGAGGAATAGTGCTCCGGGTTTTCCGATCCTCATGGTCATAATCTGATTTCCAAGTGAGTGCACTGTTGCGGGGAAACCTATTGAGAGGTGCGAGCTTACCTGAAGGACAGCGCTGCCAGACGGGCCCGGCAGGTCTTTGCTGAGAGGAGTATAAGATAAACACTGGGGAGGCTGGGCGATAAGGTTGCTCACAAGGGGCCAGAACACAGGATAAGAACGATGTTGAAAAGCCACCCAAGAATACCGGTGCCGATGACAGCGATGAAGATAGCAGCGGGGGCTGTTGGGGGGATCTGAGTGTGGGTCAGCGACAAACTCCAGGTAACTACATACCGGCATATGCGGCACGCTTGACCTCCTCGCTACGGGAGATTCAGCTGGGAGAAGACGAGGGGGTCTGAAGTTCACGATACGCACGAGATGTCTAGGATGTTCGGTTAGAAACACAACAGTGGATGGGATTCGAAAAGGGACACTTACGAGCACTGGCATCATAATCGGTCATCGTCCATTGGACAGAAAGCAAACCAAGTAGGAAGGCGATTCCAGAGGGCCATCCACCTGTGCTGTTGATGACTCCCTCACTCCCAAATACATAGCTGGCGGAATGCATTTCGCTGCGAGGAGTGGTCGCGAGGAGAACAATGATAATGACTGCCGTTAGGAGTCAGGCATGACAAACGGTGGTGATTACGGAGAACACACGGCAGGTTGTTCCTAGATTGACGAAAACGAAGCCAGCGGTCAACTTGGCGAGGTATTTGGTGGATAGACAATTCTAGAGGTAACCGTGAACGCTAAGAGGGGGAGCAATCAAAGTTCCACTGACGAGGAGACCATGGAAGAGCATAAGCCCGGCGAACAGGCCAACCACCTTGCCAGTGGTAATGGTGAAGTGACCATCCTGTGCGGCAGAAGTCTGAGATTTACTTGTGTCCCGAACGATCGAATGAATACCGGGAACTGACGTTCGCGATCGAGGCCGCTGCCCAGATCATGTTTGCAAGCCCGAATTCGGTAGAAGATACGCCCGCGGCTTGGCCAAGAATATTCAACCACCCAACGACCCATCCAACGATCGGGCGGTGTTTCCGCGGGCAGAGTTGGGCAGACGCGGTGTAGAGACCACCACAGGTAGGGAACGCGCTGACGATTTCGGCGATACTTGAGCCTGTGGAAAATTGCGGGGTTAGGTTCCAAATGTGGTGAAGTTGGAGCAAGAACGCGCCGAGGGTAAAACACATCGTCGCGCCAAGCAACCAGCACCAGGTGACCTGTTCAATGGGTGAAATTTGGATAACGGGATGAGCGGACATCGCGACCACGGGCATAACATATCCGGACTGACCGAAGATGGACCTCCGAGTAAGAGGGGAGTGTTGAATGTCGTAGCTACACTGGAGCAGAGACCCTGGCAGACGATCCGGTGAACCACTGGGTTTTTGGCTTTACGCAGAAGAGAATACCATAATGCTAAACGCAAAACTAATCTGAACGGGTTCCGTCAGAGGTGAGGGCGCAGGAGATCTCCAGAAAAACGACGACGCACAGTGGCTAGGTTAGAGAATTCCCTCCTGAAGGAGGGGATGTAGCCGAGTTCCTCTAGCTTCCTGTCATCGTCGACTGCGGCTGCAACTGTTTGGTCTGGGACGGCAGACATGATTTTGGAGAGGTGGCAGGGGACGGTCGTGGTGACGCACCAGGAAGGGGACTGGAACCCACACTCCCGGTTAAGGAATGCATTGGTGGGAGAGATAGGGTCGGTTATGCAACAATTCACGAATTGGAGCATACGACAGCGGAAAGATAATCAGCCGAGTCCCGATCTCCCCGCCTATTTCATCTGGACTCGTCCTCCCCTCAGTAAATAGGCGACTACCCACATGGCCAAGCGTTTTTCTATCCGTTGTGGAGGGATGCCACTGTGCCAGCCGTTGGCCGAAGTCCGTGCTGCCGGCAAAACAGTTGAAGCCTCGCTGATCGGAGGAGCCCGGACACCTCAGTTTCACTCGACCGTGAGTATACAGTGCCAAACGCACCCGATGGCGTTGATCTTGTTACCTGAAGCGGTCCAAGTAAGTGAGTGGGACGAGGACGATGACTGTCGGCCGATGCAGTCCGTTGGGGTTTCCTTGACCCGTGCTTATCTGATCGGCATTCCCCGGTCCACCAACCCATCTTGGGCAGTCTGGAAACTTCGCGGGTGTAGAAACCTGATTTTGGTCTTTTCCTTATCCCCCTCCTCCTCGCCCCCCTACCATCGATATGCCAAAGGTCGTCGTTCTCGGTGCTGCCGGTAATCTTCCTCACTCCACCAGCTGCTACATGACCGGTCATCTAATCAACCGATCCAGGTGGCATCGGCCAACCACTCTCACTGTTGCTCAAGGCGAACCCCCTCGTCACCGAGGTACCATAGTAGATGAAATAGATACTGTTCAGCCCTGACATCGTGTAAATAGCTCAGCTTGTTCGATATTGTCAACACTCCAGGCGTCGCTGCAGACCTCTCTCACATCAACACTCAGTCAAAAGTCGAAGGTTTCCTCCCTCCTGACGACGGTCTCAAAAAAGCCTTGACCGGGGCCGACCTCGTAGTTATTCCTGCCGGTGTCCCTAGGAAACCAGGGGTAAGCAGATTTAGACCCGGCTCCCTACTTCCACTCTGATTTCCACTTACTTGTTAGATGACAAGGTTCGCATGAACACGCGTTATGACGACGATTACACTGACATTCACCACGATTTCAGGGACGATTTGTTCAAGGTTTGACCACGTATCTCTCCTGTGCCCACCAGGGTACTGACTTTTCCATTCTCAAGATTAACGCTGGTATTATCCGCGATCTTGCTACCGGAATCGCCTTGAGTAGCCCCAAGGCTTTCGTCCTTGTGATCTCTAACCCGGTCAACTCCACCGTCCCAATCGTTGCTGAAGTCCTCAAGAAACACGGTGTCTTCGACCCGAAGAGGTACGATCGGACACCCGCCCATAATCACATGCTATCGACTTACCGGACTGATCCTCGTTTTAGACTCTTCGGTGTCACCACACTGGACGTCGTCCGTGCTTCTACCTTTGTTGCTGAGAAGCTCGGAAACCTGTCGTTGGCCCCTTCCATCACCGTCCCAGTCATTGGTGGGCACAGCGGCGTGACCGTAAGTCTACACATAATCCCACGCCTCCGTTTCGCAACCCGAACCCAATTGGCCCACCCAGATTGTCCCTCTCCTCTCTAAATCTTCCCACCCCCTCCCTACCGACTTTACCGCCTCGGATCTCGAGGCTCTCACCACCCGAGTCCAGTTCGGTGGTGATGAAGTCGTCAAGGCCAAGGATGGTGCTGGATCTGCCACTCTCTCCATGGCTCACGCTGGAGCCGAATTCACCGCCAAGATCCTCCGCGCAATCAACGGGGAGACCGCCATCACCACTCCCACCTATGTCAATCTCGCCTCGGATTCTACTGGTGGAGAGGCTCTCAAGAAGGAGCTCGGAAAGGAACTCGACTACTTCTCCGCCGTCGTCGAGCTTGGGGTAAGCCCCGCCCCTTCATTTGTCTATGACCTGATCTAATGACCTGCGGGTCCGTTAGTCGAACGGTGTTTCCAAGATTTTGCCTTTGGGTGATATTACCGAATTTGAGAGGAACCTGATCAATGCTGCTTTGCCCGAGCTCGTCATAAACATAGAGAAGGTACAGTTTCTTCTTTTCCTACTGAGATGTCCTGGAGACTTAGTGAGGTGGTTTTATAGGGTGTCTCGTTCATTGCTGCCCCCAAGTTGTAACTAGCTAGACGTTGTGGAACGCGTTCATGTAACCGATAGACTGAAGAAGCAAACGCTGTAACCTTCACGTGTCCCTCACAACCGTGCCGTGGGTTGGCGTAATATGGTGTGATATCTTGAGAGTTTGTCCAGGGGAATAATATATTGCAGGGGCGTGTCTATAGATGCACCAGTTTCGTATGTTGTTGATCGGACTGGTCCAGAAGGATTGTCACTTGTTGGACGTCTTCTTACTCTCCACAAACAGAACGCGCGATTTTACTAGAAAACGCGTGAGGTTCGTCAAGGAGAAGTCAGGCGCAAACGCACCTCTTGGATCGTACTTGACAGCGGACAACCTCGGACCCTGCCTCAGCCTCTGGGTGGTATAGAAATAACCAGTCTGCGCGGTGGAAATCATCCGGACAATCATCGTCCTAGATGCTCGAGTCAGGTAGAAAACAAAATGGAGTTGTGTGGATGCAAACCTGGCTTTCGCTTTGCCGGCCATGTCGACGTTGGAGGTGAGATGAGACTTCGATCAACCGATCCGCGCAAAGCTGTCAAGGGACCTCACTGTCATTATGCCCCCTGGGGCGCCCTACCGTGGCTTTGTTCTTCCCTACTCTATCCGGGTAGACGAGTTCACCTGCTTACCATCTGACTACCCCATCGCACCGAAATTGCACCTCCTGACCCACACCCACTCTGACCACGTCCTCGGATTATCTTCGAAGTCCTTCGGTCACACTGTCATATGTTCCGAGGACGCGAAACAAATGCTTCTCCGGCATGAGACATACGATGACAGAGCCATGTTCGAGCATGGGACGAGAGCAGAGAAGAGGAGGACGTTTAGGCATCTTAAGGTCGCCCCATTGAAGAGGAAGGATGGGACGATTGAACACGGGGGGAGAGATCTCCTGGTACGACCTTTACCTCGAAGAGTCAGTTTGACGCGCCTGAACGAAGCACTTTAGCGGCCGGTTCCCCTTCGCACCCCTACTGAGTTTAATCTGAGGGGGGAGGACGCTGTAACCATCACAGCCGTGGATGCCAACCATTGCCCTGGTGCGGTAATGTAGGGAGATATGATCGCCATTGCGCAAGTTGCTCACAGTTTCTCCCTCTTGTAGGTACCTCATACAGGGTTCTCAGGGATCCATCCTCCACACAGGGGACTTTCGCGCCGGGCCTAGTTTCCTCAAGTCGGTTGCCGAGGACCCGTTCTTGAGACCATTCCTCGCTCAAGGTGGAAATCAGACATTGGACGCTATTTATATGGATACAGCATGTGTGTGGTCGAGTTCAGAACCACCTTCGAAGGTTGGGTTCCACCCATATATGACCAACTCAACACACGAGTCAACACACTTTTTACTCCCGCAGAAAGCTGCCACCGACGGCCTTGTCGACCTCATGGACCGCTTCCCGCCTACGACGTACTTTTTTATTAATGCGTGGACTTGGGGGTATGAAGATATCCTGACGGCTACTGCCGCTCACTTTGGAAACAAGGTCAGTTCACGTTTCGATGACACCCCGATTCTCCTAATCGAGCCCCCAGATCCACGTGGACCGGTATAAAAACGGCGTGTATTCTCACCTTTCACACAAGGGGCTATCGAGGATTATTACACGGGACATGTCCTCGACAAGATTCCACGCATGCGAAAGGTTCGATCGGTGTGAAGAAGTGGAGAGGTTAGGGAAGTCAGCTGTGTACGTGAACCCTGTCCCCATGGGATCGGAAGACTGGGGTCGGTACCTCTACACGACGAGAGAAAAACTCAAGTATGGAGAAGAGGTTACATCCTTGGTTCGATGTTCCACTCTGTATCCGATGTTTCTCTCTCTCACCATTAAACCTTAGCTCTGCCCTTTGTGGAGACATTCGCCGTTCTCGGAATTGCAAGCGTTCGCGAAGCTCTTCAAACCGCACAGGATTATCCCAAACACCCTGGACCCAGGTCTGGCCAATCTTGACTGGATAGCGATCGACAATATGTTCAGGGGGTGTCTCTCCTCCCATGGAAAATCTATTGTGGAGAGCATCAGGGGAGATATCACGAAGAAAATCTCCGAGGACGATGCATCACTGCAGCTGAATTCTTGGGCCGAGTTAGCAGGTGAGAAAGGTGACGTGGCTTTGAAGAACCTGGAGGGCGGCGATGAGGCTATAGGTCTGGCGGCACGGTGGATGACGCCGAACGAATGGGGGTTGAAGAAATTACAGAGGATGCAAGAGCACCTTCCTGAATCAGTTAGGGTTTGTTTGGGGGGGATTATCTCCCAGGCTGAAGCTCGGGCCCAAGCTTTGGCCGAGAAGCAAGCTAAAGGAGAAAGTCAGGCGAGGTCGGAGCGGAGCGAGGAGACGGACGAGGACCGCTACGACGATAGAGGGAACACAGCTCATCGAATATTTGCAGGATCTTCGTTCATGCGAACGGAACGGAGTCCTTCCACCCCCGTCGAGGAGGCGAAATTTTACACGCCAGTCTCGAGTCCAAGGGGAATCCAGAACCCCCGGCAACCCAATATGGCCTCTCCTACCCCTCCCTCGAGCATCTTCAATCAGGAATATGCAGACTGGTTCACGCCCATCACCCCAACGAAAGAGCGGCCAAACCCGCTCCCAAAAACACCAGAACGCAAAAAGACTATGAACGTTCTGTCGCCTTCCACCAACAAGATGAACACGGCCCGCCAATCCGCGATCCCAAAACTCCCCCTGGAGGCTACACCGAGTCCCACTTCCCGAACCCCCTTCCCTCCTGATCTCACCCCCGCACTCCCTTCCGCTAATGCGCCTTTTACATCCACCCTCTCCTCCAGCTCCACAAAAGGGAGCGGTAAGACACCCCCTTCACCCAGTACCGTTGCGAGGAGAGATAAACGGAGGGCCGAAAGGGAGGAGAGGCGGAGAATCGCCTTAAAACTTGGCCGCGCACGACCGGATTTGGTCAGCGAAGAGTTCACGGAAAAGTTCTTGACGTCTACGCGGGAGGAATAACCTTGACTTACTTTCCTCTGACCAGCCACGTACTGTAATCTGATCTCTGGAGCCACCATACTTTATTCACAAGTTCCAACTTACTCCGCTCCGGGAGGTCTGAACGCTAGTTGATCCGTTGCGGTGCAACAGGGTTTTTTCTTTTCTTTGCGGGGGGGCATACATTACGGGTTCATTAATTCCATTACGAGTAGACTGGTTCACAAGGATTGCGAGACAAAGCACGAGTGTGCATTTTTCGTTGGTCTCCAGAGTCCACAGCACGTCAACACGGGCGCCGATTGCGAGCGTTTAATGGTGTGGCACAGTATTCCTCCACCCACGATCAAGAACCACAAGGCTGTAGGCAAACGTGTTCCAAGAGTTCTACAGGTTTTGACGTCGACGCAGCTGGAAGATAGAATGGACCGCGAGATCAACGTCAACATCGAATCCATACGGGACTTAGAACGGCGGATCGAAAGACACCGAGACGAGAAGACCGTTGTTCACCTCAAACGCGTTCGAAACTCGTTGTTGAACGTATCCACGCTCCCACCCGAAATACTTGGGGACATTTTCCATCGGAATGTCATCCTCAAGTCGGCCTTTGACGGGCTAGAGAAGGGATCTTACAACTTCCTTCTCGTTTGTTACCATTGGTTCGAGGTCGCCTCGCGCACCCCCGAGCTTTGGAGCCGTTGGGGCAACAATTTACAAGATTGGAAGAAGCGATATCGTTATTGTCCAGCTGCTCCGCTCGATCTGGTGTTGGACGGGATGGATTCCGCAGGAGGTCCCCTCGACGATACCCTCCAAAGCGCACTCCAGGATCGCGCTGCGCGAGATACTGTACAGCGGGTCCACCTCTGAACCGATTATCCGAAGCTTCTAAGCTCCGTACTTTCCTCTTTAACCACTGGTCGTGATAGACTCCAACCCAGCAGTTTGGAGTCGGTCATTTTGTGGCCGATGAACCACGGAGCACCGGTGGATGTCTCCGATTTTTTCACTCACCACCACCTCTCGAAGTTACGGCACCTCGACCTCGACGGCTGTACGATTTCGTCATTGGACCACTTCTTGTCACAGACCACGCTGTTGACAACCCTGGATCTCTCTCTCCACGAGACTTCATTCGTTCCAACGCCTAAACTTCTCTTGATACTCGCCTCGAATCCTCATCTCCAGGACCTGACACTTTCCGTTGGAATGGTCCCCCTCGACAGCAGTAGCGGGTCCTCCTTTCGATTAGCACTTCACCACTTGAAGCGACTCCGCCTGATCGGACATTTACTACATCTCTTCAGGTTTCTGGATCGGTTGGAGTACCCCGACAGGATGGAAGACCTATCGATTACCGTGTCCGATCAAACCACCTCCAACATTTCCCCAACTGTCGGGCCGTTCCTACGAGACCACGTTCAACGTCGCGGCGGGTCTCGAAGTGGATTGAAGCTCTTCCTCACTTGCGATGATGGCATGGGGCTCCGTTTGTATGATGCGAGCGTAACCCACCCCTCGGTGCGGGTACCCCCTTTTGCGAGGATCACCGGGGACGACGTGTCCAGGCATCACATAGCCGTGAATGACTTGTACCCTCACTGCCGGGCCTGAAGGTACTCGACCTTAACGCAGTGGACCTGTCCACCGTGTTTCCGATGTCAGACCACGACGGGCCGTCCATATATGAGAAGATTCCACCCTCTCTACGACACCTCTCTTTCGATTGGCTCTTTCTGGATGACCACAGGTGGAACCCCCTCACAACCTTCCTGTCTCATCGGGCATCGACTGGCAATCCGATCATTTCGCTCGCAATCACCAATTCCCCTCATATCTGTCGGTGGGTGGTAGAGGTTATAAGCGGTATGGTTGGGGAGGTTATGATTCACCAAGACCACTTACACTGCCCTTTTGGTTTTTGTCAAGGATCCAGGTAGTCGTGATCATTACGGGATGGTGGTATTTTACCGCTTAGGGATGCGCGTAGAACCGAGTAGGTAGCTGTGTAAACCACTTATCCTACCCATCGGGTGAGATTGACGACAAACAGACGGTCTATTTACATGGTCAAGATTCTACATAGGGACATGCTGAAAATTTTGCGCAAGAATTGTCGCACCAGATTAAAAGGTGATATTGTGTGTTTACAACAGGAACGGGCCGCGACCCAACCGAAGAGTTCGCCCTGTGTCGCAGAACAGACTGAGGAGAGGCCAGTAAGGGGTTCTGATCTCCCGCCCAGAGCGCTGCGGGCCGAGGGGGTAGCATCTACCGCTAACCAGATAGTGAAAAAGGATTGAATGAGAGTGGGAGTATTACAAGGAAGTAAGGTATAGGAAGGCCTCGCCGATGGGATCCGTTATGAGATGGAGGAAGCGTTTCGTGTCCTCAAGCTATGGGGTCTGAGGGGAGAATAGGTTGGAAGCGGCGGGGGAGACTGGGGTAGTGGTAACCCTGGCAAAATGCAGAACGTCAGCGGTGGATCAAAGGATGGACGGTGGTGGAGGGATATGGTACCATTGATACTAGCGGCCTTCTCCACCTGTTTTCCAAAGCCAAGACCCGACGAGCCACTGGGGCCCGGCACCGCTCCGGGGACCGAATCACCCAACGTCGGAGCACGTTCCTTGCGAGTAAACGACGGTAGGAAAACAAGGGAATCAGATTCCCACATCCCACCGGAACGGATCGTTTTGGCCGCGACCCCCAGGATGAGCCCGATGATAATATTGAGGCATCCAATGGAGAAGAGGAAGAAACCAGAGACGAGGGCAAACTCGCGGACGTGGTGCGAGAGGACTGTTCCTCCGATTAGACATTGGAATACGCCTAGAGGACCTAGCCCAAATTCTGGGCCAACTACGGGGAAGAACCTGTCGAACAGTTGTGGGAACCAGTCCATTTCGGAGAAGGCGAGTATGGTGACTTGGGCGATGATGAATAACCGGTTGATTACAGCCCAAGCGATCCCTCCCCGTTGGCCTGGGATGGTGCTATTCCTGGATGGGGGGGTCAGCGGGCTTGCACGCGATATGTGTGTGGGGCATATTAGAAGATACGCAACCCGATGTAATCACACCCCGCAAGTATCGCCTCGGGGGATTCTCCAGGTTGCTTTGAATCCTTGCGAAACTGTTTGACAGAGATGATGTCCGTTGCCATCACGTAGAAGCTACTGGCGAGCACCAGGATGAAGGAGACGACGCTGATGAACCGTACAAAATTAAGGCCGTAGAAAAGGACTGAATCCAAAGGCGGTGACGTTCATAAGCAAGGAATTCCGAGGGTTTGTAGGGTGTTTTTGTGACTTACAACCACGAGCCATCTGGACGGTACTTGGGGATGGCTGGGAGGGGCGGGCGTGGGGGATTTCCCACCACACGGCGTAGCCATGGGTTTATATGGAATCCATGTTGGCACTGGGCGCTGGACGTCCGGACGGCGATTGATCGAAAGTTCCCCACAAGACGGGAGGGTGTTGAGCGGCGTTGGTCACTGCCTACCGCTGTCACCCAGGAGGCTGAGCCCGAAAATCATCCCAATTGCGACTTGGTGCTTGGCAAAATATATAAGTATCTGGTAGGTATGTAATGCAGGACTCTAAAATGATAACGATCAGAGCTCGTCGTGAATCTTGGTCGTCTCCTTCTCCGGCGGGGTGCTTGAAGTCCCCGTCCCTGACGGGGCTCCCGTATCTGGTCTCTTCTTTGATGGGACCTTCTTTTTCCACAACCTCTGGAGGTGGTTCTCTAGTGTCTTCGCCCTCGCCCTCATCTCGCTCGTCAGAATAACGGGATCCTGGTCCATCGGGACTTGTCGTTGTTTTGCCACCCACTCAGCCAACCAGGCCTCGTGCTCCTTCAACGTCTTCTCGAGAGCGTCGATCTCGGCTTGGGTGTAACGGGCCGGGGATCCACCCTCAGCCTCAGCGGTAAGGTTCTTCTTCGCTTCAGTGATGAACAGTCGCGAAGACCAGTTCCACATCTGGGAGTTGTTGAGGGCTTTGGGGAATTCTTCGATTTCCCTGTACCTGTGAGCGATTGGACGTTCGAGACTCCTAAATGTCGCAATCGAACGGTGGGTGAACGATACCACGAAAAATCACAACGGACACATACTCGAGGTCGGAAAGCTTATCCAGGAAGTGAGTCGTATCTGCACCATCGGCCCCATCATGCATCCATGCGAGGGTATCCTCGAGCTTCTTATGGATTGCAGACCTCTCCCCAGGTTGGGAGCACTTCCTGAACGGAGTCTCTGACTCATCGCCGAGGAGGTCGCGAAGTTTGTACAAGTAGCTCTCAAGTTCGTTCCTCGCTTCCTCCTTGCGGCGTTTCGAACCCTCGATGCTGTCGATCTCGCGCAACCTGTTGGGAAGAGGTCAGCAGAGGCTCATGAACGTAGGGACCGTAGAGAATACTTTACCTGTCACGGGCGACTCGTTTCTCTGCAGCGGTCATAGGAGGCGTAGAACCGAATTCAAAATCAATGGTTAACGGAATGGTGACTTCGAGACCTGACTCCGATGTGGTGACCTCATCTGCGAGAACAGTAGGCTCCGAGTCAGTGCCAGTCGAAGTGGAAGAGGAGGGGTCGCTGGAGCTGCCACCGAAGAGACCTTTGATTTTATCTGTGAACCAGTCAGCCGGAAATCCTGAATATAATCTCATCCATTCCTCACCTTTGATGGATTCCTGCTTGACCTCGCCGACAGCCACGGCGTCGGAGATGGAAACAAAACCGGACTCGGTGAGGGTAATGGTGGTCTTAATCACTGGGTCGATAACACCTTGCTCAGTCAAGTTGGCAATGGCTTCGGGGACACCACTAATTTTGGCCTCGAGGATCCCCTGGGGGTGATCACTGGACAGGAGATCTCATCAACTGAGGGACAGTAACTCGAATCATCAGTACGCACATGAAGGGCGTCTTCTTGTACAGCAACCTTATCGGGAAATCGTTCTTCCTCTTGAAGGTCAACGTCTTCTTGCTCCCTGTCTTGGAGCTGGGAGGGAATATGGTGGAGGTGATGGTCTTGGGAGAACCTCCTTCCTTAGGCTCGGTGGGATAAGACGCCTGGATGTCATACATGTAGACGTCGGAGACTTTGATATCCTTGGTCTTGAACTGGCGGCTGAGGCTGGCACCGTAAAGGCCAGCACCGAGGACAGCAGCTTCGTCGGCATTCACGTTGACCGCGACCTTACTTTCCCCGACGGTGGTTTTCACAGCCTGTTGAACGATAGGTGTTCTGGAGGCGCCCCCGGTGAGAATAACGGACGTAACATTTTCCTACAAAAACGATGAGTTGAGGAACGGCGGCAAATTGGTCAGAAACGCACGAAGGTTAAGCCCGCCTTGGCCAAACACGTATGAAGAGGGATGGCGAATCGGACTTTGAGGTCGCTGGCAGCGACTTCGAATTGAGACCGCTTGACCTTTCCACGATAGTCGATGTCCTTGAATGCACTCTCGATCTGAACGGTTCCGATTGTAAGTCTGGAGGGACGTTGCGGGAGGTGTCACATACAGTGGAAACAGCTTCGTTGTTGGCGCTGAGAATGGCCTTGAGTTTGTTGGCCTCCTTTCTGAACTTGGACATCGCCCGCTTGTCCTTTGTGATGTCGACTTGGTGCTTGTTCATGAAATCCTCGACGAGGACTTTGACCAACCTACGGTCTAATTCTGCCCCACCAGACCTGCGATCAAAGCCAGAAGAGAGAACGTTGACCTGGGTGTGCACCTTTGGTTTACCCTTCCCAGTTGATTCGACGGTGGAAAACTCGACGAGGGTTGTTCGGATGGCGGAGGCACCGGCATCATAGATGATATGAATTTCCGGTTCTGGGAAGGTCCTGGTCATCGCATAGTTGATTGCCACGGCAGTTCCATCGTTGACGAGGGCGAGGGTGCGAAGGCCAGCAATCTCGATGGCATCCACGACAGCGTCACGTTCGGCTTGAGTGTAGAACGGAGGGACGGTTACGACGACGTCCGTGACCTTCTCGCCGGCGACCGACTCGGCAAGCTCTTTGACGTAGGAAAACTGCATGGCGACGAGTTCTTCGACTGTCCAGTCGGTTCCGTCGGATCGACGGAGTGAGATGGTGTTTCGGGAGGACCTGACGGTGTCGGCGGCTGAGAGGGTGGCATAGTAAGAGACGGCTTCGGAATCGAAAGGGAGGCCTTGGAGGTATTTGAGGAGGTTGAATGAGTCCGTGGGGAATCTTGAGGCCTGTACGAAGTTGGTCATTGGAGGTCCACACCTGGCAGGTTTGGTGGGCTTACAAGGTTGTATGCGTCAGAACCGAAGAGCCGGTCATCGTTTTTCCAGGCTACGGAAGACTGGATTTTACGTTTAGAGTCCTTGTTGAGCAGGACGTCAAAAGGGACGCCAGGTTTCATGAGAGAGGCTTTTATCCATTCGGAGCCATAGTCTATGGCGAGAAGAGAGGCGAGAACTTGAGGAAGATTGAGTGTCAGGAGACACAGGAAACCTAGTAGAAGATTCCTCGACATGCTTGAGGAGATGAAGAAAAGGAAAAGGGAGAGGTTTAGAGGGTATACGACATATGATGTGGGTTGGTCGTAAACACGTTCAGCACCGACGTGGCTCAATCTCGAATCTCGATCACTCCCCGAGTTGAGGCTCGGTGGCTTTAAAAATGTAAGTGATATTTTTTTCCATTCTACCTTTGCATACAACCGGGGGTCTGAGTATTATAACAGGCTGGGTACGAAATGCTTCTATCGCCTCTACTCCCACCATGCAGGATAAGTATCGTCAGGCAGACGAAGCCCTTCTCGCCACCCTGGGCTACAAACAAGAATTCAAGCGAGAGTTCGCCCCTCTCGAGGTCTTCGGGATCGCCTTCAGCATCATAGGTCTTCTGCCCTCCATAGCCTCCGTCCTCGTCTATACCCTTCCAAACGGTGGCCCTGTCGCAATGGTCTGGGGCTGGGCCGTTGCGAGTCTCGGAGTGCTCTTCGTCGGCATCAGCATGGCCGAACTCGCATCTGCCGCCCCCACATCCGGAGGAGTAGCTGGTTTTCTCGCTACTCGCGAGACCATGTTACTGAGGGGCTTATCTCTCGCAGCTCTACTTCTGGACCCATTCCTTATCTTCCCCACGTTGCAGAAATCTATTGGCGTGGATCGTTGGCTGTAAGTTGTCCCACCAGAAGGTGTGACCCTTTTTGATCGGCGCTCAAACACCCAGACGCGAACACAATCGGTTCCATTGCTGGTGAGTGCGGGCCCACGAGGTCACCATGCTCACCACCAAATCTCATATGCCATAGCTATCGCCTCCATTGATTGGGGATGCGCCCTCCAGATCGCCGCCGCCGCCGCCATCGGGTCGAGTGAAGAGTACTCTGCGACAGACGCGGAGACTTTGTATGTCCCGGCTTCGTTCCCACCTGCTCTATGTTGATATTCGGCCAGTGGAATCTATGTTGCCGTGGTATTAACTCACGGTGTTGTATGCTGCTTCGGCACCAAGGTTCTCGCGCGGTTGCAGAGCCTATATGTGGTCCTCAACGTGCTGTAAGTTCTACCACGGTGCTGACAAACAAGCACACCGACCGCCCTTCCAGACTTTGTCTTGCGGTAATCATCGCGCTCCCAGTTGCGACGCCGGCAGAGTTCAAGCACTCGGCAAGTTATGCACTGGGTGACTTCACCAATCGTGAGCCTCGATAAAGTTGCCATTAAGTGTCCGCTTGACCATACGTTCCCCAGTTAACGGATGGCCCGATGGATATGCTTTCATTCTTAGTTTCCTGGCCCCTTTGTGGACGATATGTATGTTCCTTGCCGCTGGACCCTATCATTTCTTGTTGACCGGATCAAATCAGGCTCCTTCGACTCCAGTGTCCACATCAGCGAAGAGGCATCCAACGCTGCCGTCGCCGTACCCTGGGCAATCGTTAGCGCTATAGCTATCGCTGGTGTTTTGGGATGGGGTATTCACCAGTCAAACCTCTATCGTCCTAACGCGTGTTGACCTCGACCCTAGCTATCAATATAGCGTTGGCATTTTGTATGGGCAGCGACATCCAAGCACTCCTGGACAGCAACATCGCCCAGCCCATGGCTCAGATATTTTACCAGAGTTTCGGTCAGAAGGGCACCCTGGCGATATGGAGTATCGTTGTTATCGTCCAGTCAGCCATCACAATACAAACCTTCCCCAATGTGACTAATGGCTTCGCATTGCAGGTATATGATGGGGTCAAGCATGGTGAGTGCTGGTTCCACATGTCACACAACTCCCAAGCATCGGGGTTAATGTACGGATCTAGGTGTTGGCTGCTTCGCGGCAGACATTTGCCTTTTCTCGAGACGGCGCTCTGCCATTCTCGTCCACGTTATACAGGATGAACAGCTATACTAAGACACCCGTGAACACCGTCTGGTTCTGCTGTATCTTATCCATCTCGCTGGGACTTCTGGTATTTGCGGGTGAGCAGGCCATCGGAGCCGTCTTCGTTCTGAGTGTCGTGGGCCTCTACGTCGCCTACACGATCCCGATCGCGGCAAGGTTTATGTTCGAGAATGATTATAAACCGGGTCCATTCGATCTTGGGAGATGGGTGAGTGGGAGGTTGAAACGTTGACCCACTGACTGACACGTACATATCAAACTTTTTCCAGAGTCTCCCGGTGGCTGTGATCTCCGTGACGTGGATGACGTTTATGGGTGTCGTGTTCTTATTCCCTGCGACCCCGGAGGTTGGGGTGGGAGACATGAATTACGCCGTGGTTGTCCTTGGAGGAGTTCTCATCCTTTCGCTGGTCTATTATTATTTTCCCAAGTATGGTGGGAAGAACTGGTTCACCGGACCCGTAGCCACGATAGATGGTGGTCTCGGTGTCGATGGGGATAAAGGCAAGGAGACCGTCACGGTCGAGGTTGTGCGAACGACCGAAGAATAGAATCAATCTGTCACGAACACGTTGTGCCACGTACTACCCACCACCCCAGCGTCTAATATAAAACCCGAAACCGTGACTGCCAACAAATCCAACATACGCCTCTCCCTCTCCCTTCACCATGATCCCTCGTTCCGCCCGTCGCCCGACGAGGAGGCAGAGTCGAACCCTCCTCGGTTCCATGTCTCTCGTGTTCCTCACAATTTTCGCTCTCATTCTCCTCTGCCCCGTCGCAGTCAACGCCGACGAGGACAAAAAGGCTGAGTTTGGCACCGTCATCGGCATCGGTCAGTATATGCCAGCGCATCTCTCCTTCGTGTTCACGGTGACTGACAACGTCTCGCAGATCTTGGTACCACTTATTCTTGTGTCGGGTAAGCCACTCCAGCCACTTTCGATGATGTGGCAGTTTAGACTGACTGGGTGGGCAGCGTTCAACGTGGTGGACGAGTTGAGATTATTGCCAACGACCAGGGTCATCGTATTACTCCTTCATGGGTGTCCTTCTCTGACGAAGAACGACTGTAAGCCTTTATTGGTCGAGTCGCGGAGTCGTGCTTCTAACGGTACATTCGTTTCTACAGTGTCGGTGACGCCGCCAAGAACGCCTTCCACACCAACCCGGAAAATACTGTCTTCGACGCTAAGCGTTTGATTGGTCGTAAGATAGACGATCCTGAGGTTAAGCGTGACCAGAAGCATTGGTTCGTATCCTTTTTTTGTTCACACCGTCGTTTAGAATCTCATTCACGTCATACAGGCCATTCAAGATCGTCGAGAAGAGTGGGAAACCCGCCATCTCAGTCAAGCATCGTGGTGAGAAGAGGGATTTCACCCCCGAAGAAATCTCCGCCATGGTCTTGACCAAGATGAAGGAGACCGCCGAGGCTTACCTCGGCAAGAAGGTCACCCACGCCGTTGTCACCGTCCCAGCCTACTTCAACGACGCCCAACGTCAGGCCACCAAGGATGCTGGTACCATTGCCGGCCTCCAGGTCCTCCGCATCATCAACGAGCCTACCGCTGCCGCCATCGCGTATGGTCTTGACAAGAAGGGCAAGGAATCCCAGATCATTGTCTACGATCTCGGTGGTGGAACTTTCGATGTTTCCCTCCTCTCCATCGACGAAGGTGTCTTTGAGGTCTTGGCTACCGCTGGTGATACCCATCTTGGTGGTGAGGACTTCGACAACCGCGTCATCGACTACCTTGTCAAGAGCTACAAGAAGAAGTCCGGTACCGATGTCTCCAAGAATCTCAGGGCCATGGGCAAGTTGAAGAGGGAGGTTGAGAAGGCTAAGAGGACTTTGTCCTCTCAGCAGTCCACCAGGATCGAGATCGAGTCCTTCGAGGACGGCAACGACTTCTCCGAGACGCTGACCAGGGCCAAGTTCGAGGAATTGAACATGGACCTGTTCAGGAAGACCATGAAGCCCGTCGAGCAAGTTCTCAAAGACGCCGGTCTCAAGAAGGAGGACATCGATGAGGTGACTACTCTCAACACCCAGTCGTTGCAAGTCTTTACTGACACATTTCGAAGGTCGTTCTCGTCGGTGGCTCCACTCGCATCCCCAAGGTTCAGCAGCTCCTCAAGGAGTACTTCGGAAAGGAACCCTCCAAGGGTATTAACCCTGATGAAGCTGTTGCCTATGGTGCCGCCGTTCAAGGTGGTATCCTCACCGGCGACGAAAGTTTGGGCGACGTTGTCCTCGTCGACGTTAACCCCCTCACTCTCGGTATCGAGACCACTGGTGGTGTCATGACCAAACTCATCCCCCGTAACACCGTCATCCCCACCCGCAAGAGCCAGATCTTCTCCACCGCTGCCGACAACCAGCCCACTGTCTTGATTCAAGTCTTCGAGGGTGAACGTTCCCTGACCAAGGACAACAACCTCCTTGGCAAGTTCGAGCTCACTGGCATTCCTCCCGCTCCACGTGGTGTTCCCCAGATCGAGGTCGCGTTCGAGATCGATGCCAACGGTATCATGAAGGTCTCCGCTGCCGACAAGGGCACTGGAAAATCCGAATCGATTACCATCACCAACGAGAGGGGACGTCTCACTCAGGAAGACATTGACCGTATGGTCGCCGAGGCTGAGGAATTTGCCGCCGAAGACGAAGCCCAGAAGAAGCGCATCGAAGCCCTCAACTCCCTCTCTTCCTATGTCTATGGGCTCAAGTCCCAACTCGGTGACTCTGAGGGCCTCGGTGGCAAGTTGGACGCTGATGACAAGAAGACGCTCTTGGACGCCATCAAGGAGACCACCAGTTGGATTGAGTCTGAGGGCCAATCGGCTTCTGCTGACGACCTCGAGGAGAAACTCCAGGAAATCCAGAACATCGCCAACCCCATTACGGCCAAGCTGTACAGTGGCTCTTCCACCTCTCCTGATCCTTCTGATAACGATGACGAGCCCGTCCACGACGAGCTGTAATTTACCAATATATCCACCATACAAAAGTAATTCCGGCCTTGTCCCGTAGCTTTGTCACTGTTTTACCCTCGCATTAGAAACAAGGTTTTTACATGGTATGAACTCGAGTTGTTCCAAAAAAGAAAAGAAAAACATCCAGATCCTCTTGGGACCGCCCTCCGAGTCTCGTCTCAGCATGAGGAAAGGAAAAACATGACCGAGGTAGTACTCGAAACTACAACCTCCTGATTCGTAGTCAGACGCGCTACCATTACGCCACACGGCCATTAGTTGTTGACGGGCTGGGCGGATTATTACCCCAGTTTTTACACCCCTATCCACCGGAACCGCAAGTTTCGACTCTTGCAGTGAAACTCGGTCGCGGAATTCTGAAGGCCCGCCTTGTTTGAATCGCGACTTCCAAGTTCCCCGTCCCCCTCCGTTTCTAGTCCGAATGCGCGTAATTCACGGTCCATTGTCTATGGCGAAGATGGACTGGGTATAGAACTTTTGGCCACAACCTCTGCTTCGAGACCGACCACGACTACCTGTATGTGGATCGGATTCGTTGGTGCATTTCGAGATTATCCCCCGGAAAAGGCGGAGCTCCGGTGGGCATCTACCTTCTTGCTTTGTTGTTCTGTTGCTCGTGTTTGCGTATTGGCTGAGGCCACCGTCGCCATGAAGCCTCATGGAATGGTCTGGTCACGAAGGACATCAGAGTTACCTTGCATGGGTCTGGTGTCTGTGCTGGGGAGTACACCCGCCACCAGGTGGTCTGGTCCGAGCCGCTCCCTCAACCGGATGCGTTCAGAGACTCAGATCGTCTCACGAGCATCATGCACGACATCCCGAACGGTACTTTTCGCTGGCCCGTCCGGCCCTTTCTTGGCGTTTCGTTTGGCTCATTCACAATCCTTGAACGTATATCTCCAGCCTACAAACCCTCAATCTGAAAAGCCATATGAGGTCTCAGACGAGCCCAGATCCCCCTTTTTCATCATCCTCTGCAAAGGCGTCCCGCGGGTCATCCACACGACAATAGCCAGTGTCTGGCCTTGCTCAGCGACCGACCGCGACGATCATTAATGCCACACCCAACCCAACCGTTACGTCGGGCATACCTGCTGGGGGTGCGTGGCTAGCGGACAATAAGAACAGGGCCCTCTCTCCACCTCCGCTGGAATATGGACACTTTCTACCCTCAAGGGCAGGGCAAGTACCATGGGTCCCCAATTCTACGCGTGACCCATTTGGGTCGTGCTCGTGGCACGAACTCCCTGGTGGTGTCCAACCAATCTCGGCCGCTTCGGCGTTCGGGGAGAAGCCTGCGTCCGTGGGCACAGTTGGAGAGCCCTCTCCCTTGGTCCAGAACAGCCGTACCACTGAACCCGCACAGTCCTGCCACCTTTCCCCCAGCCGAAACCTCCCACAACCACCCAGGGATGTGACCTGGATTTTTTTTTTTGTTCTATGTTTGTTG
>Ga0307509_10001111_pt1 | contig 46134 bp, 35 predicted proteins | sample 10_EM_MG_FD_202245 | JGI IMG/M metagenome (GOLD analysis project Ga0307509, IMG submission 202245) | Populus trichocarpa ectomycorrhiza microbial communities from riparian zone in the Pacific Northwest, United States - 10_EM | ecosystem: Host-associated > Plants > Roots > Unclassified | place... | reverse complement strand
TTTCTTTTCAGAAGCATTTTTACGACCTCCTCGTTCCCTATTTCAACCGCCCACGAGAGTGGTGTCTGGCTATATTTGGTGTCTGCCTGGCCGGGATTGACGTCTTCTCGTTCCAAAAGCATCTTTAGTATTCTATCACGCCCGTATACGACCGCCCACAAGAGTGGTGTCCGGCCATGTTTGGTGTCCGGCTGGTTTGGATTGACGTCCTTTCTTTTCAGAAGCATTTTTACGACCTCCTCGTTCCCTATTTCAACCGCCCACGAGAGTGGTGTCTGGCTATATTTGGTGTCTGCCTGGCCGGGATTGACGTCTTCTCGTTCCAAAAGCATCTTTACAATTCCGGCATGCCCCTTCTCGGCCGCGAACGAGAGTGGTGTCCGGCTATGTTCGGTGCCTGGCTGGTCGGGATTGACGTCCTCTCGCTTCAAAAGCATCTTTACTATTCTGCCATTCCCGATCTCAGCCGCCCACGAGAGTGGTGTCCGGCCATAAATTGTATCTGCCTGGTCGGGGCTGACGTCCTCTCGTTCTAAAAGCATCTTTACTGTTCCGTCATGCCCGTTCCCAGCCGCCCACGAGAGTGGTGTCCGGCCAAACGTTGTATCTGCCTGGTCCGGATTGACGTCCTCTCGTTCTAAAAGCATCTTTACTATTCCATCGCGCCCGTTCTTGGACGCCCACGAGAGTGGTATCAGGCCATGTTCGGTGTCTGGTCGGTTAGGATTGACGTCCTCTCGTTCTAAAAGCATCTTTACTATTCCATGATGCCCGCTCTTGGCCGCCCATGAGAGTGGTGTCAGGCCATGTTCGGTGTCTGGTCGGTCACGATTGACGTCCTCTCGTTCTAAAAGCATCTTTACTATTCCATCATGGCCGTTCTCAGCCGCCCACAAGAGTGCTGTCTGGCCATATTTGGTGTCATTCAGGTCGGGATTGACGTCCCCTCGGTCCAAAAACATGTCGAATATTCCACCATACTCGTTCTCAGCTGCCGACGAAAGTGGTGTCTGGCCATATTCGGTGTCTGGCCGGTCGGGTTTGACGCCCTCTAGCTCTAAAAGCATTTTTACTATTCCGTCATACCCGTTCTTGGCCGCCCACGAGAGTGGTGTCCGGCCATATTCGGTGTCTGGCTGGTCCGGATTGACGTCCTCTCGTTCTAAAAGCATCTTCGCTATTCCCTCATGCCCGTTCCTGGCCGCCCACGAGAGTGGTGTCCGACCATATTCGGAGTCTGGCTGGTCGGGATGGACGTCTCGCTCTAAAAGCATTTTTACTATTCCGTCATGCCCATTCTCGGTCGCCCACGAGAGTGGTGTCCGGCCATATTTGGTATCTGGCTGGTGGGGATTGACGTCCTCTCGTTCTAAAAGCATCTCAGCTATTCCATCGCGCCCGTTCTCAGCAGCCCACGAGAGTGGCGTCCGGCCAGATTTAGTGTCTGGCAAGTCGGGATTGACATCCTCTCGTTCTAAAAGCATCCTTACTACTACCTTATGCCCGTTCTCAGCAGCCCACGAGAGTGGTGTCTGGCCATATTCGGTGTCTGGCCGGTCGGGTTTGACGTCTCCTCGTTCTAAAAGCATCCTTACTATTCCGTGATGCCCGCTACCGGCCGCCAACGAGAGTGGTGTCCGACCATATTGGGTGCCTACCTGGTCGGGATTGACGTCTTCTCGTTCCAAAAGCATCCTTACTATTCCGTGGTGCCCGCTACTGGCCGCCAACGAGAGTGGTGTCCGGCCATATTTGGTGTCTACCTGGTCGGGATTGACGTCCTTTCGTTCTAAGAGCATCTTAACTATTCTGTCATGCCCGTTCCCAGCCGCCCACGAGAGTGGTGTCCGGCCATATTCGGTGTCTGGCTGGTCGGGATTGATCTCCTCTCGTTCCAAAAGCATCGTTACTATTCTGTCATGCCCATTCTCGGTCGCCCACGAGAGTGGTGTCCGGCCATATTTGGTGTCTAGCCGGTCGGGATTGACGTTCTCTCGCTCCAAAAGCATCTTTACTATTTCGTCGTGCCCGCTCCCAGCTGCCTGCGAGAGTGGTGTCCGACCATAAATTGTATCTACCTGGTCGGGATTGACGTCCTCTCGTTCCAAAAGCATCCTTACTGTCCCGTCATGCCCGTTCCCAGCCGCCCACGAGAGTGGTGTCCGGCCAAACGTTGTATCTGCCTGGTCCGGATTGACGTCCTCTCGTTCTAAAAGCATCTCAACTATTCCGTCATGCCCGCTACCGGCCGCCAACGAGAGTGGTGTCCGGCCAAACGTTGTATCTGCCTGATCCGGATTGACGTCCTCTCGTTCTAAAAGCATCTCAACTATTCCGTCATGCCCGCTACCGGCCGCCAACGAGAGTGGTGTCCGGCCATATTCGGTGTCTGGCTTATCGGGATTGACGCCCTCTCGCTCTAAAAGCATCTTTACTATTCCGTCATGCCCGTTCCCAGCCGCCCACGAGAGTGGTGTCCGACCATATTTGATGTCTGGCTGGTCGGGATTAACGTCCTCTCGTTCTAGAAGCATCTTTACAACCTCCTCGTGCCCTCTTCCAGCCGCCCGGGTGAGAGCCGTCATCCCCGTGCAATCGCCTGCATTAACGTCCCACTTCTCCATCGCTAACACAGAGGGAACTGCCCCCACGACCCCGAGAAATGTTGCTCCGTGGAGTCCCGTAAACCCCCTAGGTCCTCTCACCCCGTTAAAGTACGGGCCCTGGCTGCCATCCCAATTATGGTGTAACAACAGTAGTTGAGCAGATATGTGCGCATCAAATCTATCAAGAAGCCTCAGCGCAAGTGTTTTGATATTTTCTGTCATCCCACTTCTTGTATGCCTCCCCCAATAAATAGATGCATATTCTAGAAGGGGCGTTGTTTCGGGGGCCGAGTCAAGTGCTGGCGAGAGATCTCTGATACATCCAAAGCTGAGGTATGTCAAGCAAACCTCGGCAATTTTTGAGTGAGGACTATGGAATAGGGTCGGATCGCTTGAGAGATGCTCCTGAAGAGTAAAGTGCACCAGTCGGACTGTGGACGAAGACGCCTCGACTGCGACAAGACCCAGGCATGATGATACGAGTGTTCGTAATGCAGGAACGTTTTCCGGATCTGGATCCGCAGATCCTACCTCCACTCCCAATGCATGACAGAGCTCCAAGGCCCGTAAGGGCCGTTCTGAATACGACACCCACATCAGGACCTTCAGCCCGAGTACTGATTTATATCCCTTCTGAGCTTTCAGTCGCGTTAGAGTTGCCGTGTAGGCATCACTCAATCCACTGCCAAGTGCCATCTGTTCAAGTTTCTTTCTTCTCTGGCGAATTGTCACCTCTCCTAGAATGGCATCGATGTTGAGAGAAACAAGGAGGAATCTACACAATGGTTGGTAAGCATACATCATTGATAGAGTGGAGATGCGAAATAGTCCTACGCACATTTCAGATATCTTTTCCAGGATAACTCTCACAATCTCCGCCCGTAAATCATTGGTCATCGCCTCTGGTTCTGCATCCCTGTCTAGCTTCATCTCCACATAATTCCGGATATCATCCGTGTTAGGGCTGATGGGTATTACAACCGCCTTGGCGAAATATCTTTGAACATCCCCCCAGACATGGGGCCTCCCGGTGAGGAATATTCTCGTGCTAGGGGAATGGCGAACAATATCTCTTAGAGACTCGAGAAGCTCTGGCAGGTATTTCGGTAAAAATTCGTCCAATGCATCGACACAGATGAAAACCTGGGGCAGCGAAGCAATTGTAGTCCTCAACATTCCCACTAGATCCGCAAGCCGTAGCCTTCTACCACCAAGCTCTGTTTTCCCTTCTTCAAATGCCTCACGTACGTAATTCGGGATACCCCCTTTGACTACTAGCTGCTTGAGGATTGCGCCCATGATGTTGGTGATGGTCTGCTCTTGCTGGGAAAGGAAGTCGCAGTACAAGCCAGCGATGACGATATTTTCCTTCTTTGCCTGATCGAGGAGGTTGTCGATCACCAAGGAACTAGCATTTCTGGCTGTCAGTGGCATTCACTTCTTTCAAAGAACCCCATCTCTCACCTCAGATATGTCTTGCCCACTCCTGGATTCCCGGAGCAAAACATGACTGCCTTATCGGCTCCACCCTCACTGCTCCTCCATTCCCGAAACTCGCTCGTTTCCAAAAACCAATCTCCTACACCGTCAAACCGGTCGGTGCGCACGCCTTGATGTCGGTCATTTGGCTCTAGTGGAGAGAGCCAATGCATAATCTGTTTATCCTCGTCGGACCCATAGAAGGTGGTGTTGAAACTACCGATTATGTTGCCGCTGTGGCTATTGCCGTGGCCGATGCTGACCGAATGTGAAGTTTGGGCCATGATCTCTATCCAAGGTAATGGTTGAGTGGTAGAAATGGTAGTGTGGTTTGTCGGGGACAAGGAGAGTTTATAAATATTTTGTAAATAGAAATACTGCAGAGATCTATAGTGGGACGATGGGAGTTTATAGACATTCTGGGACTGAGCTAAGGAAAGCGGGGCGATGTGGCTTGTTGTGGCACAATTACTGTCCAATCATTTCTTTTTGTGGCTATGCATGACCAATGATACTCCTGCGCAAAATAAGTTATGATGGACTACCCGGTCCTTCCTGGCAACGCACACTCCCGACCAAAGATCCCTTCAACACAACACACAACACTATCTATCACCATTCATAATAGCCCCTGGGTCCCTAAGCTCCAACCCTAGTTGCTCTATACTCCATTTTCTTCCCAATCACCATCTCCCTCGGCACTAGAAGAGTCTCCCATACTCGAGTACATAGAGGCTCCAATGGAGATTGCCGGATTAAGGGCCCAGAGGAAGGTTGAACAGTAGTAGCACTGGAGTCGCCCCAGGGCTTTGTTATGCTTAAGGTCAGAGAGTCACGGTGAGATGATGCCGATTGGGACCACTAAAATACCAGGTAAGTGTTCATTCTTCGTTTTTCGACTTGCATGACAGCAAGAAGCAAAGCCAGCAATCGTCAAGCAGGCATTTCTTCTCGTGACGCTTTAAGAAGGTTCTTAGCCCCATGGGCATCCCCAATCCCGGCACTCGGTTCAAGTTTAAAGGGCGCTTGTGGATTTGTAATATATGTGCTTCCCCTTCCCTAGCCACAAGCGATAGTCTAATAAGAGAAGAAAGCGAATTACTACCATCTTCTTCACCATATCCATTAACCGATCGGGAAGACCCCGTCTCTCGATCTTTGCCACTAAAATGGTAGTTTCCCTCGCCATGTGGATAATCTACTCAGCCCGGTGCGCCCTCTCCAGGTCGAGGCTCCGACAAAATAGCGGTTGCCCTCATATCCCTTTACAACACCACCTATCATACGACTTTCACTCGTTTACGGAGGTACAAGGAATAAGTTTTGTAGGTTATGATACACAGAGAAAGTGAGGGCAGAAAACCTCTCTTGTGGAACCTACAAAACTTATGCCTTGTACCTCCGTAGCGTGTCGGTCTCCGACAGGGTCGAGATTCTTCCTAACTACCTCCACTCCAAGGGTCTCCCCCCTGGTGGATTGGGCTGCCCAAGCCGCTCTCGTCTTCAACTGATACCGTAAAAACTCGCTTTTAACGAGCTGGCCTGGACTAGGACTTTTCGAAATCTCTGATACTAAGAAAACTAAGCTTTTGGGAATTTTGGAAAAGACGAAATGCTTGGCCTACCATTAATTCGGAAATTTGGCCGATTGTAAACTATCCTAGTCCAGGCCAGTTGATTAAAAGCGAGTTTTTACGGTAGAGTACACCTGGTAAAACAACCACAGATTACGTTGATCTCAAGTGTTGGACTCTGCAGGAGATTGTAAGACCCTCGATAGAGACCACGCGGAGGCAGCCTCCGCCTACTCGAGCACACCAAGGAAAGTGTCAAGGCCATATACCAGGGCCTGGCCCCCGCCAACTCCAATGACTAGGAGCCAGATATGCATCGCATCGAGACGACCACCTTCTGAGCTGTTGTCTCGTTTTATTGTCTTTCTTTAATCTCCACTTCTCATTTGTTTGCCATTTATATGCGTGCTTGGAGAATGTCTTAGACTTTGCTTTGATGGCATTGTTGCTGTTACCCTTGAAAGGTAGAATGAATTGAACTTATTATCATTCTTCATGCTTTAAGTGCCTTCAAGTGATGGATCTTTTTAATCTCGTTGCTCGGTTTGTGGATACTACAGTACTTTCTCTCTAATATTCAAATTATGGACTCGGGCGCAGGTTAGGGATCGGGAAAAAATAACAAACAAAATGTATGGTTACATACAACATAGATATGAAAGTCACTGTTTCCGGATCTTTAATTTGCGCCCGAGTACCTCCCCATCGATATACCCGTGGCGCGATTACATTGTCAACCGAGAGAGCAAGAGTTAAAATTTATGGAATGGAACCAAAGAAATGCCACTGTATTTTGGCAGCGGGCCCTGTCGCTGAGAAAAGCCTCAGTCGCCTAATGGATCTGATAGAGTCAACCAGACAATGTGAGCCGATTCCTAAATTCAGGGCTTTGACACCTTTCTTCGCTTTATCGATGCTCCGCATTCATCAGCATCTGCCAGCACCTGGCGTTTACCTGGCGTAGCATGCCGTCTATTGTCTGGCAGGACTCCCAAACGCACCTTCACGGCCACGTCATGTTTTGGGTGCCTAGCTACTCGCCCGTATTGGCCAAGAAAAACGCCGTCTACCGATTTTTGGTAAGGAAGTGAGATAAATCTCACCAGAATTCGGTAGACGGCGTTTTTGTTGGCCAATACGGGCGAGTATAAGAATTTAGGACCATAGAAAATTAGGTAAACGTTTTTGCACCGTCTATTGGGAAATTATGCCGGCTGACACGGCACCGTTCTACTCGAGTAGTTCCATCACCCAAATTTTAGAACTAGACGGTTAGGTTAACGGGTTCTTAGTATTCAACTTCTACAGTTCCCCGTGCCCCAAAACCCGACAATCAATAAAACATCCCGTAGTAAAGCCTCTGAATAACGAAGCGAGTAGTAAAAACAAACTTCCAAGCAGAGATGAGATAATACTAGTTAAACAAGCTAATAATGGTGCCATTGAGATAACGGGGAGATCTTTTACGAAGTCCGGCATTCGAGTAGGTTACAGTACCAGAGTTAACACCTTTTAGCCACTTACGGAATACACCTAACTCAGAGCGAGATAGCCAAAACTATTCCGCACCGCATTAAAATGTGTGTTGTTATCCACACTACTATGGGCGCATATGGATTGGTTGAGATGTGGTGACCTAGGTGATTTGTATTATATGAGGCCATTACTTTTGCTACATAAAAGTACTTTCTCCGGCATTTAGCTACCCTGCAATCCTCCCGCATACAAGCTACCGTATGATGTCCTCGTTGTCGCCAAAACTTCATATCGGTGCTCTGGTATCATATGCCCGAGGGCTGTGCGGGTGTGTTGAGTGTTGTAGGTTAAGGGCAGCCATCTTTGTTGTGTTGGAGCGTACGACGGTGTTAAGGGTAAGCCAATGGTTGAGCACACATGTCTGTTAGCCCTATCTTGTTAGCAGACCCGTATGATACTCGAGAATAAACGAGAACCTTCTTCTCCCCTCCACCACGACCGCCTCATCCAACAGAGTCCCACCTTCTTTTACAGCACGGTTTACGGAGAAGGTGTACAGTACGCACATGATTACCTATATCTACTGCCAGATTCGGCCTTGTTCTTCCTGTCACTTCTCATCCGTGCTTCCGTTATAGGATTGGTAATGTTAGTGGCTGCAATGTTTTTCCGGGGGTGATGCTTTTCGCGGAATTTTCTGGATGGCACATTGCGTCGGGTGGAGGGGAGACTTAAAGTCTAGCATCACGGACCTCCGGTATGTGGAATTCACCAAAGGAGGCTCGTCCAGGGTGTGTGTTTAGGCTCCTTTAGAGGTCATCTCAACTAAGTTATAATACTATGTCCGGTCTGATGTACCACTTCCAGCTCACAAGATCTCACTCTGCAAAACAGGACAACAAATTAATTGCTTCAGCTGACAAAGACAACAGGATACTCAATTTAGTCAGATCTAGCTACGAGAGCTAACCAGCAAGGAAATCGATATAAAACAGATAAATAAACGAGCCTAAGAACAAGCGCGCCGAATAAATCACCTAACCTAACCTTCCTGATCACACCCCACCCCCCCCCCGGCAGTGATTCTCACTAAAGCACAGCCGCAACAGCCCTCGTAGTGGACCGGTTTAGCACCTTCACCGCCGCGGCCCTAGACCCCTCCGCTCTGGCCCGCCCCGGGGCGTTATTCTCTGTTGCTCGACATTCCTGGGATTAGTTGGCGCTCCTGTCTTCCCGGCAGGTGGTGGCAAGAAGTTCTGTCGCTTCGGCCCCGGTCTTAAATCGATGGGATTTTGTTTACCAGACCGCATCACCTATTATTATTTCACGCGGTAAGTGCCGGAAGGAGGAAGGAAGGAAGCTGTACCTTTGAGCTATCGGTAGTGTTTTTTCTGGCTGCGTTACCGGAACGGCTCAACGGTCGGGGTCGATGACTATATTATCGGCACCACGTTCGGACACAGTCTCTTACCGCCCCGAACTCCGATGGGAGTTCGAGCTGGGACAGCTATCGGGGGTGCATATTCAACTGCGACTTCGCGGAAGGACGCCCGACCGGGAGAGTGGCAGTCCCTTCTGGAGGAAGTCCTCGTCGAGCTCGTGTCGGTCCAAGAAGCCCACGGAGGAGGAATTTTCGGTAGCTTAGATGTCCTCTTGGCTACCGCTGTTGCTAAATGCGTGGCGATCCTCCCGGCGGCCACAGTCACAGTCGGTGCTGCTCAGGATTCCAATCCAGTCCCAGTTGGGACTTAGTCAGTTCATCAGGGGGTCAACTAGGGCCTCCCTAGCGGGCGACAAGTTCAAGGCTGCCGGAAACGTAGTCGCTACCCCCCCCCACCTCTCCAACACTACTTATAACTTTGACCCACCTTAAGTGTTAGTCGCCTACGAAGTCGAGATTCTTCCTACCTACTTCCTCACCAAGGGTCAGTGTCGATGAATTGAGTTATTCAAACCGCTCCAGTCTTTAATCAATATGTTAACCCAATCGGTCCTGAAAACCCCAGCAAGAAATAGTACCTCTTCTGCTACATCTGGCTAGAATTGGATCGATCGTGGTCTTCCCCCGTTTGAACAGCCCCTAACAAGATAGCCACAGTCTATCCGAAATCAAATACCAGACTTGCGAGGAGATCGCCAAGATGCGTGACGGACCCCAGCCCAATGCTGTACTCATGTATGTCTCGGAGAGCGGCGAGGCCGTCCGCCGGGACTCGGATCTCATCCTCGTCAACAGCAATGGCCAGAAGTCAGATTTGCACCACATCGAGACGACCGCGGCCTAAGCTATTGTCTTGTCTAGTTTTCTTTCATTAATGCTCACTTCTCACATGTTTGCCAGTCACACGCTGGTTAGAGAACGTCCTATATGTTTTCTTTTCTGGTGTGGTGGCTAGTTTCCTGGAAATATAGAATGAATCGAATGTACCATTCTTGATTGTTGGAAATAGATGCTGGAAATGGCCGCATTTTGTGGGGGAAATGCCCACTCACTGAGGCCGCAGTGCCAGTGGTACGAGTATGCACTGTTGGAGGATACATAAGTTATGAAAGCTTTTCCCCCACCTGTTCGTTTTTCCTTCTTGTCTTTTCCTCGCTTCCTTCCCACCCTCCTATTCATAGCTTTCCTTGAAACTTTCCTTTCTATCAACTCGACACAATCAATCACGACCTTCATCTTCCCTTAATACAAACTTTGTGTCATCACTTGAGCCATTTCACTCCCTGCGTAAAACCCCCATCGCCGATCATTACCTCCGCATCGATTATTTTCAATATTGATCGTTTAGGTGCCTTAGACTCATATCTTGTGGTTACTGACAATCGAGGTCATTTAGTAACTACACAGAGGCCAAAACACCAAAATTTCTGGTCTTCAAGCTCTCATTGCCCAATCACTATAGGTGGAAACAGCATAGAAAAAATTCTGAAAGTAATTTTCTATAATAGGACCCACACAAAAGAGTGCGGGATTTTTTCCTTCAATTCTCCTAGAGTAGTGGGGAGTGGAATGTATATTCGCTCAAGGGACTGTACATGCTAAGAGCAGGGTTTTTGTATGGGAAAGATAGTTTGCAACACACCTTACACAGTCCATATGCCCACCACTCTGTACAAACTATAGACGGGAACCTGAAATAAATATATATTATACTTCAGATATGCTATAGTTTTTCAAAAACATTCCGAAGCCGAGTTTCAATATATGTGTGGAAATATAATGGCTCAAAAACCGGCACTTTGGTGTGTTTTGGCCTCTGTATAGTTACTAAACCACCTCAATTAGCTTTATTAGTTAACTTCACTAATAAGTAGAGGAGGGTTGGACTAGCCAGGCGCGGCTAGCTAAACCCCTCAGAACCTAGTCAGTATGTGTTTTGGTAGCATTTTAGGATGTTAGGTTTATATCAATAGCTCAACACTGGCAAAATGAAAGGAATTCATTTGCAACTAATCCTAGCGAATGCTATTATAGCAGCTAGTGTGTGGAATGCCTTATATGGTGGTAGCAGCAACTATGGCTGTGGTATCAGCATTAGAGGTATCATTCCCAACGCCCTTCTTCTAGCACCTCCCGATGCTTTATTTGCTCCAACATCGCATCGTCTTTCCCCAACCTAAATCATGAGTTTGAGCTTTTGTCACACGCAATATATAGTCTTCTGCTACAAGATAACACCAACGGTTAAAGAAATCTGGGAAAAAAGAAATACTTGTCTATCAAGAGCCTATAGGCTACCGTAAAAACATGTTAGATTGGGTATTCGTGATCAGGCCCTTAGCCATCGCACCCTGTGACAAAACACCCGTAGATCCAATATTTTTTTTCCAGACGGGGCATAGCTCGAGGAAGCAGCCCCCTGCTGTATCTAATCAACTGGTATTCATTACTCGTATTTCATTAAACCACTCTGTCTGCTAAGTCTATTATGCTTTAGTACCACTATCCAGCTGAGATCTATGATAACCTACCCAATCTAATGAGATTTTACGATATGTTCAGCTTTGGTGTTTTTTGTAATATTCCTATGATGTATCGGAGTAGGATCTAAAGTAACCGACCGGGTTACTGACCATCCAGAGGAGTTTGACCACCACAACAACGCCCAACTCCCGACCCCCCCCTACACGGGTCTCAACAATGCGATCTTCCAAGACCCAGCAAAAAAAAAAAATAAGCATTATTCGGGAGAGAGAGGTAAGATTATAAGCTGCAATTGCGCACCTCCGGCAGCATCCTGAGGCAACCTATCGTGGGGTGGCTCAGTTATTTCAGTTAAGCAAGGGGATCTTGAAAAATCGATTCGAGAAGCTCACCTGTACCTACAACCATGCATATGTAGGCCAGCAGAAGTTTGATAAGGAAGAAGAGGAGAGGATTGTGCAATGGGCTGGGGAATTGGATGACATGGGAGTATAAGGTATTGTGCCTGAATTTGCAAATAAAATAAAAAAGGTGATTGAGGGAACCTCGTGCTAGGCAACATGCCAACATCGACTTACGGGCGAGCTAGGATATCCCGTTATCCCCGAGTCTCCTTTTTCCTAATCCGATGTTTTCCTTCCCCTCACGGCATGCTGTCCATGCTAAGGTCAGGCATCATGAATCTATTTAATCCCGCGAGCCAGACAGGAAAAGATTTGGCTTGAGCGGCGGTAGTGGCTCCCTAATCATAGGGTACCCTACCTCGTAGGGTACTGTGCTCTACCTGTAGCAACTGACTGATCACGAACAATACCGTAGATTACAGCCGTAATGTACGATACTGGCACACGGTATATCGGCCTATAAAATCTGATGCCAGGCAATAGTGTCTTTTGCCACAAGAGCTCAATTTGCAGGAAGTGCTGATAATTAAGCAGATTTTATATCGCCAACCCGCAGAATGGGAGATGGTTGGAAAAATATGAGGCATTGGTAGTGGATCGGGGGGATTGTATTGAGGAAGCAGCTACTGCCGGGCCGATTTATGTCCGCAGGGCTCTTATCTGCGATGCTAAGTGTTAATCGTGCATTAAAAGCTTAGATTAGGTTTCTTTCCTAGTTCCGGGGGGTCTTATACAAACGCCCCCCCTCCCTCACATCTTTACTGAGGTCAAATATGTTCTTTATATCAAACCGGCCAATGGCTTCTTGCACAGGCAGGTTTGGGGCAACTTATCATACCATATTTTACCAAAATTAATCGCATTGTAGGTTCTGTAAAGTTATCATTCTGTCGGAGTGTCCTTCTATATCTGGTATGATCGAATTGATGGAGGTCTGATCTAGCGTAGGAAAATCTGCCGCCCCACAAGCACCGCTGGGAAGCTGCCATGAAGCTAGAGTCGTGAGAAAGACCCGGAACAATTGTGTGATAGGAAAACCGAGATGTGTTCGATGTTCGATGTCTATGACTATGAGCATGTAGATGTATGATACAAAGGAAGGAAGGCAGCTGGGACTAAATACAGTTTGTGGTAGCCACTCGCACAGTGTGCTCCCTGCTACACAAACACTAGAAATGCCAGTCACCTTCGACATGATGATAGTCCCGCTCACACTCACAAGTGTGCCCTAACCTAACATACCACAATGGGGTTACTCCATCAAGAATGCAATGTGGTATGTCAGTTGGCGATGGGGAGGGTGATACGGCGAGTGAGGCTGCGCGAGCCTAGGAGGGCAGCGGTAGTGGGTTCCTTACTGGATAACTAGTTGGGGACCCCACAGGTTTCTTCCTCCATCAATTCTGTCGTTACATTATATTCTATCAAAAATAATAATCGCTGCGGAGGTAATGATCGATGATGGTTTTGGAATGGAACTACTTAAGTGAAGACACGGGGTTTGAATTAAGCTGAGATGAAGACCATGATTTATTGTGATAAGTTGACGGAAAGGAAAAATTTGAGGAAAGTTGTGCGCAGGAGGAGAGGTATGGCCCGAGGGGAGGCAAGGAGGAGGGGGCGGGGGTAGGAAAAACTTTTCGTAGCTTGCGTGTCCTTCCACTAGTGTGTACCAATACCACCTCAGTCTCAGGGTGCGGGCACATCTCGCACCAAGCGCAGCCATCAAACTGTCGCCTTTAACATATTCAACACCGACAACCGAGCTTAGTCGAGTGACGGTCGGTGACGGCATTATGAAAAGACCAGGGCGATAGCTGTGGTAACTAAGCCACCCGCTTAGAGATAATAGCAGTTAATTATAGCGGCTTCCGTGGAAGGATCGTAGCTGGATCAAACCCCCTGGTTCTTCGCACATACAGCCTAGTGCCATACTAATCATAGTAGTTTTGTCTGTTCTTCGTGGGATGACAAGAGCATGGCCAGGGAATTTACTCTGTGGTTTTAGTTTGGTGGTAAACTTTTGATCCTAAACTCTGAGGCTTTGATAGGAGAGAATTGATCAGCATACCAGTATTCAGGGACTCCTGGAATCAATACCTCGGTTAGTGAGCTATCGAAATGGAATGAGTTTTTGACAAATTTCTCTGTTGTTAGAAAGATGAGGTGGATTATGGGGAAGGTAACACAGCCTGCTGTGACAGCCAGTGGACTCTTACGTGCAAGTACTGAGCGGTACTTAGAGTCGTGATGAATAACGATCCTTGCTCTATAGAAGTGGGCATGAGGCAGGGTACTGCTTTCTAGCATATACACGCATCAGAATGGGTTCTACTATACTGCTTGGAGTTGGGTGATATGGGGGCCTTTCCCAGGTTGGTTCATAAGGTCCGATGTACAGTCGCACCTCGATCCCGCGTGGCTAGCTTTCACAAAGTTCACCCGGGATAATAGGGAATGCTGAATAACAGAGACTAGGAGGGTATTATTCGATGGAAAACAAGGAATGTTTGGACTATGTCAGAGACCTTATAGGAATTGAATAAACAAAAGTTAATTTTCTTGCCGGCACTCTAACCTAGTGCTCAGTGGTCATTAAGGTAAGTTGGTGAAATATCTGCGCAACTGGAAGCTTGATATCGGAGGATGTCCTGATCTAAATTCTATCGTGGCACTGAATAGGGAAACAAGGGTCCTGAAATACATAACTAAGAAAAACTCCTACATTCCAATGCCCCCCCCTCCCCCCCAGCCTCTCCTCACCATAACACCCGCCGCACCCCCTTCTTTTCAATCTAGCTTCCCTTATCTCTTCTTCCATTCCCATCGCTTCCTCCACTTCCTCTCTTCCATCTCAACCCTCCTTCGTCTCTTCCCCCCTCTTTACTCTGGCTTCTCTACTTCACTCCCACATCCGACTTCATCCTCCAACTTCCGGATTATTCTTGTTCGTCCTTTATGCGAGAGATGATGAATTCTAGATATGAAACCGTTGTTCTTGATGCGCCAAATTCATGCTGACAATCATATGGCAAAGCGCGAGTGAACCGCAACAGTTATGGGGGTATGATATATTTATTATGATCTCAGCGATAAAAGAAAAGTGCCCCCACCGGGTTTCCCATACAAAATACCAATTCTCAAAAAGTACATGCTTACTACCATACCATTGGAAAATTCTAAGGGTTTCCTAGAGGGCATAGTTTGATGTCGAGATTTATATGATTCAACACCCGGTTACAGAAAACATGCAAGGAATTCTGCAGAGAAGGGCCCAAAAACAATGCCAAGACACACAGTTTGTATGGGATTTCTGCATTGTCTGCATGAGGGGTGGCTTCATACACTCGCTGGTGGCGATTGGTGGTGCAAAAAAATATTATCAATTTTAATTCTTACTTTTTAAAGAACAAAATTTATTATGCAGCATTGTGGAGCTTGGTTAAACTCACGCATTTTGGATAAAAGTTTTTTGTCGGCAAGCTCACCCAGTATGGTGGAACGTGGGGTCAAAAGGACCGGATGGCGGGGAAAGAGGCACTTGGCATAGCCATTTTAATGTGGACCTCACATGGGGAGCTGGCCCTGATACCTGCTGAACGACACCCGCCCTAGCAGTCGGGATAGAGTCACGGAATTTCAAGAGCCACTGTGTCGCTTCGATAGGGAGAGTGCTCGCCTGTTGCCCAAGGACCTGTTATCGTGGAAGAGAAGGTTTCCACCGTTCGGTTAACGCGTTTCATCCTCACTACTACCCCCGGGAGCCTTTTGGTGCTGGACAGGACACGATTGCGAAAACATGCTTAAGTTGTGTGAATTCGCAACAGGCTAAAGCTCTATCAACCGCTCCCGCTCCCAATCTTAAACTCTCGCTCTTTCTTGATCTTCTATACCCCCCTCGCAGCCCCCGGCATTGTTTCTTGAACATTCTTTATTAGGAAATCCGTGGAAAACGGGGTCTTTCGCTGAAGTTATTTGACGACTGCAATAACCGCATATATCCACAGGAATCTTCTCGATAGCATAGAAACCTAGTGTTTGCGGTATCGATTTCGATAGGCTTGTCCTATTCAATAGTCTGCACGGTGGACCCATCTTCGAGATTGGTCAAATTGTAGTGTATTTGGTAGAGGCGGGAGGTTGTAGCATCAACCAAAAAGACAACATGGGTGACACACCTCTCGCATGGGCTGCTGGGAATGGGCATGAGGCAGTCGTGGAATTACTACTCAGCCGGGCTGACATCGACCCTGACAAGCCGGGGGAGGATGGCCAAACCCCACTAATCATAGCGGCTTGTGATGGACTTGAAGGAGTTGTGAAAATGCTACTCGGACGAGACGACGTCAACCCCGATAAGTCAGACATGTACGGTCAAACACCACTCAGTTATGCCGCCGAAAATGGGCACGTGGGAGTAGTGGAAATATTGCTCGGACGAGACGACGTCAACCCCAACAAACCGGATGTGGACGGCCAAACACCCCTCGGATGGGCTGCTTGGAGTGGGCGCGAGGCAGTAGTGAAAGTGCTACTCGGCCAGGACGGCATCGATCCCGACAAGCCGAGTCGGAGCGGCCAAACACCACTGATGCGGGCTGCTGGCGATGGGCATGTGGGAATTGTGAAAATGCTTCTTGGGCGAGACGACGTGAATCCCGACAAGCCAGATATGTACGGCCAAACACCACTCTGGTGGGCTGCCGTGGGTGGGCATGAGGGAATAGTGGAAATGTTACTTGGACGGAACGACGTCAACCCTGGCAAGCCAGATCATGTCGGCCAAACACCACTCCATCGTGCTGCTTCGGGTGGGCACGAGGGAGTGGTGAGAATACTACTCGGACGGGATGACGTCAACCCTCACAAGCCAGATAAGTACGGCCAAACACCGCTCTCGTTTGCCATTGGGGGCCGCCATGCGCGAGTGATAGCTCTATTACAGCCTCCAGCAGCTGCCGCCGACAGCACGGCCCAAGCCTGAGGACACATCTCCCTTGTTACCGCCTTCGGATACTCTACTAACAACCCTACGCCATTTCGCAAGGATCGGAACGGCTGCATAAAAGTGTGTCGCTGCCACTTCCTCTCCCTCTCACCCCCACCCTATCATCTCCTACATCTTAAAAAACTATCTTGTGGTGACTGCTCTCTTGTCTTGCCTTCCAGAGTATGCCCGCCACAATAACCCATCTTCATTCTTTTTTCTTTTGTGGAAGGAAATCATATTCAGTGGGAATGCACATACCTATCACATACCCGTCTAACCCTCTATCCACCTTTTCCTCATGGGGTCGAGCCAGCATTTGTTAGCTTATGTTTGAAACCTAGAGTCTAGCATTGGTGGAAGGCTATATCTACTGTATTTAAACAAGCGAGCGTGGCTTGAAATTTCTTACGTTTATTGTTTCCTGGATCTAAATATTCTATTCGCATATATTCACATTTTTTTTCAGAAATCCCTCCTCCCTTCCCGGCTAATGTGTAAGCGTGAGGGAAACAAGTGAACGAGATCTAATTAGGGAATGACAGGGGGTAGAAAAACAAACGGGGAACCGGAAGTGGGCAACTGTAACTCACACAGCAGGGACAGCTAAAGTATTATTGATCAAATGAAGTTGGAGAAGCAATGATGATACGGCATCAATATTTGATGAAGACGAAGAGAAAAAGATCCATTCACATCCGCGAGGTAAAGTTCTCGCTGTCGTTTTTTCTCCCCCATGTCAGATGCTTCCTCTCCACCCCCTTAAAAGTCCCCAATACCCGCTAGCTATTACGAGTCGATCCCTTGCCGTAGCCACGAATGTCGCCCATACCTCTATCACCCTAGGTAGCAGATATACCCACCGAGGTTTTTTTTTTTTTTTTTTTTTTTAAAAAAAAAGACCCCATCTAAAAATACCCTCCGCTCAAATTCCAGCCTGACAGAACCCAAGCGAATAGTCAGTTTGCGAGTACAGTATATCGTTCCAGATTTTGTAAAAAGGGTGATTGAAGAGACCACGATGCTATCCAACATCGGCATATGAGTGAGTTGGAATATCCCATCCTCCCCGAGTCTCCTTTCTCCTGGCACGATATTTTCCTTCCCCTGACGAGATACTGCCCGTGCTCAGGCCAGGCATCACGAATCTATAAAATGTTGCAACCCAGATGAAAAATTTGCCTTGAGGGGAGGTAGTGGCATTCTAGTCATAAGGGACTCTACCTCATCGTAACAAACTGATCACGACTGGACTGTACTATACTGTACATTATAGCCATAACGTACGATACTGGAAAACGGTATAACAGACTATAGAATCTGAAGCCAGGCAATAGCGTCTTTGGTCACAGGAGCTTATTCTGCGGAAAGTGCCGATAATGATTCTATATCGCCAACCCGCAGAATGGAAGATGGTTGAAAAATTTGTGGCTTTGGTAGCAGATAGGGGGGATTTTGTGAAGGAGGCCGCTACTACCGGGCCGATTTAATTCCATGGTGTTCTTATCCACGGTGCTGAGGGTTTATGGTGCATTAAAAACATAAATTGGGTTTCTTTCCCACTTCCGAGAGTCATATGCAACCCCCCCCCCCACAGCCAATACCTTCTTGTAGATTTGGGGCAAGTCACCATTTGATATCTCATTAAAATTAATCGTGTCGTAAGCTCTGTAAAATCACCATTCTGTTGGAGTGTCCTTCCGTATAGTACGGTCGACCGCAATGTGGTATGTCAGCTAGTGATGGGGCGGGTGGCCCGGCGGGTAATCCCGCGTAGACCTCGGAGGGCGGTGGTTGCGGGTTTCTTACCGAACAGGTAGTTGGGCACCCGACAAGTTTCTTCCTCAATCAACTCTGTCGTTATAGCACATTCAACACCTGTCTTAGTCGAGTGACGGCAGGTGACGGCAGCATAAAACGATCAGGCCAATAGTTGTGATAACTAAGCTATCAGCGTAGAGATGATAATAACCGTTAATTATAGCAGCTCCCAGGATCAATCCTCCTTTCCTTCGCGCATATAGTGTAGTACCATACCAATCACAGCAGTTTTGTCTGTGTTTTATCCGCGGCATGCCGAGAGCGTAGCGGGGGAACCCCTCTGCTGTCTCAGTTCTGTGCGATCGTAAAAATTTGAACCTAAACTCTGAGGTTTTGTTAGAAGAGAATTGGTTAGCATATTCAAGGACCCCTTGAACCAGTGCTTAGGTTAGTTAGCGATCGAAATGGGATTGGTTTTTGAGAAAATTTCTCCATTGTTAGAACTTAGGGTCGTGAAGAATAATCGAAGAGCCCAGTCCCTACTTTATAGAATCTAGTATCATACGAGGCAGGGTACAAAGCTTTCAGTCCTATACCAACATTAGAAAGAGCTCTACTATACTGCTCTGAGTTGGGTGGTATGGTGGCTTTTCGATAGAGGATTTAAAAGATTTGATGTACCGGTAGTGTCGGGTCTCCCTACCCCGGGTGGCCAAATTTCCCAAATTTCATCGGGGGCAATGGGGTATGCTGAATAGCAGAGACTGGGGGAGTATTATTTGATGAAAAATAAGAAACGAGTGGACTACAGGCATTGAATGAACAAAAGTCAACTGGCCGGTAGTCGAGTACGGTACTAACTTAAGTGGTTATGGGGGAATCGTATATTTATCATAATAATTATCATGATCTTAGAAATAAAAGGAATGTGCTCCCACCGGGTTTCCCATAAAAAATATCGATTTTCAAAAGGTTCATGCTCACTACTACGCCGTTAGAAAAATCTAGGGGTTGAGGTTAAGATTCACATAATTGAGCACTACGTTTTGGAAAATATGCTAGGGATTCTGAATGCTGGAGTCCATAGAAGAACCTAAAAACAGTGCCAAGACACTCGGTTTATAGGACTTCTGAATTGCACATGCCCGATGGTACATTTTGGTACTGATGGTTGACGGTGCAAAAAAAATGATTGGCAATTTTATATACTAAATTCCCTGTGATTCCCTTTCATTTGGCCTCTATGCGACATTGAAGTGCTTGTCCAAACTTGTGGATTTTGGATATATCATACTGTAATAGGAAAAATGGGAGCACGTTTTTTCTGTCGCCAAGCTTGCCCGGTGTGGCGCAACGCGGGGTCGGATAAAGGGACTTGGGTGGCTGCGAAAGAGGCAGTTGCCATGGCCACTTTGATGCGGACCTCGCACGGAAGTTTGCTGAACGACATCACACCCTAGCAGTCGGGATAGTGCTTGCTTGCCAAGGACCTGTGGTGGAAAAGGAGGCTTCTGCCGTGCGGTTAACCCACTCTACCCTCGCGACTACCTCCCAGAGCTTTTCGGTACAGCTCACTCGACGATTGCAGAACCGCGATATGTGAATTCGCAACAGGCCAAGGCTCTATCGACCACTCCCGCTCCCAATCTCCAACACTAACCCTTTCTTGATCTCCTACGCCTCCCTCGCAGCCCCCAACATTGTTTCTCGAATATTCTTCTCTGTTGGGGGATCCACGCAAAACGGGACCATTCAGATTGCGCGGAATTGTTTGCGCTGAAGCAATTTGAAAACTGCAATAACCGCATAAGTTATCTGCCGGAATCCTCTCGCATGCAGAAACCGGGCGTTTACTGATCGATTTCTGTAAGCTTTCCTTGTTTAATGGTCTGTGCTGTGCATCCATCTTCGAGATTGGCCGGCTTGTTGTATGTTTGGTAGAGGTGGAAGGTTGTGGTGTCGACCAAAAAGACAACATGGGCGCTACACCTCTCGCATGGGCTGCTGGGAGTGGGCATGATGCAGTCGTGGAATTGCTACTCAGCCGGGCCGACATCAACCCTAACAAGCCGGATGAGGACGGCCAAACACCACTGATCCGAGCTGCTTTTATGGGGCGTGAAGGAGTTGTGAAAATGCTTCTCGGACGAGACGACGTCAAACCCGACAAGCCAAATAATTGGGGACAAACACCACTCGGTTGTGCTGCTGAAATTGGGCACGTGGGAGTGGTGGAATTATTGCTGGGTCGGGACGACGTAAACCCCAACAAACTGGGTGCGGACCGCCAAACACCACTCGGATGGGCTGCTTGGAGTGGACACGAAGAAGTAGTGAAAATGCTACTCGGTCGGGACGACATTGATCCCGACAAGCCGAGTCGGAGCGGCCGAACACCACTGATGCGGGCTGCTGGCGGTGGGTATGGGGGAATTGTCAAAATGCTTCTCGAGCGAGACGACGTCAACCCCAACAAGTCAGATATGTACGGTCAAACGCCACTCTGGTGGGCTGCCAGTAGTGGGTATGAGGGAGTAGTGGAAATACTACTCGGACGAGAGGATGTTAACCCCAACACACCAGATCGGAACGGCCGAACCCCACTCTGCTGTGCTGCTTTGAATGGGCGCGAGGGAGTGGTGAGAATGCTACTCAGACGGGACGACGTCAACCTCGACTGGCCAGATAAGTACGGCCAAACACCGCTCTCGTATGCTGTTGGGGGCCGCCATGTGCGAGTGATAGCTCTACTACAGCCTCCAACAGCTACCTACACCACGGCATAAGCCCGAGGAGACATCTCCCTTGTTACCGCCTTCGGATACTCTACTAACAACCTCTACGACATTTTCGCAAGGACCGGAACAGATCTGTGAGCCTGTTTGACGCTACCACCCTCTCTCCCCTCTCAATACCCCCCTATCTCCTCCTGCATGTCAGCACATCGCGTTATGGGAATTGCCGTCTTGCCTTCCCTTCCGGAGCATGCCTGCCACATTAGCCCATCTTGATTCTTCACCTCCCCCTTGTAGAAGGAAATCATACGCATTGTCAATGCACATATTTATCACACCCTCCACTCCGACCCTCTATCCCTATTTTCTCATGGGGTCAAGTCAGCATTCGTGAGCTTCTGTTTCAGCTCTTGAGTTCGGTGCTAATAAAGGGCAATTTATACTCTACCGAAATAAGCTGGTGCGGCTTGAAGTTTATATCGCACTCCTTTTTATCATCGCTTTTTTGTTCTACATCCTCCTTGCCTTGCCCGGGGTTAATTATGTACTTAAGAACTTGAATTGAGGTTTTCGTTTCCTGTACCCCTTGTATAAACCCTTCCCCTTTCCATTCTTACATCTTTATTTTTTTCTTTCACACTTCCCCAGCTGATGGCGTGTATCGAATTATACCCCATATAAAACTTTCGTATTCGTGTTATAATTTATGTACAGTACAGTAGTATGAAGACAATAAGAAGAAGCAGTCCCCTTGGATTCGATTTTATTGGAGAACATGAGGAAGTGATGGTCTCGAAGAGAAGAACAGAAACCAGACGTTTGCTAGAAAAGCAAATTGTCGGTGCAAATCCGTGCATATATAAGGAAAGCATCTGTGTGAACTTAAAAATCCATCAGTACCGGTAGTCCACAACCTTTAGCCCACATCCCCAGGATAGGCATAAGCGACTACTATACAGTACTGTACCTATACACCACGAATCATGAATACTCTCATCGTACAGGTGTACATACTAAGAGTGGAAACCCCAACATGCTAACACAAGTTCCGATTAATCGGGTTCTTGTGGTATGCAATTCACCAAAAATAAGCATATTTTCGAATTATGACAGTGATATACTGGTAATAGAGTGTGGGGTACTGATGATAATGTAGTCAGCCAGTGTTTCAACTTGAAATGCCTGATATAACCAGGGTTAAGAGTATTTGAAAACATTATCTCATTAAATTTTCGAGGTCTGAAGTTCAAGGCAGATTATGAGCTTTGCACAATGGTTTTTTTGTTATAATATTATTATTTTTATGCTGGCTCTTTGTGTGGCACAGCGAGGAATTGTTTTATTATAATAATCATTATTACTGAATTGAAATCCTAAGCGATATCTAGAAAAGTCGAGTTTATAAATAACTTACTGGATCGAACGAGAGGCCTCCAAAATTCCACTGCGTTTAAGGTAGGGCATTTCATTTTGAAAGGCTAGTGGTCCATAGTACCGTCAGGGACCCCACCCGAGCAGGAGCTGTGGGGAGAAATGATGGGCAGGGGAGTTGAAGACAAGGATTGCGCAACCCGGCTTGATAAGGGAACAGAGGGAGAAAGCAAAGCCAAGCCCAAGAACTTCGATACAGATGGGGCTGGCCTGCTAAAACCGCGCCACAACCGGGCTGTTGAGAGGATCTAAATAGCCACAGTTCGCTTCAAGAAGGACATTGCTCGCCTGTTGGTAAGGGCTTGCTCTCAGGGACGGAGGGGCTTCACCGTGCGGTTAACCCACTCTACCCTCACCACTGCCTCCTACCCCCGCGCTCACTCGGAGTTTTTTTGGTATAGCTCGCTCAACTACTGCGGAAACATGCTCAAGTTGTGTGAATTCGCGCCAGACTAAAGCACTCCTGACTACTCCTCCTCCCAATCGTCAGCGCGCACCTTTTCTCTATCTCCGCCGGGCCCTCCCTTCGAGCCCCCACCACTGTTTCTCGAATATTCTTCTCTATTGGGGAATCCGCGCAAAGTAGGACCTTTTAGATTCGAAATTGCTTCCGCTAAAGCTATTCGACGACCGCGATAACCCCATATCCACCGGAATCGTCTTGAAAGTATAGAAACTGGGTGTTTACCGTATCGATTTCGATTAGCTTGTCCTGTTCAATATCTTGCACCGTGCATCTATCTTTGGGGTTGATCAGATTGTAACATGTGTGGAAGTGGGGTGTTGTGGAATCAACAAAAGAGACAGCATGGTTGATACACCTCTCGCGTGGGCTGCCCGGAATGGGCACGAGGCAGTCGTGAAATTGCTACTTGGCCGGGCCGACATCAACCCCGACAAGCCAGGTGTGGAGGGCCAAACCCCACTCAGTCGTGCTGCTCAAAATGGGCACACGGAAGTGGTGAAAATGCTACTCGAACGGGACGATGTCAACCCTAACGACGCAGATGAGAACGGCCAAACACCGCTCATGTGGGCCGCTTATTATGGGAATGAAGCAGTCGTGGAATTACTACTTGGTCGGGACGACACCGACACCGACAAGCCAGGTGCGGGGGGCCTAACACCAATGACACTAGCTGCTTGTGCTGGGCGTGAAGGAGTTGTGAAAATACTACTCGGACGAGACGACGTCAACCCCAACAAATCAGATGACCGGTACCAAACGCCCCTCAGTGCTGCTGCTGAAAATGGGCACGCGGGAGTGGTGGAAATATTACTCGGACGGGATGACGTCGACCCTGAAAAGGCAGATGAGGACGGCCAAACACCACTCTATTGTGCTGCTTGGAATGGACATTGGATGGTGGTGGAAATACTGCTCGGACGAAATGTGAACCCCAACACGCCAGATCATCGGGGCCGAACGCCACTTAGTCGTGCTGCTGCAAATGGGCATGCGAGAGTGGTAGAAATACTACTCGAACAGGACGGCATAAACCTCGACAAGGAAGATTCTCGGGGCCTAACGCCATTCTGGTGGGCTGCTAGAAATGGCGACACGCGAATGATGGCCCTACTCCAGCCTCCAATAGACTAGCCGTCTACAACAGCACGGCCTAATCCCGAGGACACTTCTTCCTTGGCACCGCCTTCGGATACCCTAATAACCTCTACACCATTTTCGCAAGGGCCGGAACAGCTCCATAAACTTGTTTGTCGCTACCACTGCCTCTCACCCCCGCCCTATCTTCTCTCGCATCTTAAAACACTAAATTGTTGAAATTGCTATCTTGACTTACTTCTGGAGCATGCCTGCCACGGTAACCCGTCTTAATGCCTCATTTCCTTTCTCTTGTGGGACGAAATCATACGCAATGGCAATGCACATATCTATCACATAACCGTCCAACCCTCTATCGCTATTCTCTCATGGGGCCAAGCCATATTTATGAGCTTCTGTTTCAACTCTAGAGTTCGGTGCTAATAAAGGGCTATATCTGCTCTATCGAAATAAGCTGATGTGGCTTGGAGTTTATATCACACTCCATTTCGTTCGCCTTTTTGCTCCAGATCCTCCTTTCTATGGCCGGGGTTAATTGTGTACTTAAAGACTTGAATTGAGGCTTTCGTTTCCTGTACCCTGTGTAAACCCTTCCCCTTTCTATTCTTACATCTCCATTCCTTCTCTTCAATACTAGCCCGGCTGATGGTGTGTATCAAATCGTAGTCTATGCAAACCCTTCGGGTTTGTGTTATGATTTATGTAGTATGAAGGCAATAAGAAGAAGCGGCTCCCTTGATTCGATTTTATTGGAGAAAATTGGAAAGCGATGGTCTCAAAGAGAGGAGTAGAAGCCCGATACTTGCTAAAAAAAAACGGCGAAAGTCCTCAATGCCACAACCGGAGCGCGAATATATCTACAATGCCACAACACCTAGAACTAGTTTAGTGTAGTTCTTGGTTTATATTTGCCTCTGCTTCGTTAAACTGGTATAAGATATAGTAGTAAGGAAAAGGAAAAGGCACCAAGTAGAGGATCAATTGTGGTGTTTTTTATTTTATTTTTACAGGCTCAAGCATTATGACCTTCCTGGCCACAGGTAGAACAATGATGTAAAAAGCGATCTGGAACAGGAGGAGGAACCCTACTGGTAAGCTACTCGTAGTGGATGCAGGCACGGTTTCTCACTTCGCCAGGCGGAATCTGTTCCTTCATTGGGAGACGGCGAGGATCCTGGTGAGCTGAGGAAAGATATTGTCCATAACTAGGTTTAGAGATAGCAATTGGCAGAAATTTGGTGGCATGGTACTTGTAATATTGGCCTAAAAGAGGAGCTTAATGAAGATCGGACAAGGCAGATACGATGTATTCGGCTGATAATTGGGCAATGGGGCAAGGAGGTGAAAGAGTGGATAGTACCGTATGGGGATATTATTTTCATGGACCAGCGATGGACTCTCCTTGTATGGGAAAATTAGCAGAGGTAAACACAAACCATGGACTATACTAAACTAGTCCGGGGTGTTGTGGCATTGTAGATATATTCGTCCTCCGGTTGTGGCATTGAAGACTTTTACCTTATTATTATTGCTGTAATGAAAACCTAAGCGATATCTGGAAAAGCTGAGTTTATAAGTAACTTAGTGCAGGATTGAACGAGAGGCTTCCGATATTCCACTGCGTTTAAGACATTTCATTTTGAAAGGCTAGTGGTCCATAGTGGAAGACCCCCACCATACTCGTATGGGCAAGTTAAAAACGGGCGGGTGAGTTGGACACAGTGATTGTGCAACGCGGGCCGGATAAGGGAACAGCCTACCGTAGCCTACCGTCGTAACTTCGATGCAGATCACGCCACCGGGCGGGCCTGTTAAACTGCGCCACACCCGAGTTGAGAGAGAGTCTAAGGGCCCGTTTACCCAACCGTCTATATCTAATATTTGAGTGGTAAAGCTAGACGGTGTCGTTATCCTACAACCGGCGTCATTATCCGATAGACGGTGCGAAAGTGTGTACCTATTTTTCTGTCGTCTACAATATTGTTGTGGCTAGACGGTCAACGTGACTTTCCCTCGGAAGTATGATATGTGTTTTCAGATCTCACCGGACTCTAGCCGGCACGCTACTTTAGGTAAACACCATCTGCTTGCCGGTACGATACCCCTCCAACCGTCTATGTAAACGGCCCCGAATAGCCCCAGTATCCCTCAATAAGGACATTGCTCGCCTGTTGGCAAGGACTTGCTTCACCGTGCGGTTACCCCACTCTACCCCTCACAACTACCTCCGCGTTCATTCGGAGTTTTTTGGCACAGCTCACTCAACTACTGCGGACATGCTTAAGTTGTGTGAATTCGCGGCAGGCTAAAGCACTCTTGACTACTCCTGCTCCCGATCTTCAACACACACCTTTTCACTATCTCCGCCGGGCTCTCCCTCCCAACCCCCAGCATTATTGCTCGAATATCCTTCTCTCTTTGGGAATCCACGCAAAGCAGGGCCTTTCGGATTGCGCGAAATTGCTTGCGCTGAAGCTATTCGACCCCCACAACAACCCCATATCCACCGGAATCCTCTCGAGGGCACAGAAACCGAGTGTTTACCGTATCGATTCCGGTTAGCTTGCCCGGTTCAATAGCTTGCGCCGTGCATCTATTTTTGGGGTTGATCAGATTGTAGCATGCACGGAAGTGGGGTGTTGTGATATCAACAAAAAAGACAGCATGGTTGATACACCTCTCGCATGGGCTGCTGGGAGAGGGCATGAGGCAGTCGTGAAATTGCTACTCGACCGGGCCGACATCGACCCCAATAAGCCAGGTGTGGAGGGCCAAACCCCACTCTGTCTTGCTGCTCAAAGTGGGTGTCCGGAAGTGGTGAAAATGCTACTCGAACGGGACGATGTCAACCCTAACGACGCAGATGAGAGCTACCAAACACCCCTCTCGTGGGCCGCTTATTGTGGGGATGAAGCAGTCGTGGAATTACTACTGGGCCGGGACGACATTGACCCCGACAAGCAAGATTGGGAGGGTAAAACACCACTGTTCGTAGCTGTTCGCGCTGAGTGTGAAGGAGTTGTGAAAATACTGCTTGGACGAGGCGACGTGGACCCCAACAAGTCAGATGATCACGATCAAACGCCACTCAGTTATGCTGCTGCATTTGGGATGGCGGGAATGGTGGAAATATTACTCGGACGAGACGACGTCAACCCTGAAAGGGCAGATAGGAACGGCCGAACACCGCTCTGTTGTGCTGCTTGGAATGGGCACGCGGCGGTGGTGGAAATACTACTCGGACGCAATGTGAACCCCAACACTCCAGACAATTGGGGCCGAACGCCGCTTAGTAGTGCTGCTGAAGGTTCGCATACGAGAGTGGTAGAAATACTACTCGGACGGGACGATACAGACCCCGACAAGGGAGACTATGAGGGCCAAACACCATTCTCGTGGGCTGCTAAACACGGCGACATGCGAATGATGGCTCTACTACTCCACGCCATTTTCACAAGGGCCGGAACGGCCCCATCAACGGGTCTATCGCCCACTACCTCCACCCCCACCCTATCTTCACTCGCATCTTAAAGCACTATGTTGTGGAAATTGCCGTCTTGCCTTCCTTCTAGAGCATGCCTGGCATAGTAACCCATGTTGGTTCTTCATTTCCTTTCTCTTGTGGAAGGAAATCATACGCAATGGCAATGCACATATCTATCACATACCCGTCCAACCCTCTATCCCTATTCTCTCATGGGGTCTAGTTAGCATTTATGAGTTTCTGTTTCTGTTCCAACTCTAGAGTTCGGCGCTAATAAAGGGCTATTTCCACCCTACCGAATAAGCTGACGTGGCTTGAAGTTTATATCATACCCCCCTTTATCACCGCTTTATTGTTCCAGATCCCCCTTGCTATGCCGGGGCCACCCGTTTACTTAAACGTTTGAATTGAGGTTTTCGTTTCCTGTACCGTGTAAACCCTTCCCCTTCCCATTCTTAGATCTTCATACTACACAATCATGACACAAACCCGAACGGTTTGCTTAGAGTACGATTCGATACACGCCTTAAGCCAGGCAAGTGTGGAAAAAAAAATGAAGGCAGTAAGAAGAAGCGGCTTCCTTGATTCGATTTTTTTTTAGAGAAAATGAGAGAGCGATGGTCTCAAAGAGAAGAGTTGAAGCCCGACACTTGCGAAGAAAAAAAAGCTAATTGTGGGTGCAAATCCGCGCACATGTACTCGAGTAAGGCACAACTTTCAGCCCACCTACCTGCGACCGGTATACTCGACTACTTCGAGTATCTGCACGGCACAGTATTGTACGTGTACTGTACACCACGCAAAGGGAAGACTCTCACCGTACTCGAGTGCATACTAAACTCACGTCGGGGGAGGGGGGTACTGGCACGTCGGTTCTGGAAGTATGTCGAGAACTCAGATAGTCTACCCAGGGGAAGTATACTTCAGTACCCAGTAGAGACTCGGATACTCTGAATGACGTCAAATGTTAATTCTAGTTCTGGCGCACACTGCGTATCTCTCTTCCGGACATGCCTCCAGAAAGCGACATACTTCTCGACGCGAGTTTATCCGCTTCCGTTAACTTTGACAACTAATACATGATCCAGCCATCATTCGGGTTCTCACGATATGCAATTCACTACAGATAAGCATATTTTCAAATTATGACCGTCATATAGTGAAACCTCCGATATTTCCCACCTCCAAGACTTCCAACCCTCTAGTAATTCCAGTGTTTGCAGAGTCACGACATTTGATGTATGGTATGGGAAATCCCTCTAAAAATTCCAGGCCCCTTATAGTTTCCAATTCCAGGACATTCTATGGATCCTAATTCCATCAAATGCCTATCCAAGAAAAAATAAACAAAGTATCATACAAGGAAAAAAAGATGGAAGGGAGAGGAGAAACAAAAAATCCCCATTTGCATGAAAGTCCGAAGGGGTTTCTAGTTGTATTTATAATATGCACAGAAAAGTCATGATAGTAAGAGGGAGGATCGCCACCCGTCCAACTCTCTGAGGAAAATGCCTAGCCAACAATTAAGCTCAAAGACTTCGGGAATCCACCATGCAAAGCAGTCTTTTATCGTACTTCATGGTGGAAGACAGTCTTTAGTTATATTTGCCTTGGTCCAACTCTCTTATTTGAATTTATACTCTTTACTCAGTTCTTTGTACATCATATCTAAGTTCTACGCAAATTTTCTTTTTTTCTCTCCGCCATCATAAGATATCACTCGATTTAACCGTTTTGACTGGTTATGTTTGGCCGCCCCCTGTGCCAAGACCTCTCTTCTTTCCATCCCCCTCCGTAAATTGTTTCCTGCCTCGTGCTGCTCCCTACTTGCTGGAATTATCGGAGGCTTCGCTGTACTCGAGTACAATGGGGGGTCCCTGTGGAATGTAGGAAACTAGTGTTTTAACATGAAATGCCTGATATAAGTAGGGTTGGGGGTATTTGATAACATTATAGTATCGATTTTTTTAATGCTTGAAGTTCAAGGGAAATTACCGGTATGAGCTTTGGGCCATAAATATTATTTTTTATTATATTGTTTTTATTATATGCCGGCCCTTTGTACTGTATAGTGCGGAGAGGAATTGTTTTTATTATATTATTAATTATAAGAATATTATTATTGTTGCTGAAATGAAAGTCTGGAATACGATATCTAGAGAAGCTGAGCTTATAAATAACTTAGTGTAAGATTAAACGCGAGGCCTCCGAAATTCCACTGAGTTTAAGGCAATTCATTTTGAAAGGCTACGGTAGTGGTTCATTCATAGAACCGGTAGAAGACCACCACCATAGCAAAACTCTGGAGAGTTGGGGACAAGGCTTGTGCATAGAGGGACCGGAAAGGGGAACAGCCTAGCCTATGATACAAGTAGTAACTTCGATGCAGATCATGGTATGGGGCGGCCCTACTAAACTACGCCACACCCTAGCAGTCGAGAGAGTCTAACGGCCGTTTAGTCTACCCAACTGTGTATCTCTAAAATTTGGGTGGTAAAACTAAGTTACCAGTAGATGGTGTCGTTAACATACAACCGGCATCATCATCCGATAGACGATGCAAAGGTATGCACGGTATATAATTTACTTGTATTTCTCTGCCGTCCTAAATTCTTGCAGCTAGACGGTCAACGTGACGTTATCTCGGAGGTGTGTTTTCAAATATCACCGGACTCTAGTCGGCACTCCACTTTAAGTAAACACCATCTACTTGCCACTACTGAAAACAAAATATTTCGGGCAACAATATCTACTCCACGGAAGGGGAGAAGTACGGACAAACAAACTTTCACTTTCAAGATATCTCAACTATAATAGAAAGGAAAACCACACAAGCTACAATCAATTCAAGCTCACTAAACTACTTTACAAAACCAATCCAGAAAACCGCACAAAAGAGAGAAAATTCCCGCCGCAAGATAGCCCAACCCTGCAGGTTGTCCGACTAACTAGGTACAGGCCCAATTTTCCTTCCCCAAACCACAGTCAAAACGGTTCCTCCGTTGTGCTGTGTTCCTTACAATGGTCGTTGTCGTCTTAGTGGTCACTGAGCGGAGGGAGGAAAAAGCGTGAAAGAAGTCAAAGAATCTAACTTACATACCGGTAGGGCCCACTGTTTGCCAAGCCTAGGCAACAGCCACCCCTGCAGAAACATGACATCTCTCCAAGCCAAGATCACGACCAGCAATGTATTTAATATAGGTTATTCGCAGATAAGTAAGAAAACTGCAAGTTAAGAAAGCTAAAGTTCTACCGTAACAGTATTTGTACCCCTCCAGCCGTCTAGCCCCTCTTAACGGTCGGCACCGACTCGAAGTGCCTCACTACTATGATACCTCCTGCCTCTGCGCTCACCCGGAGCTTTTCGGTACAGCTCCCTTGACGACTGCAGAAACATAGGTTGTGTGAATTCGGAGCAAGCTAAAGTATTCTTGACTACTCTTGCTCCCAGTTTCCAACACACACCTTTTCACGATCTCCGCCGGGCTCTCCCTCCCAACCCGAGCATTATTGCTCGAATATCCTTCTCATCTTGGGGAATCTACGCAAAGCAGGACCTTTCGGATTGCGCGAACTTGCTTTGCTCTGAAGGTATTTGACGACCGCGATAACCCCATATCCACTGGAATCCTCTCGAAAGCACAGAAACCGAGTGTTTACCGTATCGATTTCGATTAGCTTGCCCGGTTCAATAGTTTGCGCCGTGCATCTATCTTTGGGGTTAATCAGATTGTAGCATGCGCGGAAGTGGGGTGGGGTGTTGTGATATCAACAAAAAAGACAGCATGGTTGATACACCTCTCGCATGGGCTGCTGGGAGAGGGCATGAGGCAGTCGTGAAATTGCTGCTCGACCGGGCCGACATCGACCCCAATAAGCCAGGTGTGGAGGGCCAAACCCCACTCTGTCTTGCTGCTCAAAGTGGGTGCCCGGAAGTGGTGAAAATGCTACTCGAACGGGACGATGTCAACCCTAACAACGCAGATGAGAGCGGCCAAACACCGCTCTTGTGGGCCGCCTATTACGGGGATGAACCAATCGTGGAATTACTACTCGGCCGGGACGACATTGACCCCGACAAGCCAGATTGGGAGGGTAAAACACCACTGTTCGTAGCTGTTCGCACTGAGTGTGAAGGAGTTGTGAAAATACTGCTTGGACGAGACGACGTCGACCCCAACAAGTCAGATAATCAGGGCCAAACTCCCCTCAGTTGTGCTGCTGCATTTGGGATGGCGGGAGTGGTGGAAATATTACTCGGACGGGATGACGTCGACCCTGAAAAGGTAGATAGGAACGGCCGAACACCACTCTGTTGCGCTGCTTGGAATGGGCGCGCGGCGGTGGTGGAAATACTACTCGGACGAAATGTGAACCCAACACACCAGACAATTGGGGCCGTACGCCACAATACACGTGCTGCTGAAAGTTGGCGTACGAGAGTGGTGAAATACTACTCGAGCGGGACGATATAGACCCCGACAGGCGAGATTATGAGGGCCTAACACCATTCTCGTGGGCTGTTTAAAATAGCGACATGCGAATGATGGCTCAAATACTCCACGACATTTGCGCAAGGGCCGGGACAGCCCCATAAACGTGTTTGTCGTCCACTGCCTCTCACCCCCGCCCCATATTCTCTCGCATCTTAAAATACTATGTTATGGAAATAGCCGTCTTGCCTTCCTTCTAGAGCATGCCTGCCACAGTAACCCATCTTAATTCTTCATTTCCCTTCTCTTGTGGGAGGAAATCAGACGCAATGGCAATGCACATATCTATCACATACCCGCCCAACCTTCTATCCCTATTCTCTCATGGGGTCAAGTCAACATTTATGAGCTTCCGTTTCGAGTCTGGAGTTTAGTGCTAATGAAGGGCTATTTCTGTAGTATCTACCGAAATAAGTTGATGTGGCTTGAAGTTTACACCATACTCACTTTTATTGGGGCTTTTTTGTTCTAAATCCTCTTTGCCTGCCCAGGATTAATTGTGTACTTAAAAACTTGAATTGTGGTTTTCGTTTCCTCTGCACCTTTGTGTAAACCCTTCCCCTTCCTTCAACTCTTACATCTCTATCGAGATCTAGGCTTTTTTTTTTAAACATAGGCCCGGCTCACGGCATGTACCGGATCGTGATCCATGAAAACTGTTTGGGTTTGTGTTATGTAGTGTAAAGACCACAAGATGGATCTTCTTCCTTGACTAGACTTTTTTTTGGAGATAATCGGAAAGCAATCGTCTCAAAGAGAAGAGCAGAAACCACACAGTAGCTAAAAGCCAGATTGCCGGTGATAATCCGCAAGCGTGTAGGGAAAACATCTATGTGAATTCAGGGATCCATTGGTACCGGGAGTCCACAACTTTCAGCGCACATCCCTATAATGGGTATAAACTAGATGACAGCATTACCCACCAGTCAGACCCTGGTCATACCATACTCGTGTACAGCATATTCTAAGAGCAGAAACTACAACCAAGACGAGATCCAAGAATTCGAGTTCTTACGATATCCAATTCACCACGGAACAGCATTGTTTCCGATGACAACCGTCATATAACGGGGTCGTGAATAAAGTAGACTACAGGGTGTTATATAAAGTGAAATGCCTTATATAAAAGAATTTAATAGCATGATTGAATTTTGGAGGTCCAAGGTTCCAGGCAGATTAGGGGCCTTGCACCGGAGTTGGTTCCTTGCAGGGTGCAGAGAGGAATTGTCTTTTTTTAATTTTTAATTATAATATTACTATCTTTATTAAAATGCAAACCTGAGCAGAGTTGATAACTAGGTTTGAACGGAAGGCCTTCAAAATTCCACACTGCTAGGGAATGCCCCGAGCCTGCATATAAGGGATTTCATTTCGAAAGGCTAGTGGTCCACGGCAGAAGACTCGTATTATACAAGTACCATAGCAAAACTTCTCTACCGACCAGTGAGTTGGAGGTCAGCATGGTACGAGCGCGGCCGATAAATATAACAGTCACGTGGGTCTGATAAGAAAAATTTAGTGTAAGTTTTGGTTGGAGTGCGCCAAGATAAGGCCCTGACTGTTAAACTTATCGGCCGCGCTCGTACAACCAGGGGCCCGATCCCTTCGTTCGTTTTCAGGCACTCGCGCTAAGTCCGGGTTGTGGAAGTGATTGGGGTGAAGTAACTAAAGAGAGCAAAGTGAAGAATAATTGTGACAACTATGATGTAAGTATCATATGATGAACATGAAGGGTGGTACTGGTATCCCCTTCGCTGCTGAGATAGCTTATTTGGGTAATCGTGATACGAAAAACTTCGTGCTTTAGAAGTGGTGTAGTGCTCAGAATAGTGCTAAATAAGTACTTGTCAGCATGGTCATGATGGAAGCCAGGTTGTCTGCGTAGATTTGCTCCTGACTATGGTACAAGTATGAGTACTTCACCTGCTTTTTGTTTATCTTGGTGGGTTGTCTATCGTTACCTTTCCTGTCCTTACTATCCTATTAGTGCAACGCTAAAAGTGCGTGAAACTCGGGAACGAACGAAGGGATAAGGGAGCAGAGCGAGGAGGAAGCTTGGCTTGGCCTAACCGCTTTAATGCCTGATCACATCTTGGAGTGGGGCTTGTAGCCCGCCGAACTGCGCCACGCCCTAGCAATCTTACTCCAATAGGGCCATAGAATCTCAATAGCCACAGTATCGCTTGAATAAGAACATTGCTCGCTTGTTGCTAGGGAATTATGATACTAGGATGGAGAAGGAGGCTCCACCGTGCGGTTAACCCACTTTACCCCTCACAACTCGTCTCTGCCTCCGCGCTCATCCGGAGCATTTCGGTGCAGCTCCCTCGGCAACTGCAGAAACATTCCTAAGTTGTGTGAATTCGTGGCAGGCTATAGCGTTCTCGATTACTCCTGCTCCTAATCTTCAACGCGCACCCTTTCACTGTCGCCAACGGGCCCTCCCTCTCAACCCCGGATATTGTTGCTCGAATGTTCTTCTCTATTGGGGAATCCACACAAAACGGGACCTTTCATATTGTGCGAAATTGCTTGCGCCGAAGCAATTTGGCGACTGCGAGAACCGCATATCCACCGGAATCCTCTCGCAAGTATCGAAACCCAGTGTCATCTGTATCGATTTCGATAAGCTTGCCCTGTTTAATGGTCTGCACTGTGCATCCATCTTCGAGATCGGTCGGATTGTAGTGTGTTTGGTAGAAGTGGAAAGTTGTAGTATCAACCAAAAAGACAGCATGGGTGCTACACCTCTCGCATGGGCTGCTGGGAATGGGCATGAGGCAGTCGTGGAATTGCTACTCGGCCGAGCCGACATCAATCCCGATAAGCCGGGTGGGGATGGCCGAACACCGCTGGTGCTGGCTGCTTGCGGGGGGCACCAGGGAGTGGTCGAAATGCTGCTCGGACGAGACGACGTCAACCCCAACAAACTAGATGGGAGCGGCGAAACACCTCTCGGCTGGGCTGCTTATAAGGGTCGAGAGGGGGTGGTAAAAATACTACTCGGGCGGGACGACATCGACCCCATGAGACCGGGTGAGGACGGCGTAACACCTCTCGGGTGGGCTGCCTATGAGGGGCATAAGGGGGTGGTGGAAATACTTCTCGGACGAGACGACGTTAGCCCCGACTGCTTAGATAATCGGGGTCAAACGCCACTTAGTCTTGCTGCTGAAAGTGGGCACGTTGAAGTGGTGCAAATATTACTCGAACGGAAGGACGTCGATCCCTACAAACCCGATAAGGCCGGCCAAAGACCGCTCTGTTACGCTGCTGAAAATGGGCACGGGGATGTGGTGGAAATGCTCCTCAAACCAGACGGTTCCAACGTCACGTGTGGGGACCGCTGCCCAGAATGTGCTACACTTGGTGAAAGGTGGGGTGTGTGAAATTATCGGTATTGCATGAATCGTGGCTGGTATGATGGAATGGTTGAATACTCGAGTACGCTCACACCCCGCTATCCCGGACGGCCAAAATCCGAAGAACTTGTCCGGCACAGCGAGCGATCCGGGACAACAGGCCAGGCTTTTGTTTGAAAAAGTTCAGAACTTACTGAGATTCATACGAGACAGCGGGGTATCCGGATTCTCGAGGTCGGGGATAGCGGGGTGTGAGTGTATATGGCTGGGACAAAGAATGACAATGAGCGCTTGGGAGTGAGGACCGGTATGGACATGGGAATGGATGAAATCCTGATGGCTGTTCTGGACTTGAAATTTGTATGTATAGTCTGTAGTGGTTGATGTTTGGATAGGATGTTAAGGCAAGCGAGGCAGGGCGAATAAATACGATTCTATTTAGGGTTAACTTTTAATTTCGGGGGCGACTAAACGCCACTCTATTAGCTACTTTAAATGGGCACGAGGGAGCCGCGATAATACTGCTCAGGTGGGACGACGTTAACCCCCACAAGAGAGATAACTACGGCCAAACATCGCTCTCTTGTGTGCTGCTAGAAACGGCAACACGCGAGTGATAGCTCTACTCCAGCATCTAATAACTGCCACCTATAACACGGCCGAAGCTCGAGGACACATCTTCCTTGTTACCACCTTCGGATACTTTAACAACCTCTACGCTATTTTCGCAATGGCTGGGACAGCTCTATAAACAAGTTTGTCGCTACTATTGTAGGGGGTAAATCGCCTAACGGTTAAACGGTCGAACTAGGCTAGGGCTAAAACTAAAGGGTACGTTTAATCGGAAGCTTCATTCGCTCGTCATCATAAAACAAAACTTACTGACCAAGCATAAGTCTATATAAGAATAAAGAAAATTATCTTAACCATTCTATCGTCTGCTACATCTATTGATCGTTTGCCACACCTATCGACCTCTCCTTCAGGCATGATCCTATTTGCCTTTATACCTTCGTAATATTAATAAGGAGGAGGACATGACATAAGCCCTTCCGTCTATTCTTCCGTCTAGAACAAATGAAACTACTAAAACTATTATCCCGTCTTGTCCTTCATCTATCCGCTTTCTTTATCTCTACAATAACAACTATCCGCTTCCATTAACCCTAACAGCTACATACTGTACTCTGCCACTTCCTCTTCTCTCACGCCCCCGGCCTTATCTTCTCCTGCATCTTAAAATACTATGTAATGGAAATTGCCGTCGTCCTTTCCTTCTGGAGCATGCCTGCCACAGTAACTCATCTTAATTCTTCATTTCCTTTCTCTTGTGCTAGGAAATCATACGCAGTGGCAACGCGCATATCTATCACATACCCGTCCAACCCTCTATTACTATTCTCTCATGGGGTCAAGTCAGCATTTATGAGCTTCTGTTTCAAGTCTGGCATCAGGTGCTAATGAAGGGTTATTTCTACTCTACAGAAATAAGTTCATGTGGCTTGAAGTTTGTAACATACTCCCTTCTATTTTTACCTTTTTGTTCGAAATGCTCTTTGCCATGCCCGGGATTAATTGTGTACTTAAAAACTTGAATTGTGGTTTCCGTTTCCTCTATCCCTGTGTAAACCCTTCCGCTTCTAACTCTTACATCTCTATCGAGATCTACAGTGGGTTTTTTTGTGAAAAAAAAAACATAGGCCCTGCTCACGGAATGTACCGGATCGTGATCCATGAAAACTGTTTGGGTTTCTGTTTTGTAGTGTGAAGATCACAAGATGGATCTTCTTCCTTGACTAGACTTTTTGGGAGAAAATTGAAACCAATTGTTTCAAAGAGAAAAGCTGAAACCACAAAATCGCTAAAAACTAGATTGTCGGTGGTAATCCGTAGGCGTGTAAGGAAAACATCTATGTGAATTTAGGAATCCATCAGTACCGGTAGTCCGCAACTTTCAGCACACGTCCCTACCATGGGTATACACGACTACACCACGTATCAGAGAGACCCTTATCATAGCATACTAGAGTATCGTACATTCTAAGAGCGGAAACTCCAACTAACACGTGATCCGATTATTGGAGTTCTTCCGATATCCAATTAACCACAAATCGGCACGGTTTCAAATGACAACCGTCATATAACGGGGTCGTGGATAAAGTAGACCACAGGGTGTTATAAATAAAAAACAAAGTGTCTTATATAAGAGAATTTAATACCATGATTGAATATTGGAGGTCCAAAGTTCAAGGCAGATTATGGGCCTTGCACCGCAGTTGGTTCGTTGAAGAGTGCAGAGAGGAATTCTTTTTTTATTACTGATTATATTATTATTATTATTGAAATGGAAGCCTGAGCGATACTTGGAAAAGCTGAGTTCATAACTAGTTAGGTTTGAACGAGAGGCTTCCAGAATCCCCACTGCTAGGGAATTTCCCGAGCCCGGGTGTAAAGGATTTCATTTTGAAAGGCTAGTGGTCCATGGCAGACGGACCCTATATGCCATAGCAAAACCAGTCTACTCGAGTAACGACCAGTCAGTTGGAGACTAGTACCGGTACGGTACTCGAGTACAGGTATTATTCAACGCGGGGCTGGATAAGAGAGTAAGTTAGGGTGAGGCGAAGGCAAAGTTTGGCTTAGCCGCTTTGGTGCAGATCACACCTTGGACCTTGTAGCCCGTTGAACCGCGCCACTCCCGAGCAGTACTTGAGTATATTCAAGTAAATTACCGGCGGATAGGGCCATAGAATCTCAATAGCCACAGTATGGCTTTAATAAGGAAATTGCTGGCTTGTTGCTAAGGAGTTGATGTCAGGGAGAAGGAGGTTTCACCGTACGGTTAACTCACTTTACCCCTCACTGCTCCCCCCTGCCCCCGCACTCATCCGGAGCTTGTCGGTACAGATCCCTCGACAACTGCAGAAACATGCTTAAGTTGCGTGGATTCGCGGCAGGCTAAAGTATTATCGCTCACTCCGGTTCCCTATCTTCAACGTACACCCTTTCACTATCGCCAACGGGGCATCCCCCTCAACTCTGAACATTGTTGCTCGAATTTTCTTCTCTATTGGGGGGTCCACACAAAACGGGACCTTCAGACTGGTGAAATTTCTTGCGCCGAAGTAACCTGGCGACTGCAATAACTGCAATAACCGCATATCCACCGGAACCCTCTCGCAAGAACCGAAACCCTGTGTTTACTGTATCGATTTCGATAAGCTTGTCCTGTTTAATGGTCTACACTGTGCATCTATCTTCGAGATTGGTCGGATTGTAGTGTATTTGGTATAAGTGGAAAGTTGTAGGATCAACCGAAAAGACAGCATGGGTGATACACCTCTCGCATGGGGTGCCCGGAATGGACATGAGGCAGTCGTGGAATTGCTACTCGGCCGAGCCGACATCGATCCCGATAAGCCAGGTGAGGACTGCAAAACACCACTTATGCTGGCTGCTTGCGGGGGGCACCAGGGAGTGGTCAAAATGCTACTCGGACGAGACGACGTCAACCCCAACAAACTAGATAGGACTGGGGAAACACCTCTCGGGTGGGCTGCCTATTATGGGGAAGGGGGGGCGGTGAAAATCCTACTCGGACGAGACGATGTCAACCCCAACACACCAGGTGAGGGCGGCATAACACCTCTCGGGTGGGCTGCCTATTGTGGAAATAAGGGGGTTGTGAAAATACTGCTTGGACGAGACGATGTTAACCCCGACTGCTTAGATCATCGGGGTCAAACACCACTTAGTCTTGCAGCTGAAGGTGGGCATGCTGAAGTGGTGGAAATATTACTTGGACGGAAGGACGTGGATCCCAACCAGGCAGATAAGGACGGCCGAAAACCACTCTGTTATGCTGCTGAAAATGGGCATACAGAGGTGGTGGATATGCTCCTCAAACCAGACGGTTCCGGCATCGAGTGTGTGAACCGTTGCTATGAATGTGTTGCTCTTGATCAAGGGTGGGGGTGAAATGATCGGTATTGCAGGAATCGTGGCTGGTGTGATGGAATGGTTGAATATATGGCTGGGACAAGAAATGACAATGAGCACTTGAGAATGAGGGCTGCTATGGACATTGGAATGGATGGAATCAGGTGGCTGTGCTGGACTTGGAATTTTGTATGTATAGTCTGTTATGGCTGATGTTTGGATGGATGGTAAGGCAAGCGAGACAGGACGAATGAATACGGTTCCATTTAGGTTCACTTTTGATTTTAGGGACGAGTAAACGCAACTGTTGGCTGCTCTGAATGGGTACGAGGGAGCCGCGAGAATACTGCTCGGGCAGGGCGACGTCAACCCCGACAGGCCGGATAACTACGGCCAAACACCGCTCTCATGTGCTGCTACTATAGAAATGGCCACACGTAAGTGATAGCCCTACTGCAGAATCTAATAGCTGCCACCTATATCACGGCCTAAGCCCGAGGACACATCTCCATTGTTACTTCCTTCGGATACTCTAATAACCTTTACACGATTTTCGCAAGGGCTGGAACAGCTCTACAAACAAGTCTGTCGCTACCACTGCCTCTCCTCTCTCTCCGCCGCCTTACCTTCTCCTGCATCTTAAGACACTACCTTATCGATGTTGCCGTCTTGCCTTCCTTCTGGAGCACAGTAGCCCATCTTAGTCCTTCACTTCCTTTCTCTCGTGGGAGGAAATCATACGCAATGGCAATGCACATATCTATTATATCACAAACTCATCCAACCCTCTATCCCTATTTTCTCATGGGGCCAAGGTCAGCATTTGTGAGCTTCTGTTTCAACTCTAAAGGTTGGTGCTAATAAAGCGCTATTTCCACTCTACCAAAATAAGTTGATGTGGCTTGAAGTTTATAACATGCTCACTTTTATTGTTGCCTTTTTTTTCTAAATCCTCCTTGCCATGCCCGGGATTAATTGTGCACTTAAAAACCCGAATTGTGGTTTTCGTTTCCCGTGTACCCTTGTGTAAACTCATCCCCTTCCCACCCCCACATCTCCATCGGGATCTACTGTAGGTTGTTGTTTTTTCTAACATTGGCCCGGCTGATGGCGTGTACGGGATCGCGCGCCATGAAAACGGTTTGGGTTTGTGTTATGTAGTGTCCAGACAACAAGAAACCGCTTCTTCATATAAACCTTTTTGGAGAAAATTAGACAGTAATGACCTCCAAGAGAAGAGTTGAAACCACACACTCGCTAAAAATCTGATTGTCAGCGCAAATCCACACGAGTGTAAGGAAAGCGTCTGTGTTAATTTAGGAATCTATCAGTACTGGTAGTCCGCATATCCCTGTAGTGGTTTACACGACTGCCCCATGTATCAGGAACACCCTTATCATACCATACTCAGGTAGCAGTACAGCACATTCTAAGAGCGGAAACTTCAACCTACTAACACAAGATCCGACTATTCGAGTTCTTACGACCTCCAGTTCACCGTACTCGAGCACATAAGCACGGCTTCCAATAATAATAGTCATATCATTGGGCCGTGCATAACGTAGATCATCGGTCTTCTACTCGCAACAAGTATAAGTCCTGATACATGTAGTCTTTGTATTTTTGTGTTTTGGGAAGTGGTATACCGATGGCGCCATTGCATTAAAGTAGCTTAGGTGCGCGAAATGGAAAGAGAAAGAAGTCCTGAGGCAACCGGCGCAACCACGATCTATCACAAAATTCAACCATCATGATAACCACAATAGTGATTACGGTCACAACAACAAATATAATTACTATTTATACTAAAGTCAGCCTATCTGCTGCCACGCTTCTCGCTAGTGGATAGGAATCCGGTATTAGGATCTTTGATTCCGACTGCGGCAAGGCTTTAGTTGTTGAGCTATTGTGATGGTTGAGGCTTTTTTTTGAATCCATTGCCTCAAGACATATTCTCGCCGGGAGTAAAATGAGATGCCTTATAAGGGTATTTGATAGCACGATTGAGGTTCCGAGGTCTGAAGTTCAAGGCAAATTGTTTCGGCTGGGGAGGTGAGGCCCAAGGACAACTTCCATGAGTAACATAGCGCGAAACCAGTAGAATGACAGTAATTTTAACGATACAGAGCCTCCTGGTCTTTGAATAGTACTGTACCGGGGGCTACCGCTTAACGAGGACGTAGCAGCGACACACTCTCTTAGGGGAATTACTAGCAACGGCTAAAAGGGGTGTTCGGCTGCCGCATCTGGCATGTCGCCCTTGACATCTTCCCTCCCCATTAGAATTTTCACTCCTTCTTGTCCATTACGAGCAGTCCATGCAAGCGGTGAATTGCAAGTGCAACCCAAAAATCTCCTTCATTGATGTCACAGCCTCCCATCTCTAGCAAAGTAGCGACAACTTAAATGGCTCCGGATCACGATGCACAATGTGGTGTACAGGATGGAGGGCCGGTCAAACCACCCAAATAGTTTACTTGCGTTAAGGATAATTTGGTCGATATCTAATAACAGTACTCCTTCAATTAGCTGAGAAGAAGCCCCTATAACCACCCACCAGCAATACCCAGGCATAGCCAGGGGACGTACCTCTCACCACCCCCATCCAGTGTCAAAACAGCTTACCACAGTCAAATTCTGTAAGCGAGATGAAGAGAGGAATCGAATTCCGGGGGTCCGGCGAACTGCACAGGTTATTAGAGCCTGTTTGACTGCAACGGTTCCGTTCAGTTGGGCGACCGTTTCTGCTGTAAAAGTCACCCTCTCCCCATCTGGAAACGGAAGGAAAAGGATCATTTGTATGGGAGAACGGAACGGAACCGTTGCCGCCAAACAAGCTCTTAGTTGCTTCATATGTTAACCACTGTGCTAGCAGGGCATTTTCACCCTATATCGATACATGAACAAATACTTATCTAATTGTCTTTAATTTTCTTCCTTTCGCATGACCGTAGACCTTCAGCTAAACAACACACCGCTCTAGACACTCGTAGGTTCCTTTTTCCTCCTCGCTCATAGTTCCTTTCTTATATTCGGCCCGGCGTGCTATGGATGCATTATTACTACCAGGTGTATATAGGATTTAAGACAGAAGGATGAAGGAAATATGGTTTGGCGGATAATCGCAGGATGGGATCTGACTGTTCGGTGATAAGTTGTACAGTTCATAAGCAGATAGGTCCAGCTCAGGTGGTGTCTCGTGGCCTTGAAGCTCCCTTTTCGCATGAGTCCACCAGTGTACTGACCAATATTCTAGAAAGGATGTGTTCTAGGTATTAGGAGAAGGAGCAGTTGGAGGAGCTTGACTTGCTGAGAACCTGGATAAGCAAAACAGATTTTTTCCTTTGCCGAGCGAGGTCTACTGAAATATATCAGTATAGTGGCGAGCGGAGAGATACTCCTGAAGAATAAAGTAGACCGGCCCCACAGCCTATCCCTCCTTGTCTACTAAAGTAAACTCCTGGCATCAGTTCACCTGTGCTGATATCGAAGGGACATATCCAACATGGAAATCTATGGATCATAGCATGGTAGAGCTCATTCACTTGCAGTGGCCCTCAGGCATGGCCGATCCATATCAAAACTGCAATCCCAGCTCTCGATTTACCCCCATCTCGCGCTCTGATCCGCGCGGTCGTCGAGCTATAAGCATCTCCCAGTTCCGATCTATCTGCCATTTTGTTTAGCGCTTCCTGTCTCTGATAGGTTGTCGATTCATGCAATGTTGTATCGATATTTAAGGAAACTAGTAGGAACCTAGATGCACATCTGTGGGCTGGTAATGTGGGCCATTGTTCCTAGTGCTATTGATGTGCGTACATCTAAACATGTTTTTGGGAATCTTCACTAGAGTGTCTGCTACTAGACCTTCGTCCCGCAGGTCCGGAGTTTCATCTTAGCCCAGTCTAACATTAAGGTATCAGATGATATGGTCTTTGTCGGGGCTTACAGGGACACTTGTAACTTGCTTGGAAAGAGCCTTTTTTATCCCAGCCCGAATATAAAACCTTTCAAAGATAGATATTTGTGTACCCCAGGACTTCTTAGAAACTCGATAGGCTTTTTGTTGCCCGCCAAGCCCCTTTCTACAAAGGGGAGTAAAAGAAAATAGACTCAATGTGTGACCCTCCGTCTGTTGGGAAGAATTTCTAATATGGGCTGCGTGATAGAACGTACAGCGCCAGCGTAGCGATAATGCAACATGCTGGAAGGAAACTGGACATTGAACATCCAGAAAACATTTTCCCGCAAGGGGAATTTAGATCCCATGAGATTAAGTAAATAGGATAACAAGGGCCCCCACCTGGTAGTAGGACCTGTTGGACTCCATGAGCTCCGGGATACATCAACAAATTGACCGATTGTTAGAGCATATCCCTCGGGAACACCTATACCCGAAAACTTCATGCCGCAAAAGGCATAAGTCCACCAGAAGTGGTCATGACGGGTACGGTGAGATCCTTGGAATCAGGGCCGCGGCAACTGAAACAGAGCCTTTGTGAGGTGACCAGTCAAGTTGGGGGACTTTCTGAGGTAGCTGAGGTGGTGGTTTGGAGTGGTGAGCGGGAAAACGTGAGAAAAGACCGAGCAGAGATAGGATTGAAAGGAAGGGAGGACGGAAGGAAGAGATAAGAGCCACAAGGGTACTGCTGTTGCCATTATGTCTGCCATAGATATTGCGGGGGCTTGGTAATACATTCATTTGTCCCTAAAAAAACAACCCACGAGTGATTCCCCATGATAAAGTTGAAGAGTCGGTCAGCTGTGGAGAAGGGGGGCGAAGAGGGAGGAGAGGAATAAAACCTTTAGTATGGATAGGGGGTTTGCTATAGCCCGTGAGTGGGCTGCTAGGAGCATATTCGGGTTCAAGCGAAGGGGTTTGGGAAGAAACTTTGACATTAGTGTTCACAACTGTCTTGATGGACTGCTGCAGGGTTGGCAATTAATAGTCCTTCTAGTTCGGTGCTTCTGGAAGCTACGGTTTCCAATGGAGAAGACTAGAGGAAACAACAGTGATATCGTCTTGCAGTCTCACCCGCTGGACTGTCTGTCGGGTGCCGGTTTCCGTCCAAGAGTGCTTGGAACCGTGGGGTGTAAATTGGGAGAAAATGAATCCCTAGAGTGAGTTACGGGGCCTGCGGGGCCCCAAAAACGCTGGCCCCGCAGCCCAATAACCCAACCCGCCACCAGCGAGCAGTGCATAGCGAGGCGTTTTCCCTTCCATTCCCCGCCTCTCCCACTGTCTAGACCCTCAGCCCAACACTCTGGTGTCTTCTATGTGATAGCGACACTCTGATGACAGCTCGCTCACAACCCAATGATGGCTGGGGTAGCGTAGGTCACGGCGCGAAACATAGGGGAAAGCACAGCGATGGTAGTTGTGGTATGTGACGATAACGATGTGGATCTTCGATGTACGATACAGGAAGCTCTCAACTGGTACCTCATACTAGATACAGAAAAGAGCGCAAAAACATACAAAACAGGAAAAACGCACACAACGGAAAAACCCCTAAGTGGCGGTCACGACCCTAAACCGGTCGTACCCCAAACTAACTATCATACCCTAACAATTATGGGATCCCAGCTATTATCATGATCCCAAACAGCAGGTGCCTTTGCCTTAGGTCGTGAGAAAAGAAAAGCAAGTCTAACAAGGGTACTTATTCTCCATCCGCACACAAATATATAAAAAGGCCGTCCCCATCCAAACCGCCCACACCCAAACCATCCTCCACTTTAAAAACATAAACACAGGTACCTTCTCCACTCCTTCTCCATATCAACCACAACAAGCTCATCAAGACAAACCTACTACCAACAGAGAAGCTGAAAAATGGACATCAACTCCAGCAATCGCACGCCATCCGCTCGCTGGACCAAGGAAGCAGACGAGATTCTTATCACCAGGCTCCTGTTCCATCTTCGCAAAGGCCACAGGGTCGGTGGTAATTATAGTTCTGAAATCTGGGCTCATGTCACCGATCAGGTCAACGTGTCGTTCGTTGGAACAGATATTCCATTCTTGGCTGTTGGACAGGTCAAAACCCGCTATGCTTCGGTACGTTTCCTTCATGCTTTCTCTGCTTGACGGGGGGGTGAGATGATAGAGTACTGATTTGGTTTTAGTTGTGGAGGAACCTGAGAGACTTTGTCGATTTGTTGGAAACAGAGGGCTTGTATTGGGATCACGAGAATGGAGAGATCCTTGCCAATAAAGATGCTGGGGATAAAGGTATCAAGGTTTGTGGCACATTTTACTCCATATTGGTCAAGGACGTTTTGGGCGCTAATGAGAGAGTGTCTCTAGAGCCACCAGAGGGCCGAAATCCTCAAGACAAGGCCCTTGGATTTTTTCGCAGAGTTGTGTGAACTTTTTGATAGTACTGGACAATCTATTATGGCTACCGGTGCCGAGGAAGATGAAGAGGCTGGTCAAGATCAAATGGATCAAGATGTTGAGCTCTCTGCAGTGAATACTGGAGAGAGCGAGTCCATTTATGAAGATTCGCCAATTCAAAACGACAATTGTGCCCCAGTTAGAGACTTGTGAGCAGCCCCCCCCCTCAGGAAAACAACATAGGCCAAGGTCACTTCAATCACTCCCTCTATTACAGTACTAACACAAAGGGTCAGCAACTTCTCCACCCCCATCCGCGTGTGCGTGACTCCTGCCTATTGCTCGTCCTCCGTTCACTCTGCCAGTGTCGGACCTCAGGGGAATGACGGTCACAGCACCGCCATCCCCAGAGGCCGCAAAAATGATCCAAATGGAAGGGACCTCACTGAAATCGCTACGATCGTGTCCCCCTCCGAAATGGACCAGTTGATCGCCACCGTCAAGTCGTGTCAGAGGGTTAAACCCGAGACAATGCCGGCAGAACTCATGTGGTATACAAAGGCTATTAGAGAAG
>Ga0307509_10001110_pt1 | contig 46137 bp, 41 predicted proteins | sample 10_EM_MG_FD_202245 | JGI IMG/M metagenome (GOLD analysis project Ga0307509, IMG submission 202245) | Populus trichocarpa ectomycorrhiza microbial communities from riparian zone in the Pacific Northwest, United States - 10_EM | ecosystem: Host-associated > Plants > Roots > Unclassified | place... | reverse complement strand
TCACTAGTACCCGGGGGGGGGGGGGGGGGGGCTGTTTATATACAAGTAAGGCTCTTTTTTTTTGGACTTGTATGATGCCGGAATTAATTAATTTACGTGCTTATTCATGCAACTCCTGGGGGGAGGAGGGAGGGGGAGGAAATAACATTACTTGCACGATTAAAAAAACCAGCCCTCGCACAGCATAAGTTAGCACTTTTTCTAAAATCGTGCTTCGTAGCACAGTGGTGCCGTAGGGACAAAAATAACCATATAATATATTATATAATATATTATACCAGAGCTTAGGGGGCACTATGCGTGGGTAATTTAGGTAACTGTGAGTATCATAGGATAAGGTAAGTGCGGTAAGCATGTCCGAATGAGCCCATCCCTTCCTTCCTTCCTTCATGCTCATCCATCCGTTCATCCTGAACTGACTGGCTGACAGGCGCTAGATTGGTACATTGTTGGTATGATGTATTTCAATACAATCATGCCTGTTTGCCTGCCTGCCTGCGTGCCTGTACAGTACTGTACAGTACTGTACTGCCTTGTTCAGGTATATACCGGTACCTGCCTGCAGGACAGCGGGGGATTTGATTTTTTATTATTTTAATAAAAATAAAAATAAAAGTAGCTCAAATACTTGGAGAATTGCCTGGCGTTTGTAAAGTCGACTCCTATTGCATACGGGGCTAAAAATTGGCAGGAGGTTTACTTGGGTAGAGTTCTGATGGTATGATATGCAATGGCAGTCCATTTTACAACCCTCTAACGAATTGCGAGCAACTGTAGCTTAAAAAAGGATGAAAGGAAAGAAAGAGGAAAGAAAGAAGGGAAAGAAACCCCATCAGCCACTTCTACATACGATAGTGCATCGGGTATTTTCCCATTCTTCTCCAGCAGCGGAGTTGGAGGAAGATCGTCGTTTATGTATGGATGACCGCGGTACTAGTACCATCGAGAATAGGCATTCCCATGGTTTGTAGTTCGGACAGGGGTCGGTTATGCCCCGGGAGTTGGTTAGCAGAGTCACAGAGATTACATTAGCATACCGGTAGCTAGGATTCGGTAGGAAGGAAGGGCGAAAAGTGAGAGAAACTGTTTCAGCCTCTCGACAACATTCATGGCGGAATCTCCCATCTCGGATTCGGCTTCATTTAGTTGATTGACTCGATGGGTGAAGGAAGGATGCAAGGAAAGAGTGAATGAATGAATGAACGAACAAATCAACCCACTCCAGCCTTTACACGCTGACACAAAACGGCACACACCCATCCACACACATTGCACTCACACACCCCCCTCCCCTGTGTGCTTTTAGAACAAAACGACCCACGCACATAACATGGAAGGAGTGCGGCTGACCTTATTTGCTCTGCCTCGTATCGTCTTTTCGTCGTCAAATGTCAATACCCTACCATAACAAGCCATTTCAAGTATTTGAGTAATCCTGCTTGTACAAATTTTATTGCCATATGAGGGATAGGAAGAAAAGCCTCTTTAGGTGAGCGGGTCCTGCCTGCCTCCCTTCTGCCTGGCTTGCTTATCGTTATTTTCAATGCGCTTCTTGGTCTTCTTTTTGCACGAGTGATACGCCGGCCGACGGGTGTTCGAGTCGGGAAGGGGAGGGGGGAGGGGGTTGTTTTAGGGCTTTTCGCTTGGCTTTGGTTTGCTTTGTGTGAGAGTACATAGAGGGTCTAGTTCAAATATAGGGTGGTGGAGGTGAATGTATGCTGTGGGCCAGTGAATGAGTGGTCTAGTGCTTATTGCTTTTGCTTGCTTTGCTTCACTTTCCGGAGGGGGACGAGTGGCTGAGCTTGAGTAAGGATTATTTCCTTTTTGTCCCGTCCAGTCCTCGCTCTGCCTGCTGGCTTCGTTTCTGCTCTCTTGCCTCTCCTCTGTTCCTTTCCCTCCATTTCCTAGAAATCTCACGATCCTTCCTTCTCGCTCACCCCCCGCCCGCCCCGGCCACTCCCACCCTCCTGCTCCTTCACAATCCCGCCAACGAGGGCTCGATTGAAGGATCAAAGCAATTAAGATAATAAAATAAAGCAGAATAGAGTCGGGAGGAAAAATAGGGACACTCGAGATGTGGTCCGGCCTCCTCTCAGCCGCACTCCTCTACGGAGTACTATCAACAACCATCGTCGTCGCGCAGACGGTCAACCCCACCCCGCCATTCGGTGTTTCCCCTACCGGCCCCCCCGACGTAGGGGCCGACACCCAGGTTTCTCGCGTTCCCGCTCCATCATCGACCTCGCAATCGACGGGGTCTGGCGGTTCCGACAAGGGCACCGATGGATCGTCTGGTGGTGTGAGTTCTGCTATTCCTGCTAAGGGTTCCGCTCCCCCCGGATCTGCGCCGTCATCGTCGTCGTCGTCGTCGCCGGGAAAGAGTAATACTGGAGCCATAGCTGGAGGAGTTGTCGGCGGTGTAGTCTTGCTTATCCTCGTTGGCGCTTTGATATTCTTTTTGAGAAAAAGGAAGAGGACTCGCGATCCCCTTGGTTCTATGGAGAAAACTGGCAAGCCTTCATTCACCCTTCCAGAGGCACTTATGGTATGCTAACTCTTATCAGCTGACGAGAGGGCAGCCAACAACGAAAGTCCATCCCCCCCCCTTCCCGCCCCAATTGCCACTACATCGTCATCACCCCACCCTCATCACAGTCCGACAGCTCCGAATGAAGGCCTTGCCCTAATGTCCCACTATGGTGATGCACAACCGCAGCACATACCCCAGGAAGTCCAACCAGTGATCATGCCGAAACCATACGATGTAAACCCCTCGTCGCGCGAAATCCTCGATGGCGATGAAGACCTTGATGGCGTCTCGATCAATAGCCCTTCGCCGGTGACTACGCCGAGTCCTGAACGACAACAGGAACAGCAGAGGAGTGTGCCGAGATTGCCGATCTATCAAGGAGGGAAGGGCGATACTGGGGGGAATACACCGCCCCCGGCATTATAATGTTTTGGTCGATTAATAGCTGTGATGGTAGTTGGGAGAGGAAAAAGAGGATGGGGGGAATGTATTCGCTTTTTATAACTTTTTTTTGTATAGGATTGTATTCGAACGACTGGAGTGTCTATCTTCTTCTTTCTTGACGCTCGTTTTATGCTGGATGAGTGGTGGTGCTACTGAATTTATTATTTGGTCTCCCAAGGTCCGCCTTTTTTTTTTTTTTGCTTCGGAGCACATCATAAAAGCATACAGTTTATGATACCAGGGATAGGGAACGGAGAGTGCATAGCTCGTCACTCGATAGACTAATTGTTTAAACCGGGTCGAATTGGGGGAACTGAAAGTGAGTTATCTGAAGCGTGCGTGGAGAAGGAGAAGAAGGGGAGATTTATGGATCCGGCTAAAAGAATCGCTTATCATTTTTCTATCAAAACCGTAAGTCACCGATCTATAAAGCATAAGGGAACCCCTCCAAGGGGAAGATATAAGAAGGGAGACAAATACCCATCCCATAAGGACATCGATACCTAAAACCCCGTAATTCTGAAAAAAGTCAAACCCCTAACAAGTGTAGGAAGGACATTATCAAACGACCTCCTCCTCCTAGTGAGCATTCTTCTGTGGGAATACCAGGCCCTTGATCTCACGATAGACACGGATTCTCTCCACAGAGCAGGAACGATTAGTCCAAGCGGAAGCAGCGATGTAAATGATCAAGAATTCAGAGGGAAAAGAAGGAGGGAGTGAAACCATCTTAGCCTCCATTGTATTATATACCCCATAACCCTCCCTTCCCTCCCATCTCCCTCGCCTCGTAACAATGGACAATAAGTAATACACTCGGATGACAAACATCGTGGGTGGCCGCGTGTCCCGTACCAAACAGGATATCAGCGGTGAGGTCTATAATGGATGGCCTATTTAGTGGGTGCTGGGATGTACTTGGAGTAGAAGAATTCCCAGAGTGGGAATTGACCTGATTTGCTATTGACTATGATGCAGGCTTGTGAGTATTGTAGTTGTTAATTATCCAATGGGGGGGGGTTCTGAAGGATCTTGGGTGCTATAAGTTGGGATTGGTTGACGCTGGGAATGATTTTCGGGCTCGGTGGTTGGGTTAACCGGGGGGGGTTCATCTGTTTATTGGGCATGCGGTGGTGATGGTGAAAGGTTATTTGATAGGGCAGGCTCGGGGTTTTCCTGTTTGTTCTTTCCCTTCGGTGGTGGTGGAAATGGGAATGGCAAAGTGGGATAATTTGAGGGTTTTATAGTGTAATTACTGTGTTGTGCCTCGGTATTTGGTATGATATAATACTATCGGAGGAGAGCACGCCGGTATCATGATCAATGGTTTCGCGAACCCAATATTCACATTCAATTCTTTGCCATCAGAGACTTAAACCCTCAACCTCATTCCGACGCTTGTCTACCCAAGCTGGTATCCATCCACAGACCCAACGCTATATCTGGCTCCTTCTCACTAGGAATTCTTGAGCCGCGCTTGCTCTAGCTTGGCATAATATCTGTTCGGCCGCTAGTAAGTACTACTCTTCCTTGTTTCCAGTATGGGGGAACGTACGCATCACGGTGACGGATAGACGGGGTGTGGTAACCTGTGCGGAAAAGCTTAGTAGGTGCCCCTCGAAACATAGTGGGGCAAGCTCGATAACATACCGTACCAGAAGAGGCATCCAGCCGCTACACCACCGACACAAGAGATTAGTATTGCCGTACCGTATCGAGCAGTCCTGATGGAGGAAGAGAGTGCATACCGGTTCCCAACCCCATAGAAACTGAGAGATCCATGATAAGAGCCTTGCGAAGTCTTCCGACGATTGGAGCGATGGCCATCGTTTGTTGCTTTTTGCGTAGTGATTCCTGCAAAACTGTGTCAGAAAAAGTAATCTTTTCGCAAGGAAACCTTGGTGGCAAACGCACACTAGATTGCTGTTTTCCAGGAAGGCAGGGCGAAGTCGGAGAAGAAGAGCAATGTTTAAATCAAGCGAGGAAAGAAACCTGGCGATAGATTAGGGTGGGACCAGAACTTATGGCAAGCTTGGCACCATCACGTGATGCTGAAATATGTCTTGGCAAGAGTTTGGGCTCCTTTCTAATTGGAGAAGGGCCCTTCCAGAACTACTTGGCTGGTGCTCAACCCAAAGAACAGTCTAGCCTGAACTCTCTAGCAAACCTACACACACACACTTGGTGTATCCTGTTTGCAATTTCTAACATCCAGCACCACACTTTCCTTTACTCCCATAAAACGTATCTGTCTACGTTATAAAAAAAAACAGCGACAAAACACTCTTCCACGCGACAGAGCCTGAGAGGCTTTGTTTGTGCGCAAACGGACATCAACGGCTCGAAGGGTCACCGGGCACGAACCTAAGACGATTACGAAACGATTAAATGGCCGGCGCGCCTCCACCGCAGCTTGAGATGGGTGACCTAGAGAACCCTCGCCCCCTGAAGCGTCGGCGCAGAAGCATTGTCCCTCCGCCCCCGGAATATGAAGATGCTGCGCCAGTTGTGTCGGAGGAACTGGCTGCGGGCTTGTTGAATAAGAGTGCGGCGATGATACTCAAGTCTGTCGGGTATCACGGTGCAACAACAGTCGCGCAGGAACGATTAAGGCAGCTTGCGGAGGATCGTATGTTTCCTTTTATACTCCACCACTGTTACTACATTATTTGTTTAACACTGAGCCTAAAGACTACCTCCGAATGCTGCACGTGATAACCCTCCTCGCAACATCTCAGCGCCGCACAAGGCCTACGGTCGTCGACTTCGAAGATATGTTACAGCATATGGATATCACCATCTCATCTTTAGAATCTGAGATGCTCCGTATGCCGTCAAGGACTCACCCATTTGTTCTCCCGCCCAACACCCCGCCACCCCCACCAACACCGGACCTGACCGCCTTATTAGGACCAGAATTGGCCGAGACTGAACTTCAGAAGCGGGGTACACTGGAGGACTTCTTTCCCCCACTGCCTAGCAGGCATACATACAAGGCTACACCGCTATTCACGGAGCGGCCGACAGAACCGCGGATTATAAGAGAACGCGCGACCGAGGAGGCAAGGCTTGCTGAGAACGCGCTTCGGAAGTTGTTGGCCGTTAGCGCCCATGCTAAGAACAATGCTCGGATTAAAGGGGATGTGGCGGTTAGTAAGAAAAGGAAGGATCGGGATGAGGCTTGGAGGGAGGCTTTTGATGAGGCGGGTAATGAGCATAGTGGTGGAGCCAAGGTTAACGGGACTGGTGCGATCAAAATCAAGACTGAGCCGACTGATTCTTTTGGAGGATTGGCTAATGTGGATCCATTAGCTGAAGTATCCGATCACTCGGCTACTGGTATCGGAGCTGGGTTTGTAGGGGGCGGAGGTGGGGGAGCGGAAGGGGATAAGGAAGGGGATGCGGCGTATCTGGAGGTTATTGTTAATGCTGAGAGCAGATACTGGAGGAAAGGTCGGGCAAATGTTAGGAGGAGACCTGCAACTGATGAGGCAGCGGCAACATAGATCCTCTTCATCCCTATCATTACCACTTATGTTGTAAAAAACCTGTATTTTTATGTAACATCGGCATGAAATGGGGTACAGCGGGGTGGGTTTCGTTCTTAGTTAATTAGGTCGTATTAGAGCTTTCCCCTGTTTGCCCGTCTAACTGATATCACAACTCTCCAAGTTCCTATTCCAACCCCCATCTTCTCACTAGTCACTGGTGATGCGTGCCAAGCTATTATAGACTGTGCGGCACATAGGTGGCCTGGGTGTGTGTTGATAACTTTTGAGATGCGGCCAAGCGGTTTCTGTCCTGTATCTACAGACCCCCTTGTACCATAGCTATCATTAATGAGAAATGTTTCCCTCCCCGGGCGCCTGACCGAAGGGGACTCACACAACGCCATAGCTGCGATATCAGTCTACCTTCCTTCCTCTCCAATCCTCTCCAACCCGGTAACTTCAATCGTCCTCCCGTTGGCACACCTGGCACCCCCCCCCCCCGATTAGCATACGACAGCCCCCTCCCCCACCTCGGCTTAAGCAAGAGATTAAACCCATACCTTCGGAACAACCTCTCTACCGCGAAACACTTAATCTCCTCCCCGACAACCCTACAATCCCACTGAATCATCTCCTTCAACACGCACCCCTTCAAGTCAATCCCTTCCTCCTTGCGAACCTTCTCTTCCAACTCTCCCAGCCGGATCTTCTCTAGATGCAACATGTCCCACAGCGGTAGTAGTAGGATACTGGAAGAGATTGTCTGGACTGATCTTAATACTGCACGTCCTTCACTTTGATTTTAACACCGACACCACCACGGTTCACCTAGCGCTAACCTCCAATTCAGCTGCTATTGACAACAGCACAGCAAGAATTCACCCTTGGCCTCCCAGAAATAGATGCCCTCCTTACGGCAGCCTACAAAGTCCGCACCCGGCGGCGTGTCCTCGAGCTCCTCGGGCTGGGTCCCTGTACCGGTAAAACTTCCCTCCTATACCTTCTCGTCGGCCTAGCAACCCTCCCTGCTTCTCTTGGTGGAAAGGGAGCCTGTGTAGTGCTCCTCGACTGTTCCGGCCGTTTTGACGTCGTCCGACTTCGGGGTGTGGTTTTTGAATTCGCTAAGCCTCGTCACGCCGGCGATGCGGAAGTGGAACAAGTGGTGGAGGAGGCACTAGAGCACGTACACGTTTTCCGCCCCGATACTGCTGGAGAGTTTGTTGCTACGGTTGGGGGGTTGGAGGAGTATCTGTTGGATTGGAGAGGGAATGGTAGTAGTGGGAGGGAGTTGGCGGGGGTTTTTGTGGATGGGGTTGAAGGGTTCGTTTGGGAGGGGTTGCGGGAGGGGCTCACGGATGGTAATACGGAGACATACACTACTATAATTCAATCACTACGGTCTCTACAAAAAACATTCTTGCAGGTTCCTATTATTGCAACGAATAACGGCACAATAAGATCTTCCCCAGATGGAGAGGCTCCGATATACAAAACCTACCTCCCACAAGTATGGACTGCGTTTGTTGGCGTTAGGATCATCCTCGCGAGAACTCCTGTGAGGCCATTCCCGGTGGAGGTGAGTCTGCAGAATGCATGGACGGAGCAGCAGGAGAGAAGGCTAGAAGTTGTGAGGAGGAACAGAATCGAGGGGTGGGTGGATGTTGGCGGGCTTGGGGGTGGTGTTGAGAATGAGATTGGGAGGTTGGAGGGTGGGGGGCGGTTTTCTTTTTCTTTGAGCAGAGGAGGAGGGATAGTATTTGAGCAGTGATGGGTCGGGGTGAGACAGTTACCGCAGATCCAGATCTAACAGTGCGGAAGCGAGGACGTAAGATGGATGGATGACGCTTACCTTTCTCCTGTTGTGAGTCGATTGTGGTACGGTAGTGAGCTTCTCGGTACTGTATATTATACACACCAATATTCCTGATCTACAGCACAGTGCACCTTCAAGCTCTTGTCAAGCTCAGTTGACATCTCGAAGAGAGCACCCTACACCACCAAAGCGGGGTATTATATCACAAAGAACCTCCTGCAACCTCTGCCTGCTTACCATTATTCCATATTTATACCAGCAGCTCCTTCCCTCCCTTCCTCACATTTTTACACTTTTTATCCTTTTCAAAATTGCAGAACGACCAAAGAGCTCACGTGTGAGAGTTTGTGCACTTGTGCTACTATAATGGGCGGTGTCCAATGGGAAAATGCGGGGAGGGTGCTGCAATTGCTTGGCTGAATCGCAATGTACGTGCGTCAAATGTGCGGTAATAACTTGGGAGCAGGAGCATGGTAAGAATGGGTTGAGAGAGCCTTGCAGGAGGGAGGGAAGGGAGGAAGGGGAGGTATTGATTCAGTCTACCATAAGAGATGAGGAGGAGGAGGAAGATAGGGGGATGGGTGATAAATAGGAGCGAGGAAAAGCTGTCTTTTTTTGGAGCCGAGCCGGTATCGATAGAGTGAGGGGGTAGTGTCGTGTGGGGGTAGGGTTTCCGGTGGATGGCGGTGTGTGAGGTTGAATGGTTAGGAAGGGAGGAAGAGGGTAGGCTATGATACAATGAGGGAAAAGAAAGGAGAAAGAGGAGTCTGCTGAGTCGGAGGAGATTTGCTCCACTGCGAGTTCAATCCAGCACTCGCACCCGCACTTGTTGCAGCACATCTTGGGAAAGGATCGAGAGGTTTCAGGGCGGAAGATAAACAAGATTGGGGAGGAGGGAGGAAAAAAACAAAGTAAAGGTAAGGTCCAAAATAAAAGTAAACGCATCATATGGGAATATCGTATCATATCGTAGGTCTTCATCTACACTCTGCTTGAGTGTCTTGGAGAGAAGATACCTTTCTTTTCCTCCCCTTTCCTTTCCTTTCCTTTCCTCTTCCTCCTTCCTCTTCCCGCTGTCATACTCTCTGAATGCACGCTCTCTCAAACTTCTCTCATTCTCATTCTCACAAACACGTACACAAAGCTCTCCTACTTCTCAGGCAACATTTTCTTTAAACCTGTTTCTCCCCTACAGTAGACTAAGAACAAAACGAAAAAGCTCACCATCCAAAGATCTCCATCTATTCATCCATCTATCAATTCCCTTTAAGGCCGCTATCTCATCAGTTGTCCGTGTCCGGTAGAAACTCTCATCTTCAATCTTCACTCTAGCGTTTGCACCCCACGGAACCCTCAACTTTTACGCTAACCCGCACCCCACCACCTTATCTCCCCTCTTCCTCAACACCACCACGTTCATCATCATTTAACCCACTACGAACAAACCAGGACAATCATCAGACGCCCGTACCCACACGCACACCCACTCACCTTCTCATCTCAAAACGCACCCCACTTCGCACCCCGCTACAACTCCACCCATCAGTTTCAACAATCCCATCCACCCTTATCGATCCCTACACGCTCCAGCACTACCGAACACCCGCATTTAACTCCGCACCCCCTCCGTGTAAATCACCACCTCAACCGTTTCTTATCGATTGACAACTACAACACTGCGTAAGTCATGGCTTCGGAACCGATTCCGCCGCTCCCATCATCCCACGCCGTCGGGTTCCACTCACCGGAGTCGGCGTCCCTGTGGTCTCGTCTGTCTACGTATGTTTCTGAAAACAAGGCTGTGGCGTACACCATCGGTGCAGTGGTAATAGTCGCGAGCGCCGGAGGGATATACTACGTCACCCAATCGAGTCAGTCTGGGGGAAAGGGGAAAAAGAGGGAGCGGCGGACGGATAAAGGGAAGGGTACGGATAAGGATAAGAAGGCAGCTGAGGGTATGCATAGGAATTCTTTCATAGTTTATTGGCAATAGCCCCTTTTTCTCCCAATCACCGCCATGGGCCACCAAAAAGGGGGGGGGGTGGAACCTGGGTTCTTGCCTCTTTTTTTTTTTCCTCCTGATTTTTCTAATTTTTCTTATTTGGACACCTGGGATGGTTGATTATGACGTAAGTGGTGCTAATGAACCTTTTATGTGTGGTTTTAGATGTCAAGTCGCAGAAGCCGGAGGAACCTCTTCCCGAAGTTGATGAAGAAATTGTAGAGCAACTAACTCTAGAGGTATTTACTACACCTTTTTGTTTTCAAACTGTTTCTCTTAGTTCTCACTACGGAATAATGGTTCGGCGACTGATGGTATTTGTTTTGTAGCAACGGAAGGATTATGCTGGAAAGCTCAAGGCTGCTGGCAACAGGGCGTATGGTAACAGGGAATTCCCTCTGGCCATTGACTTGTACACCAAGGCGATCCTCTGCAGGCCAGACCCAATATTCTACTCGAACCGTTCTGCTTGTTTCAATGCCCTTTCGGAATGGGACAGGGTTGTTGAGGACACCACTGCTGCTATTGCTTTGGACCCCGAATATGTTAAGGCCTTGAATCGTCGGGCACATGCCTACGAGCAATTGGGGAAGAACAGCGAGGCTTTATTGGACTTTACTGCGAGCTGTATTATCGATGGATTTAGAAATGAGGGTGCCGCTCAGAGTGTGGAAAGGTTGTTAAAGAAGGTTGCAGAGGAGAAGGGGAAAAAGATGCTCGCAGAGAGGCCAAAAAAATTACCTTCCTCTACATTTGTGTCCAATTACCTACAGAGTTTCAGAAGCAGACCCCCGCCGCCGGGCCTTGAGGAAGACGCTATTATTCCGGAGGGCACTGGTGACTATCACCTCAGACTTGGATTGGAAGCTGTTGAGAGAAAGACGGTCGAGGGCTATGAGGAGGCAGGGCGGGAGTTTGAAACTGCTGTGGAGCTTGAAACAAACCATGAAGCGTATGCGTTGAACTGGCGGGGAACTTTCAAGTACTTGCAAGGTGATGCGGCGGAGGCCTTGAAGGATTTGAACGGGAGCATTGAGCTGGACCCCAGCATGACCCAAAGTTACATTAAGCGCGCTAGCATGCTATTAGAACTTGGTACCACCCCCCGTTTGCTGCGTGAGTTACTTGCACTATACTAACGGAATACTTTTCAGGCGATCGTGAGGCGGCAGCGGCCGATTTTACAACAGCCCTTGAACACAATGCTGACGATCCGGATATTTATTATCATCGTGCCCAGCTTCACTTTATCTTATCTGAGTTCGCCGAGGCGGCAAAAGACTATCAAAAGTCCATCGATCTCGACCGCTCCTTTATCTTCTCACATATCCAGCTCGGTGTAACCCAGTACAAGATGGGCTCTATTGCTTCATCGATGGCTACCTTCCGAAAGTGTATTAAGAATTTCGAATCTACTCCTGATGTCTACAACTACTATGGCGAATTGCTGCTTGACCAACAAAAGTATCTAGAAGCCATTGAAAAGTTTGATACTGCTGTGGAGATGGAAAGGACCGCCAAGCCCATGGCTATGAATGTGCTACCGTTGATAAATAAGGCTCTAGCTCTCTTCCAATGGAAGCAGGACTTTACGGAGGCAGAGAAGTTGTGCGAGAGGGCTTTGATTAGTATGTTTATCTTCTGGCTAATTATTGTGGATTTAAAACTGACAAAAGGGGTAGTTGATCCTGACTGTGATATCGCTGTTGCTACAATGGCGCAATTGCTGTTACAGCAAGGGAAGGTGACCGAAGCACTCAAGTACTTTGAGAAAGCCGCCACACTCTCCCGTACCGAAGGGGAGATTATCAACGCTCTCTCCTATGCCGAGGCTACAAGAACGCAGCTGGAGGTAATAACCATTCCCATATCTAGTCCCGTTTGTAGAGCTCTCCATACTAACGAACAAGCAGGTACAGGAGAAATACCCCCAACTGGCAAACCGGCTCCAGGGAATGACAGGTCTGGCAAGGTAACGAGCAAAAGACGAAAACCACAATTAGTTAAAAATATAAAAAAACTTTCGTGGGTAAAATAGAACTCTCGGGCTTGCTTGGTATTGGGATGTGTGTGCATGTGTGTTCATGTGCGTGCGCGTGCGGGGTCTGCTCGAATAAAGTAGCTTTTTTAATCTGTGGGAAGAGAGGAAAAGCAACTGTTATTTTTATGGGCTGCGCAAATCCCTTTTTTTTCTCCTTTTCTTTTCCATTCATTTGGTATCCATTTTATGTCATACGTTTTTATTTCTTGAAGCTCATGCTTTGTAGGCTGGGAGAGAGGAGCACGATAAAGAAGCCACGGCACCCTAGCTGGGTGAACCTCTTCCCTTTCCCGTGCATATATCTTCCCGTCCCTTCGTTCTTGTCCATGCATTTCACTTACTATAGGTGCTAATCGGCGATGTCGCTCCAGTTATTCTCCAGCTTTCGTATTTCCTCTTCTCTCTTCTCATTCTATTTATTCTGATGTATAATTTTGTTGGTGTATGCTCTGGCTACCGTACTTGCTTCTTTGGTTGGTTGTTTGGACCGGTCGGCTAAGCATGGATTGGTGTTTTAATGATGCTAATTGATTGTTTGGTTCTCTGGTGTATACTACTCCACTCTCAGTTCGTTCACCATTATTTCTTTGTTTGTTCGGTATATCGCTGAACAGAGAAATCAATCGAGACCTTCATTTGTAGCCTGCCGTATAAACTGGAATAATTGAAAAAACGTAATGAAGAGATCCCCCTCAGCCATTAGTTGAAACAGGTAAAAAAAACTAAAAAAACAAGAGAGACAAGTCTAACGTCCTAGCGGGATCCTCAATTATTCCGGTTTTTGCGGCATCATAGAGTACAATACAATGAACTTTTCAAGGAAATCTCCTCCCCTAGTCCCATCCATCCATCGATCAAACTACTTCGCCCCAGGCGGCCCGTACCCAGGCGGCCCACCTGCCGGTGGTGCCCCAGCCGGAAACCCCCCTGGGGGCGGAGGCATAGGAAACCCAGCACCAGGCGGCGGAACCATCATCCCACCCGGAGGCGGCGCAAACCCCGGCGGGACCACCATCCCAGGCAACAACTGCGGCTGAACCCCCCCTCCGGCCCCCTCCATCCCCGGAAACCCCGGAAACCCAGCAGCGCCCCCCCTCCCGACCCCTCCCAACGGCGGGGGGAACCCAAACGGCGGAGGCGGCGGCGGAACCATCATACCGGGCCTAGCCGGGAACCCGAACGGCGGTGGCGGCAGCGACAAGGGCATCTGCAGACCGGCCGCCGCCGCCGCTGCGGCCGCCGAGGGCGGTAACAGCGGGAACCCGCCGACACCGACATTCCCGGCGCCCCCGGCTCCGGGCGTGGTCGAGTGGACGGATGGCATGGGCTGCCCTTCCGCCGCGTAGCTGGAGGTTATACTGTCGATGACGGATTGCGCCTTTTCGTGCCCGATCTGCTGGTAGTAGTCCACGACGTTGCGCAGGTGGTTGCGGCCGCTGTTGTGCGCTTTTCGGACGGAGATGGAGTCGTGGGTTAGGTAGACGTCGCAGTAGTCGCAGAAGACTGGGTAGGGGTTTGGCTTTTGTTAGCTGTATGGAGGGGGGGGGTTGATGGGGATGGGGAATAGAGGGAGGGTGGGGGGAGGTTACATTTTGGCATGTTTGAGGTGGTGTCGGGAGAGAGGTGGGTGGGGTCTTGTTTTCGTGAGTTTTTGGTTTTTTTGTTATTGGTGGTTTTGTGATTGTGGTGGTGGTGGTGGTGGTGGTGGTGGTGGTGGTGGTGGTGGTGGTGGGAGGTTGGTGAGGTTGAGTTTGGTTGTGATATCGGGATGGCAGATGGATGGTGGGAGCGAGCTGGGTTGAGTGAGCGGTTGACGTGTGTTGCGCGAGGCTTGGCAGGCGATTAGTCAGGTCACAAGCTGGTACTCGATGGTTTGTGCAACTTTGGTCCAATAATGTACCTGAGGAGAGTTTAGGACTGCCCGTAACTTAGATATTGATGTGGGCTAGGAGGTTCTCTTTGAGGTATTCCCGGAGGCTGCGTGAACAGAAAAGTATCCTATGCTAGAGTTCTATTCAATACTAGGGGGACACCTTCCTTCCGAGGTACCGTATTCCACCCATTACGTTGCTGTAGGCTAAACCAGTGGAAACTCGAATAATCGAACCATGTGCGAGCCCTTGGAGCCTCCTCTCTCCTCTTCATCATCGTCATATGAGAGCACTCCATCGCCGCCATGCTACGGTGGACATCGTGCGCGGGTCCCCAACTGCGAGTGGGCACCTATGATGCCGCAAGCCGCTGCACACCGCGATGCCGTAGGAGCGGCGGACTTTGCATTAAGATGGATATTAGTATCCGCCGTAGGATTCCAGGAGGGCGGAAGTAGGATCTCTAGAGGAGATGGTGCTTGGACTATAGAGAGCTGAGATAGAGCGGTAGCCCCCGTGCTAATGCCAGAAGGGGAATTGAAGCATCTCTAGCGAATCTTGAATTATTTAGAAATCACCGCACCTATTGATGGGATTCCCTGGCGGATAGGATTGTGGCACATTAATCCACGTTTCCGAAAACGGGGCTTAGCGGTATATAATAGTTACTGTTACAGTTCCTATCATGGGTCGTGTGATACAATACCGGTCAGGACAAAAAGCTTGTCACAAGTTCTACACCCTACCCGTGGCCAGTGGGCGAGTAGCCTATGCGGAGGAGGGGAAGGACGGGGTCTCTGGTATGTAGGAGAAACCCATGGGGTTACCTCCCCGGGTCGAAAGAAGTAAATGTCCCCTAAGTGCCCTACCGAGCCAACCAGTCATGCGCAATTCCATCCCAAGTCCTTAGTATACCAGCATCTAGTTATAAAGTATAGTACCGATCCACTCACCTATCGACGATCGACCTGGCGAAACGAGCCTACTCCTACTCCGTTGTGTACTGGGTGCTTGTTCATAATTGGATACTTTATATATGGGAAACTCATAGGAGCTCAGAAATATGTACCTTTTTTCCCGCTACGGTTATTTCTAACATTGCGCCGTGGGGATTAACTAACGGAGCTTGTCACATATAAATGATGGTATCTAGATGGCTCAAGGAGTTCTAACATCCCCCTCCCCGCAAAGTAACTGGATGATATTTTGGGAGGTGAAAGTGTCCATTTTTGGTGTAGGATGGGGAGGGGAGGGGGGGCACGATTTTTATCATTGAGATCGTATAGGGTATAATATTTCACTCTGCGATTTTGGCCCCACGACTGTACTTTGCTAGGGCTCTAGCTTTGAGTGCTTGCGAGTGGTTACGAGCAATCGCACGTTGAGAGTGGATAGTGCTTAGATGTTGTGCTCCGTATCACAGGGAATGATTCAGTGTTTTCTTCCTTCCTCCCTTTCTCACCCCCACCTCTTTGGGCGTAGGGAGTCGGGTTTTCGGAGTGGGTCAGGTGATTAGCCCTTCGAATGGTTGGGTTACTCGAGTGATACGGGAAGAGTTAAAATAATCTATATAAACTCTACTAACTCTCCACACCACAAATCCCCAACCACCCTTCTCCTATCAAACCACCGTAAAAAAAAATTAAAAAAGGTCCACCACCATCCAACATGCGTCTCACAACCCCAAACTTCCTCTCCTCCTTCCTCCCCCTCCTTCTCCCCCTCCTCCTCTGCACCCTCCTCCTTCTCCTCGCCGCCATCCCAAGCGTGAAGGCAACCCTCTCAGACACTGCTCCAAAAATCGCCCAGGACCTACAGACTTGGGCCGACAAGATCGGTAGCTGGACAAACACCAGCACGCCTACCCCCTGCAAAGCCTTCGTCCACGCATTCACGGGTCCCGGGAAGCGTGTGGGCATCACTAGCAACTGGATCACCAGGATCGCGATTTCTAGTTCGGAGCTGGACCGTAAGCAGAGCGGCCGTGTAGTCCTCGGGGGGGTAATGCCGGTGGCGTTCAATCAGCTTGAGTTCGAGAAGAGGATTTCGCAGAAGGTTTGTTGCTCTTCCCTCCAGATGGATGGATGGGTGGGTGGGTGGTAATGACTGGGGATATCACAGGTGGGCCTTATCAAGTCGTGTCCCGGCGCGCTCGAGGAGGCGAGGGAATTGGTTGGGCAGATTGCGGAGGCGATGGCGAAGACTTTCAAGGAGGTTGGTGGAAAGTTGCATGGGACGGATGGGCTTTGGGTGTCGCTTGTGGGGGATGATGTTGCGAGAAGGTATCAGAGTGTTTTGCAGGCGTTGGGCTGAGTCGATGAGGGTGTATGATACCATACTCCAGGGTCTTCCAATGATGGGAGGGGAAACAAAAAGTGGGAACTGTGATAGTGATTTCGATACCGGATCCCTGGAAATTATACCTGAGAAAAACGCCGATCTGTGAAGGTGATGAGAAGTATCATACACAAAAGTATCAAAACATATTAAGGAAGAAAGAAGTAATACAAAGATCAACTCTTCCGTCTGAGCCATTCCACCACTATCCCCAAATCGCTTCCAATAGCAAGCGCCCATTCAAGACCATTAGCATCAAGGCCCAATTTCCCATCATCAGCGCTCAATTCCGTGACACGAATATCGGCATTCCTGCCTACTTCAAAGTTGCACCCAACCACTCCTTGCCCGGTCTTCTGCGGGAATATGACCCCTAGAGTAAACGCACCGTCCTGCCCTTCCGTAACATTGACATCTACCGGAACCGGTTGAGCCATTCCATCAGCCATGTCACTACCATCGGCCAAGAATGCGTCCAGATCCATCTCTTTGTCCTCCAACGGCGCCGCCGGATCCTCCGTTTTAGGGATTATCCCAGCGACGGGACTAAAACAACTCTTGAGTAAGGCACCGACATGCGCAAATTGCCTCAGGATAGAGAATACACCCGCGAGCTCCTTTGGGTGCGAGAAGGGCACTTCGAGGATTTGGCGTGCGAAGATCGGCTTTAGGCTGTGTAGTTTGTATTCGTGATGGACACCTTCCTCCACTTCTAGGTCATTATTAGGAACATAGAGTTTTCGTTGGACACCCGATGCTGAAGGAGCATCCGGGAACAGTTTTGCCTGTAAGGTGCCTAGGCTGAGGGTTTGAGGTGGAGAGAGCATCAGGCCAGCGAAGAGTTGCATTTCGTCTTGGAAGGGGACTACTACTGGCGGATCTAGGCGGGCGACAAAACGCGCTGGGGGTGGTCGAGGGTTAGTATCAGTCATATCGAGAATTCCTTCTAGTGGCGGTTCCAGCCAGTCTGTGACCATGTCCTCGCTCTCGCCAAATAAGTTGTCCTCACTAGAAAGTTTAGTCATATAACATGAGACGAATAGAGGTGGGTAAGTACATGGGCTTCTTGATCTCATCCGAGACCCAATGATCCGAAGTCCTCACAGGTGTGATCGGATTCATATTCGTAAAGTCTGGGGGAATTTCCTCAACCTCAATCAAGACCCTCCATATCTCTTCGTTATCGCCCTCTTCGTCTTCATTTCCCCTAGCGAGACGCTTCTCTCGCCAGTAATCGATGCTGAGCCCCACCTTCTTCCGAATATGCATTCTAGGCCTTCCACTCCCTTTACACATTGCGCCAACACTCCCTCCTTCAAGGGACTCCTTTTCATGGTTATATATCCTCTCAAGGGATTGGTATAACCCAGTGATAGCCGTGAAACAATTCAAGTTTGGCGGGTGGCTCAACCGGTCGGCTTTGGTCAGGCGCTCGAGGTTATCGGCGAAATCGGCAAGTGACGGATTTATCAATGGAGCGCGCACGCCGGGGGGCGATAGATTTGCATGGAGAATAGATGCGGCTAGGGGAGCTAGCCCCCCCGACGGACCAGGAGTATCCTCAAACGAGAGAGCTACGCGCAGTATCTTGTTGTCTTTGAAAACAATCTGCTCCCGTTAGCTATTCCACTCCACCGCCAAGTGTAACAGCACGGGCATACGTCAAGAAGGAAGATCTTAGCCGCCAGTGACATTGTAACAACTCCACTCGCATTATCCTTATAGCTCTCCAAACTATAATTATTAGCTACGCCAACCCGAGCTAACTCCGGGACGATGGTACCCCATGCGCTTCACAAGTCTCTCCACTCCCTCCTCTGATATCCTTCCCGGCCGCATAGCTAGTAGCTTCAAGATATCGCCCAATTCCTTCTTCTTGCTCTCGTCTCCGGGCATTGATATCTGCGGTACCCCACCCAGGGCCGCCATGTCCGGGGAGTTGAAGGCCGAGGATCGGTGCTTAAAGTTTAGTAGGTGAGATGGAGATTGCCCAAGAAGAGCTGGAGAGAAAGACATTGCGCCACCCATATTGGGTGTCGTGCCGGCCATCTTCGGGGTCGTCATCGTATGATATAGCGCCTTGTATCGTAGGGGGGTTGGTGGAGGGTTAGGTGAGAGTAGTGGTTTACCTATGTTATGGGAGGCTCAAGATGATCTTCCAGGTCCAGGGTAGAAGTTTCTTGGCAATAGGGGTGGGTACCAATCCGCGAGCATTTAACCTAACAGCACAGCGCCCTAAGATCTTTTATAGGGTCTTTAAAAGATCTCGGACGAAATTCAATTCCAAACTTGGTGTATCGAATGCGATAGACTAGAGTTTGGATGATTTATCTGGCGTTCGCCACTGTCCTACGGGCACTCCCATCTTGTCGGTGAGTAACCGGGCTCTCATACCAAATCACTCGACCAGCAGGACAGGGCATTATTACACAAATCGTCGAAGTCAGGCACGTCAATAAAACACCCCAAAGAGTATATACGGAGCATCCAATAGACAAATACTAAGTTCTCTAAAATAGTAAACCCCCTTCGCATGCCAACCTCCCCATCTCCGAGCATTAGCGGAAAAACGGTAATCAATCCAAGAGATCACTTTGTTGATCATTAAGTTGCGCCGACGGGGAAGAGATCGCTCAGACAGCCCCCCCTAGACCAAGTTGAGCCGGAGTAGGGAGTGAGGGGAAGTAGCTCAAAGAGACACTTCTTCAGTCGAGGTAGAGCTTAGGAAGTGAACTTCCTTTATCTTCTGGTCAGGGAAAAATCGGCAAGTTAGCTGGTGCCAAATTATTTACCCAGCCGTTTTATTAAACGCCCACTTAAGAGTGGCTGGTTCTAATGGCCCTTCCCAAAGACCATAATACCGCCTGGGGCTTCAAGGGCATTGAGGAACGTACATGCTGTAGACATCTACTCGAACCTTTGGGTTGAGCTCCACCAGTGCGATGGATCATATCCATGATATCATTTAATTCACAGCAATGAGCTTAACTAGCCGAAGGCCAACGCACCACACGACCTGATGTCCCTCTTTTGTAAATAGTTCACCTCACCTCGTCCCTTCAACCCCACCCCAGCCAGCGACCCAAGAAAGACATCCGGCGCCTTTGATGAACGATACTACATGAGACTTATATAGAGATAAGTAGTACCATAGCTCCCCAAGCCCATACCCGCAAACGAGCACTATTGAGCACGAAGCAACGCAACAATGGCAAGCGATATACTTATAAGGTAATAGATCGCAAACCCCATCGCAGACCTCTTCCCTCATGCATCAAATCATAAAAGGTGCTAACCAGCCGTAAGAGACGTGGTCCTAATAGCAACCTGCTGCAAAATGAGGAGCCCCGAGTGCTGAATTATGCTTCAACATCTCAAAGGACTATCTTTGTAAATTCATATCAACCACTGAACCCATCACTGCGTAGTTCGATTGAAGGCATATCCACATACTAGAGACAATAAAAAGTGTCAAGCCACTTTTTATTCTAGCCAAACGGTTATGGCTACTACAGTACAGATCTGGTATCATATCTAATCGATATCCATATTGGTATCTGCCTTTTTCTCTTCCTCCCTCTTGATAGCCTCAACGAAGATAGTAACTTGGTCACTCCCAGTGCCTACTTCACCAGGGGCTAGCCTGACCCCCAGACTGTCCGAAATACCCCTCAGTCCACCGTCCCTCAAAGCGACAGATAGACCAACAAGACTCTGATTAAATTGCGGGCTGTGCAAGACCTTACGGATAACCTCCTTTTTCTGAGCGGGGGTTGCATTGCGTGGGATAATTCCCTGCGGAAGGTTTGAGATTAGATCATCAACGGCCTCAGAGGCCATAGTTGCTAGTAGCGGTGCGGTAGTTGTCGAAGGGAGGAGGTCGTGAAGAGAGACTGTCGGCTCCTGTTGCTGGTATCCACCACCACCACCACCGCGCCCTCCTCCAGGGAGTTGTATCTGGGAAATAAGATTTTGGAGGAAATCGCTCTGATTCTGAGGTTGGGAAACAGGACTTAAGACATGTCCAGTCAGCTGAATAGCCCCCACAGATTACAACTGCAAAAAGCGCAAGAATGATAAAGTTAAGATATTCGCAATATGACCCGTATATTCGGACATTAATTCACAATTCAAATCTCGTTATCATAAAGTCTTCCCCCCAAACAAATAATGCAAGCTTCAAAAAAGAGGGAAACCAAGGAACACCTACGCCCTGCCTCCGTCAGCACCACCTCTCCTGCTGGCACTCCCCTCCTCCTCAACTTCCTCGCTACCAAGGCCAATATCCCCCATCTCCTCGTCATCATCCCGAGGGCCTTGGAGGGCAGCACTGATCCGGTGAAGCCATCCGTCATCTCTTGCAGACCAGTGTCCAAAGTCAGTCGACTCGGCCTTCGTCTGTAACCAGAAAAAGTGGCGTTGTTGGGATGACAAGAACTTGAGAACCATAACACGCCCAGTTGTGCAGCCAGTATATTTGGTAATTCTTGCATCCCCAGGGATAATTATAAGGTCATCCTCGGCAGCTGGCTCGACGGCACCGCGTGGCTTCCAGCAAAAATGCAAATACTCTGATTTATCAGGCAACGGTTAGAAAAACAACATTGGGATATACGAGGAGGGTTGAGGGAACAAAATACCATCATCAGGATCGTGGCAGAGATATAGCAGGCCAGGCTCAGCTTGGGAAACGATGTTTGTACCCTGTATAGCAAAGCATGATAAGTTCAATACGATCAGCAGTAGAGGATGAGAAACAAACATTCTGAGTACACTTCCCGGCTTTAATAGATATAACGGGTGCTACCGCAGCCATAGTGAATGTTATGGTATTGTAGAATCGTCAAAAATGGAGATGGGTAAACAAGGTGATGATGGTGAAAGTGAAAGCCAAAGCTCCGTTGCCCTGCAAACAGGATTCAAAGCTGCATGCCACCCCTCGAGGCTCAAAATCCGATAAGATCAATCTAACCTGTCTCACATAGCAAGATCTAATCAGATTCTGACCATCAGCATCACCGTCACGTTAAGCCCTAATCCAATCCTCCCACAAATCGCACACATGCCCAGCCAAAAAATACACACTCAGAATTCCTTCAAAGTGAATTCGAGCCCACCCAACCACAGGCCAAACGACAACCTCACCGGCAACAAGTTCCCCAACAACCACCCATCGATAATTCAGCAATGTCGGCAGAGAATAAAATTGTCACGTTCGGGTCTGGGACGAGGGAAATTCCCGCCCAGAAGGCGAGCAAGTGGTACCCTGCTGAAGAGGAACCAGTCAACAAGAAGGTTGGTTACTTCTTTATTTGGTATCGGGAGGTTGGGAACGGCTACGGGGAAATGGAAGGAAATGGCAAGAGAGCGAAAGGAAATTCTGAACCTCTCTTCTCCGGCCAATTCCAGATGCAATTACGCAAGAGGGGGGCGGGGAACTTCAAAAACTGAAGATCCTCTATCAAAATTTCAGGGCCCAAGGATAATAGCTAACATTCTCAACAGGCTCGTAAGACTCAGAAACCCACCACCCTCCGCCCCTCCCTTAAGCCCGGCGCAGTCCTCATCATCCTTGCCGGCCGATTCCGTGGAAAGCGCGTTGTCTATCTAAAGCCCCTCTCCGGCGGCGTCATCCTCGTTACCGGCCCCTTCAAGCTCAACGGTGTTCCCCTCCGCCGTGTAAACTCCCGCTACGTCATTGCGACCTCCACTATCGTTGACATCTCCGGCATCGGCTTGGACAAGTTTGACGAGAAGTACTTTGCAAAGGACAAGGAGGCCAAGAAGTCTAGGGAGGAGAGGTTCTTCGAAGCGGGAAAGAAGCCTGAGGTAAAACTCCCTCCCCCCCTCTACTTTAGCCGGGTTATAACTAACCTAATTGTTTACAAAACCAACAGAAGAAGCCTGTCCCCGAAGCTCGCAAAGCCGACCAAAAGGAGGTCGACGCAGCCGTCACAAAGGCCATCAAACAAACCCCCCACCTTTCGGCTTACATCAGTTCCACCTTCTCCTTGAGCAAAGGCGACAGGCCGCATCTCATGAAGTTCTAGATTCTCTCTATTCTCCCTTTCTTCATGTTTTTTTTAACTAGCTCGGCCCTTTCTTAAAACCCTTTTTTTTTTCTCCACATGTTCCAATTCTTCTACTTCGGGTCATAGTCGTTTGTGTGTGTGCGGATAGGCATGTAGATGGGAAGGCAAAAAGGGGCAAAGGGGAGTTATTCACTTGCGTCCTGATGCCATGGAGACAAAACAACCGAAATTCAAACAAACAAAAATTCATCAAAACAAATACCCGTCAGACCAAATAAACAAAGGAAATGGTACCGGGAACTAGGTTATTTGACCGCATGATTGCCCAGCCCGGATGGTTACCTTCACATATTGTGCCTCCTCCCCCTACTCTTCTCTCTTGATTCAGTATACTGCGAGTGAGATGTAGGGAGGCCCAGGATAGTCAAGAGTCGATAGAAGAGGAGGAAGGGGGAAGGTGAGGTGTGTTCTATACGAAACTAGAAAGAAAAAAAACTATACCTCAGCTTTTCTCCTCTCCCTCCCTTCTCTTTCCCCTTTCTCCTTAACTCGCAACCGGCGGGAGATAATTTATACAAATATCCAATATGCCTGCAATACCATCAAAAAACCAACTGCCCCCCTCCCCCCATCCACAAACATCCCCCCGACCTATATCTTAAGAAAAATACCTACCAACAACAAAACAGCAAAAGCCATATAGACAGCACCATCCGGGCACACCCCCAAGCAACATTGCGATAGACCCTTCGTTACAATTCGCTTTCTCGAATAATAGAAAGATAGGGCTAGTAGTAGGCAAGGAACTAAGTAATGAAGATCCCGGGGACCCTTGCGGGCGAAGCTGCAAAGCACAGTTGCAACATGTATAATGCTATATCCGCAAGAGATCGTTACTACCATATCATACCATACCAACTCACAAGTTTTTTGGTCTTCTCCTTCCAGATCTTTTCGTTTTCTTCTCTTTCAAGAGATCCCTCGTGTACTACTACCCTATAGTACTGTAGGTAAGAACTAAACAAGCCTACCAACTCCCAAAACCGATATATTGTATATAATACCAAGGTATACGCAGTACAGCCAGCACATTACCCACATACTATACAAGCAGTACATCCGCCCACCACCAGCACACCAAAATTAAGGATTACGGGTAAGTACACAGAGCAACTTGAGAGTCAGGACGCCCAGTACAGTACCGTACAGTGCTCATCTAGCACCTACCTACCCACCCCTCTATCACACCATAATAACACATGTCCCTCCCTACAGCATACCCCATCCGCAACACTACAATAACAACCCAATTATATAATACGGTACCCCCGACCCGCATATTATCATGATCCTACCAACACCGGAAAGTATCAAGTTACACCAAGGCAGACACATCAAAAATGAATGAAGAAAGAGAAAGCACGCGCTTCCGTCCGGCGGCCTTCGCACGAGTGTACAGTGCAGTGCAGTGCAGTGCAGTACAATACGAGTATGATATGTCCCTCCCCAAGCTCCTTCTCTCTATCCCCCCCTCCGCCCGAGTCCATTTCCCCACCTTGCTTGATTTCGCTATCCTGTGCCACCCAGGGGCGTTATACTGGTGAAGGAAGGAAGGAAGGAAGGAAGGAAGGAATCGTCTTCGAGTTTTTTCCTACCAGACAGACTTCCTGAGAGGTCACAGAAATCTGAATTCTTGTTGTAAGCTGTGACTTAACTTATGTCATACTCTTTTCTCTTCCACGTCGGCTGGCCCGTGTTCCTCCTTCGGGAAGCTGGGGAATTCGGGAACAAGCCGGGGGGGGGGGTACTCGAGTACAGCCCACCATCCATCCCCTCCCACGACCCATAAATGAAAGGATACATCACACTTGACAAACTCAATGTCGACTCAACAACCAATCGAGATTCGATCTCGAGTGACACGTCATGATTCTCAATTTAACTTAAAACTCAAAATTCCATTCGATTCCAAAAATGTTCCAAACTCACTAACTCAATCGGTTTTTTAAAATGGGGACAAAACAGTATTTACAAGAAAGGAAGAGAGTAAAACCCAACACATGTCGCCATAGGAGTGATAAAGCAAAAAGTCAGAGCAAAGAAAGGAAAAGAAAAGAAAAGAAAAGAAAAAGAACCACTTCTACCCTCGTTGCGTTGCGCTATAGAAAAACGGAAATATTGAGAAGAGAACAAGAGCTTTTTGTGAAGAGTGGGGGGAAAGGAAAATTAAACTGTGTGGGGCGGTGGAGGTGAGCTAGGGCTGATGACGAGGAAGACAAGGTAAAATTGGGCAAGTCAAAAATGTCGAGAATAGGACAAGGCAGTGCAATGCTAGCTACGAGGAGGGGAGGGAGAAGGGAGGTCACACATGTGAGAAAAAAAGGCCAAAGCATTGCTACTCTTCTTTCCCTTCACCTTCCATTTCTCCAAACTGGTTATGAGCGCGATAGATAGAAAGGGAAGGGAACGTATGAGTAAAGTGAAAGAATAAAAGAACGTAGAGCAAGAAAGGCGCAAAAAAGGAGCAAGTGGGGAAAGTCATTACACAAGGTGAAGGGCCAGGAAGGGGCTTGGGAAATAGGGAAATGAAATATGAGACCTAATACACTTCACTCCTTTTCGGCTTCCTCCCAAACGAGAGCTTAAACTTTGGAAGACCCCCCTCCTCCTTATGCATCGATGGAGAAGCATCCGTAGGGGTGGGCGGCGGAGGTGGAGTGTACTTTAGGAAGTCCAGCAAGCTGTCCGTGTCGTCTCGCTCTATTCGGGCACCCCTGGCTTGATACTGGACCCTCGGTTTAACGCCGCCGTTGCCCATCATTCGGTGCTCTCCTAGGCCAGAAGCCGGCCGGTATGAGTTGCGGCGCCCAATTGACAATGACGATGGTGGCGCATCGCTCGAATGGTGTGGTGACATGTGGTCTGTGTCTGAGAGCAAAGGGATGTGCTTCCCTAGCCCGTCTGACTGAGCGGGGAGTTGGGGAACCATGGGGATGGCCCTGTCCACGTTTGAAGCGATGGAGTTCTTGCGGACTGATGCGCGGCCGAACCGACCCATCAAGCTGACCGAACTGTTCTTCTTTTGAACCGTCTTGTCCTTGGGGTCCTCTGGGGGAGTCGGAGGTTGGGGTGGTGGTGGAACGTTCCTCAGGAAGTCAATCAAACTCTCTTCTTGTTTCCCCCCAAGAACCACCAATCCGAGCCCACCCAGACCCGGGTCGTCGTCTAGCTCGTCGATGTCGATAGCATATGGGTCCCTACCCCTGGTCTGCTTCCGCTGTGGAGTTAATACACCTGAAGTAGAGGGTGTGCTTCCGTAATCGTGAGCTTTCTCAGGGGTGCTCCGAAGAAGAGCAGTAGACGAAGAAAATGACGATTGTAAAGAATCATCATGTGCGGGGTTCACTGCAAACCCAAGGCCATTGGCACCCGAATCCACCGTTTCAGTTCGCTCAGGATCCCGGGCGGCGTCAAACTGAGCCGAATCCATCGTGTTGCGGAAAGGAGCGACACTGCGGGATATCCGTCGTTGAACGGTTTGCTCCCCATCAACAGGAGGCATTGTGTTGCGGAAGAATTCAGCCAGTGCTGATGTGGAAGCACTGCTGGTACACCCACTCGCATCGCGAGCAACTAAACGATTCCTCGGCCGCGAATGTGTAGTTGATAACGAATCAGACCGATGTTTCATGACCGTTGGAATGATGATTCCACTAGGGGAGGAAAGAGGCGTCGGGCCAAAGCTGTCGACCCGCGGAGGAGCCGTAGCGGGGACGGGCCCGAACGGGTTAGGCATTTTGACAGTTTGAATGGCAGTATCAGAATGCCTAGGCGATGATAGAGAATCAGCGAAGGCTGGAGTGGTAATGGGAGGGGATGCTGCCGAACGGAGCATTTGTGCCAGGGTAATGCTATCACCACCGGTTGGGTCTTTCGGAATGATCGCCTTGGCTCTTGCGGACGAAGGGCGCGAGCCTGGTTTATTTGGCGTTACGGTGCGTGGGCGCTCAGCGCCATCCGGTCCGGTATAGCGCAGGAAGTCTGCCAGGTCTGCAGTCTGTGTCTTGGAGCGTGAGGATTCCTAAATCAACAGTTATAAACGGCCCTGAGTCACACGCGATTATGCAAGCCGTACCTCTATTCTCCTGATCGGATCAGGGGTGATTGTGCAGTGAATTGTGTCATTGCCAGAAATCAATTCCTCAAAGCTACGCTCTCTCGGATCCATATTTGCAAATTTCGCCGATTGCCGTTCACTATGCAAACTACTACGACTCTCGTCATCTGACTCCGGAACCTTAGAGTGGCCCGCACCCACTACTGGCCAGGAAACAAAACTCTTGAACTTAGCTGACGATTGTGAAGTAGTGGAACCGGAAGAATATATTGGGCGCTGGGCTTTGCTGAAGCTTGAAGAACGACGAGACTTGTCTGGGGTCGTTGGAGGTGTCCACCCCCGCACTCCATTTGCGCGTTCAGATGATATCGAGATACAACTGCTAGAAGAAGGCTGAACCAGGGTAAGTTGGCCAATCTTCCTATCAGAAAGTTGAGAGTATTGGGAATGTTTGCTGCTCGTCGACGACCCCTTTTTAGAGTGCGAAGAATCTTCATTTCCAGTAAGATTCGCGGCAGGATGGGTCGATGTTTCTGTCTTGGAACCTCTTCGGCTAGTCACTACTGGTGTCTCGCCATCCGAAATAACTGTACTATCTACAGCCCCAGTGTGATCGTCTGCCACAGGTACAATTGATGCGCGCCTTGCTGCCTTCTCGGGAACTGGGGGTGGTTGATCTTCTGCGGATCGCGGAGTTTCGACAATTCCGGCGGGATGCGTTGATTGAGCGTCTAAAGAACCAGCAGTAGCGTGATATACTGGGCCAGCCGGGGCTCGCCCTACTTCGTCCTCCTGTTGCGGTTGATGCACCGGCGTTCCCTCAACTTCCTCATAATGGGCTTGCGAGGGAGACAAGCATGTCCGCGGTGCTACAAAGACATCATCTGAAGTGTGAGCAACCCCAATTTGGCTACTAAAATCCTCGTCATCTCCAGCTACTGAAACAGCATTTTCAGTTGTTTCAGGTGACCCAATTTCGATGGCTTCATCCACCGGGAACTCTCTCTCAACCTGAATCGCCTCCATGGCCTCAGAACTTGAATCCTCGCCAATGATCGAGCCGCCCGACTGTTCGTATGTTCCGTATGTTTCGACCACAGACTCTGGTTCCTTGCCTGGTTCAGCAGGCCAACCCTGCTGCTGCTCCTCGGGTGATGTGTAGGAGGCTTGGTCGGTTTCCGCCGCCTCGCCTGTCTCTTCACTTTTGGCCATTTCAAGGTTGTCCGAATCTATCTGTTCTCTATCGTCTTCAGCGACCGGATCAGGGAAATCTCCCCGAGTAAGATCTGGTAGTGAGCGAGGTCGCTTAACGCCAGGTGAACGAGTAACAAAGGGCGACTCCGTAGTCCAGGGTAAAACGATCAAGCTTTGTGGGCGGCGTTTTTCCAATCTGTCCGCAATTTCCAATTCCTTCGACATGTTAGCACAGAAGGACCAGAGATCGATGCCACAAAACCTACCATAAGCTCGTTGACACCCATCGGTTCAACTTTGGGGCTTTCAGACCTCTCAGCATCTCCATCAGCTAGAGGAGGAGCGACTTCGTCGATCGGAGGTAGCGATGCTTCCTTCCTAGCCTCTAGGGTAGCAGCATCATCCCCTACTTCCAGTTCTTTGTCCATTCCTACCACAGGCGCCCCATCGCCCTCAAATGTGCCCTTGGCCGCAGAGGATTCGTCCCTCAGAGTATTTCCCGTCATAAGACTGCTCGCACTTGCTCGGCTAGAGGTACTAGCTCGTCTTTCATGGCGTTGTAGGGAGGGAATGGAGAATGAACTTCTTCCTCGCACTCGCTTGCGCCATTGTCGCCATAGTCGGCTGAGCGACGGGTTCAAGGCCACCTTTTCCGTATCCAGCTCCTCAACAATAGGCCTCTCAGTAGCATCGGTTATTTCTCTGGCCTCATTGGCAGGCAGTTTCTGAGTAAAGCGGTTGATGGCTGCATGACCAGCAACGAGCAGCGTTTGCTCACCCACAAACTCCAAAACAGAGGTGAGCCAGATCGCCACCGCTGGTGAAACAATATTGGGCATAGCACTATGATCATTATACTGTTGAGCCCCAACTGATCCCTCAAGACCAGCTCCAGAATATACGGCCTCATCGTCCTCCTCCAAATCCCCCAGAGACGAGTAAACCATACATAGCAACCTAGTCTTCTTCCACGTTCCCTCTAAATCCCATGCCCCAGTCGCTTCCTGCGGTTCACCGAAATCCCCGTCATCCTCCCCATCCCCCCCTCCAAGGTAAGACGCTAGCTCCTGATCAGCGCCAGAAATAGCTTCATTTGCAAGTCGACAGCGAAGAACCTCCTCAACCGCTGGTCTCAAGAGTCTAAGTGAGGTCGATTTTGCCGAAGAAAGGAACTCATACAGAAGAAAGTCGAGAAATTGGTTGATGAGCCTTAGTGACGGTGGCGTAACGAGGATGGTAGGAGATCCAGGGCTAACAATTCCTTCATCCTGTAGAAAAGTTTCATGATTACTTGTCACAATCCCCGTGGCAGCGGATGCGGCGATATAAGCCGATTCCGGAGTAACTGAAGCCAATGGGTAGCTCATCGAAGTGATAGATCCGTGTGAGCTTAGAGGGTAATCTATAGATCCATTACTTCGACTTCTTTGGTGTGTGAGAGAAGGTTGTTGATGATGTGGCTGCTGCTGCTGCAAGTCGAGGCAGTCCGGTCGAGTAGGTCTATTCATTTTTTCTTTGTGTGTATTACGGTCGATATTAATATGCGGCAGTCGCCAAAATACGGTAGTAACAGCTCTCAAACTCGAACCCGATCCACTTGTCCCCGACAAACTTTGGAGCAAGTGCGGTGGTAGGCTAGAAATTAAACTCTTTTTCTTAAAATAAAAAAAGGAGCGAAAAAATAAATAAAAATCGAATATTAGCAAGGCAGGCAGGTGGTCCTCCCTAAGTAGCAATGCGAAGAGCGGCTGCCAACAGGGTTATCATTAACGGAACTGCTATGAATGATTTTTTCTTTCTTTCTCGCAATAATTTGCTTTGCCGAGAGCTCCTTGGAAGAAGGAACGAAGAGAGCAGGAGGGAAGGACGGGATAAAGTAGTGAGCAGCAACAGCAGCGCAGCAACAGCGGCGGCGTGTGCTGGAAGGAGCGGGTGTTTTTTTCTTTCAGAGGTCAAAAACGTGCGAAAAATGAGCGGGGGCTGTCACAGCTTATATCGTCCGCAGATGGAAATAGAGTAATTAATTGCCCCAGCAGAAGCAGCAGATCCCTATTAGGAAATGTAATAGGGGACTTCTTTATGGAAGGAGGGAAGTAATAAAAAAAAAGAAGGGTGCACCCGTTGTTCGTTTAGAAGGGGGGCGTGGGGAGGGAAGTGAGGATGGGTAGGCTCAAGAGGAGAAGCAAGCAAGCCCTATTGACTCGGTGCAAGACTGATCAATTATCAAAGATATGATAGAAAGGCACGGTACGGCCTTCGGAAGGGGGTGGGGTTTTGGCAGAATGGCGCACCGATCAGACTTCTCGAGGGAGGAAGGGAAGAAAGGAGCAGAGGGCAGCGATAGCAATACTCGAGTACAGTTCAGTAGTAAAATGATGTATCGCAGAGCAAATGCCCGAGCGCAAAGCCGTAAATTAAGCCGGGCAAAGAAAGAGGCAAGACAATATTTCCGGGGCAACAAGGCTGATTGAGACTGGTACGAGGACCGTAGTTCGCGATGGATTCCTGACTTGTCAAGCTAAGAGGAACGGGCGATGGGGATGCAAGAGAAAAAAGGTAAACAAGTTAGGGTTGGAAGCTCTCTCCTTCGTTTACAGTACAGACTAAACGCTATTCCCTTGTTTACTTTCTCCCTATTCGTAACCTTATTCCGAGCTTTCATTCAATCATAATCATGAGTTACTATATTGCTTTCCCTTCTCTTGTCACTCGAACACAGCAGAACAACAATACGGCCGGGACCCACTCCAAATAGATATCTGCTGTAGCCTACAGCCTACCCCAAGCTATTGCGAGGCACGCGAACAAACTCCTATCACACAGGTCAATAAGTGGCGGGCGATCCCCCTAGAGATAGATATATGATATGACAATAGCAGAAAGAAGAGAGCAACGCATGCTTAGCCCAGCTAGGATATATCTTCTCCTACGATACGTCTCGACAGCTACCTGATTTGTCCCATCGGCATGTGTGCAGCGGTCAAGCAAAACATTCATGAGAAGGAACAGCCCGTTTCTTGTTACAGTAACCCCTGGGTTACTGTATTCTCCCTTGTGCTTCGCCCTGCCTCAGCGCCCGAAAAATGGTGCCTTAGCAACTGTATTTTCGCCAGGAATCCTGCCTTGCAAGTCTCTGAGAATTTGCAGATGAATATTATATCAGAAGGCGATCGACACAAAGAATGCTGGCTACCTACAGCATCGTGCGGTAATCATACAGATTCATACCATCTGCAGCACACAGACCCACCACTGCGCATGCCAGTCCGAGTGCGGTGCAGTGCTCGTAGAGTTTCCCATCATACTCATACCCCCAGTGGACAGTCCGATGCTGTACCGCAGGCAGAGTGCCGGAAAAGTATGATACAGCACTGCACCGTCCCACAATGACACTCCCTCCCCCTCTTCCCCATCCCACATGTCGGTTTTACCCTATTGCCCAAATTTCTCGTCCACCCACTGGGCGGCTGGGAGGGGGGAGAAGCACGGAAGAAGGAAAGAGGAAAAAGGAAGGAAGAGGAAAAAGAAAAAGAAAAAAGGGACCAAAAGAAGCACCAAAGAAGCAAAGGTGCAGGACTGGAGGAATCAGGATCCTGGAACGCGTCAATCCCTGTCTAGGCTTTCGGTACTTCCAACTGGCTCGGCGCCTCAAATGCACGCTTAATCTCTGATCTCTCAACTTGCAGAGGTGGCGATGGTTTTGCCCAAACTTCGAGATTCCTAACTGCATCTCCATCGGGACCGAAATTCCGCTTTTATCATAAAACTTGGACACTGAATCCTTCATCTCCAATACAAAGACCGCGAAGATCTTATAGTAGCAGATGGACTGAAATGCCTCCTTATGCTCGTATGACAACTTTCTTCCTCTCTCTCTCTCTCCCTTTCTTTTCTTTTGTTTTGCCCCCCCAGGCTGTTGACGGGATCTGAAATGCGTCTTTCCGGGCATCTGGCGAGAAATTTCAACCTCATCGTGTGCTCGAGTACTGTACTGCTCTGCTGCTCATGTAGCTAACCTTTTTTTTTTTTTTGCCCCGGGTTTCCAAATCCCCCTTTGTGCTCACCAGCGGTCCTCCAGTGATTGTGCAGAGATGCATGCTACGCTAGATGCGAAAAAAGGGGTTCCCCAACCCAGCCCGTGGCAACACAGGTCAAACACACCACAACCGCAAACTGCGCGCAATCCGTCAGATCCCCTTTCTCGTCTCCTCTTGCGTATCACAATCCACGACTTCTTCGTGTTCTGAAGCCGTCCATTGTATTGGTAATTCGTGCCTTCAGCCCAACTCAAAGTTGATCTCAGGGTCATTCCCCGCTGGTACAGAGTCCGGCAAGGAGGTTATGGAACAGTCAACAAACCAAATATACTCGAGTATCCCTGTCTGTTCCAGTCAATAGGTTCCTATCCCTGTGCTTGTGGGTAATTAACCTTTTGTGTTGCTCGCTAGATTGTTACCCCAATCGGGTACGGTGGTGCATTCGAACATCCGAACTAACCATGTTCGGTCATCGGCAAGCGAAAATCCACCAGGCGGCCTGAACCATCCTGAACCACTCAAGACGCTCAGACACCAACAGTCGTAACTCAGATTTTACCAGTCCCATGCAGTGCTGGTACGGTACTCGTACTCGCAGTGCCGAGTTAAAGTTGCGCACCCAAAGCTAGTAGTGATCGTCGGCCCAATAGGAATCAGTGTGACCCTACTGAATGCGGTACTGAATTGGTAGATAGACAGCTACAGGATGATCCGTGATTACAGGAGAAAACCGCCATTCAACGAACTTCAGTACCGGTATCACCACAACGACTCCTTTAATATACTTTTAATACATTCTAGAATAGGGATTTATTGATTCAGCAGCGAAGGAGCATCACGGGAACCTTGAGCGCACGTGATACCGACACCAATTCATGAGCTTCCCAAATTCAGCACATCGCCCAAAGCGTCATACCGATTCCCGTTGCCCCGACGATCACTACTAGCTTTGGGCGGCGCGCGAGCAGTGTGCTCAAGCAGGATACTCGTGCTGGTACGGTTGTGTGCGGAAAATTTTCTCACCCCGGCCGGCACTAGGACATAAATTTTTGTTGCGGGCTTATTATCACGTACCAGTACAGTACAGCAACCCGAAGAGATCTCACCATTTCCGCGCTTCAAAATCATTAAACTACGAGAATCTGGGACTATCGTTTAATATGACCTCTCCTGTTTACAATGACTCCTAGGACCTGATTTGTCCTGCCCTCTGCTAACTCCTTAATTCGGTTTTATAAGTATTGGTTCACGATAACACATCTAGCACATTGGTCGCCCTTATGTGTTGCAGTACCAGCCGGGGTGCAAGAACTTTCCGCACACGGCTGCACGGTACTGGTACTCGTACAGGTGTCAAAACTGCCATAAGGAAAACAATTCGGACCCACGCTGAAATTCGTCAGGGCCGTCTCAGGATCTCTTATCTCTGAGCCATCAGGCATGCGGCTCGGCACCCTCCTTGGTAGAGTGATGTTTCATGAAGATTCCTCAATGCCTTCAATTCATCCCTTTGGGAGAGAGACCATGGTCATTTCCCCTTCGCCCTCCTTCCCCTGTTTATGACCTGTGCAACGGTATCGGTATTCTACAGCCCTGCTATGATAATTGTACTTTTTCTGCCATCGCCGGTCACATTTCGCTGCCAAGCCCCGGTTCCGCTGGCTCAGAGTTAGGAGATCCTGGGACGGACTTGGCGAAACTTGTCAGGTCTCCGATTTTCTTGGCTGAGCGTGACTTTCACTTTGGACGCGTTCTTTGTTTTGGCGAATTTAGGCTAGCGTGTTTTGATTAATTTTTACTAATATTAGCCTTTGACCTCTTCGAATCTCCTCCTCAATCTTGGCCATTGTAAAAATAAAATAAAAAAGCTGGGGTAATTGAGAATCGCGCTAGGAGGATATCCAGAATATCTCCCCCTTTGGATTGAGGGGGGGGGGGAGAAAACGGAGCGAAAAAAATATTCTCTCGGTTGAGACAATCAAAAAAAGAAAATCCCAACAGACAAGCCCCAACGTCCTAGCGAGATTCTCCAGTTTCTCCCGGTTTCTTACCCATCCCATATTCCCTGCCTAGGGTCTGAGAACTACCCGTGCTATGATAGTTTGCTCGAGGAGTAGTAGCGGGCGAGAGGCATCCGGAAGCAAGGGTTGCGGATCCGTATGGGGCGCTCGGACGACGCACGGGTTTTTTTTGCCATAAGCAGTTACTAGTACAGTGGCACCCCGCCACAGCACAGGATGATACCGGCCACCTGAAATGGACCTCTCCACGAGCCAAATCCGATGATGAACCAGCCCTAAGTTTTTAGAGAAAAACTCTATAATTATTATTTAAGATCGACTACTCTTTTATTCTATGGATCCCCTTTTTTTCGACCAATGTGAATTAAGTGGGTGATTTGAGAACAGTATCGTAAGAAGGGGGCATTTTGGGGAAAAGTGGGCGCATACATAATATCATATCATACAAACCTACGCCAAGACTCTACTGTACTGGTATCATACTTTTCCTTGCATATTATTATTACTATGTAATTAGGCGAAGAGAATGCGAGAACTATCCCGGACGGCCACCAAAATCTGGAGAGCCCGTCAGTGGGTACTGTACTGTACTAGTACTATAGTTCTAGGAACAAGAGGTTCAGGTTTTAGTTGTAAAGGAAATTTGGGCTAGAATGCCACGGGATAATAGGGAGAGGTACCGGGTATCCGGAATGTCGAAATCCGGGATAATGGGGGGGGGGGGGGGTGTGATTTTTGGGGATCCCTGTTTTTTCGGGCAATGCGCTTGTTTGCCTGCTCCCTCCCAGACCGGCCCTATCCATACCGGCCAGTACGTGTACGAGTACAGTACTAATTAGTAGAGTGCTCGAGCAAAAGGCCCTTTCGACATCTGACATGGCGGGTGGGTTGGTGTAAAAGTCCTCTTGCTTGTACGATACTGTACTTCCAAGATACACTACGGTACTATACGTCCTTCAAGTTGCCTGCTTGCCCGCGCGCAGCTCCAGCTCTTCGCCCTGTCTGACGCTCTGGCCGAGGAGCTAACATTCCTGCTGTAGGGGCTGGGGTACATGTATGATGTGTGCATGGTACGCGGGCACACACACTCCCTACGGTGAAAAAGTTATCGGTTGCCATCAGCTGAAATCAGTCTGTCTGTTAGGCCACGAGAGGTTTAGTTGTTTTCAGGCCAGCAGAATTGCGGAGAACGAGTTGATGATGATGATGAGATGGTGGGCCGATCTTATACCATCTTCGGAGGAAAGCGCAAATAATTATTTCCCGGAGCTCTTTTGTCTTTGAATCCGGAGATTGCAGGGGCAGTAATCTAGCTTGCTGAATGAAATCTGCGCCAGATATTATGATGGTTTCGTTCGACAGCTTATCGAAGGGCACCGTATCGTGCGGCGGCGGTGATTACTGGTATAAATTCACTTGGAGATTCATACGAATCCCCGAATACTTTTATGAATCGCCGAGTACAACATTGCATTATGAAGGGCGGGCTGGGTGGTAGGCATTTCCTAAAATGGAATATATTCCCGGAATGATCATGACTCTGCCGGTACTAATACGATTACGCTCATAAACATCCTACCGGCACAGTTATTCAAACAAAACAAAAAAAAACGTCCAACGATTAGGTTCCACTTCTCAATCAATAAAGTTCTTGCCGGTAGGATGATGTTCTGGCAGTAGTATGACAACTCTACCCAAAGCGCCGGAAGGATTGTGTTCACCGGTTTGCAATTACCGAGAACGCGGGACATTGTACCGTTGTGCTCGAACACCGCCGGTACTGTGCAGCAACCGGTTAACCTCTGGACTCGAGCAGGTGGGCGCTACCCATTACCGCATAAAGTCATGTCTCCGTCTCCCCTATTCTGCCTGCACAAAAGGGTACGGTAATATCAACTCCATGTGGGTGGTCGGTGTGCGAAGAGCAAACCCAATTGCCCCGTGAGCAAACGTGTTTCCTTGGATGGGGCCTTATAAGCAGAATACCGCCATACCGGTAGTACTCGGGGAGGGGGGAAGGGGGAAGGGGGGTATCATTAAAAGGCTTGTATGGTCACCCAGATTCTCTACCCTAAAGGATGGAACAACCGCGTCAATAATTGGAAACCAGCTTAGAGGTTCTTTTGGGATGGTCGTTCGTGGGCTGTGTGGTTTTGGGCCGTGGTTCAAAGCATGTTGTGAGCCCAGTGCTTGCTGTGCCTGGTGCTCGCTGTATTGGGAAAGATGGCAGGGTACTACTACGGTACCGGTAGTATGATGCCCGTATTCTCGTCGCAATCTGGAATGGATATTGCCTAAAACTTTATCAGTCGGCGATCCAGATCATCGCGACCACAACCCACACCTCCCTCCAATGATAAACCTCGACACATGTTTTAGAAGCTGCGCCGTAAAATACTGTCAGGTATGAGAGACTTCGCCGACATATTAGTTGTATGGTGCGCGTATTCTTACCTTGCATTGTGCAAACTGTGAGATATGGATATACCTTGCTTTCTTCTCAACCAGCCTTAGGTTTCTAGATTGATTGATAAGAGATTCCAAAATGGGGGGCTAAATCTTAGAGCACCAGCGCCGAGATTTTGGAGCCGGACAGCCGTACGATATGTATGATACAATGCAATGTGATCCTGTATCACTTCGAGTATCTGTCCCAGCATTTTACCAATGGAAAACAGAAAGCATCAATACAAGGATAGTACGATACGATACGATGCGATATGGTGCGATCTTTCTCATCCTGGTATCAAGTCTTTGTAGATCATTCCCTCTGGGGGGTTCCTTGTGATAAGAAGGGGAATGGGGGCCATGTTGGATCTCCCGGTCGTGGGGCAAACCCATCTGCCAAGCGTGTAGTGATAGACACCAGCGTATAGAAAAAAAGCACTTTTCCATTTTTAGACCGCAGTTGACATGATCGTAGCCAGTCCCCCGATTAAGAATCAGAAAGGAAAAAAAAAACAAGAAGAAGAGAGAAAAGAGGTGCAGAACTAGGTCCTTCAACCTAATGGATCTCCCGGTTGACTGACCAATTGATGAGATACCAATACAAGAGGACACCCTTGCCTCGACAGGAATCCGGTTTTTCGGCGATATATCCTTAAAGGTTGTGATCGTTGAAAACTGGGGCTGTACTGTACCATAGCATAAAACACTGCGTAGGTCTACTGATTCAATCTGCAGGACTTTCATCGACCTCACCGGAAGAAAAGCCAATCGTGGTTGACTATTTCGGGGGGCAGCAATCGGTTTTCCTTTTAGCCCTATTTTTCTGGAGGTTCCCGCGCTATTTTTTGGTTCCCATGTTTGGCCGGAGCATCATTATGAAGATTGATAGCCAGCGTCCCTTCTTAAAAGAATCAATGCATAAGCTGAATAGGGCTTCAGAAGACCTTGCCGGTGGAGCAAAGATGAAGAATACAGCGTTTCCGCTATGAATATTAGAAGTTGGGCTGTACAAATCATCACTGCTGTGCAGTACTCGTACAGCGACGATCAGATTAAACCGCGCTAACGCGGAACAAGCGACGGAGGCTTCCGTCCAGTGGTTAAACTGTGATTTGACCATTTTCACCACTCCCAGGACAAGGAGAGCTTTTGTCAATTTGGATGTGAGTAGTTTGCCCAAAGGGAGTATCGGGTCATTTATTACCAATTGCGATTTTCCCTGTCGCTTCACTTTGGAATTCACACTGCCACCGCTGCTTGACCTCCATATCATGACCCGGCCATACGTTCAAATAAATCAGCTTGGGGTCTTATGTTCCGTATAACGCATTGGGCTAACTTTATGTAGACTTCAAAACAAACGAACCATATGCAATGCTCGGCACATAGCCGGGGTGACTTGATGTCTGTGATTTTCTGGTGGAAAGCTGTGATAGGTTATCTTTCGCGGAGTGAGGTCATTACCTACGTTCCTTGCCGTTCTGATATTCGGCGACCAGTGTCAGTTAGCGGCTTGTTAGATTGGGTACGTGAGAGTACAGTATGGGTGGGATATCATATGAATTCCTGTATGATACCATAACAATTTACCGGTAGTGCGGAAGCGGTCAATATCAAGAGCGAGTGTGATACGAGCATTCGAACTTGGATATCGGTAGGTTAAGGGCTAACCTAGCTTTTTCTTCTTCTTCCCCCGCCAGGCCAATGCCAGCAATCAATACTTCGCTATCGGAAGTAAATTCCGGAGCGCCGAGATCCAGTGGGGGTCCCGGAACCGTCTTTCGGCGGTAGACATTGTCGAAAGAATTGCAAATATTAGTTCATATCCTACTTAGGATATGGCGGTGGGAGGGGGATGAGGAGTTGCAAACATTTGGCTCGGAACAGCTTTGGAAATGATATGATATCTGGAGTCCTAGGTAGTTTGAGGATGGAACCCTTCATGTTCTTATCCCGCTCGTATGTACCGGTATGATTATTAACTTTAGACCCTACAATAGAAGTTAGTTTGTAGCCATGTTGCGCAACAGCTGTCTCGAACCTGGATTCCTGAGAGAGGGGCGGGCAGAGGAGTTGATGAGTGCACAGATGAACAAAATAAACTGGTGGCAGGAAAACCACAAGTATTTTATTTGGGTTTTACTGTTCGGTAGTATTCTAGGTCGTCGTGGCATATTGCACTGTGCTCGCAGGTTGTAAACGTAAGGTACCAGTGCTGCGGCCGGTACTGTACATGTAGTGACTTGCTGCACTAGTTTGCTAAGGCAATGTTCTAACCTTCATGGGCCCGGAAGGAACAACTAAAGGTTTCCGCTTTCCTAGAATTTGCTGCTGGATTCAAGCTGTGTGGATGATCAATCCTAGAACAAAGGCCTGGTGGGACCACAACACTGTAACTACTCGACGAGCACGTGTGTTGCAAGCATTTTCGCTGTGAACGAGGGACGAGCTCTGGGGTTAAATTTCTGGCTTACCTTGAGTACGAACATGCTAGACATGTAGAATCCTTTTTGTTCCTCAATCGTACGTTCCGGTTCTTCAAAACTTAAACAATTCTACTCCCAAATTCACTCTAACAGTAACAAGCCGCACTATCGAAAACTCCCTCCGGTGGCCCAATTCGTCCTCTTGCCCCCCTCAATATCATCCAGGGTTTTCCCAATCCCACGGGATTACCGGCTCCATAGCTAACCTTATATGTATAAGCCGACTGGCACCGTGCTTGTATCGGCGAACCCGTTTCACACATTCTCTGTCACGGCCCTCGAGGTTCGCTGGTTGCCTTCGACCCCGTCCGTATCACGTTTCACATAAGGTGTAGAGGATAGCATGCATTCCCATTTGATCCTGCGGCAATTCTGGCTTAAAGCACAGGTTGGAGGGTATGGGCACGTTGCGCGGTACGGTCACTGGCTGTCTTTCCTTCTTTGCAGCATGCGGGAGAGAATGGAGATCCTGGGGTATTTGTATCATGAAACCTTTGTCCCCTCCATTTCATCCTTCCTTCCTCTTCTCCCTCGCCTTCCGGGACATTTGGAACCCTTTTACCCCGCGTCGATCGGGTCTATGGCCTTTCTTCGGAGCAGTTTGTCATCCCACAGGTGCTACGCTGTGCTTATGGCATGGGTTTCCTGGCCGGGGTTGCGTTTGCACTAGATTCCCTCTTTTGTTTACTTTATTTTATTTTCTAACGGGAGTAATTTCCCCGAAAAGGAATATAGTATGATATTGAGTGAAACTTTCGGGTGGAGAATCCCCTCCCCTCAAAACCTGGGGGCCCAGGGAAGAAAAACACCTTCTAGGTTTACTTTTCTCACGGCCCTATCGGGTAGGAGAGTAAAGACCTTGGATATCTTAGCCACGGTATGGTACCGTAATGGCATGAGATCTGTTGAAATGGTGTCCAGCCACATCTGTTTTACTTGTATGATACTATCATGCCAGGTCTGCTAAAAGATTATTCCGTCGTATCATATCTGCAACCATGGTCACTATCACCCGCTTCTATTGCCCGATCTCACCATTTTATTCTCCTGCATCATTCCTCTAAATATCTGACGGCTGATAATATAGAAATGGCACAAACGAAAGATCCCTACTCCTTTCCTAGGGGAAAAAAATCCCCCAAAATAGCTACCGTGTCGAGTGACGTGTGGTGGATCTGGTGGACCGGTATCGCTTATTATCAATGTTTTTTCTCTCCGTTGCGTCTTTTGGCCCATCTCCTTGATGCGAGCGGGCAAATACTCTGAGGTTAAGAGTCGTGCATGTCAGGCAAAATTTACAACGACATAAGCACAGTCCGCTTATGGAGAGGAAAAAGGGAGATCATTGTCGGACAACTCTCCAGTACCTGTCCGCCTTGAAGGGCTCTGAAATCTCGTCTGGCAAATCAATTCTTCCTGTGATACAGCAGATGATGGAAGGACTACACTATTCACGGCATCTCACTCGCAGGATGTACCTCTCCAAAAGCTCTCTCCTTAGAAGGAAGGACATGTAGGTTTAAGGGGTCAGATATAAGTACCTGCTACCAGGGCCCCATGTACTCGTATATACACGTGTAGCCGATCCAAGTTCTCGGACTCTTCAACCACGAGGTTTATGAAACTGTGTCCAATCCTCGGAGACTATTCCGACACCACCGCCACTGCCCTACTGGTACGGTGCATGAGGGCCGGTTTTTAAGCCAGCTTAGCGAATGTCTTTCCTACCCGCCCCGGTAGTTGGGACATCATCCACATGTCAGCGTGGGGCTGCGATGTGATTCCGTGTTGTCTACAATTACATATACGTCCGGACCATGGGAGGATGGATGGATGGGCCATCTTGAGCCACTACTGCAGCGGACTTTGCAGCGAAACTTTTCTCGGGTCCCCCGGAACGAGTGCGGGGACACAGGCTAAAGGTGGTAGCCATGCCGACATGCGTAGAGCCTTTGCGCAATTGAACATCTAAAGGCTGGGCAGAGGGTCGGGTGAGGTCTGGTTTCTCTCCCTCTGACCGTTTACTTACTAAACGTTAAATACCAATTCTGCTTCTAGCGTCCTTTGCAAGGCACCCCTCGGAAACTGGTTGCGCAAAGGCTCTGATAACGGTAAACTGTATTTTTTTTAACGACAAGCAAACGGCACATGGGGGAAATCTTTTACTATTAGCGGCACCCCCCCGAAGCAAGTAGGCGGGCGGGGAAGGAAAAAAAAGGAATTTGGAGGCACAGTACCGCAAGAGCTCGAACAAGTGGGCCATGTGTTAGGACGTTGGAGTTTCCTTTCCAAGTGAGGACTGGTTATCTTGCTTTTCTTTTCTATCTGTTTTGGAGGGCGGGTCTTTTGGTGCGTTTTTCGCTCCTTTTCTGGAGGAGGGGGTTTTGGACCACCTGGCACACGGCCCAATTACTCAGGTTCTTACGGGTAGTGCTGACCGTTTTCTACTAAGAAAATTCCGCATTTTGTGAGTGAGAGTTCATGATTGGCTGAGACGGGGCACTAGCATAAGTTACCTGAGAGGCTGAAGTCCCCAGATATGACGCCTTCCTCGGTACCGACTTTCAGGAGCTCTTAGCGCGGTGATGGTCGTGGACTCGTGGCTATCGCCTTGATTGATTAGTTCTGATATAGACTGCAATATTAAAGGAGTACAAGTACTCGAGTAGGCATGTCCACAGATGAATCCGACCAATCAACGGATTTGGACTTCGCTAAAATTGATGTGCTAGTAAACCACACCGTTACTACATACCCTAGGTCGAAAGAAAGACTGAAAAAACTAGTGCCTGAAAACGGCCTAAGGCGACGACTGTGGGGTAATAGTGGGTATTGCAAATTAGCTTTAGGGATACTAAGACGTCAATCCAACAGCTAGTTCGGGAAAAAAGGAAATCCGCCCCTCAAGAACCGGGGAATTCCGTCAGTCTGTCTGTGCTCCACTGCTCTAGAAGCTTGCCTCCTGGGATACGATACTGTGGAGTTGTTATCCACGGGATATCCCGTCAGAGACTCAATTCTACAAACTAAACTAAACACCCCAGGTTTCGTTCGGGGTGTATAAATGAACTACCGGTATACTCGGCCACCGGACTAAACTCGCCGTTTTCTTAGCGGTGACGCACTAGAAAAAAAAAAAGAGAAACAGGGGAAAAAACAAAAAACAAGAAAGAAGGAACACAGCTCCAATCCTGCGACATGAGAATGCCCGCTGGAAGGTAGGCTACATCTCCGCTACGTCGATCCTAACGTTAGGAATCACTCTCTGAGACATACCCGTAGCTCTGCAATATTGCATCATGCGCATTTCCCTCTACCGCAATAGAATACTGTGTACCGGTATACCTTCCTGCACACCTGTGTATTCTACAGAAACGGTTTATGACTGGCCGAATCGTGGGATGTGTCTCGGTCTCGAGGCGTGAATACTACCAAGGACGGGCAGGGTCTCTCCCTCCTACAATACCGCTAGGTGACTTTTCTTGAGCGATCTGCGGTGGTGGCTGGGTTCCGAGATTGCGCGGAGAAAGGTGTTTTACAGCGAGTGGGTTTAGTCGACTTGTTTAGCGTTTGGCGGATGCGACGCCCATCAGGCGGGTTCTCGGCGTGACCATGAGAGGTCCCTTGGGTTGGACTGGATCGTGGGTGGCCGTGACGGAAAGCCATTGGGGACTTTTTTTCCATTTTTGGTGGCAGTGGTGCTGTGGGCCAAATTTCTTCGGAGAACGCCATACCAACCTTTTTCACTATCTGGGATTCCCATGAGCTACCAGCGATGGCTCTCCTAGCCATGCCTCTTCTCAATCGCCTGAACTCACTACCTGAGTGTTCACTCCTCAGATTACGGCGTCTTCTGCCGCTAATAGGCCATCAGCAAATACCTATACCACTACAGTCTTCGGGATTACGAGTCAGTTGCTTAGCTAGATCCTGCTGTTGTGAGTGGTTTGATATCATTACCTAATCTACCAAAATATCGACAGTCATCCGCCAGGGCTCATCTCTCACTGTGCTGGGGCTATGGAGGATACTGTCCGAGGCGGAAAGTAAGAAGGCTGGTATTTTCAGTGGGGCGCTCGTCCATGTATGCACCGGAAACCAGGAATGAAAAGCAAACATGAAGCCTAAGAGAGAGAAAAACTCTTCTATGTACGAACGGTCTAAAGTTTAGTAAGAAGTGAGGGAAGCAAAAAAGTTAATGGAGAATTCTGGAAGCTAATTATTATTATTGTAGGGGTATCACCGAGAGACAGCGGACAGGAGAGGGTGGATCGAGTGATAATGGGTGACCACACAAAGTCGCCATATGGGAATGAAGGGAAGATCCAAGCCTGGGGGATGGTGGGTGTTATCATACACCTGTTCCCAGAGGAAGAAAGGGAAAGGAGAGAGAGATAGCTAGAGGGAGGGAGCTTGAGAACATCAACCTTACGGAAAACAAAAAAAAGCTATCTTCTCCAATGGCGATAATGTGGACGTAGTAGGTAAACGACACCGACTCCAAGGTCAAATCGCCTGCTCCCATAGAGCTGCCACCCGAAGCCAGAAGGGGGTGTCCAGCACACCCTACCAAGCTCCACGGAAAGGATAACGGCTTCCAGGATTGTCTGATGTCTGATGTTTGTTGCTCTAGCACTTCCCGGAAAGCATTTTTTTGACGCCTCTTGCGTTCTTGGAATACTCCACGTCGCCGGGGGCAGAAGCGAAGGGCGCGGTACTGGCTTATGGATTCTCGAACCGTAGTGTTGGGTTTCCTGCAACACCGCTGCTGGTGGCAGTGCAAGTCCTTAACTTACGGGCAAGTTGATCTATACATCTACTAACAAAGGCCGCAATACTGTGCTCTCCCACACCTAGTCTTAACAACCCGCAAGGGTGGTCTCCAATAGAGCGGGGCTCACTCGTTAGAGTTAGCACTTTTCCGTTCTGGTGGGAGCTTCACCGCCCTCATGCCCCTTCCTCTCCTCTTAGCAGCCAGTGACTGGCGATAGGAACAAAGGAGGAGGGGGGGGTGTGGGGTCTGAAGGATGTTGATGGCAGTGGCTGGGGGCCCTCCTGCCTGTCTGTTCTCTTCTATAGAGTCAGAACTCAGCAAAGCATCAATCCTAAATACCTGCCCTCTATCGAACCCTAAGCCCTGGCTAGCTAGACAGAATATGTCACTACAGCTAGAACGTTTGACCGATTCTGTTTGCCAGGGGCAGCAGGTTGATACCGCACCTCCCCATCCAGCATGTCTCCTCATTGCTGGGAGATTGGCGGACATGTCAGAGGCACAAGGCCAACTGCAAAAGGTGGAAATAAACTAGATTGCTTCCACATCCGTTGAGATCTCGAGGAGTCTGCTGGTGTTTTGCACTCACACCGAGTGTTTGCACAGATGAGTGAAGGTCCGACTCCTTCTATGGGACATACACGCTGTGTCGACATCGCGGGTTCAAGATATGGAAATACCACACTAGACCAGACCGTCAGTACACCTACTTCCAACTCTCAAAGTCCAACCTCACCTCGCTATAGAACCGCAACCTGATATCGCAGAGTAGCATAGTCTACCGGCGGTACAGATATATATATGCGGTAGAGAAAAAAGTAGAAACAGCGAAATCGGAGTATCCGTATCCCACCATGCATCCATCCACTATTGCTAAACCCCCATTTCCTCCTCCTCTGTTAATCTATAGTGCCTCCTCGAGTACCATAATCAACCTACCCCTCGAATCCCGCAGAGAATCTCATTTCCCATCCACCCAACGCCCAAAGCTCTCGCCCGATGCTTCACGAAACAAGAACAAGAAAATTCCACACAGGAGCAGTCAGTGCGTGCAGCAGCCATATTCCCACCTGTCCATCCATCCATCCATCCATCCATCCTCTCAGAGACTGAAAAATCGAGAAAATACGGAATAGGAAGTGGACACTCACACGCATTCGCTTCGCTCACGCGCAAATCCCGTCACATTTCATATTTGGCACTGCCAACACACCCACTCCTCCGGTACAATCAGAGTTTTCACAGATTCTGCTACTCCAGCCCCTCACTCAAAATATCCTCCCCTTGGGTGGTGTAGCCAATTAAGGCACATCATTCTAAGGCTTCCAAACAACTGGGAAACAGATTGCAAACCATAGTAACTGACCTGTTCCTCCCCCACCATGTCTATCTCCCCTACCAAACAGCTCCAGGGACAGCCCAGAGCCTCCCCTGCACTTTCCCCTGCCCCTGGCCCAGCCTCACCTCGTTTTCGCGTTCTCAACCCCGGTTCCCCCTTTGGCATGACCCTAAAAAGCTGCCTCCCAGCTGGATCCTCCATCCTCCATGCCTCCGAATGCCCAAACAAAAGCGTCAACGTCCTCGCCTACACCGTTGCTCCCGGGAGTACCTTCCCTGACGTTCGGCTGGACCTGGGCTGTACAACCATGTGTTTTGTACACCTAGGGTCAAAAACCGGTCCAGACACCCCCGTCCTCGCACCAGCCCCCCGCCCAATGGGCTTCCAAACTGCTCTGGCCTCCATTTTCGGAGATGAAAGAGTAAACACGGTCGACGCACAGGCCCTGGCAGAGCTCGCCGCAATGGCCTCGTCATACCAATCCTCACCCGTGAGCATAGGCCCAGTCCAAGTACCCGACTCGCAACCGGCCGAAGACACAGTCATGAGCACCACGAGCGAACCCCCTTCCTCTCAGGAACTGATCCCATACGTACCGGAATCCTCAGCACCCGAACTCCCCATGGACCAGGGAAATGGCCAAAACACCGAAAAATCAGGCTTAGGGGACAGCCAACACGCTCACACGGAGACTCAGTCCTCCAACCTCACCCCCTTTTCAGACCCCTCCCTACCATACCCAACATCGCAGGATCCGCCTCCCTCTCCAACCAGGTTCGCATCTTCCTGGTCAGATACAGCCTCCCAACAAAGCAAGGGAAAAACGACCCGGAGTGTACGCTTTTCCTCCCCCCTTGCCAGAATATGGTCGCCCAAAGAAATCCCGGACACCTTCTCGGAAGCCAGCGGTAGCATCCGAACGAACCCCGAAAAAGAACAGGTAACGATCGACCTGTGCCAACTGCTAGACAAAGAGGGGGCCACCCCAGAAAACACAGGGCTCTCCGAGAACTTCCTCAATGGTGCAGCCACCCGCAAAGACCTCATCAACTACATGGCGATCCTTGAAGACAGCATGGAGAAAAAGATGATCGAAATGGAGGAACGTATCGTCACCTCCATCAACAAAGCCAGGAACATGAACCCTCCCGGACCAAGCG
>Ga0307509_10001109_pt1 | contig 46137 bp, 38 predicted proteins | sample 10_EM_MG_FD_202245 | JGI IMG/M metagenome (GOLD analysis project Ga0307509, IMG submission 202245) | Populus trichocarpa ectomycorrhiza microbial communities from riparian zone in the Pacific Northwest, United States - 10_EM | ecosystem: Host-associated > Plants > Roots > Unclassified | place... | reverse complement strand
CGCACTGTGACGGAGACTCCCAACTCGATCCTATTACTGTTTAGGATTACGTTCCCATTGTTGGCAAGACCAAACTCCTTGGGTAGACGTAGATAGAGTTCCTCCTCAACTTTGCTTTCTAGGAAGACGGTGACAATGTCAACTTGGAAAATTTCTTTATTCTCCATTGCCACTCTCGATAGAACAGTCCGAATGGCGGCAAAGGAGATGGTGGGGCTGTAGGTTTCGGAGTACTCGATTCCTTCTCTCTGTCGGAATCCGTGTGCGACAAGAAGTGCTTTATATCTCGCCCCCTTTCCGTCCTCTCCTATCTTCTCCTCAAGTACTATTCTCGAAGATATTGCCTGTGCTTTCTTTGGTATCTTTCCTTCCTCCACCACGCACCACGTCTTGTATCCTTCCAATGACATCAACTCGCGGTTTATTGCCTCAATCCACTTGGTGCAATTAGGTCCATTGAGTGCGTCCGTGATAGTTCTTGGTCCATCGGCTATCAATAAAGCTAAAACAATGCTCGTCGCCTGATTGCTTCTTCCTACTCCTCCGGTCTCTCTCCTAATCGGTCTCAGCCCACTGGCAGTCCCTCTACAGTAGCTTCCAAGAGTAGTCGCCATCTGACCAGGAGTGCGACTCTTCGGAGTCTTCTTCACCACTCGCTCTGGTTCTCTTGTAACTTCTTCGAAGTTTATACAGTGGCTCTCTCCGCTACGCTCGGGTTCTCCTTCCTCCTCCTCATCAGTAGCATGATCAAAATCATCACTACTGAGACTCTCAACATCATCCACGCCTGGATCGAAGTCTGTGTCTTCTTCAGTACCCTGAGAAACGCTGACGATAGAATCATTATTCGAAACAGGGCAAAGGATCTGTTGCTCGAGAGGTTTGTAGAACGGAGAGTCTTCATGGAAGACAACGTCGCGTGCTGTAATCAATTCCTTCTGCTTCGGATTGTAGAGGCGGTATTGCTTGGTCCATAGCGTATATCCAATAAAGATCAAACGGTTAGCACAAGGGTTCTATTTCTTGTCCGCTCGTTTTGCTGGGTGGATGTGGGCGTACGCTGTGCATCCCCAGACTCGTAAGTGTTCAATGTTAGGTTTGTTGCCAAACCATAATTCGTAGGGTGTGGCATCTATTCCATGCGCCCCTTTTGTAATAGACAGGTTCTTCAAGTAAACCGCTGTCTGTACCGCTTCAGCCGAATAGATCTTCGGAGTACTAGCTTGTTGTAGAAGGGCATTCGTTCTACCGATAAGGACTCGATTGCTGTTTTCTGAGACATCATCCTCCTGTGGCGTATAGGGAACCGTGGACTGAAATTCAATGCTGCATCTCCTCAGCTCTCTCTGAAATGCCTCGCCTGTATACTCTCCTCCAGCGTTAGTATGCACAGCCTTGATGACGTAGTCCTTCCCTGTAAGATGTATACATGTTCCGGTAACTGTATACTGGAGCGGAGTGCAGGATTTCATATGCTTAGTTTGATTACTTTGTTTTCTTTGATTAGGTTGATTGTTGTACAGCCCCGGAGCTAAATTAAGGCCCGGTAGCTTGTGTTAAGTTTAGTTTTGCATGTTTGTTGTTTTATTTAGGAACAAGGGAAGGAACGGTCATGTAAGCTGACGATAGCATTGAGGCAGTGTTATGACTCTTACGTTTCATGTGGGATCACAGGACATGCAGGGCAAGGTGCACTGCCCGGTAATGATCGTGGTTGCAGGATATCTGATTACTATCGCTTTGGGGGAACTCTTGTATTTAAACTCATCTCCATGCTAGCAGGTGTTAGGCGGGAGCCTATCTCAAAATCTTGCGAGATAACTCAGGCCGATAATCTTAATCGTAGACAGAGATTGTCTAGGAAGGCTCAATGATTTAATAGAGGTAGGTAAAGTGATAAAGATTTTTCTATCGTAAAAACTTATATTGATAAGATCTCTTCTCCATTGCTTGATAATGTTCAAATAGCTCGGAAGGCACCTCGATATTTATATGCCGCGTCTGGGTGGTCACTGGCTACATCTAGTTCTTATACTATCTAAGTACCTGCTAACAAACTCTTGCTTGTTTTAAAAGTGCGAATACCATTTGACCTTGACAATTCTGTTAACTCACTTCGACTTCCGAATCGCAACACCATGAAATTACCTGATGGTGCTCCCACACATCAGTCCATTGGTTACGATCCATCTTTGTCGGCATGGAGTCCTGCTTACCATTTGCATACACAGCATGGTCTCTATGATCGAACCAACAAAGGCGCCAGCTTTGTTATCGAACCTTTCAGCATTGCAGACAGATCCTGCAACCGACATCTGCGAGGCATAAGATAGACTTGTCACAATAATCGCTCCAATAGCCATTATCCCTCCATAATCATATCGTTATCGTATGGTTCCGTCAGTATCCGAAGAACACTATTGACGTCTGTGAGTGCGGGTATGCCTGATTTCTCAGACTACCTCATCCAACAACACCATTCACTTCTGCGACTTTCAGCGCGAGAGCGTGGCGTATAGCATGTGTTGCTTAACCATTGTCCGTAAAAACGTCCCGTTACCTATTGACCACTTTCGCGACTCTTGTCTTTAGTGCTCAGTAACCTTATGCGACATCCACCGATTTGGCTCGAACCACCTGCATAAGCTCGCCAAAGGCCTTCCCTCATATATCCTGCGAACGGGATCCGGTCGGACAGACGGCCGTGACGTATACGGGGTTACTAGCAGGGCTCCAATGAGCATGTCTTTGGTGAGGGGACGCAACCGCGGCGGCGTCTGCCGATGTAGCGCCGTCCCAACGCTGGTGCGGGAGGGGGGTGTTGGCATTGTCCTTTTGAACTCCGAATCCTAAGGTAGGGTAACTATAGGTCTTTTATTCACAAAAGAAAGGCTACGCCTTCCGGTATGCCTAACATGAGCTCCCTCTCTCTAAGCTTCGTCCTCGAACGCTTCTAAGATCTTCCTTCCATTTAAACAAATGAAATCCCTTTTTGAACTCCGGGTAGTAGGGTAAAAAACCTCATGCGTTTACTTGTCCACATGAGGAAAACCTTTCTTCCCTATTCAACATCTGCCCTACTCGGCATATCTGGGTTTTCTTCATGAAAACCTTCTATCAATTCCTGAGCGTTTTCTAAACCCTCAGGTGGTTCCCAGGTGTTCTCATCCTCAGAGCACCCTTTCCATTTAACGAAATACCTTAGTTCGCGCATTCACTTATTGCTGCCGCGAACCATTCTTGTATAAGAGATTATTTCACTCTTTACAATCCGTTCCACTTCCTATTCGAGATCGCCATCGATCTCTTCTGGCTCTCGTGGAGGCTGTTCTCTTCCTTCACAGACCGAGGTTCGATAGGGTTCTAACAGCGAAACATGGAAGGTCGGGTGGATCTTCCATGTAGGCGATATTTCGAGTTTGAAAGCGCGTTGTCCCCTTGCTTCTAGGATTTTGAAGGGTCCATAGAGCTTGGGACTTAATTTCTTCGAGGGCCGTTTTGTACGAATATTCTTTCCATTTAGCATTACCAAATCGCCTTCTTTATAGTCCGGCTGTTGTAGTGCTTTTCGGTCGTAGTATCTTCTCATTGCCTCTCGAGTATAATTTAGCGCTTCTACCGCACCTTTATGAATCCTCCAGTGGCTGTACAATTCAGCGCCTGCGTTCTGAGCTTGTCGCTCTCTCATCCATTCTGTTTGTGGATGATAACCGTAATTCGCGAAGAAGGGTGACATTCTGTGTGCATTGGTTGCGAAATTGTTGTACGTGAATTCGGCTAAGGGTAACAGCTGATACCAATCGTCTTGGCCGTAGTTGACGAAATTTCTTAAGTAACCTTCCAGCTCTTGGTTGGTTCCTTCCGTCTGACCGTCCGTTTGTGGGTGGTATGCTGTCGACATTTTTCTTTTAATCCCTAGCAACTTGCATAGGGATTCCCAAAATTCTCCAGAGAATTTGGCATCCATATCGGATATGATTTCCGTTGGTAGACCATGAAGTTTCCACACTTCTCGTAGGAAAACGTTTGCGACATCCTTTGCAGTCGCATTTGTCGGTGACCGAGAAGGTGTGCCATTTTTGTAAATCGATCAACTACTACCATAATCTGAGTGGAGCCTTGTGATTCCGGTAGTTGGGTGATCAAATCAGTTGAGATAGAGTTCCATGCTCCATATGGTGTTTCGAGAGGTTGAAGCAATCCCCATCGTGCATGTCGTGGAGATTTATTGTGTTGGCACTCATCACATGACCGAACGTAATCGTTTTTCCATCCCAAAATGTCCTGCTACCTTCGAGTCGTGGTATCCTTTTGCAATCTTTGTTTTTAGAGCATCGTTCGCAGGTATGTATAGCCGATTTTTGAAGTAAGGAAACCCGTCTCTGTATTGCCAACTTGTAGGCAATTCTTTGTTCCGAGTTATTAGATCTTTTAGCGTTGCTTCTCTGCTCAACCATTCGAGATCTTGGTTAGACGCCTCTCGGACTTCTTCCAAGAGTCCTAACTCGTACTCCTGTAGTAGGGCTTTGGATATCATAGCGCTTGACACCATGACTTCTTCCTGGAGGAGCCATGAGTTTCGTCCGATATCGTTTTCGCTAAATAATCTGTTTTCCCTGCTGTCTGCATATAGCTGACACATGATTGGTTGTACCTGTTTTACCGCGATGGTTCGCTTAGGCGATAGGTCCGTGCTCCCAAATCCTTTGTCTCCTCGGTCTGTCATTTGTAGGTTGTCTACTTCCATCATATCTGACGTCTCTATTTTTTCGCTGATTATTTGTGCAATTCGGTCCCCTTCCTCAACCTGATAACTTTTCTTGCCATGATTCATCATAATGACTTTGACTTCTCCTGTATAGTTGGCATCTATTACTACTCCACCGATTCCTATACTCTGTTTATATGCTAAGCCGCTTTGTGGGGCTATTCTAGCATAAGTTCCTTGCGGTATTCCGATTGCGATCCCCGTTCCGACTAACTTCTGTCCCTAGGCCAGGATTAGGACACCCTCCAGAGCGTATAAGTCATGTCCTGCTGAGAATCTGGAGCCTCGCGATGGTAACGTAGCTTTGGAAGCCATCTTCATTACTTGAATGGCCGCGGCTTGTTGTACCAGCATCCGTCTTGTCAATTTTTCCTGAACCGCTTCGTCTTGTACAAGACTTATTGAGAAATGTTGTGGTTTTAGGATTGACTGTTCGGTATGCTCAGCTCCCTCCTCAGGACGATACTCCGGTTGTCTACTTAATGCGTCTTGTTTACCGCTTCGTGATCCTGGTCGATAGAAAATCTTGAAATTGAACGATGCAAGTAGTTGCGCCCAACGAATTTGCCTTTGATTCCACTTTTTTGTTGTCAAAAAGTGTTGCAAATTTTGGTGATCGGTATAAACCGTAATCGGCTTATCCGCACCGTATAAGTAGTGTTTCCATTCCATGAACGCTTCCAATATGGCTAGGAACTCCTTATCGTGAATCTCATAGTTGCGTTCGGCTGAGTTCAGTTTTCGGGAATGGAATGCTACTGGGTGGAGTCTTTTATCCTGAAATTGGGAAAAGAATTGCCCCGAGTCCGAAGTCGCTTGCGTCGGTTTCGCTTACCGTTTCCCGTTCAGGGTAGAAATGTGTCAGGATTGGCGCCGTTGTAAATCGCGGCTTGAGCTTTTCAAATGCTAGGTTCTACTCTTGTCACCAGCTGAACTTTTCCTTGTCTCCCTTCAGTGTTTCCGTTATTGGCTTGCATATCTTCCAGAAGTTTTCTATGAATCTTCAATAGAAGTTCGCAAAGCCAAGAAAGATTTGAACTTCCTTGACCGACCTAGGTGTCTTCCATTGCCTTATGCAGTCTACTTTCCTCGTGCTCATTGTCACCCCGTCTGTTGCCACAATATATCCCAAAAATTCAACAGCTTTCACATGAAACTCTGACTTCTTAATGGACACTGCCAATTGGTGTTCCATTAACCGCGAGAGTACTTTCTTGACCATGGCGACATGTTCCGCATGCGTCCTGGAGTAGATAAGGATGTCGTCTAGGTACACCACTACTCCTTGGTCGAGAAATTCGCGTAATATTTTATTCATCATGCATTGGAAGGTGGCGGGAGGATTGACTAGTCCAAACGGCATGACTTTGTATTCGTATTGTCCGTATCGAGTTCTAAACGCTGTTTTCCATTCATCACCCTTCTTAATTCTGATTTGATGATAACCGTCCTTGAGGTCCAACTTCGTAAATATTGTGGCGCCAGCAAGCCGATCTCGTAATTCGCTCATTAAAGGAAGCGGATATTTATTGAGAATCGTCAACTTGTTAAGTTGTCGGTAGTCTACGCATAATCGTAAGCGACCTTCTGGTTTCGGCACAAACAAAATTGGCGCTCCAGCAGGTGACTGGCTATGCATAATTTTGCCTTGTGCCAACATCTCATCAAGGTAGGTTTTTAGGGTATTTAATTGGTATTGTGACATAGGGTAAAGGGGTCCCCAAGGCGGTTAAGATCCTTCCTTAAGGTCAATTGCATGATCAAACATTCGTCTCAGGGGCATTTTTTCTGACGCTTCTGGTTGAAACAAATGCTTGAACTGAGCATATTCTTGTGGCAAGGTTTCCTGTTCCACCGGATCCTTCTCTTCTACCCTTCCTATTCTTCCCACATACTGGGCCTTTGGATCGTATGCGACCGTCTCGTCATACTCAAATAGGTTTTTTACGGCCTCATCCTCGACATGATCGCCACATGTCATCTGTTCGAAACTCCATTTTTTCGGTTCATCTAGATGTGATAGGTGGTGTTCATGATACCACCATCCAAAGGGGATAATAAGGTCAAAGCGTCCTGTGGGCGCTATTTCGGCGGAGATGGGAGACCTATGCCCATTCCCGATTTCTAATGTGATGGGGCGGGTGTATCTTTGACCGGCTGATGAACTTGAAAGTCCATCGAATCCAACTATTTTGATGGGTTTTTTTTGGACTTTGTATAGTATGTCGAGTCGTTCGACTAATTTTTTGCTTACTAGGAAGCAACTGGCACCTGAATCCAGTAAAACATGAATGCGCGTGCGTTTGCCCTCAACATCTAATTGGGCAGGTCCTTCAGGGCATGAATAATGTTTTGGAGAACTCGGTATTGGCCTCTGAGGGCTATCCGGTTCTTCGTTTTTTCTCTTAAAATGCATTGTCTCGTTGACTGTGGTTGTTTATTACCGCGCCCACGCAGTTTCGTCCAGAGAGGACTCCTCAGATAAACTTCCTGAAATAGTATTTCGGGTAGCCCACTACCAGCGGTCTTTACCTCCTGCCGAGGAGTTCCCAAATACTAGGCATTACCGTCTCCCACAATGGCTTCACCTTGCGACTGGGCCTGCTCAGTCCGTATCATCGACTTATTTCGTGGATCATTGGCGACTGATCGGGAATGGTACCTTCGTCCATACCATTTGGGATTTTAACCGAGATACCTGTTGGGCCTTGGATAGCATATAGGCTTAAAGATAAGCGTGCCCTAGTCACTAAAGCCACAGCCTGGGTAATTATCCTCGCCCAAGCTCTTCCTCAACGTATTCGGTGCCCTTGTGCTAGAATGGCACCTGTCTCAGTCTCAGGGATAGTTTAAACTAGATAGTGAGTCTGAATATCCGATATATCCTAGCTTTTCACTTCCGGTGTCTTTTATCTATCCCCTACTGTACAGTGTCCGTTTTCGCTAGGTTCCGGTAATTTTGGGCCATCTTGTCCCTTAGATCGAGGTAGAATAGTCTCGTTTCTATTGGCTTGCTTCCAGGCGTGCAAAGTCCGAAATTATCTCGCTTTTTTGCATCCTTCCCGGCCCTCAACGTCTCTCGATCTTTCCTTGATCCAAACCCTGGTTTCTTCCGTTGTCTAGTTTCAGTTCTCTCAACACGATCGAACCCAACTACCAACTTCCATGAACGATTACATTGGGTTGTGTCGTCTTGGTGCCTGACTGGACTCTTTTCCTTTTTCTTATGACCTGGTTCCCCTTCTTCTGATTTGTCTAACCGTCGTTTTCGCGAGGTTCACCGACCAAGAGGTTCACCGACCAAGAGGTTCACCGACCAAGAGGTTCACCGACCAAGAGGTTCATTCGATATAGACTCTTCGTTCTGGGACCTCAGTCATAAGGTGCGCGCCGCGTTGTTCTTTTTGAGTTTCGATTCCCGGAGTTACGCCCGGACTACCCATCCGCCGTCGCCGGTGGTGCCTTGAGAACTCTCATAGTTCTTCGCCGTCGTACATGCTCCATGCCACCGGGCGGTCTATCCTGTTCACTGATCGTGAACTTTCTCCCTGGCTTCATTCAGCCACGACAGCTACTCTTTTTCTTTAGGCCTGGGGTTGATCGCGTTTTCGTTTATTTGTTTCGTACCTCTTGGTACCGAACGTCGCAATCGATTGCTCTTTCCGACCATGTTTCCAGAAATGGTTGGTCATTTCACATTGTGTACATGCCTTATTGTTCCTTCGTCGGTCTCTGACATCTTTAGGTATGGTGTCATGAGCTTTATCCCAGTCCGTATGTACTACCTCCTTTTTGTCGGTAGCTCTCGTTTCTTTTGACCAAGTTTTCGTACAGGGTACCTTAGGCTTTCCCTTATAGGCGGCCCATTTTTCCACCGTGTACCTTTTAGGGGGTCTTAGATTGCTCTTTGTTGAAGCTGGGTCTTCTGTTTTCCGACTTATCGATGTCTCCGAGGATTCACCCTTTTTGTGTCTTAGGCGTTTGTCTTCCTCATGATTTTCATGTTGAATCATGGCATTTTTGAAACCTGCCAGCCATAATTCGTCGTTGGGATAGGTCTCGAACGATAGTCTTAATAATCCGGCTTCCGGCATCTGAGCTTTAAGCATGTCTCTCCATACTACCCCTTGGAGTCCTACTTTCATGTTGTGGTTCTCCATTCGCAAAAGGAATTGTCGTATGTCCCCATGATATTTTTCAAGCTTCATTAACTTGAGGGTTCTTTCTGCCTCATGGGTAGGCGCGAATCGTTTGGTTACTTTTTGTTCAAACATGAACCATCTTTCCTAACCGATCTCCTTTGTATATCCCAATGCCCCCAACATCTTTTTTCGATAGGTATCTGTGAAAGGAGCTACATCGTCTCCTTCCATTCGTCCCATGGCATACTTGATTCGATCTGTTTCCATGGTCCATTGGTGACTGTTCCGTTCCCACAAATCTTGAACTGCCATTAACCATATTCGAATATCCTGATGGGACTTATTTTTGAATACCCATGGAGGGTCGGAGGGTCGTTTGGTATGTAACAATCGTTCTCGAGCGATTGCTTTTGCCATGACGTCTACGACGTCTTCTTCCTCAACTTCTTACTCGGGATCTTGTCTTTCCTGTCCTTTCCTCTTTTCCTTGCGACTCGGGCCTCCTTTCGGATCCTGCCCTTCGTCGTCGTGGTCGTTGTCACCATCATCTGGGTCCGGGTCTCCTGCCCCGTGCTTGGTTGTTGGTGGTATTTGGCCTCCCCCGTTTCCTCCCTGTTCAGGAGGGGGATTTGACCATTTCTTCGGAGCTCCGTCGGTATTCCGTACAGGTCGTTCCCTATTGTCAGTAACTATAGTTGGGGCTGCTGACCTTTGAGCCGATATGGCTCCTACTTGGGCCTTTAAATCAATCAGGATATCATGAAGCTTCGCCATTTCTGCTTCATGTCGTCCCTGTTGATTCCTTGCGGCCTCCTTTTGTTCCTCTCTGTGTCAATTTATAACCGACACGTAATTGGCATTGTCGTTTGCTCAGTCTTCCTCTATTTCGAGGATACGGTCCCGAAGCTGCTCGTCTTGTCGCTGGCTGTGTTCTGCCTATTCTGCTTGACGAGCTTGTTGTGCTTGGAATTCTACTTGGACCTTTGCCACGATTTCCGCTTGAATAGTTCTGGACTCTTGGTTGAACATGTTGATGGTCCTTTCGAACATGTTTAATTCTTCGACCAGTATGGACTCACCTAGTTCCAACCGGTGCTGGAGTTTTCCTAACGCTCTTGCTTGTTGTTGGCCTTCCCTAGATAATCGTCCGATATCTAAGAACATGGACCTTTGTTCTCTAGCTATTCGTTGACTAAATCTTCCGAGAACTCCTCCAAAGTGGCCCGCGAATTGGTTTAACTCTTCCTTTGAGACAAAGTTGGGAGTAGGTGTCTTAGAACGTGATCGTGCTAGTCGTCAAAAATCTATCTTGCCAGTTGTACTGGTGTCCAGTAGACCAGGGGTTCGGCGGCTGCTATGGATGATAGTCTCATCCCCACCAGTCATCTCGGAATTGTGGGTTTCTTCTGTCATGATTGGTGATTGTGATGTGTCAGGTTGCCGATCCACCAGGAATTTCTTTGTGCTTTATCGCACTGGTTTGGAGGGTATTTGATGATGCTTATCGAATTGACTTGGGGTTAAGCCAGATAAGCGGAATCTTATTGGCCTTATCGGACGTAGGATATGGGGTGTTCCAGTAGTTGTCTGGAAACTCGTAGGTTTTTATATCCCTCGTGGGGTATGGAGTGTTCCACTGCTCGGATGTTTCTTGGACCAGGTCTTCACATTTCCGAACAACTGTAGGAGCAGCGGGAACAGTATTGCCGTGCGGGAAAAGGTAAAGTATTTGGGGAATATGAGGTGAATCTTTTAGAAGATTTTCGAACAGGTAGATTCAATGTTCGGAGATAGAATCGGCGATAGATAAGGGTTCGAAAATGAATGCTTCACTTATCTCGCCGAGGAGAGTTGTCATATAGTGAGCCTTGGTAACAAGGAGAATTATCAATATACTGTTAGGCGGGAGCCTATCTCAAAATCTTGCGAGATAACTCAGGCCGATAATCTTAATCGTAGACAGAGATTGTCTAGGAAGGCTCAATGATTTAATAGAGGTAGGTAAAGTGATAAAGATTTTTCTATCGTAAAAACTTATATTGATAAGATCTCTTCTCCATTGCTTGATAATGTTCAAATAGCTCGGGAGGCACCTCGATATTTATATGCCGCGTCTGGGTGGTCGCGGGCTACATCTAGTTCTTATACTATCTAAGTACCTGCTAACAAACTCTTGCTTGTTCTAAAAGTGCGAACACCATTTGACCTTGACAATTCTGTTAACTCACTTCGACTTCCGAATCGCAACACTATGAAATTACCTGATGGTGCTCCCACACATCAGTCCATTGGTTACGATCCATCTTCGTCGGCATGGAGTCTTGCTTACCATTTGCATACGCAGAATGGTCTCTATGATCGAACCAACAAAGGGGCCAGCTTTGTTATCGAACCTCTCAGCATTGCAGACAGATCCTGCAACCGACATCTGCAAGGCAGAAGATAGAATTGTCACGATAATCGCTCCAATAGCCATTATCCCTCCATAATCATATCGTTATCGTATGGTTCCATCAGTATCCGAAGAACACTATTGACGTCAGTGAGTGCGGGTATGCCTGATTTCTCAGACTACCTCATCCAACAACACCATTCACTTCTGCGACTTTCATCGCGAGAGCGTAAAGTATGGAATGTGTTGCTTAACCATTGTCCGTAAAAATGTCCTGTTACTTAGTGACCACTTTCGCGACTCATGTCTTTAGTGCTCAGTAACCTTATGCAACGGCGACCGGTTTGGCTCGAACCACTTGCATAAGCTCACCAAAGGTCTTCCCTCATATATCCTGCGAACGGGTTCTGGTCGGACCGACGGCCGCGACGTATATGGGGTTACGAGGAGGGCTCCAATGAGCATGTCTTTGGTGAGGGACGCAACCGCGGTGGCGTCTGCCGATGTAGCGCCGTCCCAACGCTGGTGCGGGAGGGGGGTGTTGACTTTGTCCTTTTGAACTCAGAATCCTAAGGTAGGGTAACTATAGGTCATTTATTCACTAAAGAAAGGCTACGCCTTCCGGTATGCCTAACAGCAGGAGAACGGCAGACTTCAGCAAACTCTTGATTTATGAATATACTTGGTTGAACGGCGATCTCAGAGTTCCACTTGCCCTTTAACTATTATCTCTTTATCTCCGGGTCTCTTGAAGCCTCCCTTAGACCTAGCGCTTGCCGGTCAACCGCTAGCCTTCTATTGTACCTCTTCGTTAGACAGGAGTAAACCTGTTACATTCCCACTCCTCTGATGTTGCCGTTCCACATGAGTCTTGTATGCCTTGAAAGACTCAGCTGCATCACTCTTCTTTTTAAGGAAATTGACGGCGGTAAACTTCATAACATCGTCTATAAGTAACATGAAGTACAGACAACCTCCAAATGACTTCTGTTGCATCGGACCACCCAGGTGTGAGTGGATCAGCTTAAGTGGAGCGGATGTACGCTGTGCTGCTGGCTTGAACGGCGTTCAGATCATCTTTCCTCTTAAACAAGCATCGTATCAACCAGTTATTGAGTTTGCTTGTAGAGAGGGCCACCCAGAGACAAGTTCGTTACTGCTCATCTTGAGTAGAGCTTGGTGGTGGAGGTCGGCTAAACGATACTGCCATAACGTCGTCAATGTTTGATCCTTCAACGAAATAAGAAGCCCTTGATCCGTGACGCTCACATCTGTGAGAATTGTATAGAGTCGGTCGACCTTCTTTGCAATGGCCATTAGAATACTATCCCGGAAGACCTCTGCAATGTCGCTCTTGAACGATATATTGATCCCCTCCACTGTAAGCGGGCTGACGGAGATTAAATTTGTCGAACTGGCACTGGGAATATGTAAGACTTGCTGAAGGAGTATGGTCTGCGATGCCTGGCTAGGTAACCATATCCTAATGCGAACTGTACTGATTCCTGCGGCAGAGACCAACTCCCCTGTAGCGGTACGCATTTGTCGTTTATCAGATGTCAGGCGCTTGTAGGTTCCCTCCAGGGATACACCAGCATGCTTCATCATATGATTGGTGAAACCGAAGTCTATCACCCAATCCATCTCTGGAACGACATGCTTCCCCATCATAGCCTTTTCCACTGGCTTCTCCTCATGCACGCTCTCTGCATTGGCATCTGTCGTCAGCCAGAGCTGCTCCTCCATGATACCAGCTCTCCCAGTCTGGTTCATGCTGCGTTTGACGGAGATTCCCAACCACGTGTCTTCGTTTGCCTTCGCTCGACACTCACAAATCTTATGACCAGGTTTTCCGCAGTGGTGGCAAGACCCGGAGAACTTTCCTTTTATAGGTTTGCTTCTAGCACCGGGGGCGACCCCTTTTCTTGAATAGTTGGACGGCTTCTGGAATTGACCAGTCTTCGTAGACTTTGAATAGAGTGCTTGGCCAGGCTCAATATCCCGCTCGAGTTGTAGTTCAACTTCGTCGGCAGTAAGCTTTGCCTGGAGTTCTGTGTAGCCTATCATTGTCGTTTGTGAAGACAGAACACTCTTCGTGACCATGATCCATGTCTTCCATTCAGGTGTCTTGGGAAGGCCCTCAAATAGATGGAAAATCATCTGCGCATACGTAGGTTTATTTCCGCTAATAACAAGCTTATCCCGTAGCTCGCGGATCTTATTAATGTACTCGAGTACAGTACCACACTTATCCAGGTTCCATTCATACAGCTCTCTCTGTAAGTGATTTGCGTCGTAGCCACCTACAGTCTCGTAGTTGCTCTGGACGTCTTTCCAAATCTTCCCTGGTGGTATCCATACTTCGTTGTAGTAGAAAACAGCGATGGCATCTGTCATACCCAGGCGAAGTGTTCCAACAGCCTTCTGAATCCTCCTCCTCTGCGCTTGGTATTGGTCCAAGGCAGTCTGGTACTCTCTAGGTAGAACGAGAATGGTGGAGTCAGGCCGCTTCACAATCTCTTCATCACCGATCATCAAATCCCACTGTCCCTCCCGTTGGAGGACATCTGTCATTCGCATTGTAATGGGGGCACCCTATAGAGAGGTGAACTCTAAGGTTACGACAGCACCAAACACTCAAAGTAGAAGATAAAGATGAGGTAAAATAATTCAAAAGAATCAAAACGGTTAAACTTAATATCGTTAAGCTGAGAGCTTCACTCAATAAGTTCTCTCGAGGAAAGTTGGTTATCAAAGTAGAATGCCAAACGCTTAAACTTAAGTAGATATCAGATTTAAGCCTTTGACATTCACCACTACTTCCGACCTTGTGCCAGCACCCTGTCCTGCTCAGGGTTTGTCCGAGGTCTACCCTCCATCAGGAATTATCCAGCTGGAAGTGTCGGACCAACTCGGGTACACTTAACTCCGTCAATAAGATATGAGTTTCTGCAATGCATCTCCAATAAAACCGCAGGTGGAAAAACTCTTCCTATCGAAGTCATACCAGTGGCTAACTGTTATGACAACAACCGGAGTCAATACCTAGGTGGTGGACTCACTGGCCCAGTGGTAGTTTTGTCTATACAAGCTATGCAGTCCATCATTTAATCTACGCGACTATCTAATGTGATAAATTGACATGCAAGCTCCCCCGGTGAGATGTAGCCGATGGTTGGCTAAGTAGGCGCTACCCATAGCCAGCCTCTTGGGACATACTCTACCGGGATAGGACTCATACCCCTAGAGTCCAATAACAACCCATAGTAATGCTACAAATCAAGGGGAGAAGGTCCGGGCTGGTTACTGAGTTATTTGTCTCGAAAGCACCCTGGCCTTCTGAGACTACCTAAGTACCACTAGGAAGACTACCCTACATCCCGTAGGCTAGAATAGACTCCTAGATGCCCGGGTGACCATATATGAGTGACCCCCATTTTGGCGGTTACCCATACTCCCCTTATATATCCTGCGAACGACATTCAGTCAGACGGACGGCGACGAACTTATAAGGTGTTACGGCAGCTGCTCCAATGACCTCTTTTTGCTAGCAAACGAGCAACTACACAGCCGTCTGCCTATGACGTGCCGTCCCAACGCTGGGGCCAGAGGGGGGTGTTAGCAAAACCCGCCCTAGTTCAATAGCATGTTCGGACTACCCTTATACAGCCGTGGGGCTTCCCCCTGCAGATGCGTGTGTGCCCAAGAACATCTAAGAGCCCATAGAATGTGAGGCAATCAACCTCTAAGTTCTAGGATAACTTTGCCGGTGAAGGTAGGGTAACTTGAACTCCTCAGTAGGGTAACTGGGGTTTATGGGCATAATAACCAAATTCCCAAGTTAGGGTAACTTTGTCCACTTATGCCATTAACCACTCCGGAAGTCCTCCAGTCAACCACACAGGTCGTGTCGGAGGTCCGGGGGGGCGTGTAACATTCCCATAATTCTCTTTTTCCTTATGTGAATGTCCTCCCGAAAGGTTACCCTCCCTGCTAGAATGCCCAAGGCTATTCTACTGTTCTCTAGGCCTTGCTTTTAGGCGAACCGGTGTTCTTGTATACTAAGTATACTAGACCATACCACCTCTGACTACCTCTTGGTATACCATTTGGGCTAAGGTGGTAGTCGTTGTAGCTACCTATCGTAGGGTCATTACACGCATTGACCACATGCGACAATTTGTTCCATCAAGCTTCAGAAAGCCTGATCCCATCAGAGATACCAAACCTTCTTGTTTGGTCATCTTGTATTCCGCCAAAAACAGTGTCCGTTGACTAGGTACGTGTGATAGACTCGCCGGCAATCCACCGCTGCGTTGGGTAGATGGATGGATATATGGATGGATGGATGGATTTGTTTGATCGTCTTCCGTGAAAACCTTTCTCCTCAACAGGCAGAAAGACATTTCGTAGCTTTTTCCGGACTTGTTAGGCCGGGCTCATCACCTGTTAGCGACACTCTGATGGCAGCTCGCTCACAACCCAATAATAACTGGGGTAGCGTAGGTAACGGCGCGAAGCACAGATAAAAGAACGTAGGTGGTTGTTCTGGTATGTGATGATAACGATGTCGATGTTCGATGTACCATACCGTAAGCTCTCTACTGGTAGCTTAAACTAAATACAGAAGAGAGCGCTCACACACACAAAACAGGAAAAACCCACACAACAGGGAAAACCCACACAACAGGAAAAACCCACACAACAGGAACAACCCACACAACAGGAAAAACCCACACAACAGGAAAAACCCCCAAGTGGCAGTCACGACCCTAAACCGGTCGTACCCCAAACTAACTATCATCCCCTAACAACTATGGGATTCCAGCTATCACACTCATGTACACGTAGGTACTCAAGGCTCGCACAACATCATCCCAGTTTCACGTGATCGAGCTTGATTCCCAAGCACTCAGGGGCTTCTACAATTCACAACTCAGGCTCACCAATCTTCAAGAGCGAGTAGCAGCAAACCCCGGCTGAAGTCTAAAGTTCTGCTGTAACGGTAAAAGTGATTTCTACAACGGATTTGTTTCTAAGAACTATGCAATTGATCGGCTCAATGCTAGTAACCCGGCAGAGCATGAGATGCATTAGAACTCTTATACAAGGAAGCTGGAGTAGTGTCTATTTATCAGGCGAAATATGAACTTTGTTCAGGGTTGACAAGAAATCTGAGCTAACAACGTCGAAGAGAAGGGTGAACAGATGAGAACTGAATTGTTTAATATGATTCACTAAACAAGTAATAAAACGAGAGGCAAATTGAGGTAGTACGAAAGTTGCCCGACACCAGTAGTAAATGGGAATCGTGTTTGGTTATCCTGATCCGCTATGTTGCGGTGGGCATCGTTCCGCTGCAATAGCATCCCTACAATCCGATTGACTCCCGTAGTCCCCCGCAGTCTCCCTATTCTGATAGCATCGTCCCTTGTGTTCAACTCACACGAGATCACTCACTTTTTCTCATCTGCCATCACTTTTTATATTTTTCACTATTTATGCATTGACACTATATTTACTACCGTGTTGTTTCTTTGGTTTTTAGTATTCTTCCTCGTCGCTTTTCTCCCCTCTACTGTAACTCTATTCGGATTCGGGGAACCGGGGGTGGAAATGCAACTTGGGTTAGTGTCTATTGTTGAAAATCTGTCCAAGGGCTGTGAAGTATACCAGAAGCATATGAGAACAGCAGATGCGCATAAACTTCATTCAATCTAAGATGGTCAGGCAGACCCACTATTTATACAGTGAGGCAGTACTACACGTCATCAGCGGAGAAGGAAATAAAACGAAAAATATAGATGACAAAAGAAGAAACAAATGAGAACATGATTCCACATCTGGTCAACGGACCAAGAGATGATGATATGAGCGAATGGTACAGTCCAATAAATGGAATACGGAGAACTGTAGACCAAGACCAAGAGTGAATGACCAGCTATGGCCTATGGTAGATATGAAGGGTGCATATCCGAAGGTCAAATTCCAATATCCATCATAAATGCTGGGGTTCTAAGGCTAATGTGGCTAATTGCGCGAAAGACATTCTTTAAAGCAGATTCTTGTACTGTACTCTGCACGAGAAGAGATCAACAATCATCGAGGTGAATTTCGTGTCTGATTGGTATTTTCAGGATCTACCATATTTCCCCCTATATATATTTTCCACTTCTCTCAATCAGGGGATATTGCGGGGGGGGAGTACCCGGATAAGAAGTTTATTCCCTTCAGTGGTTGAAAGAGGATAACACACTTAGCTTCTTATTTTCTACACATATTTCTGCTTCTAACTAGCATACTAAATAATTGAATGTGGTAAAAAGCCCTGCCCCGTAGTCCCCGGCAGCCCCCGACAGTTCCCCATTGTCCCCTATGCTAATTTGTTTCACACTGTAGGGCCTGCCGTCCTGGAGTTTCCCAGGCAAGAACGGACATCGTCTTGCCGTCCTATCCCGCCCAAGGCTCTTGGCAGTCAGCCTCAGACTGTTGAGAACCCTAGAGATTGTTCCGCTCTAACTGGATCCCTACAACCTTTTGACTCTCTTTCTGTAACCTACTTCTAAGTATCTCGAGAATCCCAAAGGGAACTCTGGAGATACTAATAGGATAGGAGAGAAAGTCTCGGTGGAATATCTTCAGGAGATATAAGAAAGATGAGAGACTAATAGACTGACCATTCAACTTGTAGTATATTAAAGAAAAGTGTTCCTGTGAGGCTTGAGAGACTGAATCCTTAGGGGATCTCAGGCTCTTTAAATAATAAAAAAACATAACCAAATATCATCTGCCTAACGCAAACACTTACTATGCTAAGATAGTATCGAAGCAGACAACTAAGTCCTAGAACATAGATGTACAGGCGACAGGATGTAACTAACATAACAAGTAATGGAATCAAACAATAAGGGATCGCTACTAATGTACTAATCCAGTAGTACTAGTAGGAAAGCATAAGGTTTCCTAAAGGGTACAAGGGTAGCAAGGGGTGCTATAAGCGAGCTTAAGGATGAATAACCCAATAGGAAACTATAACAATAAGGAAAGTACAAGGTAAAGAAAGTAGCGCTACTATTGTAGGACCTAAATAGGAAACATCCAACATCAGGTAAGTGCAGTAGCGAGAACAATAGGCAGATTCCATTACACTTTCCCAGAATCCTGTAGCCAACTCTTTCGCCTGGCAGCCCATGAAAGCGGCGTTCGGCCTTCCCTATCCATTCCGTTCGAATAGCATCCGCACCACCTCCTCACACCCACCCTCTGCAGCCCATGACAGTGGCCTTCGGCCACCCCTATCTGCCGTATCAGGATTGACCTCGTTCTGTCCTAAGAATATACCTACTACCTTCTTACGCCCTTCCCTGGTTCCCTGGATAGAAGCTCGAGATGATGCAGCCCAAGAAAGTGGCGTTCGGCCGCCCTCATCCGCTATGGAGGGATTGAGATCGCTTCGTTCCAATAGTGTCCGCACAATTTCCCAGTGTCCACTCTCAGCAGCCCATGAAAGTGGCGTCCGGCCGCCCTTGTCAGCCCTGTCGGGATTGACCTCGTTCCGCTCCAAGAGTATTTTTACAACCTTCTTATACTCTTCCTCGCTATCCCCTGGCCCCGTCATCGGCCCGGCAGCCCATGAAAGTGGCGTTCGACCACGATCACCCTCAGTGTCGGGATTAACGTCGTTCCGTTCCAATAGAATCCGCACAATTCCCCCGTACCCATTCCAGGCAGCCCACGAAAGTGGCGTTCCACCATTCTTGTCAATGCGGTTGGGATTGACCTCGCTCCGCTCTAACAGTTTCTTTACAACCCTGTCACACCCATTATTGGTGTCCCGTTCCAAAACATCCGACCCGGCAGCCCATAGAAGTGGCGTTCGGCCATACTTGTCAGCCCTGTCGAGATTATCGCCCCACTCTAATAACGTCTCCACAATTCCCTCACACCCATAAGCGGTAGCTCATGACAAGGGTGTTCTGTCCAAGTCATCTACAATATTGGGATCAACACCCTCCTGATCTAGTAGCACCTTCGCCATCTCATCACTCCTCCGCCTGGTAGCCAACATCAATCCCCTACTACCAAACGTGTCAGTTGCGTTAAGATCCCATTCATTGATGTTTAGTAAAGAAACCATGATGTCCAAAAACCCGAGCAAGACTCCAACGGATCGCCGTGCATTTCATCCGGCCATCGTCATGATCAGCGGTCGAGGTCCCCCGCCACATGAAGTGTTCGCGTAGAAATAGGTCGCAAGATATGTGCGCATCGAATCCATCAAGTAGCTTAATGTAAGGGAAATTACACTCTTGGAAGTTTGCTTTTGTACATGCGCTCCCCAGTAACAAGGGTATTCAAGAAGGGGAGCGGTAGGTGGGAGTGGACGAAGAGCTGGAAAAAGGTCCCTGATGCACCTGGAGTTCAGGTACGTAAAGCAAACTTCGGCAATCGTCGAATGGGGGTTATGGAAAAGCGTAGGATTGGCTAGGATACGCCCCTGTAGAGTGAAAGTGAACGAGACGCACTTTGGAAGATGATGAATCGACTATGACTAGTCCTGGTCCGCAGTTCAATATGGTCCGAATCGAAGGGACATTGTCATTGTACAGATCTGCAGACCCTATCTCTACCCCTAAGGCTTGACATAGCGCGCCCGGTGACAACGGCCGCTCTGAATATGCTACCCACAGGATGACTTCCATTCCTAGCCGCGCTCTGTCCTTCTTCTGTGCCCTGATTCTTTCTAAAGGGGCAGCGTATACATCTCCTACTTCTTGACCGCTCGAAATCTGTTTAAGCTTTTCCCTCCTCCGGCGAATCGTTGTCTCCCCGAGGATGGCCTCGATGCTAAGAGGGACAAGAAGGAATCTGCTTGCAATCTTCGATGAGAAACGAGAGCTGTACTTACTACAGGAAAACTGGGTATCTGGACATGCATCTTGGGTAGTCTTCTCGGAATAATTTCCATTATATCCGCTCTTAGACTCCCATCCGTAGCATCAGGTTCCGGGTCCCCGTCCAACTTCATCTTCAAAAAAGTCTCGGTGTCTTCCTTCGTTACACTAACGTTACACTAACACATATAGTACTCACACCAGGGAAGTACCTTTCAACCTCACGCTAAAAGGCCTTCCGGGCAAGAATAACCGGACATTCGGCGCCCCCTGAACAATAGCTCGCAAAGCCCTAAGGATGCCTGTCCGATGAATTGTGGGGATTCATCCAAGCCATCAATACAAATAACTACCCGTGGTCGTTCCGCAATGACCGACCATAGCATTTGAAGAAGTTCCGGACCTTCCGGGTCTACCCCGGCAAAATGATCTTTTGCGTTTTTTGAATGCTTTCCGTATGTCTTCTGGGATAGTCCCCCTCCCCACCAACTGCTGAGCATATCTCCTAGCATGTTCGATGTAGTCTGTTCGTTTTGGACGAGGTAGTCACAATACAGCCCCGCAGTCACGACATCCTGTCTCCTGCCATAAAAATAGTCGATCACCACCAAGCAAAAATTCCAAGTTAGCGATGTAGGTTCTCCATAGCGATTCCTTGTCTTACCTGAGATGAGTCCCTCCCACACCTGGATCACCATGGCAAAAGAGCACAGAATGAGGAGAGCTATCTTCTGCAGTATCCCATTTCTTGAACTTGTCCGTTCGGAAAATCCATTGTCCCACGCCCTTCAGTCGGCTCCCCCTTAGATGTTGATGTCGTTTCTGCGGCTACAGTGGTGACAATCACTGTAGCACCTGATTCCTATCATCCGCTATAGTTGTTAGAATTGTTGAAACTGTTGACATTGCATGACCCAATAATCGCCCGATTGTTCATACTGTCTAAAGTCTGGCTGGCTGACGGTGTAAAGAGATGTTATAGATAGGGATCAAGAATCTCCTTAGACCCGAAGAAAATCATGTGGGGGTAAGGCTGTGAGATATCATATCTCGGTGTTCCATCAACTGGCTTCACACCAGGAAACCACAACATTTATTGTGCGTGGACAAAATTCGAGTACAGAATCAGTGGCAACCGCACCAAATTGCTGCTGCTTACTTAACACCCTAAGAGACGATACAGTGGCAACCCTACCTGCCAACTAAGTACCCACCATTTTTACTTAATATCCTGTCCTGCGAATATCTGGGAACTTGTTTCACTCTCACCAAAAATCTTCAACTTAACCTTCAATAATTTTTCCCAGTTTGCACCTATTTTGTGAAATCGAATGGTGGGGACCAAGCCCTCTTGATTCTCCACTGTTTCTGTTTCTTAAAATTCTGTGTTTTAGGGCTGCCCTCCGCTCTCCGGTTTAGGCCTATTTGAGGTGTAGGTTTTAAGCGATTCGCGCTGTACTTTACCCATAATGCCTCAGGCATGCCGGTACCTCCCGACACTAGTTTAGGTGGCTAAAATTGGCGTGAAACCTAAGACGAAGTTATATGACTATCAATCTAGCCAGATGAAGTCTAAGACGACACTTTGCGGGCATTTATAGCACTCGCAAAACACACCTGGTGCATAAGCGACGACTCAGCATGCCCATCGAAGAAAAAAACAAAAAGAAAATGGCTCAACAGATCCTCCGCACGATCCGGCGTTCGCTTCGAACTGGTCACCCGGATCTCCTTGTGGTTCCAGACATCAGCCAAGCAGTCGCCTCGCAAATTCTTGCAAGCCTCGAGAAACAGGAACATAACTCCCATCGTCATGGGTTTAGGTAAGTATCTCACAAGTGTAGAGGGGAATGTGTTAACAATTACTAGACTTCACTACTCTGCTCCAGACCGCTACTTTAGACTAGCGATCCCTACACCCCTAGATCACATCGCAGTCGCGTGGATGACTGATGAGAGTTCACAATGGGTGCAGGATGGCCGCTTATATTGGACCGCCTTTCATGCAATAAAGAGTTGCCGACCGAGTATGCTTCCCCTATTTTTTTCTATTTTTTTTTCTATTTTTTTTTCTTTTTTTTTCCCGATAACCCCTAACACTATAGGAACAGCTTATAGCAACTTTGTTGGAGAATATGCTGGTTCCAAAAAGGACCTCGATTTGGCGTGGATCCCGCATCACCGGTACCACAAAGGTATACCCATCAGTGGTCCTTGAATCTGGCTGGCGGCAGTCTGGCACTCAGATATCGCATGACTGCAAAGTCTGGCTCGAAGGAACGAATGATGGAGTTCGTGTTGTGGTATTGTGTAAAATCTTTTCACCTGATCAAGAGAATAAGGTTAAAGCCACTCTCATAATGTGTCGGAAGATGGAAGATGGAAGATGAGAGTAACCGAGTGGGTACGATTCATGATTCCTCCTCCCAATTGCATTGTATTGCATATCTGATCATGCTTTACTTGGTCTAGAAGATCTTCCCTATCCCAAACGTTGCGATGCCAGACCCATACATTACCGTCGACGAACTCTTTAGTGGTAGTACCCCAGTTGGTCTAGATCTAAATGCACACCTTCCACTTAGCATCGCACAGCTTCGGGCTAATCTAGGTTACGCTATTCAGGAAAGAGGGTATCTTGCAGGCTAAAAGTCCCTCGTGCTGTGTGGTTGGGGGCAGGGTTCCGAATAGTCCGACCGGTCAAGTCTTGGAGGCAGGACCAGGCTTGCCAGTCCTGGTGGATGTCCACGACTGGACCTGACTAACTCAGCAGGTCCTGGACTGGTCTAGACCGGTCTCGGACCGGTCTTTATAAAAGATTGCATGTCACGCAATATCACTCACTTAGGGCACTGAGAAAATTTGATACTCGCGAACCTTTTTTTGCCTTCCCTAATCTAAGCGAGGCACTATCTCCGTTCCGGCTCTCCTGACATTCTACAATATAACCTATGGAAACAATGAGTTTAATCTGGAAAAGTGTTATTTGAGTGTAATATATTGTGAGAAAAATAGTAAAAAGCAAGATGGGATGCTAATTCCGCCAGAGGACCGTGCAAATCCTACTGCTTGGCGGGCCCGGTCGGACCAATCCCGGTCGAGTCGGGTCTGATAATCCAGACTGTCCAGTCGGTCTAATTTCCACAATTAGACTAGACCTGACTTTCGACCGGACTAGATGGTCCAGACTAGTCTTTCGCACACCATTCGGAACGCTGGTTCGGGGTTATGGGTTAGGCTCGAGTGTGTAGGAAATCCACGGAGGTTTCATATCTTGGAGATCACTGAAACTGACATGGCGAATGGCTGAGAAGAAGTCGGTTTGAAGATGGCTGTGATGCAGTAACCCCACCGTTGTATGTTAGGTTAGGGGACATTTGTAGGTGTGAGCAGGGTTATAGCCAGGTCGAGCGACGGTGACTGGTGTTTGTGTGGTAGAGAGTCCATAGTTCTGATGGCCACCATACTTCTATCGTCGGACTCCATTCCTTTGCGAACACACTTGTAATATACATCGAATATCGAACACATCTCAGTTCTCCTACCACTCATCGTTCCAGTTCTCGTGAGCACAGCCTGGCTCATAGCTGTGTCACTGCGGTGCTCGTACGACAGCATGTTTCCCTGCACTGAACCCGACCTCCATTAGGTCGCACCATTGATTAGTATAGTATGAGAGGAGTGAGAGTACTTCTATTTTCATCGCGTATTCGGAATCATGTAATATTAAAGATTTATGTCTTAATACTATGACCAAGCATGGCTAGCAGTAGTTACTATTCCTTACATCATTTAATTAAGTAAACACACACCCATCCATTCCGTCTAGCCTTCCTTGACGGTCGGCTCCGTTCCCGGTTGCTAGACATCTGTCTCAGTGTTCGCAACGGTCTGGGGGCCCCGGCGGCCCCACAGGTAAACTGCCAAGAAGACTGGACCGGACCGGACGACAATTTTCACTCAGTCCCGTCCTGGGACATTTTAGGACTGCAGGTTTGAGTGAGGACTGTTGTAATAAATTCCTCTATCACCGTTGAGTTTTATTCTGTCCTTCTACCTACTGCAAGAGTGGAGATCTTATATACTACCTGATAGCAGTCACAACCCACAAGGAGCACCCGTGTCCTGATTTCCTGCCTGGGTAGGAAATCGTTTTAGGACTAGCTTCGCACTAGACAACCCCCTGTCATTTCATTCCTCGACGAAGAATGAAATGACCGGGGTATGACCAGTAGTCATACTGGGTTCTATATATACAAAAACTCTAACCGTATTCCAAACCTCTATTACCCATGGCCCGCTTCCTTACTCCCTCCTGTAACATCTCCTTTTGCTGCTAACCTTTCCTATCACATATACTTCCACTTCTTTTTCCCATAACGTTCAACTGATTTCAAATCTGGCAACCGCTTTCAATCAGTCATCCATGTCACAGATATAGAACCTTCGTGAAAATTCTAACAAGGACCACGGGCCCCACAAGGTGAGACACTATTAGGCCGTCCTAATACAAGGACGATAGGGGACGGTGGTGGACTGCGGATCCCCTGACCAAGACGGTAGGGATCTGCGGGGATCTGTGGGGATCTGTCTGGCCACACACTCTGAGACATTCTGAAACCTTGTTGTGGGGCCCGGCGTCTTCCCCCGTCCTACGGCCATTAGCCCCGGGCAAAATTCTCTCCAGGACTGGACGGACTACGATTCGTTGTCCGTCCTGGTCCTACCCTCAGGACGGGCGGACTGCCCCGTTGCGAACACTGGTCCGTCTATAGGTAGACGGACCCTAAATACCGGTAACACCGAGGCAAGAAACACCCCCGAGGTCGGCGCGCACTTACCCAGCACCTAGCAGGGAAGTGGACGGCAAGTGGAAGAAATACGCTGTCAAGCAGCCCCTATCCAGCAAACAGTTCTCAGCCACCGCCTCCCTATCTCCTACCTACATCCCCAACCCTAAACCCCGGCATCCCAGACCTGCTCCGAGTGGCAAGTGCACAGCATGCTACATATCCAAACAAAATCCCTCCATCGATCCCCCACTTCTTCGCTAATGTAAGGTAGGACTCCCCGTTCCTTTCCGTCGTTCACCGGTTCACGCAAGGCATATGGCAGCAGCTGCAGGGGAGGGCTGGGACAGGGAAGCTAACTTCCAGTCAATCTACAGTCCGGATATTGTAGATATTTGGGGTATCCGGTACCTGAAAGTACCCTTGCCAAGTCTTGCCATGGCTTCAAAAGTCCTCCGGGTAGACTTTCTTCGCAACAGCCGTTTCACAGACTATGTCCCCATGAAATACCACAGGTTTCTCTACCCCCCTGCCGGCCAGCTCATCACCCCGGTTGGTTTATTGATGGAGCTGCGGATAATTAGCAGCATTAGGGGTTCGTTTGATGGGTACATTGGTGCAATCCGGCTATCTTTCTTCTAGGTGAAGTCAGATGCTTCGGGGTCAGACCTGAAGTAGTTATTCTCCAAGTTAGTGGGGAATGGTGCGAAGGCGCGGGGACGCCAACGGCAGAGGCGAAGAAGTTGCTGATGTAGGAGGTATATACGAAGGCCGCAAGCCTGTCGCCTTGGGCTCAAGATTAGCTGCGCTTTAAGGTACAACTTTGTGGCTGGGCTAGGGAGAGGGGTGCTGTGAGTAGGGCAGCGGAGGGGCTGACGGGGTCGGTACCTAGGCATCCGGATGCGAAATTGATCGGCGGGTGACGAGCGCCATTTTTCTGTATCTAAAATGGTTTAGCGAAACAGTCCCGGTGGAATGGATGAGGATGCCAAACCATTTTTGATTTATCGGTAATCCTGTGCCCAAGCGTACCAAGCACCACTCTCTATCCCAAGCAGGTCAGTGAGGTCGAATTTCCCAGCATTCACTTGAAAATGAAAAAAAAAACCTCAGCATGACCCGATAGGACCTACTCCTAGTGAGTAGGTATTCGGCCGTTACCTGCTGGGAATCTAAAGATTGTCAAACCCTGAACCACGCCCTCATGATTCCTAATTATCCTAGCGAGACACAAGCCAACAAACTCCCCCTCAAAATAAAATTCTTCCAGAAATTTAACACGTTCAAATCGACTATAGTGCTCACAGCCCCTAGAAATACCCTGATAGCACCGGTTGATTCCCCATCCATAACACCAGATTCGTCCCAACACCAATGCCCGGCAAGGTAATTCTGCTCAATTTCCCAGATCTAGAGGCAGACCGCCATTTTGATACCGCGGGGATTACAAATGCCCCCTGTCGTAACAAGGATATTCTTAGTAGGTGCCACCTTCTACATATTGAATCCGTGATCTATCCATGCATTCCATATTGAAAAATATTTTAGAGCCCTACATTACGGAAGAATTTTGCCCCCCTACCGGGAGGATATGTCTAATAAAGCTTACGCCTATTCCAATGCCTAAGTTCAAGTAGTAGGTTGTGAATAATGTCATGAGAGCTCGAAAGGAGGGGACGGACTAGAATGATGAAGAAGGACAAGGAAGCAAACGACAGGGCAAAAGGGATATCAAAGACGGGCTAGTATTTTTGTGACCTATCTTTCCTATCATCTGGCTGTAAGGCCATCTTTAAATACATAAATCAATTTCAACTCTTCCGGGAGTCTCTCGAACATACTCACGCCATTTTTCTTCTTTCTCACGCAATGTCCTTACCCCTCATACCCCTCTCTTCCATCCCCGCTTTGCTGTTCCTTTAACCCCTCACTTCGCACACTTCACCGAGTTCCAGACTCCGGTGAATCCACTGCCATTCTTCTAGCATCTTCTAATCCGTGGGGGTAGAGGCATTGGGTCCGGGAGAGCACCGGTGATTAACAACAGTGAATAGTTTGCCGAGTGATAAATCATGTCTGCTATAATATTAAAACCCTACAACCGTTCGTGAGTAGAAATGATAGTATCCATGGCTAAGTTAGTATGTAGTGCAAAGCCAAAACTCGGTCCCCCAAATGCTCATCTGTTGGATCCACCCCCCCGGAGGAAAGTTCAGGATCTCGCTTACAAATACAGCATCAACAGTTCCACTTCCAAAGTAATAACGCCATGACTGAAATAAGCCAGCCGAGTCTTTCCGTATAGTTGAAGATCCTAGATCCGGGAATCCAAATATCTTGTACCAATTCGGGCGATGAACTCCGGCGCTGCCTGGGCATCACTCAAGTTACCCCTGAGGGGAGAAACTAATTCTAAGGCATGCGACATGGAATACCATCCCCACCGGTTTATCTCGCGGCCTACTAGCCCAATCCCTTGGCAGCCATGGCTTGGAGAAGTTGGACAGTGATGGCTTGTAAGTAATCTTGACCAATCTTCACATAGCAGTTCCTTCAACCAAATTCTGATCTTTGTCGGAAGAGAAAAGGGTCTTGCGCGCGAGTACGCTCATTGCAGCCAAATTCGCGCTGGCATCCAAATAGGATCTATACTTAAAACCACATTATTGACCATCGAATACTTCGAGAACAGGTTTTATTCCTGCTGTGGTATGGTTGGTTAACAAAATTAATCGTACACATAGCGATGATGACAACGCAACCATCCTGATCACCCCGTATTTTCAACACTTTCTAAAAATATTTCTCTAGATCAAATATTAATTTTTACTATGTATTCTTCTATATATTTATGTCTTATATCTTTTGTTTGATTTTCATGACAGTGGGGTTGCTGGGGGAGTGCTGTTGTCATAGCCGAAGTTTTTCAGGTTCGGCAGAGGTCTTTGAAAATGGGGTGAATAGCGACGCGAATGGAGGGTCGTTGCTGCGCGATCGAGATATACTATGTTGTAAGCGAGGTTTCATGCAATCAGTCTGACAATGCCGGTACCCTACTTGTTTTGTTGGACGAATACTGGTTAGCGGTCGGCACTCCGTAGCTCTCAGTCCCTCCACCAACGGGCTACACTGTTGGCGATAGCCTCCCTCAAAAGAGACTCCCGGTGCATGGCCATGATGCACATTGCCTATACCGGTATTAGGGGATGGATAATGGAACCCTTCCATAAAAAGTGGGGAAGATGGCTCTGTGGGTGGGCTAGGCCTGCGACATCAGTGATAGCCGAGCGGCTCTGTTGCTGTTTTGGCAACTTTGCCAAGACATTGCAGCCACATTGGAAAATATCGAAGAGCCTGGTTGGATAAGACGTTCAGATAAGGTTTGACATCTGGAAGTTATCGGCTTCCCATTACTGTTACCGATTCGTACAACCCTCAGTATACAAGTAATAACTAGTAAACTTAACCACGGAAATTCTTATTAGTACTACCCTCCAGTTAAATCCTGGCTATCCGGCTTCTCCTTTTGCCGAGAGCGGGAAAATGCGTCACTGCATGACCGACCTAAGAAACAAATGTTTGAGATAAATTCACAATAGCCTATATGTTAAACTACCTTTAGATAACCACGCAATTGGGAAAAGGCACATTCTCCGCCTACCTATGACGGAACTAGCATCGTATCGTCGAACTCGTATTTATAGCTTTCATGAGTTTGGGTTCCTCCTCAATTAATTGCGTAGGCTCTTGGTGGTGCAGCAACCAAGCGGTTAAGGTAGAGGAATTCTTGTTATTTAACCGAAGGAACACCTTGGAGGAGCGAGGGACGACGATGGTGGGAATTTTCTTCGGTTCACAGAACCCGTTCTTTTCGTCTTCATCCGTCATCGATTTCTTGTGAAGATCAATTCGATTTATCACAACCATCGAGTGTTTATCTTTCAGCTTCAACCGCCCGTTTTACTTCCTTCTGTTTTCTCTTGCCGGTCGTTAGCACCCGACGCCTCACAGTCAAGATTGCCAATACTCACAAAAGAACTGACGGGGAAGACCCTCCACACTATCAAACGCAAGGGGTAAACTCTAATCCTGCAGATTCCTTTTTTCGCCACCCACCTTCTTCCATCGTAAAATAGCTATGGTATAATAGGACTACTAGCATGGCCAGTAGATAAAATAGTCATGTGAGTTCGATAAGGTCGACAGGCAGACAGACAGTTCATCAATTTTTTTGATCAGAAACACGTGACTATTTTATCTATCGGCCGCCCCCTGCTTGTATACCGGCGGTCACACGAGGGAGCCTGGAACCCCACCCCATTTTTTAAGCGAGAAAACGGTTGGGACGAATAAAAAAAATATTCTATCCGAAAGAGCTTACTACTATAAATAGGAGCGACAATCCCAGAGTCCAAACTAGATTCTCAATTATTCCAGTTTTACGGCGCTTCTGTGACAAACTGTTTTACTAACATCGGGGAGTTCTAATCGGCAACTGTGCGAAGCTTGTTTTTGAATGGGGGGAGGGAAGGACAAGGGTTTATGCTCAAACCACCTCTTATCGTGAGCTGTCGATAGTTGTGGGGGCCGAGGGAAGGCAACATGCTTATCTGGAAATTCCGTTTCTGCACTGCCAAGATGTATAATTCCCTTCCCAATCGTGGAGAAGGGTTAAAATTTAATTATTAATTAATGACCAGGCACGCGAAAAGCACTCTGGTGCCATGGCGGCTTCAGACTATGTCCAGTACCACAGTGTCAATTTTTGAAACACCGAGAGCCTCTCTGGTAATCTTTTACTTGGATAAACGGGCTGAAAGTTTATCTTCTCCGCAAAATAGCCTACTCTCATAACTGATATTGTAGGCACATATTTACTACTTTTGCACTGTGGAATCTAATAAGAAAAACATGCACTGTGTCAATACTAGTTAAATCTACGACTAGTTTGCTTAACCGAATTGCTGCGAAAAAATGTAATAGGCTTAGCAGGGTAGGTTAACAAAACTACAAATACAAGCTGATCATATCCGACCAGCCAAACTTAGGCAAACTATGTCCTACACGAATGAAGTCGTTCTTTCATGGCGCGTTTTGTGTAGTATTGTGAAGGCAAGGAGCATGGCCACCAGTGGTGGGTTTGGGGTGATTTTACAGCAACACTGATCATTTTCACTTCCCTATACCACACTCGCTTTTGCCAGCTATGGGCAAAGCGACATGGGATGGAGGTCGGATAGATCTTGGGCCTAGGAAGTATCAATACGGGTGCAGAAGTTGCGAGAGGAGAAGCTTCAGGTTGGTAGTATATTGGAAACCTATCGAGGGGCAGAGATGGGAGGTGGAGGGTATTGGGGGAAAGGGGGGGGCAGGTGATTTACGTGAAGACAGAGTAAAGATGAGCGAGTGGCGAAAGGGAGAGGAAAAACAAAAAACAAAAAGGGTGTTGATCATGGGGACAAATAGATGCCTGAGGCTACATGATATGAGATGGCAAAAACATTGGAAAGCGTACAGAAATTGAGCAGTTTGAGAGTAGAGCAGATGGGAAGTAGGATAAACTAAAGGAAAGACAATGAAGGTTATAACTTATAAGAGAAGGACTACCGCATCAAGTAAAGACATAAGACCACAATACCTCCAAGCGAGATAAATTATCCTAGCGCCGGCAAACTTAATTTCTAGGTGGAAGCTTAGCATGAGAAATGTCATGCTTGTTCCACATATGAGCAGGGAGATTATCCGCTCGTTTAATCCCGTCGGCTCCAACACGCGCGCACCCTTCAACTGGACAGTCCACACGGTCATTGAGGTGCATTGCCCGGTAGTGTTTGTTGAATGCCTGTTTCGTCTTGAAGGTTCCGGGCCAAGGGCAATTTGGTGCCTCGCAGGTAAATCTGCCCGAGGCACAAGTGTGAGGGCCACTGTGGAAATTATAGGTACATGTTAGAGCGTACAGTAAGTAGGGCAATATTGTTCAGTAAAAGGGGACAGCTAACCTGTTGCCAGAACACTTGTGGTATTGGCAGAAGATTCTAGGGGGACTGCGGCTGTCGTTTCTCGTAGGGCTCATCGCGGAAGTGGGGATGGCATGGTTGTTCTCCGGGTTTCCTTCGCTTATCCCATTGGCCCAATTCGGATTATCGGTGGCACCGTTCCAGGAACCGAGAACCGAATACCATCCATCCTCGTCTAGATGCAGCGGAAGATTGCCGAGTCCGGGATGTAATCTGAGAGGGTTGCCTTTTTCATCGTGATCGACCAACTCAAGACTCTGACTAGCGCTATAACCCTTGATCCTGCAAAGGGTTAAAAAAAAAAGCAAACTAGTGCTCACATGTTTTCCGTGTAACTGCAAGTGAACGAAAGCCTCTACAAGTGCAAAAAGAGGACCGTAGACACGCAAAATTTATTGAACGAAGGGAAGGGGGATGACAGCAGTATTTGAATTGAACCACTGCCAATGAATTGCACTTTTATTCATCCGGTAGGTTTCGGATACATGCATGAGCCTGAACTCTTGGCGCAGGGCAATTAGGGTAACCAATCGTTGACAGCTATTCTGATCCTGAGACATAGATCCTTGTACGTACAGCACCTGCATCCCCACTCCCGAACAGCAACTCACCCTTAACAAGCGGTCGCTAACCCCAGCCGTTATCCTTGCCCCAGCCAGGCCTCTACTCGAGTAGATGGCTGAGTAGAGGGATGCTCTTCATTTTCGCATTTCCCAGGCGGTGCTACACCTCCGAGGCTCTGGTTTTCTCCTATTGGCAACCCTCCCATTTAGCTTATTGGTATTTCCTTGAAATTTACCCCTCTATATTAGCTACCAGTATCGCAGGGAAGGGCGCTTTCCAATTAACGTCAATCCTCTGCCCGGCCTTGTCAGTGCAAAAGCGAATTCTGTGTTCCGCATCAGTCCACCTGTCCGTGTTTTATGGGACGGGATCTCGCCCTACCTCTCGAATCAAATTCCCCACCCTCCCATTCTGTACCACCGATAACACAATCGTGTGCTTACTACAAAGCAGCCCGACACAGAGGGCACGGGAGGAGATGTTTTTCTGTGCCACTCGCACTGCGAGAACTACCGAACCGGAGTGCGGATATCACCGCCAAGAAGCACATGAACTATACAAGAGATTAGATCGGTTATTGCATAATATTTGGAAGACGCAGGATAAGGATGTTATGGAGGTTTGTTTCGCTAATTCCGCTTCCGCACTGAAACTAGGGACATGGGAATGGGTGGGCCGGTATAAGGTTTCTTCGACCTTCAATACCAGTTTTTCTTTTCCAATATTCGCCCTTCAGTCGTATTTAAGAGCTAGAATAATTGAACCTCGCCCCAAGAGGTCCAAAATTGCGTCCCTTAGACGAGGGCGAAAGCATTGTGAAAAAAAGGTCTCCTTGGGCTCAGTTTAAGACAGTTAAAACGAGAGAGTGAGTGACCTTGCCCGCGGGCGACTGTATCGTCCAAGAATGAGGCTCAATTATTCCACTTCTTACGGAATATGGACATGGGTTCCAGCATTACTAATACCTCCTACCGTACTCGTATATCCTTCAGTTCTCTGTAAACGGATGCCATAATTATACCAAAAAAGTAAGAATAAATACTAGGAACATGGATGTAAGATGCACCCCCGAGGTGGGCACACACCTGCCCTGCGCGTGGTAGCGAAGTGAACGCGAGGGGAAAAAACATATGCTATGGATAGAAATTTTCAGGAGACCCCCACCTAACCCACAAAACAGTTCTCATCTACCTCATCCCCACTCCCGTCCTACTAAACCCGAACAGCATCCTGACCTTTGGAACCCCAGACCCGTTCTGGAGTGGCAAGTGCACAACATGCTCTCCGAACAAGACCCTCTCATTGATCCCCTGCTTATTCGCTAATGTGGCGTAAGGCTCTTTATTCGGTTCCCCGGTTTTCCCGGCTCACGCAGGGCATGTGGCAGCGGTGGCAGGAGCCGAGGAGCTAACCGCCAGCCAGTCTGTAGCTTAGACTCTAGGGATCGCAAGGAGTTGAGGAATGTTGTACTTAAAAGCACCCTTACCCAATCTTTCCATGCCCCAAAAGTTCTCTGCCTAGAGTTTATTCACAACAGCCGTTTCACTGGTGGGGGTGTTCTCACGGAATACTCCGGGTTTCTCTAGCTTCCTGGTGGCACAGCTAATTATCTCGCTTAGTTTATCGACCAAGCCACTTCTGATTAGCAGGATCAGGGGCTTGTTTGATAAGAGTATTGGTGCAATTCTGCCATCTTTCCTCTGGAGGAAATTCGGCGCTTAAAGTGAGACTTAAAACACTAGTTCATCAGGATAGCGGGGAATCGTGCGAGGGTGTAGGTGACGCCAGCGGTAGTGAAGAAATTGCTGATGTACGAGGAAATGTATGCCAGGGCCGCAATCAAGGTGCCGCAAATGCGAGATCAACTGGGTTTCAAAGTACAACTCTGTGGCTTTGGCAGGGGGAGGAAGGGCGCTTTGATTGGGGCGACAGAGGAGTTGCGGGGGTAGAATTTAGGCATCTAGATGTGAAATCCTGGCCCGTGGGTGGATGAGGGCCACTTTATTGTATCTAAAATGTTTTAGAAAAACAATTCCTGTGAGATAGAGGAGGATGCCAACCCAATTCTAATTAATCGATAATCCAATGCCTAAGTGTACCAAGCACCATGCTCTATCCCAAGCAACTCCGTAAGGTTGAATTTCCCAGCATTCATTTGAAAGTGAAAAAGAAAAACCTCTGCATGACTTGATAGGATCCACCCCAGGGAGTAAGTATTCAGCCGTTATCCGCTGGGAATATACAGATAGTCAAACTCTCAACCATATCCGTAGGCTTCTCAATTAGCCCCGGGAGACTCGAGCTAACAAAACTCCCCATCAAAATAAAATTCTTCCAGAAATTTGACAAACACTTTCTAATCCTCGATAGTGCCCAGTCCTGAGCAATACCCTCATAGCGCCAGTTGGTTTCTCATCGATAACCCTGCCCATTCCAATATCTATACCCGACAATGTAATTCTGCTCGATTTCCCAGGTCTCCAGGCAAACTGCCGTTTTCGGTACCGCCGGGATTACACACCTCCCCTGTGGGAATGCGGATATTCTTAACAGATGCCTGTTTCTCCACCAGCATATCCAATCTATGACCCACCCATGGGTTACTTATCAAAAGATACCATAAAGCCCTGTTACAGAAGAGTCTTGTCCCCATCTCGGGGGGTATGGGCCTAGCTGGGCTTACTGCTATTCCGATACCTAAGTTCACGTAGTAGGGCATGAATAATTTAGGCGAGTGAGAAAGTATGACAAAGATATTATTAAAACTGTTGGGAGGTCCCGTGAGCGAATGAGTGGAAATGGGTGGTATCACGAGTAACTAATTCAATATCCTTTTATTATAATATAATGGGTATCAATGCCAATCCAGGCATCGAACCCGGCAGTACTACAATCCAGAGGCAAGCTAAGAGGAGAGCGGTCACAAGGCAAACGAGCAGCTTGTATTGCTTAAAGCACAAGAAGGATGTCAAGAGATAAACAGAGCAAGCAGAAAAAGAAAAGAAAGAGAGAAGAGAGTGTAGAAGTAGGGGTGGGGATGGGGGGTGACCAAAGTAGTCACGAGGTATCACTCGCGGGGCAGGACCTGAGAATATCAGACCACCATGACCACAATTTCCAACCAAAACCGCCGTGTGATTGTTCATCAATAGCGATGGCGGTATCCAAGGTTAGTATGTAGTGAGAAGCCAAACCTCAATCCTCTAAGTGCGCGTAGATCGGATCCGCTCCATCGAATAAAAGTTCCGGTTCTTAGAAAACCTACTAACGTATCAACCGTTCCGCCGCTAAAGTAACATCGTAACTAGAATATGACGGCCGAGTCTTTCCCTGTTGTTAAAATTTCCAGATCCAAGAATCCAAATGTCTCGTACAAACCTAGGGCGCTGAATCCTGGCTGCCTCAGAATCGCCCAAGTCAAGCAAGGCGGGAGTGACTAATGCTGCAGCGTCCAACAGGAAATACCATCCCCGCCGATTATCTCGCAGCCTCTTAGCCCAACTCCTTATCAGCCATCGTTTGGAGAAGTTGGACTGTGCTGGCTATGGAAGTAGTTTTTGCGATTCTTCGCATAGTAGTCCCTTCAACCAAAATTTCCACATGTGTTTGAAGAGAGATAGGGAGTACCGCTCGTAAGAGCGCTCTAATGAGACCCGCGCAGGGATCTACATAATATTGGTAGTTGAACCCGCCCTATTGGTCGGCGAATGCTTCGAGAACTAGCATTATTCCCGGGGGTGGGCATTTACGTAGAAGACGATGTCGAATTACTCAGACTCGGAGTGGGGAAGGTGGAGGACGCGATCTCGAATGTTGTCCAATTCGTCTGGTGGCTTTTCAAGATGAGGGAGATGTGGGGTGAGGGTCCCCACACAGGTTCGTGGAGAGGTCCCTGAAGGTAGAGTGAATGGCGGGCATATGGAGTGTGGTTGCGGCGTGATCGAGATATCCTATTTTTAGATGAGGTTTAGTGCAATTAGTCTTAGAGCGCGGCACTCTACTTAGAGTGGAACGAATCCCTTTTAGCTGTGGTGTACTCCGTAGCTCTTGGCCCATCCACTAACAAACTACACTATTAGCGATAGGTCCCTTCAAAGGAGACTCCCGGTGAATGACCATGATGCGTACCATGGATACCGGTAGCACGAAACGTGATTGTGGGATAACGGAACGCCTCCATAAAAATTGGGGGGAAGGTGACGGGTCCCGTGGGTAGGCTGAGCATGCGACATGAGTGAGAGAGAGGAGGGAGGGGCCCATCGAACAGGCGTTGCTGCTTGAGCACTGTTGCCAAGACATTACCGCCCATGTCGAAAATATTTGGAGCGCGTGGTTACAGGATAAGACGTCCAGATAAGGTTTGACATGTCGGAATTACCGGCTTCCGTTCACTAGTACTGGTTCGTACTACTTCCGGTACCCGGTAATAAACTTAAACGCGGAAGATTGCATATGCACTACCCTCTTGTTAAACCCTTGCCATCCGATCTTTTTTCTTCAAGGGCGGGAAAATGAATCATTACATGTCCGACCTGAGAAACACGGGTCTGACATAAATTTACAACAGGCTGTGCGTTAAGACTACCTTTAGGTAACAACACAACCGGGACAAGACACAGCCTCCTACCTATGACCGAAGTGGCATTGGATCAAAATTTAAATAAGTTGTAACCCTAGCCTTGCCGGTTCCTTTTTTCATCACTCCCCGTCTTCCATCGTAGCTATGGTAAGACTATACTGGCGATCATACTCGGGAGTCTGTAACCCCCCCATTTGTAAGCGAGAAAACGGTGGAGCCGAATAAAAAAATATCCTATCCAAAAGAGTTTACTAACCGGGAAAGACAAACCCAACTTCCTAACCAAATTCTCAATTATTCCAGTTTTTACGGCGCTTCCGTGACAAACAGTTTCTTCCTACTGGCATCGGGGAGTTCTAAACGGCAACCGAGAGAGGCTTGTTTTTGAACGGGGGGAGGGGGGAACAGGGGTTTATGTTCAATTCCCCTCTCACGGTGAACTGTCGTGTTAGATATTGGTGCTGAGGGACGGCGACATGCCTGTGGAAATCCCATTTCCGCACTGTCAAGATATCTGACTCCCTTCCCAATTCTGGAGAAGGTTTAAAATCTAATTATTAACTAACGACTTCGCACACGAAAAGCACTCAGGTGCCATGGCGGATTCAAACTGTCTAGTAGCACAGTCTCGATTTTTGAAACACCGAGAGCTCTCCGGTAATCTTTCATGCTTGGGTAAACGGGCACTACATTTATCTTCCCCGCAAAATAGCCTACCCTCATGGCTGATTTTGTAGGGCTTGATTGAATAATGAGCATATTCATCACCCCTCGCTATGAAATCTAATAAGAAACACATGCGATACTAGTTGAATCCACCCCGAGATTGTTTAACCGAATTGCTGAGGAAGAATGCAAGACAGGCTTGGCAGGGTAGGTTAGAAAACTACAAATGCAAGCTAATCGGATCCGGCTGGCTAAACTTAGGTAAACTGTATCCAGCCTGAGCGGCGTCGTCCCTTCCTGGAGCGTTTTGTCTCCTATTTTCAAGGCAGGGGGGGACTGGTCGCCAATTGTGTGTTTGGGGTGATTTTACAGTAATACTTATCATTTCCTCTTCCCTAGGTCACACATGCTTTTCCAGCTATGGACAAAACGACACGGGAGGGAGCCCAGCTATTAAAACACTGATCGATCTTTAATAGAGAGTGTCAATACGGGCGCAGAAGTTACGAAAGGAGAACCTTTAGGTTGGCCGTATATTGGAAACCTATCTAGGTGTAGAGATGGGAGGTGGATGGTATTGGGGGAAGGGGGGGGGCAGGTGACCTGCGTGAAGACAGAGTAAAGATGAGCGAGTGGCGAAAGGGACATAAAAAACAAAAAACAGAAAGGCTGTTAGTTTTGTGGGACAAATAGATGCCTGAGGCTACATGATATGAGATGGCAAAAATATTTGAAAGGGTACAGGAATTGGCAGTATGGGGGCCGAGCAGATAGGAATAGAATAAACTAAACGGGGGGCAGTAAAGGTTATGACTTATAAGAGGACAATAGCATCAAGCAAAGACATAAAATGACAATACCCTCCAAGCGACATAAATGATCGGCAATAACAAACTTAATTTCTGGGCGGCTGCCCAGCATGAGCAATGCCGTGCTTATTCCACTGTGAGCAGCAAGATTATCCGCTCGCTTAATTCCCTGAGCTCCAACACGCCCACACCCTTCAACTGGACAATCTACACGGTCATTGTGGTGCATTGCACGGTAGTGCCTATTTAAGGCTTGCTTTGTCTTGAAGGTTCTAGACCAAGAACAATTAGGAGCTTCGCAGATAAATCTTCCTGGGGTGCAACTGTGAGGACCACTGCAAGAGTAGAGTAACAAGTATATGTTAATGTGATACGGTAAGCAGGAGTACTTGGGGTAAAATGAATGATTGGGAAAGCGCGACACCGATATATGGGTTGCAGCCACCCATTTTGGTTATCACACCGCCCCAATCATTGATTTGCCACAAGTATAGTGGTTGATGAAAGGGAGCTGCTAACCTGTTGCCAGAGCACTGGTGGTAGTGACAGAAGATGCCTGGAAGATGAGGACGGGCATTCCTAGAAGGGCTGAGAGCGATGGAGACCGTAATATTTTTTTCTGGGTCTACTTTAGCCGGCTCGTTGACAGTCGGAATTATTGGTGCTAGCCTCCCAAATGCCAAGAACTGAGTGCCATCCATCCTTGTCAAGATGCAGGGGGAGATCGCCAAGTCCGACAGGTAATCCGGATGGGTTGCCTAAGTCATCGAAGCCAACAAGCATCAGTGTGGGGGAGTGAGTAACGAGGCGAGCGCCTACTCTTTCAGGCCTGGGATATGTCAAAAAAAAAAAAGCAAGTGAGGCTCACATATTTTCCGTGTAACGGTGGGTTAATGTGAGCAGCTAGAAGTGCAAAAACAGAATAGCCAGAACGCAGAATTTGGTGAAAGAGAGAGAGGGGGAAGGCGGTGGTATTTGAGTTGAACCTCTGAAAATGAACTGCACTTTCACCCATGCGGAAGTTATTCGAACGCATGCGTGAGCCTGAAAACCAAGCGCCGTGCAATCACGCTGACCAATTGTAGACCACCGTACCGATCCTGAGAAATCGTTGTTTTGGCATGCTTGCATCTGCTCTGTCGACAAACGAACAGCCGCCCCACAACCAGCAGGCCAGATCAGCTAATCCTTGCCACTATCCGGCCTCTCAATCGCTAATGACTATACACCCTTCACTTTCGCATTTCCCGGACAATGCTCTCTTACCGTGCTTAAGTACTGGAGCATATCTGTGACAAGAGAATTCGCCATCTCACATCAATCCTCCTATCTATTTCACACTAGAGGTCATCGCGCTCAATAGTTTTTATCTAAATTTCCACTTTTCCATCTATTATCCCCGATAGCCTAATTGAATGCTCATCACAAATTAAGCAGGTGCGGGGGGCACAAAAAAATTCCTTAAAAAGCAGCGGAAGGAGGTGTTTGCTGGGAGCAGTTATATAGGGCTTCGGAACTTACCATACGGGGGGTGGAGTGTATCTTCTAGAATAATAATCATGGTACAGGTGGCCAGATACGTTATTGCAAACTCTTGGGGGGGGATACAGGGTAATGGTTTTGGCGAGGGTGGCCTATCCAAGGTCGCTTCGGCACTTAAATTGGGAATATAGAAATTGGTGGGACCAGGATACACTGTTACTTCGGCCTTAAAATACTGATATTTTATTTTGTGATTGACGAAATTCGCTCTTCCATATGACACAATAGTAATACCTTTTCTACTATCCAGCTCTGTACAAAGTATCATATGACCATAGCAAAAAGAAAAATAGCAAAATTTAATAAACTTGGAGGTATTAAAAGTACTTTTAATGTGCACAGCTGCCCTGGGGGTTGGTATGAAGCTGAGGGCGAGTGGAGAAAGTGTGATAATATCACGAAGGTCCTTAGCGGCCAAACTATTCTCATCTACCTCCTACCCACCCCGGTCCTGCGGAACCCTGACAACATTCCCAACCCTGACCCTTGGAACCTAAGGTCCACTCGCCAGCAGTAGGTGCATAACATGCCGCCTGGATAAAACAATTCCATCGATCCTACTCGTCTTGCCCCCTCCCCACTTACGGATCTTCGCTCCCTTCCGCTATTTCCTAGTCCGTGCAGACCGCGTGGCCGCGTCAGCAAGGGTAAAATCAGTAGGCCTCCTGTTAGTCCTCGGCCGATAAATACCAAAGAGTAGCGGAGTACAGGGAAACTGCTAAAGAAAATAAAACAATACCTGACATAACTTACTAGGAGAAGCAACTCCAAAGGCCTAGCGAGATTTTTAGTTCTTATGGTTAGCGGTTGCAGTCCTTTTCTTCCCTTTTTACCCCTCCCACCTACTCTTGCTCTTGTATGCAAAATTCATAGCCCACCCACTGGTTGACCAAATACCCTATATAACACTCGGGCAGATCATACCACAATCTCCGGGGGCCTCCAATCCGGCCGAGGTAGCGGAGACGCTTCTCGACCACTTTTTTCCCTCCAAACCCCCTCCTCCCCCGCTCCTCCGCCTCACGCGCTATGAGGATTACACTCCCCTAACCTCTGAACAAATCTCCAGGGCCCTTTCCAAGTCCTCGAACTCCTCCCCCCCTGGTCCTGACCACATCCCGTACTCTGTGTGGAAATCAGTGCACCGGATCAAGCCCTCCCTTCTTCCTTCCCTCCTGGTCCCCCTGTTAGCCCACGGTTTTCACCCTCCCTCCCTCAAGAAAGCGCTCGGTATTGTCCTTGACAAGCCGGGCAAACCCTCGTACGACTCGCCCTCCTCCTTTAGGGTCATCATCCTCCTTCGTACACTCTCCAAAATTCTCGAGAGGGTGGTGGCGTCCCGCCTCTCAGCCCAGGCGGCGATATGCTCCCTCATCCACCCCCTTCAGTGCGGGTCCCTCCCTGGAAGGTCCACCGCCGATGCCGCCCTTGTCTTACAGCATAACGTTGAATGCTTCCACTGCCTCCGATACAAAGTTTCCACTCTCTTCCTCGATGTGAAGGGGGGTTTCGATAACGTGGAGTCCCCCTCACTCCTCTCTCTCCTCCGCAGAAAGGGGATCAGCCCGTACTTGGTCCAGTAGGTCGGTTCTTTCCTCAGGGACCGCACCTGCCACCTGACGTTCCAGGGATCCCCTCCTTTTTTCGCCCCAGTCTCGGTTGGGGTCCCTCAAGGATCCCCCATCTCCCCCCTCCTTTTCGTCATATACGTTTCCTCCCTCTACCTGGAAATTCCCAGGTCACTTATTATATCCTACGTCGACGACTTTGCTGTCACGGTGGCCTCACCCTCCTACAGGACCAACGTTCGCCTCCTTCAGAAGTCCTTCTCGGCGCTTAAGAGGAAGGCCTCTCCAATTAACCTTTCCTTCTCCGTCCCGAAAACTGAGCTGGTCCACTGGAGAACCGCCAGGAGCAATGAGCCACCGTGCTCCCTCCCGGTGCAGCTGGAAGACCAGCTCTTCTACCCACAGTCCCACCTGAAATGGCTGGGTTTCATATTTACCCCCACCTTTGACTCAAGGTCCCACTTCTCCAGGAGGTATACACTAGCGAATGCCGCCCTAGCCATGATCCGCCGCCTCTCCCCGCCTGGGATGGGCCTTCCACCCTACCTTTGTCTCTCCTTGGCGCGTTCGCTCCTTGCCCCGATTCTCCTGTATGGGTCCACGATGTGGGCCCCCCCACCGTCCATCATGGGCCCGATGTCCGTTTTCTGGCATCAGGTTTGTAGGTGGATCACCAACTGCTTCTCCTCCACCAACTTAACATGTTTGCACAGAGAAGCCTGTCTTCCCCCGCTACCTGTTCTTGTACGCCACCAACGCCGCCTTGCCGGCCTAAGGCTCATATGCTCCCCTCCGGAGGTAAACCCTGCCACGGCACGCCTCCCTAAGTCCGTTCCCACCTTTTCGCCACACCGTGCCTCTTTGATGGCGCGTGGGAAGATTACCTCCCAACCCTATCTCTTCTTCAACCTCGACTGGCGTGCTGCTCCAGACAAGATCAAGAACCCGAGATACCAACACAACGCTATCACAGCTTTGGCTAATACTGCCGCCCCCTTGGTAGAAGATATCTCTACGCTGCCACCCATCTCCCTTCACCTAACAGACTACCTACCCCCGATCCCGGAGATTGTTCCATCCTACTCGCGCCTCAAGCGGAGGGCTAAACAACTCCTTCTCTCCGACTGGTCTGCCACCCCAGCCCCCCTCTACTATCCCTACCCGCCCTCAACACGTCCCCACCCCTTTATGGGCCTGGGCAAATTTGTTGTGGGAAGGATTCACCAGATGCGTTCTGGGAAAAGCTATCTTGCGGCTCACCCATCATGGGGCAATCCCAACGCCGACATGTCCTGCCCTTTGTGCTCGGAGGCCCCGCAGACCTTCGAACACGCCATCCTGTCCTGCCCCTCCTCCGCCCATCAGAGATCCCGCCTCCTCCAAGGGGTCTCGGACTTGGACCCCGAGGCCCCTGTCTGGTCCGACCAGCAGCTGCTCATTGCGCTGGCTGAGTTCATCCGCACCACCGCCACCGGTTTCCCTCCGGGGATGCCCCCTCTTGCCCCCTCCCTCCACGCCTCTCCTCCAAATCCTCTCCTCCAAGTTACTGCCCCACCCGCCCCTGGCCCTCGAGACTAGTTTAGCGGTTTTACTTTCCTTTATTAGCTACGGCTGCTTTGCGACGATTATTGGTCGCATTGGGGGAAATGGTTATGGTTATTTCATTTGTTGATTGTTATTTTGATTTTCGGTTTTGTTTTGGCCATATCGTTAAAGATGCATGTCATTTCTTGTACCGTAGGAACAATGAACATATGATTTAAAAAAAAAAAAAAAAAAGATGATACCACAATCTCTTAGACCTATTACTTGCCAATTCTCGCGGGGACGGAATATAAAGCAGGAGGGATGGCATCGTCTGAGTGCCCACAAGCCTATTTGAGGATGGGGGGGGATAACCTTGATGGGAGACGCATCATGCAGGATATACAGGAGTTGCATGAAGTACTGTCTCTTGGTTGCGCTACAAAATATGTCTTGTTTTATGAGATGTTTAGAGAGGCAAAGTAAAATATGAGGTCAAAAACTGAGCTTAGGGATGCAACCAGAATGGCCAATCTTCAACCAGAGGTCAGATACTGTTGAAAATCCATGAAGGCTCCATTCCTTAGAGATAGCCGGATCAAGGAAGCTGAGGGAAACTCCGTAAGAGGAAGAAACAGGTGAAAGGAAATCAAGGGAAAGGAGTTTTGAGAAAGTTCGAAGATATTGTATGAATAGAGAGATGGAACAAGGATGGAAAAGACTATGGGCGATGTTCTGGATAAAAGAGTTTTTCTGTAGAGTCGAGTTTGGGTATATATTGGACACCTCGGGCAACATAGAAACAACAAGGACCCCAATACACTCTCTACCAATCATAGCCTAATCTTATGAGAAATGAGCTATTAGAGCTCTTGTTGGCTTCGCCCCTCTGCTGGTAAACTCTGTTTTTACAACAGCCTTTGGAACATAAATTTATAACTGCTAATTTCGAGTACCCTTGCTGGTATAATGAGCAGGAAGCTGTTGCCCGCTTTCTAGCCCCCCCTAATTTCAACCTAGATGATGTGTCCTGTTTTTGGGAGTTAGAAGATCCAGCATTATATTTCTGACACTTTCACATAATGGTTAAACAAAAGAGCTATATTTTTGACCCGCCTTTCGGCAAAATTGCTGTGGGGGTTTTGGTAAGAGGATTTTGTAGTGTTTGATTGAATAATGTGACTATTTATCACTTTCGTACTACCAGTACAACATCCGATAGACATATAGTAACTTGAAAACTGGTTTAATCTACTATTCGATTGCGTACTGGAAAACAGTCGTAGGCGTAACAGGGTAAGTTAACAAAATTACTGATGGCAGTTGAGGAGATTCAGCCGGGTCACCTTAAATTAGCTATATTTGATTAGAAAAGCGCTGCGCCTGCTGGGTGCTCTTGGTCTCGCATTGGGAAGGCAGGGATCGGACAGCAGATAGTGGATTTAACATGTTTTTACCGCAACGCCGATCATTTCCCAACTCTTATGTCACCCTTTTGTGTCATACCTGCTTTAAGCTACGGGGAATGTGACACAAGAGGGGGGCAGGCTCTTAGACAATGGTCAACCTGGAATGACAGAAAGTACCAATACGGGCAAGAGGAGAAAATTCGAATATGATTGCATACTGGGCGACTATCTGAGTGCATAAGGGGAATCGAGAGGGTGTTAGGAAAAGCAGAGAGCGAAGTGATTTGTAGGAAGACAGAGGAAAGAAGAGCTTGTGACGAAAGGGTGAAAAAGAAAAAAGCACAAAAAAAGTGTCAATCTTGTGGAACAAACAGATTTGGGGGCTACACGATATGAAATAACAAAAACGACTTGAAGGCCTACAGTAAGTGAGCGGTGTGGGTGAGTAGGGTAGATAGGAGATGGGATAAACTAAAGGAAAGATAATGAAGGTCGTAAGGGAACCACTATCCGGTCTAGAATGGACATAAGACTGCAATACCTCAGTCGAGATAAATGATCCTAGCACTAGCAGACTCAATTCCTAGGCGGCGGCCTAGCATGGGCGGTACCGTGCTTATTCCGCAAGTGAGCAGCAAGATTATCTCCCCGCTTGATGCCCTGAGCTCCGACCCGCATACACCCTTCAACTGGACAATCCACGCGGTCGTTGTGATGCATTGCGCGGTAGTGCCTGTTAAACGCTTGCTTCGTCTTGAAGGTTGTAGACCAAGAACAATCCGCGGCTTCACAGGTAAATCTACCCGGGGCACAGGTATGAGGGCCACTATGGGAGTTGGGCAGTACATGTTAGTATAACACACAGGTTTAAAGTATAGTGTCGGGAGGGGGATCACTAACCTGTTGCCAGAACACTTGTGGTATTGGCAAAAGATGGTCGGAAGACTGGGGCGGGGGCCCATGTCAGCGGCAGGGATGGCGGGGTTGTTTTCCAGGTTTATCTCGCCCACGAGTACATTATTGGTTGGATCGGGGTTATCGGTAGTACCGCTCCAAGAACCGAGAACCGAATACCATCTATCCTTGTCAGGGTGCAGTGGAAGATCGCCAAGTCCTGGAAATAATTAGACAGGGTCGCCTCAGTTATCATGATCAACAAGCAGAAGCACCCCAGACGTCAAGCAAGGATATTGAGAACCACCTATGGGAACGGGAGATCTCGCAGCAGACCTGCAAGAGTTAAAAAAAAAAAAGCAAACCAAGACTTACATATTTTCCGTGTAACCGTAAGTTGGTGTGGGCCACTATAACTGAATAAAAAAGGATAGAAGACGCGCAAAATTTGGTGAAGAAGGGGGAGGGGGGGACAGAAGTATTTGAGCTCAACCTCGAAAAAATGAATTACACCCTAATCTATGCATAGGTTATCCTACCACGTGCATGAGCCTGAAATGTCTGTGCTGTACAATCAGGCTGGCCAATTGTAGACCACCATAATGATCCTGAGACATAAGTCAGATGCTTATACCTGCACAAGTACACTCCCGTTCGCAAAGTCCTTGCTCAACCAAAGGTATCGTGGCAAGGTCTTGGCGGCAACCAAGGTACTGGTACAAGAGTTTGCCAAATATTCGCAGTATGATGATGCGGTTAAGGCAAAGGGGGCTCATATTAAGTGGTAGCTACAAAATTTAGATATCCCCTATCTATAGAAGACCTCTGGGAGGCCTGAATTACTGGTCATGAGGGTGTAATCGCTGAATCCAAATCCAAACACTTGTACTAGTACATCGGTGGCCGCCAAGACCTTGCCACGGTGCTTTTCGTTGAGCAAGGACTTTGCGAACGGGAGTGTACGAGGACTCAAAAACAGCCTCCTTCTTATATGTACTGTACTGGTACAGTACACTCTCAATCAATAAATACCTATCCGCACAAACTATTCTCCAACGTCATCTGTTTCTCTCACCACCGCTACAGTAAGGCCTTAATGGTTGAGTACGGTCTCCACCGTACGGGTGCCGACGACCGAACTGGGCGGGCGGCGAACAGGGATTAATTATCAGTAATTTCGTAACCCTAACCTTGACGATTTCTTTTTTTGCTCACCAAATACCGCTGTTCGTTCCCCGCCTAGTTTTGTCGTTGGTACGGTGGTGACTGTAGGCACACGCTCTTCATTTTCGCATTCCCCAGACGGTGCTGCAGCTCCTCGGCTCTAGTTACTCCCACAGGAGACTATTTCGTTCGCCTAATTACCGGTGTCGGGCTACTTTTGGTTTCACCTTCGATTGGATGGTGTGTCGCGCGCTGTCATATCCAGTCCCTGCGGTTGGTTGCGACCTCTTGCTGAATTGTATAATAAATCACCGGTGAGTTGACCTGATGATGATTTATCTAATTGGCTGGACAGGAATGATAGAAGGAAGGTGGTGCTTGGCCCAATTGAGAAAGATAGGAAACGATGTGTATT
>Ga0307509_10001108_pt1 | contig 46169 bp, 46 predicted proteins | sample 10_EM_MG_FD_202245 | JGI IMG/M metagenome (GOLD analysis project Ga0307509, IMG submission 202245) | Populus trichocarpa ectomycorrhiza microbial communities from riparian zone in the Pacific Northwest, United States - 10_EM | ecosystem: Host-associated > Plants > Roots > Unclassified | place... | reverse complement strand
CAATCCCAATTCACCGAGCAAGGGTGGCCGAACGCCCCTATCATTTGCAGCCCAGCGCGGGCATGAAGGCGTAGTGAAGCTACTTCTGCAATTCAAGAATATCGATCCCAATTTAACGGGCACCTATGACAAAACACCCCTTTCACTCGCTGCAGAGCAAGGGCACGAGGGTGCAGTGAAACTACTTCTAGAACGCGGGGATGTCAATCCCAATTCACTGAGCGGGGGCCGAACGCCCCTATCATTTGCAGCCCAGCGCGGGCATGAAGGCGTAATGAAGCTACTTCTGCAATTCAAGAATATCGATCCCAATTTAATAGACACCTGTCGGCAAGCACCCCTTTCACTCGCTGCAGAGCAAGGGCACGAGGGCGCAGTGAAACTGCTTCTAGAACGCGGGGGTGTCAATCCCAATTCACTGTTCTGCGGAAAAACACCCCTATTACTTGCGGCCCAGAGCGGGCATGAAGGTGTAGTGAAGCTACTTCTGCAACTCAAGAATACCGATCCCAATTTAACGGGCCCCGGTTGCCGAACACCCTTATTAAAAGCTGCAGAGCTAGGATATGAGGGCATAGTGAAGCTACTTCTAGAACGCGGGGATGTCAATCCCAATTCACCGGGCCAGAGTGACCAAACACCCCTATTAATCGCTGCAGAACGAGGGCATGAGGGCGTACTGAAGCTACTTTTAGAGCGCGGGGATGTCAATCCCAATCCACCAAACCGGCGTGGCCGAACACCCCTATCAATTGCTGCCCAGTGGGGCAGTGAGGGCATGGTCAAGTTACTTCTTGAGCGCCAGGATATCGATCCCAATTCATCGGATTACAGCGGTCGAACACCCCTATTATATTCTGTCTGGAGTAGAATTGAAGGTGTAGTGAAGTTGCTTCTGAAACGCGGGGATATCGACCCCAATTTATCAAACGAACATAGCCGGACACCCTTATCATTTGCTGCGGAGTGGGGGGATGAAGGTGTAGTGAAGCTACTTCTGGAACGCGGCGATGTCGACCTCAATCTATCAGACAAATATGGTCAAACACCCCTGTCATATGCTGTCATGGAGAGGCGAGAGGGCGTATTGAAGCTATTTCAGGAACGCAAGAATGTCTATTCCGGCCCATCAGATAGCTATGGCCGAACACCCTCCGACTTTCTGTCGGACATGGAATTAACTTAGTAGAGCTGCTATCGGAATCCGGAAGTCCCGATTTGAACAACCGCAATCGAACGCCAGCTTTTGTGATTGGTAGAAATTCTTCACCCCAAGAAGTATCACATCCACTCACCACAAAGGAAGAAGTTACATTAAACACGACAGATAACACTCTACCCGACACCTCCGTCTCTAGTTCTTCCACATCTGGGCCTCTGAAAGAGCCTCTAAAATTTACTGCCCAAACGGTTTCTACTGAATCAATTTTACCCTCAGCCTCTCCGTCCCTGCCCCTGCCCTTCGCTCCGGTTCGGCACTTACTTTTTCCTTCTGACTTTCAGCTTCTTGTCTATTTTCCTCTCACTCTCACTCTAATATACTACCGGGATGAACATTCTCACGAACTACTTAGCGTCATCCACAATGCGTGATTGATATTTCTGTGCGGGTTAGGTTTGATCTTTTTTTATAATCTTGTCTGATTCATATCCCATTTTCGCTATAGATTGAACTTTTCATTTTTTTCATGTACAGTAGTATCCCGGTGCACTAGTAGAAATATTCATCTATAATTCTAAAAAATGGTATCTCGCAGATTGATGCTGGGGAATTGCTAATAGTGTCTCTCGGGGCGGGCCTTCCACAGGAGTTCATATCACAGAAAGCGCCGATAAATTAACTCTCCCCAATATATCAAGAATCCAGAATGCCACCCTGCAGAGGTTAGGAGACTCTTGGAAGAAGAAAAAGCGCTAAAGGGTAGGGCATTGGTAGAGTATGAGAAGAGTTGTGTGTTTAAATTCTCAAGCTGGTTTCTCCCTTCCTCATCTCTGGGACGTTTGTAGATTATTCCCCCCTCTCTATCATCTTCCTACATACTAATCAGAAGATGATGCTCCAAAGTCCCCCAAGGGAGTAGTAATTTGAGGCCAAAAAAGACTCCTGGAGTGGGGTTTTCTCCTGTTTACCCCCCCCCCCGAGTAGCTCGGTAAGACCTTTGGATAATCCTAACTCTAGCAGAAGAAAAGAAAGAAAAAGTATAATCTTCTGAGAGAAAAACAGGCCGACATAAGACATATATCTCTTCACTAAATCCTATTGGTATAACACCTCAACATAACCTGTAAAGTTGTCTTGCCTTTCTTTTGTCCCAGAAAGCCAACATAATCTATAGAATATTTTCCATCAAGTCTTATCACACCTCCCCCCACAAAATCCACAAAGGCTGCCTGATCTTTCCCACACAACGCCGACATAAGGTGTGCGATGTTTTTTTTGCATCAAACCAACAGGTAACTCATGTAGAAGCCACGCGAGCCACGAGCTGTATGATCGTTAACACGGAATCTGTATGATATACTAGTATTTCTGCTTGTCAACCAGGTGCGCCTACTCCGACACTAAGGATAGATAAAGCACAACAGTGGCTAAGCCTCACTCTGCCAGTTGCCCCGCCCCCAGAACGCATTTCTCCATCATCATTCCACCCGGCTTTACTTGCAGCGCTCCGTATTCTAGCAGCTAAAGGATATGTTTATAATAGTGGTGTGCAGCTACAGTATCATTGTCACCTGGCTCCCCAGCCTCATCCTTCACCTCGAACACTCCGCTCCGTGAAGGTGACTTGTAAATTATGGTAAAAGAGGAGGAAGACCGGACTCTAATGGATTGCATCGTGTACTTTAATACAAGCAAGTAGCCCTGAATGTACCTGAATAAAAAGCCACAAAAACCAATTATTGGTGGTAAAATAGATACTATACTCGAGTACTTCACCCATCTCTTTCGAAAGTTATCTGTCCAAGAACCTTGCTATAATATCGGAACATTTGCCACTGTCCCCCCGTGGTAACGAAACCATATAGTCTACCACACCTCCACCATTACCACCTTCCATATCCTTAATTGCCAGAGGACATAAAAGGGCTAACCAATTCCTAGGTACTCATACTCTGCAGTTCTTCCTACGCCCCTCGTGGAGTAAAGCACCTTGAGGACCTTGTGCTGATGGATGGCCGCTGTCTCACACCCAAGAGCACCCATCTGTCAGTATTGGGTAACAATGCAGTGACCGGTGAGGTAGCGATTACCTGTCATACCTGTGAATTCGCACCTAGAGTGTGGTAATGGGGGATACGAGAGTGGTAGCTGCGGATACGAGGTGCTACGCTCATGAGTTCCACAGCTGTGTAACCTGCCTGAGAGTAAGATTGTTCTGGGTCGTCTAGGAATTAGGAAGGTTGCCCAAATGGAAAAGAAAAAAAAACAAGAAAAAAGACAAGTTTTGCTCACCCTTGCGGGGACGAAAAAATCGGAGAACTTAAGGTGGCAAAACGGGGATTTGTGTCGATCAATAAATAAACTTTGTAAAAGAAGCACTGCAGTAGGTTGTCGAAATTAGAAACCCAGACTGGTTGAATTGGTGTCCATCTTTCTCTCATGCATGAATCCTGTTCTGAAGAGAGCTTGTTGTGGTGTCAACTAATCCCCGTCAGGCCAATTTGTATTTGTGACTAATTTTAATTGTTGGCTCAGCACAGCTTGTCATTGGTTAGATACTAGGTTTGCTACCCACTCCAAGTCGTTTGTGTCTCCCAGTGCTTACTATTTCCATCCATACCGACTGTCGGCTCACTCCCCCTACTAGCTTGCTGATCTTTCCTTCCGATTTTTTCGTCTCTACCCGAATTCTGTACTCGGGCACTTCTGCACGGATGAGCAGGACATCAGACTGAATATCCCGGACCACATGCCGAATTCCCTAGACCGACCTAACAGTGACATCACCCCGCCCCGCTCGTGGCATGTGAGGCATCCTGGGGGCCCTGATCTATAGATGCATTCCGATGCTGAATTAAGTCAGCAGTGTTCCCGACGGCCCGGGGGGCACACGAGGTCCGACTGGGAGGCTGCCAAGAGTAGAGTACTCGTAGTCGGCACATGGTAGTGAAATCCTAGGATAGCCGTCTTTAGCTTAGACGACAGGCCCTAGAGTGTGAGATACCATAGTGCCCTCAGGAGGTAGGAGCGGGACCGGATGCGATGTCATAGGGCAGCCGTGGGGATGCACGACAGCGGGGGACAGCATGAGTGATGTTTCATGATTTCAATCCTGTTTGGCGCCACAGGGATTCCGAAATCAGATCAAACAAGTGGAATGGATGAACCGGGTGGGAATCTTGAAGTTTAAATTTGTGGGTATGTCCGCCGCCCCTGAGTAAATATTCTGGCTTTTATCTGCTGCTTCAATCCATAACAAGTTTAGGCGTATTCCACAATCAATGGAAGCATCACTGAGCCAGAAACCGCATCTTTAACTTTAGACTATAGGACGGTGAAGCATCGAGAGGATCAAGATATAGGGAGCCCAAGTTAAGTGGGTTGGCAGTCAAAATCTACATTCCGAGCGACGGATAAATAAAGTGGTGTATCACCGTTGGAGATGCATTTTAGTGACATAATAACACGGACAACGGGGGAGCGTGATGGCTTGTGAGAGCAATTATTAGATCTTACCTCATCTTACGAGGCCACCTATTCTAGGTCTATTCTACAGTCCACCTGGGTCTCTGGCTGTCCGGGGTGGGTTATCCGCTTACCCCAAAAAATGAGCGACTGTGGCCCATAGTCTGCCTCGTCGCGCTTCCATTACGCAGGGACTAAAAATTGGGAACACTAAATTTTATTTAGAAATTAGTCGGAAGGTTACCCAAATGGACAAAATAAGAACGAGGCTTAGTCTACTTTGCACAGATATTCACATCACGCTGAATATCCTGGGCTAGACGCTGAATATTTGAGCAATTGGATAATGACGTCACCATGCCCGGCCAGTGGAATGTTAAGAACCTGGAGACCTGATCCATAGCCGCCTTCACATGATGAACTAAGTCGGGGAATTTGGGTTGTGATCCGAGGTGAAGCTAAAGCTGTTGTGCAAGATGTTGCTGTGCAAGATGTTGCGCCATTCTATTGTATTATGATGGACACGAGTCTAACCAGAGAGGTAATTATCCTGGTGAGGTGGCATATCGCAAACAATGTGCCTCTGCCAGAAGGTCGTATTATTTGTTGGTTTCCTCTACTCGCGGCTGGCCGAGCGGCGATGAAGGACTTCGGTTTTTGTAAAAACTTAGCCCGCACTTTTCAATGTACTTCGTACCTGCTTGGCAATATGCTGGGGTTGAAGTCGTACCGGTGCTCGTCGAGGTTCGTGAGAGAAGAGGAAGAGATGTTGTTGTTGGTTATTTCAAGACAACCGCTGCGCGTCCAAGTGCCGTAATGGCATAGATTGTTGCGAAGATTGTTGCTTGTTCTCAGTCTTTCACGGGACAAGGTTTTGTCCTCGGCCTATCTAGAAGCAAGGAGGCAATCATTGGTACCGGGAAAGCAGGCAAACGAGTAAGCCGACAGGAAGCGAGCAAGCAAGTGATGGTCGGGTCTTTTTTTTATCCCACCGCTTAGAATTGATTCTCTTCCATACCCATCTTCAACTCCTTCCATCCATTTGAGTTCTGTTTTTCGGAGGCTTCGGATATGCTACTTGGACAATCCACTTTTCCCTTGCCAAGAGGGCCGAGGTCGCAACGCAGGACGGGACAAAGACCCCAGAAAAAATTGCTAAGTGCAGGCTCTTGTCCGGAGGGGAAGCTCGAACTCGAACATTACGACATGTTCTGAATTCCATTATGTCAAGTCTGTAAGATGATTCAATCATTCTGCGCTCGGGCAGATCAAGGTCTTCGGCCTTGTTTGGCAAACTATAAAAACAATCTCTATTAACATTGTGGTGTGCCAAAAGGGGCTAAAGATAGGACAGTAAGGTAGGAGTACTCCTAACAGAACGTAACTTATCATTTGTTTTTTGCAATTATGGTAATCGACTGCGACTATGCCCCCCCTCCTAATTCCCTCCACTTGTAGTATCTATTCGAGTTTCGCACGCAGGCTATGACGGAGGGGTGAATATCATACCCAAATCTCATACCTAGGACCGAGAGGTGTAAGCTTATGCTTATTATGCCAAGACATCTGTGCAGAACCAACAATTCGTCAGAGCCTCAGAATTTTGGTAGAATGCAACATCGGTCCTAGTTGTGCCCATACAAGTAAATATCTAATTACAAGCACCTAAGAGTGGTGGATGCCGAGAATAAAAATGTTTGTCCCACCGGCCAAGCCAAGCTCCTCGATCGCTGTTGGGTGGTCTTCGTCATTGATTCTCTTCCTACTTCCTTTCTCGTCTTCTTACAGAATAATACTGTACTCGTATAGAATAAGATACCAAAGCACCAGAAGGAGCATCCAAAACACTAGTTTTGGAACCCCATCGTAAAATATCGCTCCAAGCACTGGCCCTTAAAGACAATTTATTAAATTCATCTCTGGATCGTCGCCTCACCCCTGCAAACCCCCTGTAGTCAACCCGAAGCCTCGGATAAAGTTTTCCACCAGCATTCTCCACTTTGTCCCACGCTAGAGTACCGATAGACTATTCTACCGACCCAACCTTCTATGCTGCTATCCACCTCCGCCGCGCTGCTATCCAACTAACAAGCAAGAATTATCGAATATTCAAGTACGCCTTGCCTACCGGTATTGCCTGTACCTGTTCCTTGTCCGCAATGGCATAAGCCGTGCCCCCGCCTCACCCAGGGGCTGGACAAAACCGCCCCTTGATTTACCGGACATGATAGTTAATCCGGGCACCAATCGAGAGCCCTGGTATCATACATCATCCCTACCGACTGAAGACACAATTTAGAATAGCAATCTGGACTGTGCTTTCCAAATAATTGAGGCGATAGGGTACCGGGATTTAGTTACCCCGGGGGCTGTTTGCTGCAGCATTCTGGGCCAGTCATCATGATAACTGTGGCGTTCTTGGCTCTTCATGGATGGTGAGACATACCGTACAGGTATCATACGTGAAAGGCTGTGTGCGCTAAAGGCCTGCCTGTATTGGAAGCCATCTGCAATCTCGTTACTCATGGTCGAAAATAGGCCACATGTGGCCGGGACGCCGAGCAATAAAAAGGAGCTGCGCTCTCCTCATCTTTTCTTCACGAATCCACGCACAAGTCGTTATCGCATACAATGGCTCAGTCGAATCTAGCACCACTTAGAATCCTCTCGCTTGATGGCGGGGGGGTCCGCGGATTGAGTTCGTTGATGATACTACAGGACATTATGAATACGATATCGCAGCAGGAGAAATCCTCCAATATCCGTCCGAAGACCGACGACACGCCATTGAAGCCGTGCGAATACTTTGATATTATCGGCGGGACATCTACCGGCGGAATTATTGCCATTTTACTCTCCCGTTTGCGCTTAGACGTACCAACATGTATAGATATCTACACTCGGCTCGCAGAGGAAATATTCAGCAAAGACCGATCAATCAGAATATTTGGAGCGCCGCTCCGGCTTGCAGGGGCTCGATTCTCAGGGGCAGTATTGGAGAAGGCTATCAAACGGGTGTTGGTCGAGAATGGCTTCGACCCGGAGGAGAAAATGTTCGACGAGACCCTCTCGTTACGCGAGAAGGAAATCCGCCGCCGAGTGGCTACCGACCAACTCGCCAAACTAGAAGTGACCCCTAGCGGAGTCGTCAAGGACGTGATTGAGGAGAAACCCTGGCGAACATCCACAAACAGCAATCTCCTCCTCACCCCCGGATCCGATCCCACGCCAAATCCAGACACACCCAGAACACAGCCCCGCGAACCTGGCTGTCACGGCATAGTGGTAGCAGTCTACAAGCACGCCGTAGGCGTACCGAAACTATTTCACACAAACGATCCTACGGATCGCAAAACCAAAATCTGGCAGGCCCTCCGAGCAACCTCTGCAGCGCCAACCTTTTTTGACGAGATCACGTTCGGCACGCCCAAGATCACTTACCTTGACGGCGGTCTCGGCTATAACTCCCCGTGTGCCGAGATCGATTTCGAGGCCAAAACCCGCTGGCCTGGTCGAGAGATTGGTGTAATCGTCAGCATCGGCACAGGTTTACAGACCATCCCAGCCATAAAGCGTGGATTGCGCTGGCTACCCTTCGGTCTTCAGCGCGAATTGTCACTCGCAGGTGCGCTCGTAGCGATGGCGACCAGCACGGAGAGAGTTGATAATGAGGTGCGGAGGATGTATAGAGATGGGCGAACGGAATATTACCGCTGGGACGTTGATTCAGGCCTCGGAGAGATTTCTCTGGAGCAGTGGATGAAGGAAGACGAGATGGGGAGTGTTACGAGGCGATACCTGGACGACCCTGATCAGATTATCCGCAAGCAGCAGTTGGCTAGGACAATCGTGGGAATTTCGGCTGAGAGGAGAGTTGTTGAGTGCTCTGCCGGGAGGTTCACTATCGCCTCAATGTCTATAGGGGAAAAGGCAGCTAGTTGGTCGTTGGAAAATATCATCCTCCCAAACGTGCCCGGAAGCAGCCATGCAGGTCCAATGCCTGTCCTGGAGGATCTGGACCACGACGGCACACGCGCCGAGTCACAAGTCCTATCCTGCAACCATGCCCTCGCTTCATCGGTAGACCTCCGAACACTGATTTCCGGCGTGCCCACTGGCCGCTATAAGGTCCGCTATATCCTCCGCTCTTCAATGCCGACATCCTCATCATCCCCCCTCCGCCCTCCAGACAATTTAGTCCTCTCAGCCGGGAAGCCATATGATGCAAAGACGTTCACGAATCGCTTTGTCGATAGGTACATCTCCCCAGACGCGGTTCCAGTGCTGCTGTATCCGGACGCAGTGAGGGTTAGGCTTACCGCCCAGCAATGGGCTATGAAGGACCAAGAGAGTAGTAATAGTGGGTGGTTTGAGGTTTCTGGAGATGTGGAGGTCGAGGTTGGCGCTGGCGAGTGTGTTGGGGTTGTGGTTAGTTGTTTGGGAAGGGATGGAGAAGGGGACGATGGGCCGATTTGTGGTGGGTGGGGGTTCGGGGGTGTGAGGTTGGTGCCGATCTAGAAAACATTTTCATTTGCGGCGGCGATAGTGGGGAATATTTGGATGAGTTGTGTTGCATAGCGCGCATGTTTATGGGCCGGCGGCTTTTTCCTGTTTTTCTGTTTTTTGTTCCGCGTTTCTTCCTCTGATATAAATTAAACTAGCACGGCGTTTATTTTACTAAAGTATTACTCGTATCTGATGGTTATGTATCTCTTTCGTTGGTTCTGCATTAATTATACAAGAATAAAATATTATGATACTATAGCCACTATACTTTATTTCAATTATTTGCACCCTGTAATCAACATTCTTGTAAAGGTATCAAAGACAGGTACTTGTACCATTGCATAATATTAATATATTGACTCCTTTGGGACTAACATTCTTGTAAAGGTATCAAAGACAGGTACTTGTACCTTTGCATAATATTAATATATTGACCCCTTTGGGACTAAGATCTTTGTCAGTTCACATTTAGTCGTTGAGTTTTCTGTGCTAGGGTGGGGAGCTTTACTAAAGCTGCACCAGTACTTGTGCAATGAAGTCACTTTTTACCTACTTAGGTCTAGCAATATCTGATGCGCTAATAGTTGGAATTGCCCCATGGACCTGTAAGATGATGTATGGCAGCCGAGGGGGGGGGGTATGAATAAGTTGGGCGCACTTCTAGAACCTTTTAGAGTAGCTGCGTGAATACGAACTTGAATTAGGAAAAAAATCTTGAGTGATACCTGATGATCGCAGTGGTGAGGGACAAAGTCTGGCGCCGGCGGTAACTTCTTACTACTGAAGGTGTTTCTCTCTTCCAAGCGGGCCCGATAGCCTGGAGTAGCGCTGGGTTGCTTTTACCGCCACCTGCATTGGTGATTCATGGCCTATCTGGATTATACACATGTATGATACTTGCATAGCACCTAAGTTTTGTATATTTTACTCGCGGGGGATGTTCAATTACGGCGATCGGGAGTGAGGAAGTGGATTAGGCAGCCACCATACCCCATTCGCTGCCTTTATACCAAATCTGCTCCCTCAGCCCGTGCTAACGTAACACTCTTTGCTAGTAAAATATCCAAAACTTAGGCAATGTACCTCCGTAGGAGGCTGTCTCGCCGGTATGATACCAGTATTGCGCCCTAACAGGGCTCCGTGGAGATGGCAGAGGTGAAGTGGAGGCCATGAGGGAAATTAATTTCGTGATTGCCGGTGGCATAGGGACACAGTTACCTAGACTAAGAAATAGGGCGAAAGGCATGCTGGGCCTAAAAATACCAGTGCGCCCAGCTTCCCTTTGTACCCTGGTGCTCGCATAATCAGTTAAGGTATCATAACTCAAATTGCGTTGGGAGGTACTGTACCTAAGACCCAGAAAAGAGTTATGGAACAGTTGTTTAAGGCTAACCAGCCAAATATATCCTTGTCTGTTCCGGTGTATGGGTTTCTACCCTTGTACTGGTACATGTCGTTTCGGCGGGAATGTGAGAATGTCGGATACCGTACGAAGCTGAGGCTGTGGAAGACGAGCTACGTATCTCGAGGCGTTCTAGCGAGTCTCTGTGTTCCCGACGTAACCCCGCAGCAACATCCCCCCGACACGATTTTAGCGAGAGCAACAAGAAAGTCTGTTCGGTTTGTCATACCCATGGTAAGCCGCTGCACTACTGTAGGACAAAGGTCTTGGCGAAACAGGGTTTCTCATTACCCCCCTGCTCGGGCAGGCTACCAATTACGCAATACCCCGCCTTATCGACGCACAGTACTTTAGTACCAGTGCTCTCCGTCAGAGTAGGATTTCGTTTCACCGAAACTTTTGTCTGGTGACTGTACTCCAGTATCTTTTGGCAGGAATGCTGATTTGGGATAATAGCGCTGTGCTCTTAGAGTCGGTGTCACAGCTTGCTGGGGGGGGGGGGGGTGACGGGTGTTTTGCGTCGGGTTACCTGCATGCTCGTGAGCCCTGCGTGGTGTCTTTGAGCTTTCTGGGCTTACCTGGCTCGTGCTGCGCGATTGGGTATGGTGGTTTCCGTGGGTTATTCTTCGGTAGCAGGTCAGCTGGCTTATCATGTTTGTTGGTGCTTCTAATTCTTCCGAGACCGGGGGTAGGGCACTGACTGGTATTTGAGGGATATGGATCAAGTCTAGCCGGAGAAGTAGGTGTTTTGCAAGTGGTAAGAAGGAATAGCCGGTACGCTACGGTATGTTGCTGTATGATTGACCAATTTGTACTGTATTTCCGTGGGGAGCAGTGAAATAGTCAAACTGATGTTGCCGGTAGAATAGTAGTCTGAACCCCCGGGATATGGGAAGAAGAATGATCGGAAGTATTTGATAATTTTTTTCCTAGGTTGCCACCTACAGTTCCAACCGGGCGCCTGCTAAAGTAGTGTATTCGTGCTCGGTATGGGTAAGATCGAGACTATGCCTGACAAGTGTTACTACTTTTGTCTAGCAGGGGATAAGCAGAGTCCGAACTACCTAACTAATGAGCGGCGTTCGACCATATGTGTCTGTATATTCGACTTGGATTTGTTCTCCGTAGAGTCTAGGGGTAGTGGTAGTGGGTTTTGGTGTATCGGTGCCTCCACAGCCGGCGGTACCCGGTAGATCGCCTAAGCTATGGTAGCTAGGTTCAAAGTTTCCATCATCGAAGCTCGAACCGAGAGCCATTGGGCATGCGAGTAGTAGTGGAATCTGTAATATAATTTAGCTTTGCTTCGCTGGTGTTTAGGCAAGGAGTCTTGCTCTGCAGAGAGAATGGTAGCTCGTGGGATTCCGGGAGGGGTTACGGCGAGGGATGCACTGGTAATATGTATCAGTGATGTTGTAGGGGTATGTAAACTGGTAGATCATGAGGTCAGGATGGCAAGTGTACCGTAGCTAGGTTTAAATGCTTGGCTTCGGAGAGGGATGTGTGCGACTATATTGTATCCTATAAAGGAGTGTGCTGTAGTTGAGAAACGAATTGAGCATGGAGCATCACTCGACTCCGCGACCAGTTTCTAGCACTGAGCCACCCATATAAGAGGACCCGCCCCGATTTTTATGATATCGTACCGGTGGGTAGGGGGCAGACGGCACCTGGAAGAGGAGCACATGTCCGGAAACGTCGAGGCTTCTCTCTAAAACCGTACCCGGTCGGGTATGAAATTAACTTGGACGTAGAGCGTGATTACTGCCGGAATGTAGGCAAGATATCAAAGCCTATCTCAAATTAACCCTTTCTATGAACGTCCACAAATTAACCCTTTCTATGAACGTCCGTTCCAAAAGAAAAAAGCAGCAAATAGGGTAAAATGCTTACTCAAATGCCATCCTCCAAGGATTGCCTCTCTCAAATCAGCACTTCCGTCGTCGTTGGATTTAGAACCGTCCTGGGTGATAAAATAGGCTATGTTGATGATGGCCTATCCCCTGACCAGACAATGCGGGCGAATTGCGCGGGCAGAGGATTCAATTGACTGGCAGCGAATAGGTAAGATTTGGCAGAGTAGGTGATGGCAATTGGAGGCGTGACAAGCGATGTGCGGTCTGTGTGTGTTTATGTGTTCGCGCGGTGCTCCCTACGTGGAGTGGTAGGTCACCACTTTAGTAGATTGCCGTGTTGTGCTCCAAGGAACCTCACCGTCGCGTTCCACAGAACTTCAGGACTTGGCCTGGAGTGCGGAGCACAATTGAGTATCTGAGATACCATATCTGCGCGCCGCCGATAAGACCATCGTAGCGGAATCAATAATACCGGTATATCCTTTTTCTCCTCAATATACAATACAGCGCATGTCTTATATTATACCGCACAAAAATCATACACCGGAGAACCCAAAACCAGCCCGTCAGGAATTTTTTAACAAATGAAAGAGTAATCTTAATGAACGTCTCTTTTTTTCTTCTTGCCTCTTTTTCTTTTGAACAAAAAGAAGAAGCTGTGAAAAGTGAAGGAAAATAAACAAATAAAATAACCATGACGCCGCTCCGAAGAAACCTTATGATACAATATTTCTTTTAGAAACTTCCTCTCTTTCCTCAGTTTAGGCGTGAGGGGAGGTTAAGTGATAACACAGCAAAACGGGTCCCCTACGACTTCCCTATGATAGGTATCGCGATATCCGTAACGTCTGGCCTGGCGCGCTTGGGGGTCGTAGCCGCGGATGTACCGACTATGCCATCACTCTATTAGCAATCTCTGATGGGGGGGGGGTAATTTGCGGGGGGACAAACTGCTGATTATTAATCGGAACAACGTATCTCTGGTCATGATAGCTATTCCTCCCCGTGTACGGGTCCAAGTCATACGCCCTGCTATTCCTGTGGTACAGCGTTCCCTGACCGTTGTACCGTCCAACTTGGTTGTTGTGATACATGGTGCTCTGATTGGGGTAGTATCTTGTCGTCCGGCCATTCTGGTGATATACTACCGGCTGCCGCTGGTACATTGTTTGGCGATGGTACATTGTTGCCCCTGGTTCTTGATTGTGGTATATTGTGCCTCCTGATCCATATCGCACTCCTACTCGCGGCTTGCTCTGGTGGACTAATGCGTAGCTTTCGGGGATGTTTCTGCTGTTGCGGTAGCTTGCGGGGACAATTGCTCTTTCGCCGGCGTGATACATCTTGAACCTTGTTTTTCCTTTCTGTCCTCCTTTCCTTCCCTTTTTTTTATTCGCGCGCACAAAGTTTTCGAGCGAGCTTTCGGTTGGGTGAATTGAGAATAATAGGAGCTCTTCTGATCTTGTTTTGAAGCGGCAGAGGGAAATGTATCTGATCTGGTCTGGTCGAGGCTCAGATACTTATACTCTCAGCCTTCTTTCCGATTTTTGCCCCGTCGGGAGGGGGGGGGCAAAACGAGGCTACAGTATCATCGATCTTTCTTCCCCCCCCCTCCCCCTCGTCATTCCTCACATTAAGTTTGCTTCCTCTTCCCTGCAACGTTTCGTTGGCAACATATTTCCCTCCATTTCTTTCTTGAATTGGATGTTCTTGGCGTATCCTCCAGAGATCTAGTTTAGTAGGATCATGAAAAAGGACCATCAATCGCTATTCACCTTCATGTTGCACATGCATTTGCTCAGAGCGCTACCTCCAACCCTCTTCCCCCCCGTGGCCTTTGACACGGCTCACTCATGCATTGAATCAAGTATGGTCGTGAAAAATGCCCGTTGGTCGGTCATGGAATAACACGTTAACATACTTCGACGAAAAAAAAGAGTTCAACTTGAACGCTTCCCACTGGAGGCAGGTACAGTGTGAACCGGCGCATGCCTGTGCTGTACCGGTACTTCAGACCGTGAGGTGCCCTAGGATAAAATGGCGAAAGGGCCAGTCTGAAACAGAATTATCTCAGCGAGTCGGGGCGAACCCTAACCCTGACCAATCGGAAGGTGGTACTTAGCTGCGTCACATCGAGAAATGCTGCATGCCAATAGGGCAAGGCTCACGAGGTGTGGAGAAACGAGAGGCCGGGGAGAAGCTGCGACTGATTAGGCGATAGGCAGATTCTGGGTCTGCAACTGAGTGGTTGCGGTAAGTGACGTTTTTGCAAGCTTATCAATAATGATGGACGTCTGCATCGAACCTCACTCGGCGGCTGCAAAGTCACCGCAGCGCCCATCGTTGTTCCCTTGCTAATAGAAGCTCAATTGGGAGGCGCGGATTGGGAGGCGCTGCTGGCAGAATGGCACTAACCGGGAACCAGATGTTCTATCGTCCTATCGTCAAGTCAAATTAATTGTAATTGATCCGGCCCTGAACACGAGGTTTCTCCGCTGCTTCGGTTGAAGATTGCCCTCAATTTTGGCGTGATTTACCAGAGCCAAAGGAACCCGGAGCGGGGAGGAAATGTGATATAAATAGGTACGACCAACCTTGGTCGCACTCCATACGCTGCAGGAGTCCGATAGTGATCCGGGGATCAAGGATCCTATTTCTAGTCAAGTTATTGGCGAATTAACTTCTCCCCAAAGTTCGACGTCATGCAACAGGAGAGGGGGGTGGATAGTGTACGAGTACGAGTAATAAAAGCCGGGAGTTAGAGTAGCCAAACCCGCCCCAGAAATAGCCCCGCTGCCTTATGCAGGTATCATAGGATGCAAATCTTGATGCCCTCAGCCCCCACTCCCCAAACAGAACAAAAATCCAGACAGATTAGCTTATCTATTTGGAATTGTAGAGAGCAAAGAGCAATTATATATCGAGATATGGTATTCGTCGTTAGGATAGGCTTAAAGCCCTGGGTAATCGTTATCACTGATAGCCTTAGAATTTGTATCTCCGAGAGGATCGCAATAGAAAGGCGTGGTCCGAGAGTGGGTTCTGGTGCTTACCCAACTATCCACAAGTTGGTGGCTAGTAGGGGAGTGGGTGAGGGTCTATGAGAACACGCTTCTCCCTTTTAGATATTAGAGCTCGGGCCTGGGAGGATGAACTGTTCATAAAGTGCCAGGGAATTTACACAAGGAGGTATGGATTCGTTCCCTTCCCTGGCCCAAACATATCCGGGCCAATGGGTTCCCTTCACTTCAGTAAGCGCCACATCATGAGTAATGAAGATTTCCGACCTGAACTTTTTGCTCCTGCAGTTGGTAATATATTCGAAACTCTAGCTATCAGTGAGAATTGATCCAATTTTATTTCTTATGAATCATGTTCCATAACCTCGGGAAATGAGAGACATTTCGTGCAAAATCGGGGGTACCAAGACCCAAAACCCATGAGCTGCATGAAGTCAAAGAGGCAGGCGTGGGCTTTCCTAAGGGAGGGGTTGATATTCGTGTGAAGGGAAACAATATAGAGGAACCACTGCGGGTGAAATACGCCTGTAGGTGCAACATCGATATCATGGAATAATGCGCGGAAAAAAATAGAGATCAAGATGAGGAACGTGTATGTCACTATATCACCAGATGGCCAGAAAAACAAGATGTAATAAACTACTATAGTACCGAGATGCTCTTGCAATTCCTCCTAGGGGGCAGAGTTCTGACGTTTTATAAGAGCGACAGGGGGAGGAATGAGATGACAAAAGTCCTAGCTTAATGAAATCACGATTAAATCTTGTGTCAAACATAAAGAGTGGGATGCAATGAGGTCCACATTTATACAAGTTTGATTCAGCGAGAAGAGAGATCAGCAAGGGAAAGGGTTTTAAGAAAGGGGGAAAGATAGAGAATAAATGATTTTTTACGACGAATCCCGTACTTGTAGCTTCCCTAAATTCCCGCAAGACTAAGGAAAACTAGTGAAAATTTCTATAGGAATATCTCCGTAGGTAAGGCATTCTCTGTGGGATATGCAGTCAGGCGAGATACCGTTCGATGACTTTACCCAGGTAATGCCTTCTGTGGCCGTGGATAGCTCCGGGGTAGTACGCCATTGGAAATGGGGTCACAAGGCGTTCGGGGGAGCGGCGGGGAGGTTGTCTGAATAAGTTATAATTTCTATCAAAGGAAGGCGTGGACGGGTGAAGAGAATATAAAAAGGAAAGGAAAGGAAGGCTCAGAATCCGTTCGTCCAACCGCAATGTTCAGGCTAATAAAGATCGATGACTGTGGATCGGATGGATTGTTAATGTGATGACTTTCAGTCAACCTTGACCCCTTTAAACACTCCATCATCTTGAAAACTAACTACTTGGTCTAGAGGCGCAAACATTGAACAAATGTGATGAATATTTTGGGGAGTGGATATCCGTCCACTTGCCTGCCCCGCATTTCCACATTACGGTAAGCCAACCGGTGTTCTATTCCCTCAAGGTTTTCGTGCTAGAATCCTACTCAAGACGGGCACTTCACCGGATATAGGAAAGTTAGTCAGGTCTAGGCCGCCAAGTAGAAGCCGTATTCGGACGACGATCCTGACTTTCAACACTTATGAAATAAGGGGGTAGAGAATGGAAAAAAGGGGGGTGTCATCGTAAATAAGAGTTTGGAAGCAATGAGTTGAAGATTAAAGATTAAAAAAGGGTTTCTCTGATGGTTGAGATATATCATAATAGATATGCGGGAGGAGGAAGATATGTGCCAGAGAAAGCTAAAAAGAATAATAAGCTCTAAAAGAATCTTACATGCTGAGGGACAAATGGAGGCGGAGGATGTGAGAAGGAAACTGTGGGAAGAGCTAATTAGCTGGAGGGATTTGTGGGCGTGTGAGAAAGGTGCACCTTGTGGGCTAGGAGTGTCGGGATAAGAAGACCTTTCCGTAGTGTTGTTCAAGTAGCCTGGGTTACTCGGCTAAGAACCTCCTGGCTGACCCCTTGGGGCATGTTCATCTGTGAATGAAGTCCTTCTCTTTCATTGGCAACTTTACAACTCTCTCCTACCGATTCTGTAGTATTGCTGGAAGAACAGTTTCACCACTTAGGTCTGTAGCGTCTAGACTGGCACCCTTCCGCCCACAAGTGTCTTGGTAACTCCCGCATACTAGTTTTCGGTAGCCTGCGTTTTGGTAGCCTACCGTACGAGAGTGGATTGGGAAAATTGTCTGTAATGCCGGGATTAATGCCGCCCCGTCCCAATAGCATCTCCACAGGTCACTCATGTGTTTACCTTGGGGCCTCCAGAGTCGTGTTTCGTTAGATTCTACTGGCCTATCGGAATTGGCTTCACCCCGTTCCAATAATATCTTTGCTGTTCCCTTATGACCGTACAGTAACCAATTAGAGCATCCCAAAATCACCTTCACAACTCCCTCATGCCATACACCGTAGCCCACATGAGAGCTCTTCAGCCATATCTGGTATCCCCTGGGCCAACATCGTGCCATGTAACAACATTTTCACAACTCCCCCATGCCCGTTCTCGGCAGCGCAGATTAGCGCTGTCCACCTCCGACGTCAGTTGTGCCGTGGCCCTACTCTTTGAGGTCCGATAAGGCAACCATCATCTCCATTTTCCCGAGAAATATTACATCGTGGGGCTCTGTAAATCTCCTTGGAATGCTCTCCCAATGGAAACGCTCGCTCCAACCGCCTGGCCCGCGCAAAGCCATATTCGAGTGTAAGGGCCACCACGCTTCCAGTGCTTTCTCTTCTAATATGTGTCCCCAAGTGGCGGGAAGCGTATTTGAGAAGGGGAGTCGTGGACGGTGCAGATATAGCGAAAGATTTCTTTCGCACTGAGAATTGAGGTAGGCCAAAATAACCTTGGCAATCATAGAATGTGAGTTCTGGGCGGGAGGTATGGGGTTCGTGTAATGTTCTCAGAGAGGAAAATGCGCGGGACGGACCGCCGACAAGGGCGAGTTAATTGCGACCAATCTAGGAGAGTAGCCTACTGCGGTAAGTTAATGTTTGTATGGAAGGGGAATTGTCGATGTCTAGATTTGTGGTTTAGATTTCTACTCACCCCCAAAGGGCGGCATAGCTTGTTCGGCTAATTGCCTTTCCAAATACAGTAGGATATCCGCATAGGACAACTTACCTGTACGAGTAGTCCTCTTCTGCACCTTCGTTCTTTTGAGCATCGCGGTGTGTGCATCGCTAGCACCCTGGCTATTCGTCGTTGAGCTTTTCCTTCCTCGGATGATCGCCGCCTCTAGAATTCCCCGATTTTGTCGAAACGAGCGAGAAGCAGGGCAGGACCAATCAGCGAGCACCGGAGCCGAGTTGAAGTCAGGCACCAAGAACAAAAATCGATCAATCCGCCCAATTAGGTAATAGGATTCCCAATTTATTCGGCCTCTAGTTGTGATAACTTAGCTCGCAGACCTAATATCACTAAAGTGTTCTGCCTCAACATGGCCGCGCGGGTATTTGAGTAATTAATACCGCACTTGCTAGATTCAAAAGGATTGGGAAATGGGAAATGGTCCGCAGACTCGGCCCCAAGAGAATATTGCTGAGTAGATAAATCATAAATCATCAAGTACAACTGCATTTCTCATGGGCCCTTGACTCTAAGGCCACCGATTTAATTTCGTAATAGTCTACTCAAGTACCGTATTATCTCGAGTTATGCGGTTTTTCGCCAAGACTGGGGTTGCTTAAGGTTGGACGGTGTCCGGAGTCTAAGATGGACCCTTTCAATGTCACCGTCGTGGATTTTAGATGTCTACAATAATGCGGCTGAGTCTCTCCTTCTCACTATCGGCAAGGGTTGCATGGGGCATTGAAGGGTCTATTTTAGACTCCTGGCGTCTACTCGAGTAACGCTAAGCGACGCGGTAGAATTTGTCTCAGTTTGAAATGCCAAGGAATCTATTTCCAGTTAAGGGAAAGTACTCTCCAAATGCCATTAATCTATTTCCAATTAAGGAAAATGCTTCCTAGCTCCCGTCATTTTCTTGACGAGATCTCTTGCGGGCAGCACCCGACAGGCTAAGTAATGGGATAACTCGAGATAATATCATACCGTTCCTGTGCCACAGGGCGCCGGCCAGTATATCATGGCCCCCACTTTCCATCAACCTGCTTCGCGTCCATCAACTGAACCCAATAACCCAGCAATTCATACCACTACATCATAACTAGCTAGGAAATGTCACTCTTATATCAATAATCATGATACCACATCTCCTAACAACACCTACTTCTCACATAACACCAATTCTTTCAACTGCACCCACACACTTTTTAATAATAACTTTGTGTGGAATGTGAGCAACATCGGTGCGACAGACGAGAGAGAGGTCTGAGATTCTAACATGGCTGTCTCCGCTTGAGCCCCGAATCCGACATCAAGACCTCCGAACCCGCCGTGCCGACGGCGTGGGAGAATGGCTGCTACAAACCGACGAATTTCAAAGGTGGTGTGGCGGTGCTGGGCAGGATGAATCAGAACATGCGGCATTGTTTTGCTGCGGTGATCCGACAGTCGGCAAGACCTATTTCAAGTGAGCGACAATCCTCGAAGAAATACTAGAAGGCTTTGACGCTGACGAGAAGCGGCACTAGTTCATTGGTGGTAGATAGGCTATGCGATAGGGCCAAAGAGCAAAATATCGCTGTCGCATGTTTCTACGTTGATTTTGCGGCGCGGGAGGGGCAGACTCCGACAAATATGCTCGGTTCGCCACTAAAACAGATTGTGGGTAGTTTGGAAAGGATCCCGGACGAGATAAGACAGACCTTTCAAGATCACCAAAAGGTAATTGGTAGAAGGGGGCTACGAATGCCAGTAATTTTGAAGACGTTGCAGGTGTCACATCCCTACGGCAGACATTTATATGTGTTGATGCTCTGGACGAGTGTGCGGAAGGCCATCAACCTGAGGTGCTAGATTCGTTGAGGCAAATCCTCGAGAAGTCCACAAATACTCGAGTATTCCTAACCGGAAGGCAGCACATCAAGAGTGAGGTAGAGAGACATCTGAGCACGAGAGCAACAATTCTATCCTTAAAACCCATCAATGATGATATCGTGGGATATATCCGGATGAGTCTGAGTAAGGACAGGTTTCGGGATGCGATAGATGCTGGTCTGGAGGCCGAAATCATCAAAAGCATTGCCGAGAATATCCCCGAAACGTAAGTGAGCAGAATTGTGTATTCCATATCCATCACTAACAAACAGAGCTAGGTTTCTACTGATTTCCCTAAGCATGGACGCTATCCTTGCGGAAACCACAGTTTATGGCAGGCGGCAAATGCTGAGGGAGGCCACACGAGGCCTGGATTTGAAGGATGTGTATGGAGCGACCATTGGGCGGATAAAAGAGCAGGGTGGGAAGAAAGAAAGGCTCGGGATGACAGCCTTAATATGGATCTCACATTCGGAGCGGCTATTACAACTCGATGAACTTCTCCACGCCCTAGCAGTCGACATAGGATCTCAATGCCGAAAAGATTCCTTCGGTGGAGACATTATTGAGTTGATGCTTGGGGCTTGTGGTAATTGACAGGAAGGCTTCGACTGTTCGCTTGATTCACTTCACTCTCCAGGAGTACCTTTACACTTGCCCTGGCCTTTTTGGTGCAACTCACTCGATAATGGCCGAAGCCTGCCTGACTTACCTTAACTTTCAGACCATTAAGGACATTTCGTCCACACTACTCATTCTGCCTCATTCAACTCCCTTCCTCAAATATTCTTCCTTATATTGGGGCACTCATGCCAGAAGAGAGTCGTCGAAGAACGTGGTATCACTAGCGCTCAAGCTTTTCAGCCAAATTGAAAGCCATATATCTACCAAGTTACTTTTGGTGGACCTCATAGCGAAGACTGATCGATATAGTCGTGACCTCCCCATCGACGGTCTCCTGATTGGGTTTACTGGGCTGCATTGCTCAGTTTTCGGTTTTGTTGAAATCGCAACTTCTCTCATGAATCAGCCAAATCCCGATCTCAACAAAAGAGATTTTCTAGGCACTACGCCACTTATATGGGCTGCTATATGTGGACAGGAGAAGGTAGCAAAGCTGCTCCTAGAACGGCAGGCTGTCAGCCCCGACAAACCAGATAGCTATTTTCGTCGAACAGCGCTCTCATGGGCTGCTGGGAAGGGAAGTGGGGGAGTTGTGAGGATGCTTCTTGAGTGGGCATCTGTTAAGCCCGATGGCACAGATGGCTGGTGGGGTAAGACGCCCCGAGTGGTGAATATGGTCCGGGGGAGAAAATATGTCGATCCTAACAGGCCAGATAAATATGGTCAAACCGCAATTCTATTAGCCGCTGAAGAGGGACATGAAGGGGCGGTGAAGCTGCTCTTGGGAAGAAAGGATGTCAAACCTGATACGGCAGGCGAATACGGCCGCATACCTCTCCTCTGTGCCTTCAGTATATGGCGCGGGGAAATAGTGAAGCTATTAGTCAAACGGGAAGACGTCAACATCGATAGATAGGACAAAAATGGGCAAACGGTACTCCTGTCAGCTGCGGAAGGTGGGTCTATGGGAGTGGTGAGGCTACTATTAGGACGGAAAGATATCAATCCCAACACGCGCAGTAAAACCGGCCAGGCACCGCTCTTGTTGGCTTCCAAGAAGGGGCATTATGGAGTAGTGCAGGTACTGTTAGAACGGGAAGACGTCAACCCTGATATGCCAGACGATAATGGCCAAACACCGCTCTCGTGGGCTGCCCGGGGCGCGCATGATGAGGTAGTAAAGCTACTGTTAGGCCGGGAAGACGTTAACTATCATACTCCAGACAATGGTGGCCGAACACCGCTCTCGTGGGCTGCCTCAAACGAGAAACATGGAGTATTGAGGCTACTGCTGTGGCGGGAAGACGTCAGCTCCGACATTCCTGACAATCGCGGCCGAACGCCGCTCTCGTGGGCTGCCGAGAGTGGGCATGACGGAGTAGCGGAACTACTGCTGGGACGGGAAGACGTCAACCCCAATATGTCAGACCTTAATGGTCGAACATCGCTCTCGTGGGCTGCCGATAATGGACATGATGGGGAGTGAAGCTGCTATTGGAACGGGGAGACGTCAACCCCAATACGCCAAACCATCGTGGTCGAACACCCGTCTCGTGGGCTACCGAGAATGGGCATGATGCAGTAGTAAAGCTGCTGCTGGAACGGGAAGACATCAACCTCAATATGCCAGATGATGATTGTGGTCGGGCACCGCTCTCTTGGGCTTCCTAGAAGCGGTACACGCGAGTGGTGAAGCTGCTGTAAGCCCACAAATCCGCAAACCTCCACACGACTTAGCCCCAACTACTTTCTCACAACCCTCAGAAACATCCACGCACTGATTCTTCCGCATCTCTATAGATACGCTCATATATACCACCAGCTGCCCCCTCCCTCCTCCTCCAAATTGCTTTCCCCTCCCTCTCAGCAGTCCCGCAGACATCGCTGTCTTCCCCTCCCTCTCTTTCCCCTCCCCTCCATTTCCAACTCTGTGATAGCGCATTTTGGCACTAGGTGTATGCACTACTGTAGTTATATCTGTGGGAGTAGTGAATATTTTCCTTTTTTTGTCATATTTTCTCATACTGTATTTACTGGAATGAAACTCGCACTTCGACCTCCAAAATCCCCCTCCCGGGTAGGGGAGAAAAGGCACTGCAAACAATGACCACCTAAACCCCATCTTAAGAGAAAAAACAAAGTGCCAGACCTTTACAGCAAAGGCAACTCCAACCTCGTAGAGTGGGTTTCAATTATTCCAGTAAACAAACCACACACAGAGCCGTGATTAAGGAGACGCCCTTGATATCAGCCACACTAAACGTTCCACTTCCTCTAATCTTTATTTCGTCCGAACATTCCTCAAGGGCACTCCCTTCCTGTCTCCCTTAACTCATAAAAACTTTAAAAATATACAATAATTCTGGAACACTATCTAGATTTACTAAAAGACAGGAGATACAAGGTCCTAGTAAGGAAATCTAAGAAAAATACAGAGCCAATACATAGTTCAGTCCCGTCCCTACAAGGTGTAGCACTGCAGCCTAAGATTCAACGATTCAACGGGAGCGCAGTCAGTCCACTGCCTGCGCGAGTAGAAGAGGCAGCGGTAGGTACCCACAGTTTAAAAGAGGTTGAGTAAGGTGGGTAATTGAGGGAGAGAGCGGGGGTTTGGTTTCTGGAAGCTCTTATCACTTCCCAGCAGATACACAAGTCTTTAAAGCTACCTATAGAACTGTCTCAAAGGATACAAAGGAAAAATATATATAATCTCTGCAACGTTTCTAGCGAAATCTGTTGAAAAATACTGTTGAATACACTTTGAATTCCCAAAAAGTGCTCTCCAAAGACAGTAAACTGCTCCCACGAAATCTAAACAACCTTGAAGCTAGTAAATCCACCCACCACCCTCCAAACCAGACATCTGAAAAATAACAAAATATATCTTAACAAATCTACGACGGTTGATCTTAGTTTGAAAGCCCCAGCACCACGTCAAGGTGTCAACCAAGCTGGGGTCCCACGAGCCATCCGCTGATTAACCAACCCTCGTTGGACGGATGATAGCCGAACCATGGCTGAGCCTGTCTGGACACAGCGGCTCGTTCCCTTTCCAGTGATATAAATGGCGCTCCTCTTTACGTTTAAAAAAACGGAGAGAGAGACAGCCATTATCACGGCGGGAACGGCCGCCAATCGAAATGGTCCCATTTTTGCCCAAACAGACCCTTATACCATGGCCTAAAGTATCCTTCCTATCAGGCACCCTCCGTGTGAGGCGTGTTACCTTGCCCTTCAGAAGTAAATACTGCTCGTGGGAGCCGGGACACTCCCGGCGGGCAGGCGCTCTGGCTGTCGTCACAGTCGCAGTGCTCCTCCGCAACATTGATGCAAATTCCATGGAGAGGAAAGAAGGGGATTTGGAGGGGAGGTGGTGGTATTTATAGAGAACAGGAGGGGGTGCCAAGAAGTTGCTCATGCTAGCGTATTGTGGAGGTGAGGTTCAGGTCTCCAGTAGGGTTCATGAAAGGGTTTTGGTATAGTTCCAGCTGTGGTTGCCCAACACAACACCTGGATGCAACTGGGAACGCCTAGAATAAGATCTAGTCTTAGAAAGCTGCAACCTAGTCCAATTCCCATTCATGCCTTTTTCCCCAAATTAGGCCCCGTTGGGAATATAAAACCCCCTGCCTCCCCTACAAATTACGGCGTCATTCTACATTCAGCCAGCATTTTGGATACAATAAAATCACACAAACTTAACGTATGCAATCGGTCAGCATCGGCTACAGCAATGACCACTGCGGCAAGATAATGAGGAGTTTGAACACCACCTTCTCTAAGTCCAAAGAAGGTGAACAGATTGTGCATTCGCTCCCTCCACTAGAGCCAAATAACCGACACCAAGGTGTGCGCATCGACTGGCTCGACTATACATCGACTGGCTCGACTATATAGGGGATTGGCTTTGGGAAACAGAGCGGATTTCGGGAGTGGAGCGGTTGCAAGAGTGGAGTCGATAAGGCTGTCTTGTTCCGGGAATCCGGGAGTGGACAAGAAATGTTTGAGGTAAGAGGAGAGACTCTTGGAAAAAAGCGAATACCACTGATGGTTAGGAAAACTATAGTAGCCCCTAAGTGATCAACAACCTGTGGGATCACGTAAAGGAGAAAACTATCGCCTTGCAGGCTTCTGCTACGAATGCCTTTCCTAACATGAGCGGACCATCACCAACGCCATGGGGGCCACCCTGCAGGCAGAGGGGGCATCTCAAATAACCTACTCCTGGGATTCAAGAAGGGAAGACCAAGTCTAGCAGGAGGAGGCCACGTCTTGCGGATTTCATGGGAATGTTGAGGATTCCCATTGCTTCGCTGCCCCGGCTTTCAGCTGTGTCGACTCCTTGGATGAATATTTACCTAAATGGATGTCAGAGCTTCTCGGAGCTCCGAGAGATATTCCTTGGGAGTCTTTCTACCACAAGGATATTCCTCATCGGAAGGTCCTATGTTAGGGAAGATATTCAGAGATATTTCACTAAGGCAGTTGTGATACCTATCACCCCTAACATGGATGATATCAGAAATTATCTAGAGATGTTGGACCGGGATTCTAAGCCGGATCCAAAGAGTTGTGATTTACAGGGAGATATTATGAATGTTACCGTGGAAAAGGTATCTAATATAGGCGTAGGGCCATTTCGCATTTCCCCTCTATCAATGATGTATACTGACCAATGATTGGGTACAGATCCCTTCTCGTTTCAACATTCTCGGAGAGGTGACAATTTGCCGGAGAAGAAAGAAACTTCCAGAGATGACACTTAAAATACATTGAGTGATGCCTACACTGCAACTCTAAACCTACTGAGCACAGAAAGAATATTAATCAGTACTCAGGCTGAAGGTCCAATGTGGGTGTTGTTCCTTACGAGGCTGGGCGGGCTATCACACCCTGGTAGTGGAGATAGGATTCGCAGATCTGGATCAGCAAAATGCCGCTTTGTTGTAGAAGCTGCTAGCATGTCGTCCGGTTCTGGTTATGTTCCTGGCTTCTTCCTCCCCAGTCCGACTGGTGCACTTTACTCTTCGGGAGCATCTACCTCATGGTCCGACCCTATTCCATTGTCCTCACTCAACAATCGCTGAGGTTTGCTTGACATATCTCGATTTTGGATCTGCTAGGTGACAAATGTGGTGGAGCGATCAGTGGGCTATCAATATAGTCACTTCGATATGGGAGCAACAGAGCGTGCGAAAAGAATAGATTCGTATCTAACAAGTGAAAGAAATATGACAATAAGAGTGAGCCTTATATGAAAAGAAACGGAAACGATGTGATCTCTTATAGAGACAGAGTCAGTGAAAGTGAAAGAAACAAAGACAGGAAAGACAGAAAGGAAATGTAGGAAATCCTCCACTGTCTCGCATCGCAAACAATGCCGATACTAATCGAGTGTCATAGTTGATCACTAGCACTAGTCTGTTTGATATCCAACATGTCATGTTTCGACTGTATAAGGCAAACGCGCAAAAGAGTTTTGAAAACGCCCGATGGTTTCAGTGAGGGCGAGAAACATTAGGGCCAGCCATAGTCAGTTTCAGCACTAGGGATCTTTCGCCTGCTCTAGGCCCAGCTCAACCCCCACAACAACACCCTTTTAAGAATATGCTTTTGTATGCTTGGGCAGGCATACAAGGGGGATGATGGAAAATATCAAAATACTTTCGCTAAGGCTTCTCGATAGATTTAGGGAGCATATATACTGTAGATAGATAAGGGAATCTTTCTAGGTTGAACTAGCTATTTGCTATTTATTAATCTTTATGCTTCTTCTCTTCTTCAAATCTTTCTCCATTGAAGTTCCAGTCAGGCACAGCCCATGGCGTAATCCTTATTTACTCTGGTTATTAGTTATGTTTTTCACGGTATATGTGTATAAACAGCGATTCCAATATTCAATGACTTTCCCTATACCACCATCCCTTCATGTCTTTTACTGAGTTCCTTCCGACAGAAAAACCCACTGGCCCATGGTCTAGTTAAGAAGACTACTCAGAGGAGAGGGCCTGATAGAGGATAATGTCGGTGTTCCGCTATTATCGGTGGCTGAGTTTTACTATTAATGAGTAGATGTTTGAGGCTGTCGCACTAGGTATGCAAGACCACTTGCTGGGTAATAGTGAAGCATATGGTGAGCAGCTGAAAAAGGTCTATTTCTAACACTATGTTGATAAGTTAGGTTTCTCAACATTCTTATATCTTGCTAAGATACTCAAATCTTGAAAGGCACTTACAGTAGAATTCATAAGATGGAGAGGAGATAAATGTATGATTTCTACGACCCCCCTTGTGAAACCAGTTGCAAAATTCTAGTAAATATCATACAGTACACTTTGAATTCGTCAACTGCTTTACAAATATAGGAACCCACCCTCTACGAAATCCAAACAACCTTCATGGTATGACACTAATAAATCCACTCATCCCCCTCAACACCAGGCACCTCAAAACCGACAAAACATATCATACCTCAACAAATCTACGACGGTTGATCTTAGTTTGAAAGCCCCAGCACCACGTCAAGGTGTCAACCAAGCTGGGGTCCCACGAGCCATCCGCTGATTAACCAACCCTCGTTGGACGGATGATAGCCGAACCATGGCTGAGCCTGTCTGGACAGGGCGGCTCGTTCCCTTTCCAGTGACATAAATGGCGCTCCTCTTTACGTTTAAAAAAACGGAGAGAGAGACAGCCATTATCATGGTGGGAACGGCCGCCAATCGGAATGGTCCCATTTTTGCCCAAACAGACCCTCATACCATGGCCTAAAGTATCCTTCCTGTTAGGCACCCTCCGTGTGAGGCGTGTTACCTTGCCCTTCAGAAAGTAAATACTGCTCGTGGGAGCCGGGACACTCCCGGCAGGCAGGCGCTCTGGCTGTCGTCACAGTCGCAGAGCTCCTCCGCAACAGTGATGCAAATTCCATGGAGAGGAAAGAAGGGGATTTGGAGGGGAGGTGGTGGTATTTATAGAGAACAGGAGGGGGTGCCAAGAAGTTGCTCGTGCTAGTGTATTGTGGAGGTGAGGTTCAGGTCTCCAGTAGGGTTCATGAAAGGGTTTTGGTATAGTTTCAGCTGTGCTTGCCCAACACAACACCTGGATGCAACTGGGAACCCCTTGGAATAAGATCTAGTCTTAGAAAGCTGCAGCCCAGTGCAATTCCCATCCAAGCCTTTTTCCTCCAATTAGGCCCCGTTGGAGATATAAAACCCTCCAACCCCTCTACAAATCACGGCACCATTCTACATTCAGCCAGCACCTTGCATGCAATAAAGTCACCCAAACCTCACATATGCAATCCGGCAGCATCGGCGACATCAATGACCACTGCAGCAACCCAACAAGGAGTTTCAACACCACCTTTTCTAAGTCGAACAGATTATCTATTCGCTCCCTCCACTAAAGCCAACTAACCGACTTCAAGGCGGACACATCGACTGGTTTGACTGTGTAGGGGATTGGTTTTAGGAACGAGCAGGTCTCGGGAGTAGAGGGGTTGTGAGAGTCCAGTCGATAAGGCTGTCTTATTTTGCTGCGGGAATCCGGAAGTGGACAAGAAGTGATTGTGGTAAGAGGCGAGACTCTTTGAAAAAAGCAAATACTATTGATGGTTAGAAAAATTACAGTATCCTCTGGGCGATCGAAAGCCTGTGCGATCAGGCAAAGGAGGAAAGCACATTCCTTTCCCAACATGAGCGGACCATCACCAACGCCATGGGGGCTATCTTGAATGAGCTAGCAGGTAGAGAAGGGATCTCGAATAGCCTAGTCCTGGGTTTCAACAACTGAAGACCAAGTTTGGCGAGAGAAGGCCACGACTTGAGGATCTGATAGGAATGTTGGGGACTCCCATTGCTTCGCTACCCAGGTTTTCAGATGTCTCGACTCCTGGGGCGAATGTTTACCCAAATGAGTGCCAGAGCTTCTCAGAGCTCCGAGAGATATTATTAGGGAGTCATTCTACCAAGAGAATATTCCTCCCCATGATGTCCTATGTTAGGGATGATATTCAGAGATATTTCATTAACGTAGTTGCGATATCCGTCACCCCTAACATGGATTGTATCAGAAATTATCTAGAGATGATGTTAGACAAGGATTCGAGGCACAGGCATGAGTAGTAATTTACATACATATATTATGACTGCCACCGCGGAAAAGATATCTAATATGCGGGTAGAGCCATTTCACATTTCCACTCTATCAATGGTGTATACTGACCAAGAATTGTATGCAGATCCCATCTCGTCAGTGTTCGCAACGGGGCAGTCCGTCCGTCCTGAGGGTAGGACGAGGACGGACTACGAATCGTAGTCCGTCCAGTCCTGGAGAGAATTTTGCTCGGGGCTAATGGCCGTAGGACGGGGAAGACGGTGGGCCCCACAACCAGTTTTCAGAATGTCTCAGAATGTGAGGCCAGACAGATCCCCACAGATCCCCACAGATCCCCGCCGTCCTTGTCAGGGGATCTGCAGTCCACCACTGTCTTTTATCGTCCTTGTATTAGGATGGCACAATAGTGTCTCACCTTGTCGTGCCCGTGGTCCTCGCTCAAACCTGCAGTCCTAAAATGTCCCAGGACGGGACGGAGTGAAAATCGTCGTCCGGTCCGGTCCAGTCTTCTTGGCAGTTTCCCCGTGGGGCCGCCAGGGCCCCCAGACCGTTGCGAACACTGCATCCCGTTTCACCATTCTAGAAGAGGTGACAATTTGCTTGAGAAGAAAGAAATTTTCAGACATAACACTTGAAAATACATTAAGTGATGCCTACACAGTAACTCTAATCCGACTAAGAGCTCAGAAAGAATATATATATGTACTCAGGCCGAACGTCCTGATGTTGGTATTTTCTGTTTCGAGTCTAGGAGCCTAGGAGCGCTGTCACGCCCTCGCAGTGGAAATAGGATTCGCAGATCAAGATCAGCAAAATACCCCTTCGTCGCAGAAACTATGATACTAGCATGCCCTCTGGCTCTGGTCATGATCTTGGCTTCTTCGTCCCCAGTCCGACTAGTGCACTTTACTCTTTGAGAGAATCTCCTTCATCATCCGACCCTATTCCATAGTCCTTACTCAACAACCGCCGAGTTTTGCTTGACATATCTCAATTTTTGATCTGTTAGGGATCTTTCACCTACTCTAGGCTCAGCTTGGCCCCCGCAACAACACCCTTTTTTGAATATACTTTTCTATCCTTGGGCAGCATACAAGAAGGGGGATCATGGAAAATATCAAAATACTTTCACACAGGCTTCTGGATAGATTTAGTGAGCATATCTAGAGTGGTAAGGAAATTTTTCTAGTTTCCACTAGCTATTTGCTATTTATTATTCTTTATACTTCTTCTCTTCTTCACCTTTTTCTCAATTCGAGTTCCGGTCAGACCTAGCCCTAAGGCAATATTCTTATTTACTCTGGTTATTAGTTATATTTTTACCAACATGGGTGTGTGTATATACAGCGCAATTTTCAATGACCTCCCCCATACCATCATATTTTCGTGTCTTTCACTGAGGTACTTCTGACAGAGAAAAGCTCACCGAACAATGGTCTAGTTAACAAGAATTCCGAGTGGATAGGGCCTGGTAGAGGATAATATCACCAACCACCGCCGCGAAGATGTTGAAGAAGTTGTACCACAGATCAGAGTGTTCCGCTATTATCGGTGGTTGAGTTTCACAATAAGTGGGTAGATGTTTGATTTTTTCATTCTAGCTATGCAAGATCACTTGGTGGGTAATAGTGAAGTATATTGTCAACAGCTGAAAAAGGTTAATGTCCAACTCTATGTTGATAAGTTAAGTTTCTAGAAATTCTTATATCTTCCTAAGATACTCAAATCTTTAATAGCACTTAGTGTACGATTCCAGAAGATTAAGATGAGATAAATATATGATTTCTACGACCTCTCTTGTGAACCAGTAGGCAAATTCTGGTAAGTACAGTACACTTTGAATTCCTAAACTGCTTTACAAATATAGGAACCCACCCCTACAAGATCCAAACAACCTTCATGGCACTAATAAATCCACCCAACCGCCCTCCACACCAGCCATCTGAAAAATAACAAAATATATCTTAACAAATCTACGACGGTTGATCTTAGTTTGAAAGCCCCAGCACCACGTCAAGGTGTCAACCAAGCTGGGGTCCCACGAGCCATCCGCTGATTAACCAACCCTCGTTGGACGGATGATAGCCGAACCATGGCTGAGCCTGTCTGGACACGGCGGCTCATTCCCTTTCCAGTGATATAAATGGCGCTCCTCTTTACGTTTAAAAAAACGGAGAGAGAGACAGCCATTATCACGGCGGGAACGGCCGCCAATCGAAATGGTCCCATTTTTGCCCAAACAGACCCTTTTACCATGGCCTAAAGTATCCTTCCTGTTAGGCACCCTCCGTGTGAGGCGTGTTGGCTTGCCCTTCAGAAAGTAAATACTGCTCGTGGGAGCCGGGACACTCCCGGCAGGCAGGCGCTCTGGCTGTCGTCACAGTCGCAGAGCTCCTCCGCAACAGTGATGCAAATTCCATGGAGAGGAAAGAAGGGGATTTGGAGGGGGGGTGGTGGTATTTATAGAGAACAGAAGGGGGTGCAAGAAGTTGCTCGTGCTAGGGTATTGTGGAGGATTTGAGGTTTAGGTCTCCAGTAGGGTTCATGAAAGAGTTTTGGTATAGTTCCAGCTGTGCTTGCCCAACACAACACCTGGATGCAACTGGGAACGCCTGGAATAAGATCTAGTCCTAGAAAGCTGCAGCCTAGTCCAATTCCCATTCATGCCTTTTTCCCCAAATTAGGCCCCGTTCGGGATATAAAAACCCCTAGTTCCCCTTCAAATCACCGCACCATTCAGCATTCAGCCAGCATTTCGGATGCAATAAAATCGCCCAAACTTCAGAGGAGTTTCAACACCACCTACTCTCAGTCCAAAGAAGGTGAAGGATTATACATTCGCTCCCTCCACTAGAGCCAAATAACCGACATCAAGGTGGACGCACCGACTGGTTCGACTGGGTAGGGAATTGGCTCTGGGAAAGAAGGGGTTTCTGGAGTGGAGGGGTTGCGAGAGTGGAGTCGATAAGGCTGTCTTATTTTGCTCCGGGAGTCCAGGAGTGGACAAGAAATGTTTGAGGTAAGAGGCGAGACTCTTGGAATAAAGCGAATACAACTGATGGTTAGAAAAACTACAGTATCCTCTGGGTGATCGAAAGCCTGTGCGATGAGGCAAAGGCGGAAACTATCGCCTTGCAGGCTTGTGCTGCGGATTCCTTTCCTCACATGAACCGACTACCACTAATCCCAATTGGGGCTATCTTGAACCAGCTAGTAGGCGGGGGGGGCATCTCGAATAACCTGCTCCTGTGTTTCAAGAAGGGAAGACTAAGTATGGCGGGGGAAGGCCATGACTGTTGAATATTCACGAAGATTCCAAACATCGGGTATTGGTGAAACGGATATGATGGATAGCGGAGAAGGTTTACGTTTGATGGTTGTTGCACGATTGAAAGGAAATGTTAGAGAATGGAGATAGTATGTTTGGCTTAGCAGTTAGATGAAGCAGAAGTGTTTGGGATGTTTTAGGAAGCAACACTAGGGATGACTGGAGGTTTAGGATTAAGGTTTACTAGGAAACGAAACTGATTGGTGTCGCACTATGGAGGTTAGGAAACGGGAAACAGTGTCAGTACTGCAACGGATCAAGGATGCTGAGGGAGACTATGTAAGAGATGGAAACGAGCAAGATGGTGTTGGGAAAAGGAAGTGTTAGGTGCGAAGATGGAAGGGAAGCACGGAGAGAGAAAAGACGAGTAGTGAAAGAGGTTTCTGTAGTGTCGAGCTTGTGTATATATATAGGACACCTCCGGCAGCATAGAAACAATAAGGACCCAATACACTCTCTACCGATCATAGCCTATTTTTGAGAATGACTTGCGGATCTCATGGGAACATTAGGGATTGCCATTGCTTCGCTGCCCGTGTTTTCAGTGTGTCGACTCCTTAGACGAATGTTTACCCAAATAGGTGCCAGAGCTTCTCCGGGCTCTGAGAGATACTATTAGGGAGCCTTTCTACTATAAGAATATTTCTCACTGGGAGGCCCTATGTAAAGGAAGATATCCATAGATAGATATTTCTCCAAGAAAGTTGTGATACCCGTCACCTCTAATATAGATGATATTAGAAATTATCCAGAAATAATATTAGACAGGGATTTCAAGTCAGAGGCAACGAGTATGGATTTACGGGCAGATATTATGAATCGTACTGTGAACAAGGTATCTAATATGTGGGTAGAGCAATTTCGCATTTCAACTCCATCAATTGTGTATACTTACCAACAATTATGCTCAGATCCCATCCTGTTTTGCCATTCTAGGAGAGCTCACAATTTGCCAGAGAAGAAAGAAACTTTCAAACACAACACTGAAAATACATTGAGTAATGCCTACACTGCAACTCTAATCCAACTAAGAGCGCAGAAAGAATATAAATCAGTACTCAGGCTGGCAGTCCTGATGTGGAGGTTTTCTGTTACAAGCCTAGGAGCGCTGTCACCCCCTGGTAGTGAAGGTACTATTCGCGGATCTGTATCGGCAGAAAGCCCTTTTGTTGTGGAAACTGCTAGCATGTCCTCTAAGTCTGGTCATGGTCCAGGCTTCTTCGTCCCCAGTCTGGTGCACTTTACTCTTCGGGAGCATCTCCCTCATCATCTGACCTTATTCCATAGTACTCACTGAACAATCGCCGAGGTTTGCTTGAAATATCTCAATTTTGAATCTCCTGGGGGCCTTCCGCCTACTCTAACCTCAGCTCAACCCTTGCAACCACACCCTTTTAGAATACGCTTTTGTATACTTGGGCAGGCATACAAGAAGGGAAATGATGGAAAATATCAAAATAATTTCACTAAGGCTTCTCGATAGATTTAGGGAGCATATATACTATAGATAGATAAGGGAATCTTTCTAGTTTCCACTAGCTATTTGCTATTTATTAATCTTTATGCTTCTTCTCTTCTTCAAATCTTTCTCCATTGAAGTTCCAGTCAGGCACAGCCCATGGCGTAATCCTTATTTACTCCGGTTATTAGTTATGTTTTTCACGGTATATGTGTATAAACAGCGATTCCAATATTCAATTACTTCTCTCATACCACCATCCCTTCGTGTCTTTTACTAAGCCACTTCTGAAAGAAAAACTCACCATCACATAATCTAGTTAAGAAGACTCCTGAGGTGAGAGGGCCTGATCGATAATGTCGGTGTTCCATTATTATTGGTGACTGAGTTTCACAATAAGTGAGTAGATATTTAATGTTGTCGCATTAGGTATGCAAGACCACTTGCTGGGTAATAGTGAAGTATATTGTAACCAGCTGAAAAAAGTTCAATGTCCAACACCATGTTGATAAGTTAGGTTTCTAAAGATTCTTATATCTTCCTAAGAGGCTCAGTTTTTTAAAGGCACTTATAGTACGATTTCATAAGATAAGTATATGATTTCTACAACCTCTCTTGTGAAACTAGTAGGAAAGTTCTGGTAAGTACAGTACACTTTGAATTCCTAAACTGCTTTACAAATATAGTAACCCACCCCTACGAAATCCAAACAATCTTTACGACACTTATAAATCCACCCACCCCCCTCCAGACCAGACATCCAAAAACTAACATAACATACTTCAACAAATCTACAACGGTTGATCTTAGTTTGAAAGCCCCAGCACCACGTCAAGGTGTCAACCAAGCTGGGGTCCCACGAGCCATCCGCTGATTAACCAACCCTCGTTGGACGGATGATAGCCGAACCATGGCTGAGCCTGTCTGGACAGGGCGGCTCGTTCCCTTTCCAGTGACATAAATGGCGCTCCTCTTTACGTTTAAAAAAACGGAGAGAGAGACAGCCATTATCATGGTGGGAACGGCCGCCAATCGGAATGGTCCCATTTTTGCCCAAACAGACCCTCATACCATGGCCTAAAGTATCCTTCCTGTTAGGCACCCTCCGTGTGAGGCGTGTTACCTTGCCCTTCAGAAAGTAAATACTGCTCGTGGGAGCCGGGACACTCCCGGCGGGCAGGCGCTCTGGCTGTCGTCACAGTGGCAGAGCTCCTCCGCAACAGTGATGCAAATTCCATGGAGAGGAAAGAAGGGGATTTGGAGGGGAGGTGGTGGTATTTATAGAGAACAGGAGGGGGTGCCAAGAAGTTGCTCGTGCTAGCGTATTGTGGAGTTGAGGTTCAGGTCTCCAGTAGGGTTCATGAAAGGGTTTTGATGTAGTTCCAGCTGTGCTTGCCCAACACAACACCTGATGCAACTGGGAACTGGGAACCTCTTAGAATAAGATCTAGTCTTAGAAAGCAGCAGCATAGTTCAATTCCCATCCATACCTTTTTCCTCGAATTAGGCCCTGCTGGGGATATAAAGCCCTTCAACCCTTCTACAAATTATGGCAACATTCTACATTCGGCCAGCATTTTGCATGCAATAAAATCACCAAACTTCACATATGCAATCGGGCAGCATCGGCGACATCAATGACCACTGCGGCAACTTGATGAGGAGTTTCAACACCACCTTCTCTAGGTCCAAAGAGGGTGAACAGATTATGCATTCGCTCCCTCCACTAGAGCCAAATAACCGACATCAAGATGGGTGCATCCACTGGTTCGACGGGGTAGGGAATTGGCTCTGGGAAAGAAGGGGGTTTCTGGAGTGGAGGGGTTGCGAGAGTGGAGTCGATAAGGCTGTCTTGTTTTGCTCCGGGAACCCGGGAGTGGACAAGAAGTGATTGAGGTAAGAGGCGAGACTGTTTGAAAAAAGCGAATACCATTGATGGTTAGAAAAACTGTAGTATCCTCTGGGTGATCGAAAGCCTGTGCAATTAGGCAAAGGAGGAAAGCACATTCCTTTCCCAACATGAGCGGACCATCACCAGCACCATGGATGCTATCCTGAAGCCGCTAGCAGGCAGAGTGAGATTTCGAATAAACTACGCCTGGGTTTCAAGAAATGAAGACTAATTTTGGCGAGAGAAGACCACGACTTTCGGATGTCATGGGAATGTTGGGGATTGCCATTGCTTTGCTGCCCGTATTTTCAGCTGTGTCGACTCCTTGGACGAATGTTTACCCAAATGGGTGCCAGTGCTTCTCATTGCTCTGAGAGATATTATTCGAGAGCCTTTCTACCACAAGAGTATTCCTCACCGGGAGGCCCTATGTTAGGAAAGATATTCAGAGATATTTCACCAAGGCATTTGTGATACACATCACCCCTAGCATGGATGATATCATAAATTATCTAGAGCTGATGCTAGATAGGGATTTCGAGCCAGATTCAAGGAGTGGTGATTTACGGGCAGATATTATGAATGTTACCGTGAAAAGATATCTAATATGTGTGTAGGGCTATTTTTCATTTCTACTCTAGCAATGGTGTATACTGACAAATAATTGTGCCCTGATCCCTTTTCGTTTCACCATTCTGGGGGGGGGGTGACAATTTGCCGGAGAAGAAACTTTCCGACAACACCTAAAAATACATTGAGTGATGTCTACACTGCAACTCTAATCCGAATAAGAGCGCAGAAAGAATATAAATCAGTACTCAGGCTGGCAGTCCTGATGTAGATGTTTTCTGTTACAAGTCTAGGAGCGCTGTCACCCCCTGGCAGTGAAAATACTATTCGCAGATCTGTATCGGCAGAAAGCCCTTTTGTTGTGGAAACTGCTAGAATGTCCTCTAAGTCTGGTCATGGTCCCAGCTTCTTCGTCCCCGGTCTGGTGTGCTTTACTCTTGAGAGAGCTCTCCCTCATAATCTGACCTTATTTCATAGTACTCACTGAACAACCGTCAAGGTTTGCTTGACATATCTCAATTTTGAATCTTCTAGGGATCTTTCGCCTGCTCTAGCCTGAGCTCAGCCCCAGCAACAACGCCTTTTTTAGAATATGCTTTTGTATACTAGAGCAGGCATACAAGAAGGGGAATCATGGAAAATATCAAAATACCTTCACATAGGCTTCTGAATAGATTCAGTGAGCATATCTAGATCGATAAGGGAATATTACTAGTTTCCAGTGGCTATTTGCTATTTATTAATCTTTATGCTTCTTCCCTTCTTCACCTTTTTCTGCATTCGAGTTCCGGTCAGACATGGCCCCACAGCATTATTCTTATTTACTCTGGTTATTAGTTATGTTTTTACCAAAATGGGTGTATGCACAGCGATTCCAATATTCAATGACTTTCCCCATACTACCATCTTTTTATGTCTTTCACTGAGTTCCTTCCGACAGAAAAATACACTGGCCCATGGTCTAGTTAAGAAGACTACCGAGGAGAGAGAGCCTGATAGAGGATAATGTCGGTGTTTCGCTACTATCGGTGGCTGAGTTTTACTATTAGTGAGTAGATGTTTGAGGCTGTCGCACTAGGTATGCAAGACCACTTGCTGGGTAATAGTGAAGTATATGGTGAGAAGCCGAAAAAGGTCTATTTCTAACACTATGTTGGTAAGTTAGGTTTCTCAACATTCTTATATCTTGCTAAGATACTCAAATCTTGAAAGGCACTTACAGTACAATTCATAAGATGGAGAGGAGATAAATATATGATTTCTACGACCCCCCTTGTGAAACCAGTTGCAAAATTCTAGTAAATATCATACAGTACACTTTGAATTCGTCAACTGCTTTACAAATATAGGAACCCACCCCCTACGAAATCCAAACAACCTTCATGGTATGACACTAATAAATCCACCCATCCCCCTCAACACCAGGCACCTCAAAACCGACAAAACATATCATACCTCAACAAATCTACGACGGTTGATCTTAGTTTGAAAGCCCCAGCACCACGTCAAGGTGTCAACCAAGCTGGGGTCCCACGAGCCATCCGCTGATTAACCAACCCTCGTTGGACGGATGATAGCCGAACCATGGCTGAGCCTGTCTGGACACAGCGGCTCGTTCCCTTTCCAGTGATATAAATGGCGCTCCTCTTTACGTTTAAAAAAACGGAGAGAGAGACAGCCATTATCACGGCGGGAACGGCCGCCAATCGGAATGGTCCCATTTTTGCCCAAACAGACCCTCATACCATGGCCTAAAGTATCCTTCCTGTCAGGTACCCTCCGTGTGAGGCGTGTTACCTTGCCCTTCAGAAAGTAAATACTGCTCGTGGGAGCCGGGACACTCCCGGCGGGCAGGCGCTCTGGCTGTCGTCACAGTCGCAGAGCTCCTCCGCAACAGTGATGCAAATTCCATGGAGAGGAAAGAAGGGGATTTGGAGGGGAGGTGGTGGTATTTATAGAGAACAGAAGGGGGTGCCAAGAAGTTGCTCGTGTTAGGGCATTGTGGAGAATGTGAGGTTCAGGTCTCTAGTAGGGTTCGTGAGAGGGTTTTGGTATTTTAAGTATGATATCGGGTGATGTATCATCACTAGGGGGATTTCGATACTGGTATATCCTCCTTTCTTTCTTTATTATCCCCAGGCTCCGGGCCGTTATGGAGGCTTTAAATTGTCAGAGGCCCCCTCACAATCAGTCGTCCGATTCTTCCTAGTACCCCGTTATAGTCTTGTGGGTATCTACCTATCTCCATAGTCTCCCCCCCCGATTTTTGGTGGATCGGTCTTTCTCGAGATTATGAGATGAGTGAAATTATAGAGAGACTACTTGATAAATGCAAAAGAGTAGTTGGTACAGGTCCATGATCAGGGGAAGATCTTGAAGACCACGGAACATCAGTAAATCTCCTGAAGCATCATAAGAGCGACCAGTAGGCAAACCTGAGCACTATTTCGGAATCTATCACTCGATGAATCGGGTAGGAGGAAAGCCTGTCGCAAGGGGGTTTGTCACATATCCCAGCGCTGGTTCAGCACACAGCAAATTTCCAAACAACCCTTGGGAATATCGACGCCTATTCCAATGACTTTAGGAACCTCATGACAAGTTATCTGAGCACCCAGATAAGATGGCCCCGCAACTTTGAATTGGCAGGGGCAAAGCCATCAGTCGGCAATTAACACACAATTTCCCTCACTACTGGCCCATAGTCTATCAGCAGTCTTGAGGACTAAGCCGCTCTAAGCACTCGAAACCTTGGCCGAACTAAAGGACTGCAGATATCCTATTATCATGTTAAACCCATCAAATCACGATCGTGCGTATCATGCCCTCAATGCGGCCACAGGCTGCAAACACATAGTCTCCCAATTGATATCACCGGCGCCCAGTCCCACAAAACTTCCAAATTGACATAGCGCCCTATCGCGGTGTCGAAGGTAGCCCGTTCTATAGCCAGATGATTCTGCTTTTCCCTGGTAGCATTAGCGTGATTCGCTCATCCCCGCTACCCCGGTACCAACATTGGAGGAGGAAGGGCCTCTTGGGGCCTGATATCGGATGACATGAACATTTTTTCAAATATTTGTCCTTGTCCTTTGAATTTCTAGTGGTTATGTTTACTTCGTGCATCACTCCTTCTCTTCAATTTCATTTTTGCCCTAGTCTATAATCCTAGACTCCTTTAGGCTTTAGCCGATCTTGTATTTCCATCTCCCCTGCTGCTCCGTCGTGGTGCAGGTGGATGTTGAGACCAGTCTAACTTACTCGCTGGCGTAAGTGGGGTGTAATTTCGACCGAGATAATTCTCATGCAGTCCGAAAAAGGGAGAAAGAGCTAGTGAGGCTCTAGGGTGACAATTTCCACGGCTAGTAGTAAAGTTTGGTTGAAGGAAGACTCGGGGGCGTTCCCTAATTGGCCGGTAACACAGATACAAAGATCTCAAGATGGACTGAGACGCCCCTCTCTCTCCAGCCAGAGGAATATGGGTGGATCTACATCCCTTCTTGTCCTCTAGATTAACGGAGGTATTCCCCCCACTTACTATATTGGTTTGGTCTCATTCAACGGACAGGCTCATTGTCTCCCTTCATGTACCATCACTCGGTAAGACCTTTTTACCTAATGTTGAAATTATACTTTCGGATATGCACTCTCTACGGTCTTGAGTACGACAACACTTCCTACTTCATACTAGTCTCACTTCAATGCCGTCAGAGTATAGGCTCAACTCATTCGCTTTGGATCTTTGATTTAATTCTCTACTCAATCGGTTCATCATAGATGTAACTCTATGCGCATCATATTGATTTCGTCTTCCTTTTGTTACCTTGGATTTCTTTTCTACTGTGAACATGTACTCCTGTTGCGCAGCATAAACAGCCAGCATTCCGGTCCCCTAGATAGAATATAGTTCTTCATGGTTTTTCGTTTCCTTAAGCCTTCGGTATAGAGCTTGACTATTTCGATATTTTCAACACCTAATGTTGGAAATAGAAGCACTTAATGTAGGACGTGCCCGCACTCTGAGATGACAACGGTGCGGACATGCACTGGTGAAGGAACGTGCGAGCTATGAAATTTTTTCTCCTATGATACTTGCTTTTCCTCCCTCCCTATCTTTTCCTCGCCTCAAGTTCTTCATACTGCTCTCAACTTTCCTCAAACCTTTTCTTTCTTAACACTCAACACAATCAATTATGAACCTGTTCACCGCTTAATACAAACTCTGCGTCTTCACTTGAGCCGTTCTACTCGGCTGCGAGGACCCTCACCGCCAATCGCTCCCTCTGCATCGATTATTCTCAAACCCTGACCAGGACCAATCCTTCCCGGCAATGAGAAACAACCGTGGGAGAACTTATTACCTAGACCGACGTTAGATAATCTATACCGTCGTGTTACAAAGTAGGGAAATTACGCGCCGGCTGGGGGAATCATGGGAGCTAGACTTCAGGATACCGGGGAATGATCGAGGGTGGAAGAGAGCTGCTCGTGTGCTATTTAAATGGGATTTCTGGAAGCCCTCGTTTCCATCTTTGATAATCCGGCCCTAGGCTTGTATCCGGAGTCCTACTCCTCAATCCCCAATAGCATAGTAGACATTTGGTGGATAACTTAGTTAGGAACTGTCTCAGGACACACTCAATATCTCCCTGAGCACGGAGCTAGGTTTCCACCACGGCCGTCAATACTCATATCGTGTCATGACTCCCGCAACCGAATTTGGATATAACAGCTCGAGAACTGTATAGATGATATTAAAATGCAAGGTACTCGGAGAATGGAATGGGGAAGCATCTTACCGGCAGGGTACAATGCCACCGACAGACCGCCTAATAAAATTTTTGAGGGGAATAAATCCAGCATTAGGATCAAGAAAGGCTTCTCGAATAATCCAAAGATATGCATTAGATGGACGGGAGAGGGGACAATAGAGGACCAAGACAAATAGGGGGTAATAAGTGGTCTTCTAAAGTCATCACAAGAGCTAAGAGAATAGTGAAAGAGGCGAATACAGGAAGGAAAGAGAAGTACCAAAGAGCTAGAGAATTATACAGGGTGTATAGGGGAGGGAGGCACTATGAGCTGGGAGCATCAAGACGAGCGGGTCTTTCCCAAGTATGAATCCAGGAGGCCCAAGGACTGCTGAGCAGCGCTCGGTTGATGCCTCCCGGTCTACTCACCCAGGGGCCAAATCATTCCGTTCAACTAGAGACTCACAATTCCCTCGCGGCGATTCCAGAAAGCCTAGAAAGTCACTCCTATGCAGTCAAATCTATCGGGTTTCGAATGGCATTGCCCCGCTATAATAGCACTTTGACAACTCCCTCGTTCCCGTTCGTGGCAGCGTGCGAGAATAGCGCTTTGCCATTATGGTACTACATTGGAGCCGACATCCCCCCGTCCCAATAGCAGCATTACAACTCGCTCGCGCCTTTTCCCGGCATCCTTCGAGAGTGGTGTTCGGCTGTGATAATCCCGGTGTCGGGATTAGCATCGCTCAGTTCCAACAACATCTTTGCGCTTCCCTCCTCCCGAGTCTTACTAGCCCACCCGACCGATGTTTCACCTCATTCACCTATTATAGCTTATGGGTGCGGACATCCTATCGCCCTAACACTTCCCCCTCAGGCCCGTTCTAGGTATTTCACAAACACATTGTTTCGTGGCTATTGCACCCGTAATATTATACTCCAATCATGTGGGCTACCCGTCTTATTCTTAACATACCGGTACCCCAGGAAATGATTTTTTCCTCACTTCCTCCCGTTGCTATTTCCATCCGCTAGTCTACCAGGCAGTCTCAAAATATCACAGACGCTAGCACGACCAATAAATCAGCCAATAAGCGAGATGCCGCCTCCCCGAAAAAGGTAAAAGCTGTGGGAAAGTAAATGACAAATACTGGGAAAAGGTAGCAATTCCCTTCTTTCACTACCGGTACCTTGAGGTTACTATTCCACTTGCACTCATTATTAGTCAGCCCTGGCCAACGGTAAACACCCTCCCCTGCTACTCTCCAACAAGGAAGCATGCCTGGAAGGCGGGGTAGAATGGGCGGAGGAGAGGGTCAGCAAACACCTCCCATCCGGTGGAAATCACTCAAGCAAGCCTCCTAGGAGATCTCTACGTCACCCGGAGATGGGGTGTTATTGAGCCGTAGGAGCGAAGCCAGGTACAAACAGAGCAAACTGTTTCCAACCTCCTTGAGATCTCAAGGAGCCCACGCGAGTATCTCCTGTATTGAAGTCTACTTGTCGTCAAAAGGAAAGCAAGGACATGCCTTATTTGTCATTACATTTCAGTCACCCAAGGTGGCAAGCCGATGCCTCACCACCCGACCCTCTTCCTCAAACTCTATAAATTTCGGAGATATCATAGCAAAATTGTGAGAATTCTTACGGTGCCAGAGTTGCGTATTCGATACACTGCGCCCCACTTACTCGAGTATTCTCCCCGCCCCGCCCCCACCTCTATATACCCTTTACCGCTTTCTTCAATGGGGAGGAAATACCGGTACATCCGTGCTCGTGACCCTGCCCCCCGCTTCTGCCCTGTTAGTTAGTTATATGATAAGACATATAGTGTCACTCCCTCCCTTACCCATTAAGTTACCAGCTATCTATAACTTAGCCCTTGATACTGTTCAATCCCCCACCGCCCATAACCAATCTTTCAAAGCTTAAGAAAGAAAGAAAAAATTAAGAATAATAGCGGCACCGACCATCAATAGTCCCACCATTAAACACAAACTTTATCAAGGCCAAATCCAACATTGTACTATACGAAAGTCGAAACCTATTAACCGGAACAAAGAAAGACAGGGATATATTTTGGACGGGTTAACCTTGAATAACTACAAGTAACTTGTTTCCATAACTTCTCCCCGGACCCTGCACTGTACTAGTACCAATACAAGCGAACCCCCCCTCCATTGATCGCGCGGAAGCACGGCACCTTTCCGAATACGAGGCTCTCTGTCTCTCTCTCTCTGTGTCGACCGCCTGCCCCGCGTGGAGCAAAGTACATCCGTGATCAAGTTCACGATAGAGTACTAGTACAGCACAGTACTAGCGCTCTGATGGCATATCGCTTCGGTTATTATTCTCGCTCTTTTTTTTTTTCTTTTTTTTCCGCCGCAGCGTCTTTCTTCTTCACCACTTGCGGAACCCCCTTCTCCCGCCTACCTTAGCCAAGAAACGCACAACTCCGAGTGATAAGTAATGTATACCATTCGGGCGTTGCCTTTGCTAATTAGTCATCTTCAAAGAAGAAGGAGAATCGAAAAAGAAACGAGACCGGTACGGTACCCTTTTTACAAAGCGGGAAGGACCACTTGTGTGTGAACTCTCCTTTAAAAGCGGGATGGTGAGCAGGGAACAAGGATGGAGGAGAACTCTCAGCTTCCTGATTGGTTGTCTGCGGGTGATGAGATGACCGGGGGAGGAAAAAAAGAGGTGGAGTGAAGTCATAATAAGGCGTTCCGCAATATATAATAGCACATTTGTGGAGGGGTTTTTTGCACCTTTTTTCCTTTTCGGAGTTGTTTATCGAGAAAGTTAGTTACGGTACTGTATTGTACCTTACCTTGGGGGGTTGGGTGGGATACTTCCTTTCTGGACTTTGGAGTGTGATGGTTATTGCTGTCGCTGGCTGGCTGTCCACGGGTGTAATCTCTAGTAGTCTAGTGAGCGAGGAATGGGGCTTTTGCTGGGGTTATCGTGGGTCTTGAAGGGAGGGGATTTTTGATAAGAATCTCTTTAGTTTACTTGAGGAATACACTTAGATGTATATAGATATCTTGGTATTTCTAGGGGCTGAGGTACCAGAGGACGTAGGATCAAAGAAGGAAATTCAACATAGTAATTAATGTGAGCAGAACGATCCAACTTATTAACATCATAGTATTATTATATTCATTAAAGGAGTGTCTCCGCTATAGTTAACAATAAAACAGGAAAAAAAACGTATATCCATCCATTCATAACTCAATTCCTTCATCCCCTCCATCGGCGTAATTCAATAACCCGGTATATACAGTGCCGTACCCCAATCACTATTCATTAGCTATCCTATCCCTACCATCGCAGTCCATCACCCATAACTCTCAACCTGATTAATCATAGAACAATTCGAGCCCAAAATTGGCCGTGCACCCATCTCGAGGAGTATCCACCGCACCACTAAAAACACCCCAAAAGTTAAGACTCAAAGTCCACAAAGGAAATCAAAAAAAAGGGAAGAGAGAAACCCACTAATAAAGCGTATACTCATCCGGTCCCCCACACGCCGACCAAACCCACGCATTCCAATCATACCCAAAAGCGTAGTGAACCTGCCCTGGCTCGATGGCCCACGCGCTCACAGTGAAATTCGTCGACAGGGTCAGCGCCGGCTCTGGGTCGTTGACGGGGTTCCCCAGCTTGGCAAAGTACTGCGGACTACCGTGCGTCGGGCGAAGGTATACCTGGAGTGCGGTGTTGCGAGCGTAGAAGGCAATGCCTTCGGTCGCGTTGTACTGGATGAAGGCACTGAGGTCTTTGGCCCCGGTGTTGTGGAAGAAGCCGAGGTTGCCGTCGAAGGTGCCGTCCCAAGTTACTATGCGCCCGGCGAGGCCGGCAGGGGCACCCACGCCGGCTTTTAGAGTGAAGGAAGCGACGCCTGGGATGCCTGGGGCTGGGGTGGGAGCTGCTGTGGTTGTTGTGAAGGCAGCGGCGAGAAGGGTTAGGGTGGTTGATAGGAGGTTGGTCTTCATTTCTGGTGTGTGTGTGTGTGTATGTGTGTGTGTTGATTTTAAGAGTTGGAGTTTGTGGCAGTGGTGGGGATGGGAGCGAGTGTGTAGAGCGAATGTACTAGTATGTGTGTGTGTGGTGTGTGTCTGATCGATTGAGTGATGTGAAGGTGTGGTTGAAAGGAGGGGGGAGAGAAAAAAGGCGGAATAGAGGTCTACTTTATAGTTTCCGTGAGTACTTTACGCTCATCGTGAGCATGGTACTTGTATACATATTAATATTCAAGCCGGTTTTTTGTTATAGATCCTTCTAACTGATGGCGATTATGATGAAATTCCGGCCACCTCCGCTTTGGCTCCGAGTATACAGGAAGAGTACTGTGCATTCGTGGAAATAAGGCTTGTCCCCCCCCCACAGGCCCCCGGTAGCTTACTGCACAGTACCAATTTGGATGTGGAGAGACCCAAAATTGAAAACCCATGCGATTCGGATTGAGGGGGGGGTAGAAACGGAAAATCGAGAAGATCGGAATCTCACAGATTTTTTGATGTTAGTGGCGCCTAATTGAAAAATATTAATGGTTGGGAAATTTCCTTTGTTGTGGTAGAAACGAAGGTTTAAAGCTGGATGTGTTGTGCGTATAACCGAAGAAACTTGCAGTTAAAAAGCATGGAAAAAAGGTGTGTCTCAGCTGCTGTGCTTGCTGCGGTGCAATTCCTGGAATTTTTACCTTCAGAGGTATCATAAGACTTCAAGCTCAGGGATGGCAAGGACGTGCAAATAATTAGGCAGAATGTTGATATTCTCACTTGGGTATTGCCAAGAGGCTCCAGGTTTGTTGCTGCGGCGACGGGTGGGAAACTCTGGAAGGCCGTTGAGGCAGGTTTGCAGCAGATCCGTTCTAGAGTATTCATTCACTTTTGCGCTTCTGCCACGAACTGCATGCTCGTTAGCTGGACTGGGTGGCCTAGACTACCACCAACCTTACGTACAGTCTCTCATGGGGTCATGGCGAATATCAGGAAGCGGCGAACAGGGATGTTTTGTTACCCTACTTTGACGAATTTGATTTTTTACTGGCCAAATACCCCTGTTCGCCAC